>ENA-OPSQ01001396-OPSQ01001396.1-human-gut-metagenome-genome-assembly--contig:-NODE-1396-length-16491-cov-6.138963_pt1 | contig 16491 bp, 15 predicted proteins | sample MGYA00241456_ERZ501904 | MGnify/ENA primary metagenome ERZ501904 (study PRJEB25962, sample SAMEA2042452) | human gut metagenome | biome: human gut; feature: human-associated habitat; material: faeces...
AGATAAAGCAGAATTATTGGAATGTAAAACAGTTTCAGAGTTAATGTATATGGTTGAAAACGAAGAAGTAAATTATTTTATTAAATTTTATGAAGCATATTTTGAAACAATAGGTTTAGAACAATATAATGTTGTAATGCTTTCTTTAGCGGGAACACAACAAATGCTTTCGGCGATAACATTGTGCAGATATGTGAAAAAAAGATATCCTCAAATTAAAATTATTGTAGGAGGAAATCCTATTACAAAAATTACAAATCGAATAGATAAAAAATGGAAAGAAGTATTTGAAAAGGCAATAGATTATTTTGTTACTTACGAAGGTGAGTATGTATTGCCAGAATTGTTAAGTTGCATAGCAAAAGAGAAAAATATTTCGAAAATACCAAATATTATTTATTGTGATAAGCAGAAAATAATTTTTAATGAAGTTGATACAAGAAGCGTCAATATTGAATGCGTAAGTTTACCATTATTTGATAATTACAAATTAAATGAATATGCAACACCAGAAATTATATTGCCTTACTATGTTACAAGGGGATGTTATTGGAAGAAATGTTCATTTTGTGATCATGATTTCGGATATTCAGATTGTTTTCGGATTAAGTCAATAGAGAAAATTATTGAAGATTTAACTGTATATATAAAAAAATATAATGCGAAATATATACATTTTGTTGATGAGGCAATTCCACCTAATTTGGTCAAAAAATTATGTGAACAGATTTTGGAAAACAATTTGAATATTAAATGGTTTACGTGTATTAAAGCATCAAAAATGTTTACATTGGAATTGTGTAAATTGATGAAACAGGCAGGTTGTACATTTGTATCAATAGGAATAGAAACTTGTTCTGAAGAAGTTTTGAGCAAAATGGTTAAAGGAATAAATAAGCAAGATATAGAGATTACATTAGAAAATATGAAGCAAGCACAAATATGGTCACATTGTTTTATGATAAATAGTTTTGAAGGTGAAACAGATAAAAATAGATGGGAAACATTTTATTATGTGAGGAAAAATAGAAGATATTTTACGTCTATAGGTATGGGAGATTTTACACTGTCGAGAAATGCAAAAATTTATTCAGAAATAGAAAATAACGAATTAGAAGAAATTAGTGATTTTAGTAATGATTTAGTATATAGATCACATAGTGCAACATCAAAAGAAGAATCATTAATTTTACAAGATTATTATAGTTCCATAAATTTTACATCTGAATTTTTTACACAATATATTTTTGAACGTGAACATTTAGCACTTCTTATTTCTGAACAAGAAGGATTTAGTAACCATAAGTGGTTATTAAAAGAATATATGGACAAAGTTCAATATAATAATAAATTTTTGTTGAAAAAAGTAGTGGATGAAAAGTTATATCTTTATTCGTTACATACAAAGGAGTTTTATGTACTTCCTAGGAATTTTGAAAAAGTAATAGAAAAGTTTAATGGAAATATTACAGAAGTGTTACAAGACTCGTGTATGTCGGAATATAGTAACAAATCAGAAGTAATAAAATTTCTGCTTGATGTGTTATATGTGTAAATCAAGACAGCATCAATAATGTTTGAGGAGATGTTGGATGATTTAAATATCTTATAAAAGGAAAGGAGGAAACAATAATGGAATTTACATTTGAAAAAGTGCAAGATACTTTAGGAAAAAAAGTACAAAACATTATGTGTACAACAGGGATTGCTGTAAATAATAACAACAATAATAACAATTAACTTTTGAACACATTAGGAAGGAAAATGTTGCTATCTAATTTGAACTTGGATAGCAACAGTTTAAGTTAGTATGAGAGTTTATATAAATAAAAAAAGAATTGTCCAACAAATGTTATTTGGAATTATAGAAAGTTTTTTATCAATTGAACTTCTATATTTAATTGGAAAATTATTGGATGATGTAATAGAAAACGAAACCATGAATTTTTATAAATCCATTCCAATAATCCTCCTTTTTGTGGCGGTACAAATATTGTGTCTGTACTATGAGAATTTTTTTAAAGTAAAACTAAAGATTGAATATGGCAATTTTGTTAGAAATATTTTATATAAACAAATACTGCAATCAGAACAGAAGAATGTATCCAAGGATAAGATATTAAACATTTTTAATACATGTATATGCCAGCTTCAGGAATATGTTGAAGTAATTGCGGATGTTGGAATTTATTTAGTCACAATGATTACGGCTACAGTGTTTTTAATTAGGATAAACATTATCCTTTTTTTTATGTCTATTATTTTTTCTCCATTGTTAAGTTATTTGTATCAGAAAGCAAACATACCATTTACAAAACAGAATAAAGTTGTTATACAGAATAAGGAACATATAAACCGGGGGGTAAAACAGATTTTGGATGGCTTTTATATAATAAAAGCTTATGGTTTAGAACATAAATTCCTTGATATGTTTAAAAGAAGTGTTCAATGTCTGAGGAAAAGTGAGAACGAGAAAGTTAAGATTAGTGTTTGGATATCAAAAGTAGGATTAGTATTGACGTATATTCCACATCTGATTATACCAGTGTTTGGTGGATGGCTTTGTTTTAAGGGGAAAATTTCAGTAGGAGAATTATGTACAGCGAATAGTGTTATTTGGTATGTAACAGCACCGTTTGGTAGCCTATTAGAAATAATAAAGCTTAGAAAATCAATATTTCCGATTAAAAATGAAATTGAGGAATTGTTGAAAGATTTTAAAGAAAAAAAAGATATTTTAGAAAGTAATAAAAAAGTTTTATGTACTGAATTGTCAATACAGAAACTGGCATTTTCTTATGATAAAAATATAAAGGTATTCGCTAACCTTAATTTCACTATAAAATCAGGTGAACATGTGATGTTAATGGGGGACAGCGGAGTTGGAAAAAGCACATTAGCAAAAATTTTGTGTGGTATTGAATTAGAATATTCGGGAAGAATTGTGACTGATCAATTAATTTTGGATAAGAATAATTTGGAACTCTGGCGTTCACAAGTTGCTTATACACCACAGAATCCATTTGTATATAGTATGAGTTTGAAAGATAATATTTGCATGGGAAGATTGGTTAGTGAAGAAAAATTTAGGGAAATTGTTTTGATAACGGGAGTGGATGATTTTGCGAGTAAATTTTCAGAAGGAATGGAAACAAAAGTTGGAAATGGAGGATTGAAACTTTCTGGTGGACAGAAGAAAAAAATGGCTCTTGCCAGAATGCTGGTAAGTGATGCAGAGATTTTCATTATGGATGAACCTTTTTCCTCTTTGGATGATATGAGTGTGAAGAAACTTGAAGAAAATTTGTCTATATTTTTATCAGAAAAAATAGTTATTATTATTACACACCAGAAATTACATAATTGGAATAACATAAAAAAAATTTATTTAACTAAAGAAGGATTTAAGCCAAATGAAACAATTTATATATAATTTTAGAAAATGTATGCAATTTCTTGGCAATAAGAAATTTCCATATATAATAGCAATATTTGGTGGAAATGTAATAGGCTCGTTTTGTTATAATATTGTTTTGGCGATTATTATTCAAAAAGTAATAGATGCAGTTGCGTATAAAAATATTAATTCTTTTATCAAAGCAATAGAATGGGCAAGTATATCATTTGCAGTCGCTTTTACAATAGAACCAGTGTTAAAAAAAATAAAAAATTATTGCGTGACGGATGTAAGCAGTAAACTGAGATTGTGCATAGTGGAAAAAATATGTGTATGTTCTGTTAGAGAATTTGAAAATAAAAATTCAGCAGACATTCTGTCCAGAGTAACTCAAGATGTGGATAAAATAGAAGAAATATATGTTTCATTAATTCCTAATGTTTTTTTTGCATTGATGCATGGTGGAACAGCTTGTGTAATAATGTTATACTATAATTTCTATTTAGGATTACTGTCAATTTCTATAGGAGTCATTTCTACATTTGTAAATATTATAGTAAGCAGGAAAATACAAGAATATGCAGATAATAGACAACAAAAATATAGTATTGTTTTAAAAAAGGTTATTGAACTATTAGATGGAATGACAGATATTAATATGTCACAGGCACAAAGTTATTTTGAATACTGTTTTCAAAGAGAGTTAGTTGAATTGGGAAAAGAAGAATTAAAAACAGAATTGGAAATTAAAAAGAGCATAAATTTTCAAAATATATTTGGACAGGCTAATAATATAGTAGTGATGATGTTAGGAATTATTTTCGCATTTAACGGATACATAACAGTTGGCGCTATTACAGCCATTATTAATTTGCAAGGAAATGCAATATATTTGTTCCAAAATATATCGGAGTTTATTTCAAAATTTGCGAATGCAATGCCGTCATTGAACCGTATAATGGAAATAGTTGATAATGAAAGCATGGTTGAAAGTGAAGAAATGAATGAAGCAAAAAGAGAAAATAAATCTGAAAATGTACTTGAAAAAACATATTATTATTCTTTAGAGTTGAAAAATATTTCTTTTGCATATGTAAAAGAAGATAAGATTTTGGAAAATATTTCACTTAAAGTTGAGAATGGTGAATTTGTGGCATTAATTGGAGAAAGTGGGAAAGGAAAAAGTACGTTAGCGAAAATTCTTCTTAGTTTTTACAAAATAACAGGAGATTATTTTATCTTTGGTGAGAATGTTAAATTGATGACAGATGCTGAGAAAAGAAGCCAGATTGCATATATGGACCAAGAAAATACATTGTTTTCTATGTCAATACTTGATAATCTTCGATTGGTAAATGCAAATGCAACGAATGAAGAGATCATTCGTGTTTGTAAGAGGATAGGTGCTCATGAATTTATTATGAAGTTGCCAGAACAATATAACTACGTAATAAATGACAATTATGATAATCTTTCAGATGGGCAAAAGCAAAGACTTACATTAGCACGAATGATACTGAGTGATCGTCCTATTTTTTTGATAGATGAAGGAACAGCCAATCTTGATATTAATACGGAAAAAGCTATAATAAATAATTTGAAAAAATTTAAAGGAGAAAAAACGATTCTATTTATTACGCATCATGATTATGTCAAGAATCAGGCTGATGTGATAATTTCCTTATAGGAAGAAAAGGATAGGAAGAAAAGTGGCATAAAACAGTTGCATTTTGCAGATAATGAGGGTATAATGTCGGAAGAAATTGGCAGTGACGAAAGCTACGACCGCAAAGCTGTTTCAGAGAGCCGGTGGCAGGTGTAAACCGGTGCAGTGAGTAAGGTCTTTCCACTTTCAGAGCCGGTGATGAAAGTCACAAGGTTCGTACCCTGTATCGTACGTTTGAGAGGTCGGAAGAGAATCTGTTCTTTACCATAGAGAAAGAGAAATAGAGTGTTCCGGCAATATGGGTGGCAACGCGGAAGAGAATACAGCCTTTCGTCCCATGTGTTTTGGCACAGGGGCGGAAGGCTTTTGTGTTATAAAAAAGAAAAAGGAGCTTAGAAAAAATGATCGATTTAAAATTTTTAAGAGAAAATCCAGAAATCGTAAAACAGAACATTAAGAACAAATTCCAGGATCAGAAATTACCGTTAGTAGACGAAGTGATCGAGTTAGATGCGAAGGCAAGAGCAACACAGAAAGAGGCAGATGAGCTTCGTGCAAGCCGCAACACCTTATCCAAACAGATCGGACAGTTAATGGGACAGGGCAGGAAGGATGAGGCTGAGGCAGTAAAGGCACAGGTAAGCGCCAATGCAGCCCGCCTTGCTGAGTTAGAAGAAACAGAGAAAGAGTTACAGGAAAAAGTAACAAAAATCATGATGGTGATCCCAAACATCATCGATCCGTCTGTTCCGATCGGAAAAGATGACAGCTGCAACGTGGAGATCGAAAAATTCGGCGAACCTGTCGTTCCTGATTTTGAAATCCCATATCACACAGATATCATGGATCGTTTTGATGGTATCGACCTTGACGCAGCGGGAAAAGTTGCAGGAAACGGTTTCTATTATTTAATGGGTGATATCGCAAGAATCCATTCTGCAGTGATCTCCTACGCAAGGGATTTCATGATCAACCGCGGATTTACCTACTGCGTACCGCCATTCATGATCCGAAGCAACGTTGTAACAGGTGTTATGAGTTTTGACGAGATGGATGCTATGATGTACAAGATCGAGGGAGAGGATCTTTACCTGATCGGAACTTCCGAACATTCCATGATCGGTAAATTCATTGACACGATCAACGATGAAGAAAAATTACCATACACACTGACCTCTTACTCTCCATGCTTCCGTAAGGAAAAAGGAGCACACGGTATCGAGGAACGTGGTGTATACCGTATCCACCAGTTCGAGAAACAGGAAATGATCGTTGTCTGCAAACCGGAAGAATCCAAAATCTGGTATGATAAATTATGGCAGAACACCGTTGACCTGTTCCGCAGCTTAGATATTCCGGTCCGTACATTAGAGTGCTGCTCCGGCGATCTCGCTGACTTAAAAGTAAAATCCTGCGACGTAGAGGCATGGTCTCCAAGACAGAAGAAATACTTCGAAGTTGGAAGCTGCTCAAACTTAGGAGATGCACAGGCAAGACGTTTAAAGATCAGGGTAAAAGGAAAAGACGGAAACAAATATTTTGCACATACCTTAAATAACACAGTTGTTGCTCCACCACGTATGCTGATCGCATTCTTAGAGAACAACTTAAATGAGGACGGAAGCGTCAACATTCCAAAAGCACTTCAGCCATATATGGGTGGAATTGAGAAGATCGTTCCAAAACACTAAGAAGAAATAGAAAAGTAAGAATAAATAAAAAAGTAAGAACAAATAAAAAAGAATGTATCCGGAGGAAATTAATCCGGATGCATTCTTTTTTTAAAAAATTATTTCTCATAAATACAGTGTGTTCCCTGATGCTGCATCAGCCCGCCAAGACATTTTTTGTTGCAGCGGACGCAGCGGTGGATCTGGGCTGCATGACCATCTTTCAGCTTGTTTACCCAGTCAGGATCAGCCAGTAACTGGCGGCTCATGGCAGCACACTGGATACGGCCATCGGCAAGCTGTTTTTCCACAAAATCAGGATCGGTAAGTCCGCCGACACCACAGATCGGAAGATTGGTGTACTGTCTTACCTCATCACAGAATTTCAGGAAACATCCCGGTTCACCAAAATACGGATGGTTTTTCGGTGGGATAGTATTCTCAAGATCAGAATGGTTTGCGAGTGTGACATGGAAGCTTGTAACGCCTGCTTTTTCAAGCATTGGAACAAATACCCTGAGCTCATCCTCGATAACACCTGCATTTCCGTAGTGTGGATTCTCCTGACGGACGGCAAGCTTGTAATCGATTGGCATATCCGGCAGTTTTTCGCGGACGGCAGAAACAGCCTCCACTGCAAAACGGGCACGATTTTCGGCAGTTCCGCCGTATTCATCGGTGCGGTGGTTGTAAATGGAAGAACTGAAACTTCCACACATACGGTCACCGTGGATCTGGATCATATCAAATCCTGCTTTTTTTGCGAGAACAGCGGCAGTGCCGAAAGCAGAGGTGATCTCTTTTACTTTTTTGTGAGGCATATTCGTAATATATGGAGCAACCTCATTATTTAAAAGAGGGCGGAGTTCCTGCATGCTGATCCGTTTTGTGAGCACGCCTGGAACATATTTTAACATGGCTTTGATATTGGAATCGGACTGATGAAGCTGGGCGCATACCTTACAGTCATTGTCATGGGCGATCCCGATCACTTTTTCATAGAATGCAAAGCCTTTTTTGTCAAAAAGTGATTTTCCAAAATGACTTTTTCCAACCGGAACGTCTCCGACAATGATCATAGCGCAGCCGCCAGCTGCGATCCGGCGTATTTTTTCAAAGTAATCTTCATCCGATAAACCGAATGTTGTAGGGGCAAAAATAATGCGGTTTTTTAAGGTTAATCCTCCATAATTGAAGGGAGTCTGAATTGTTTCGTACATAATCTCACACTTTCTGAATTGATATTTTACACAACAGATTTAAAAGGAGCTGCTGCTCCTCATTGGTAAGACCGGTCAATTTGGTGGCATCCCAGTCGAAAAGTACCTGATGGCAGACATCAAAAGCCTGTTTTCCAAGAGGGGTTAAGGTTAGCCGGTAACTGCGGCCGGATTTCTTTTCTTTGATCAGAAAACCATCTTCTGCAAGTTTCGCAACGGAGCGCTGCGAATGTCCCCAGTCCAGTTTTAAGGCGCTGGTCAGTTCTGATGGGGTACACTCAGGATGTTTGCCCACATAAATGATAAAGTACATCTGACCAAAGTTAAGACCTAACTCATGGAGCTTTTCTGTTGTGTAAGCAGCAAATTCTTTATATAGTTCAGTTGTATAGTAGGAAAGAGTTGATATTAGCATAAATCCTCCTTACATCGCAAAGCGAAATCCAATTTTCATATCGAAAACTGAGTATTTTCGTTTCCAACTTCACACAGTATAAAACCGATACTTGACTTTGTCAAGTAAGAAAATAAAAAAAGTTGTATGAGTTTTTGACCGGATGACTTGTGATCTTTTATCATTCGGGTGAAAACCCATACAACCGTTCCTGCTTATTCAGAAATATGATTTTCGCGCATATATTCACCAATTTTTTTATCACAGGCAAGAATGTGGTTTGCAAGCCAGTTCAGTAAAAACTGGATCAGATCAAGAAGATATACCTGCTGGTTGTCATCCAGATCCTCCATTTCATCCAGATCGATATTTACAAGACGGTCTACAAATGCAGCGTGTGCCCGTTTCTGTGAAGGAAGTTCAGGATAATGGATGCGCTCCATCAGAGCCTCTTCCTCGCTGAAATGTAATTCCGTATAATCTCTCAGTTCTGCCAGCAGACGCATGATCTCATCGTATTTATCATGTAAAAGCTGGTCGTGGATGAGGTCATTGGTATCACTGATGATCTCAAACAGCTTGCGGTGCTCATCATCGACAAATGTGATGCCGGTTTTGTATTTGTCCGTGAATGCAAATGGATCCTCTGTAGATTCTTCCGTAGGGATCATTTTCCCGATCATCATATCGCTGCTTAAAATATGATGATAAAGCCAGTGCACGAGGTAAGTAAGAAGTTCATTTAACGATCTCTTGGCATTGCGTGGTGATGTGGTATCCAGTTTAAATTCGTTGATCGTCTTTGCAAATGCAGCATGTTCTGTCTTCTGGAGAGGAAGTTCAGGATCATGGATACTCTCCATATAAGCCTCCTCATGAGCAAGGTGCGTAGCTGCGTAATCTTTCAGGTTTGCGATCAGGCTTTGACCGATGGCTGTCACATCCTCTGTTTTCTCAACTAATTCGAATGCTTCATTTATCATCTGGAACAGACGCTTGTGTTCTTCATCGATTGCATCAATATGAAGCATACAGTCTTCTGTAAATTCGTACATAAAATCCTCCTTCTGTGTGTCATAAATCCGCAGCGCTTACGGAAAAGTGCAGTGGAATGTCTTTCGTGTTGCTACATTTATGTCATCATCATAGCACATGCTGGAAGAAAATTACAGTTGTTTTCGTGGAAATTATGCCATACTTTTACAGGTACTGCGGATGAAATTTGCAATAATCCTTTTCATCGATTCAAATTAATGATATAATTTTTCTGAAATGTTGACAGATATACATTTTATCTTCATAAAATGTTGATGATTTACATTAAAAAGTGTTATTTATGTTGATCAGAGGTGCCTTATGTTAAAAAGAAAAGCAACAAATTTTATGAAAAACTGGATAAACACAAAGGATAAGAAGTGCCTTGTCGTTCAGGGTGCCAGACAAACAGGAAAGACATATACCGTTGAACGTTTTGCCGAAGAAAATTATGAAGAACTGGTTGCAACGGTGTACAAAGGGAACATAATAAAAAACTTAATAATGGACTGCCAATCTTACACAAAGTACCGCCCAAACGAGACTACGGGCGGTATTTTTGTATCATGGCGGAGAAAGGAGGAACTTCCCACGGGGGCTTGACTGAAAAGTTGAGCCTCTTTTTTCATGCCAAAAAACAGGAGGTAAATGCTTATGGCAGATGATAAAACCACAAAAACGCCGGAACAGCCGGTAACGGATAGCGGGCCGGGCAAGGAAACGCCTCCCGCTCCCCCAAAAGAGCCGGAGAAGGTTTCCGTTTCTCCGGAGCCGGAAAAAAAGACGGAACCGGAGGTAAAGAACCCGCAGGTTTCCGTCTATAACTTCGCTGAAATTATGAAGGAAAAGAAGGTCGAGGAACGGGCGGCAGCTCCCAGCGGGGAAAAACCTGCCCCGGCAAAAACGGAAAAACCGGAAAAGCAGCCGGAGGCTCCGAAGAAAGCGGAGGAAAAACCCAAAGAGCCGGAACAGCCGAAGCGCCGGGGCCGTCCCCCGAAAGCAGATAAGGACAAGGCCGCAACCCCGAAGCCCAAAGCTCCCGCACAGAAACCGGAAAAGGCGGTCAAAAAGGAACCGGAGAAAAAAACGGCTCCAACGGTACAGGCCGCTCCCGCTCCGAAGGAACCCGAAAAACCGAAGGATGCACCACGCCGGGGCAAGGAACAGATCGTCTATATCAAGCTGAACGAGCTTCACGCCTTCAAGAACCATCCCTTTGAGGTTCGGGATGATGAAGAAATGCGGGCTATGGTGTCCAGCGTCAAGGACAAGGGCGTGACCCAGCCCGCTATCGTCCGTCCCCGTGAGGATGGCGGCTATGAGATCGTGTCCGGCCACCGCCGCCAGAAAGCCAGCGAGCTTGCCGGATATGCGGATATGCCCTGTATCGTCCGAAACCTGACGGATGATGAAGCCATCACCCAGATGGTCGAGGATAATCTGAACCAGCGTGAAGAAATCCTCCCCAGTGAGCGGGCCAAAGCCTTGAAAATGCAGCTTGAGGCTATCAAGCACCAGGGCTCCCGCACTTCGGGCCAGATTGACCCGAAGGACGCAGGAAAACGCTCCAACGAAATTGTGGCCGAGCGCAATAAGATGGCGGTCAAGCAGGTGCAGCGGTATATCCGGCTCAATGAGCTGGTTCCCGACCTGATGAAGCTGATGGATGAAAAAAAGCTGGGCTTTACTACGGCGGTGGAGCTTTCCTATATCGGCAAGAAGAACCAGAACTATATCGCCGTCGCCATTGACAGCCAGCAGTCCTCGCCTTCACAGGCGCAGGCAAAGCGTATGCGTGAGCTGGACGAAAAGAAGCTGCTCAACGGGGATGTGATCGACGGCATTATGATGGAGGACAAAAAGGAGGTAGACAAAGTGATTTTGACAGGTGCGGAACTGAGCAAGTATTTCGGCAAGGAAACTACGCCGAGGGAAATGAAGGACCAGATCATCAAGCTGCTGGACGACTGGAAGGGTCAGCAGAAGGAACACGAAAAGCCGGAGAAGAAAACCGAACAGGAAAAGTAAGCCCAAACTTCGGGTCAGCATGGCCCGAGGATTGCGGGGCTCTGCCCCGCGCCCCGAAGCTCTGGAGATATAAATTATTCCCCGTCGCCAGTTATTCCGTAGCATAGCCGGGAAAATCAGTCAAGGGCAGCGCCGCCGCAGGCGGTGCCAGAGGCACCCTTGACGGATTTCTCCCGGTTATGCTTTTTCCCGGTCAAGCGACGGGGATATAAATTCTCCAGAGCCGTTCCCCTTCCCGGGGGAAGGGGCGGAGGGGTTGGGCGAACTCTTGCTTTTCCCTAAACCAAAACAGAAATGGAGGCTCAACCAATGAAACGACCTTTAGCATACCTGACCGCCGCATGGAGCGGCGAGCCGGATGTTGATATGGAGCTGGCGGCCCACTACTGCCGCCTTGCTTATGAGGCGGGCTTTTCCCCGATCTGCCCGCTCTTGTATCTGCCGCTGTTTTTGAATGACAGCGTTCCCGAGGAACATAAGGCCGGGATTGATATGCGCCGGGATATGCTGCGGCGCTCCCATACCCTGATCGTCTGCGGCAGCGTTGTGGACGAGGATGTAAAAAACGATATTGCGGTTGCCGGGCGGCTGGGCATTGCGGCGACCACACTGGAAGGGGTGCTTGCCGTGAAGGGACACGGCACCCCGGGCCATGCCGGACATTAAGCTGGGGAGCCTTTTCGACGGGATCGGCGTGTTCCCTCTGGCTGCTTCCCGGTGCGGTATCCGTCCGGTCTGGGCCAGCGAGATTGAAAAAGCGCCCATCTCCATAACCAAAAGGCACTTTCCCGACATGGTGCATTTGGGGGATATTACGAAGGTGGACGGCGGGAAAATCCCACCTGTCCATATAATTACCTTCGGTTCCCCCTGTCAGAACCTTTCTCTGATCGGCAACCGCTCCGGCCTTGCCGGGGCAAAATCAAGCCTGTTCTATCAGGCGTTTCGTATCATACAGGAAATGAGGGATGCTACTGATAACCTATATCCAGCTATCGCTGTTTGGGAAAACGTCATGGGAGCGTTTTCTACAAATGACCGGATGGACTTTAGAGCCGTCCTATCCGCCTTCTCGGACACCGAAGTTCCAATGCCTCCTTCGGGAAGATGGGGAAACGCCGGAATGGTGCGAGGGGGAACGCCTGATGTGTGCTGGCGGCTCATGGACGCCCAGTATTGGGCAGGCTCCCGAAGGCTGGCACGAAGGCAGCGGATTTTCGTCGTGGCGGATTTTGGAGGCAGACGTGCCGCAGACATACTATTTAAGCCCCGTCCAATGCTCCCACTTCCTCCGCCTTGCGGAGAGGGCGGGCGGGCCGCCGCCGAAGGAGATCGAACAGCTTCTTTTGAAACAGGGCGGCAGATACCAGTCATCCACCCCTTTCAGTGCTTCCGTATGCGGGGAGCGGCAAAAAGGCAGGAAGAAACGGCCTTCCGAAACAGCTTCGGATTACCAACTGACCCTTTTCCCACTCTTTTAGCCAGTGATGTAACGCCCTTTGCCTTCTGGTATGAGGGCGACCCGGAGGGCGGCTGTATCCGTTTTCTGACGGAAACAGAAAGCGAACGGCTGATGGGGCTGCCAGAGGGCTGGACAAAGTACGGGGCGGACGGCGTGGAGATCCGGCCTCTGCAACGCTACAAGGCGCTGGGAAATGCGATTGCCCTCCCTTGTGCCGATTACATTATGGCCGGGATCTATGAGGTGCTGGCTGACCGGGCCGGAAAGGAGGAATAAGCCCATGTTTGAAGCCTATATAACCAATACAGCCCTGTACCCCTTAATGGGGATCGAGGTAGGGACAACGGTACATTTCCCCATGACGACACAGGAGTTGCAGGCCGCCCTTGCCAAAATCGGGATAGACGGGAAACGGTACAGCGAAGTGTTCTTTACCAGCTTTGACAGCGATGTGCTGGGGCTCTACGATCATCTCTACGAATGTGAGAACATCGACGAGCTGAACGAGCTGGGCCACGCCCTGCTGGAAGTACGGGATAAGGGCGGACTGGAAACCTTTGAAGCCGCTCTTGTCTTAGGAAACCACACAAGGAGCGTGAAGGATTTGATAAACCTGACGCAGAACCTTGACCTGTACCGCTTTTACCCGGATATTTCTAATGATGAAGGGCTGGGCCGTCTTTACGCCGACGAGCTTGGGACTATCGACATACCGGAGCACATTCAGAACTACTTCGATTATGAGGCATACGGGCGGGATGTGCGTATCAACGAGGGCGGCGTATTCGCTCCCGGTGGGTATGTGTCGGCAGTCCCGGAGGGCTTCAAGGAGTATTACCACGGGCCGCAGGACATTCCGCCGGAACACCGGATATTTGCCTATCCTGAAAAGGCCGAGCCTGTCCACTCCATTCTCGCTGCACTCAAACGGTTTCAAGAAGCCCCGCCCGCTCCGAAAAAGGACAAGGCGGGGCCTTCCCATGAAGAACGGTAAGACTTCGGGCCAGCATGGCCCGAAGCATGAAGGAGGTGCATACCATCAACTATTACCCTATCAATGAAGGAGCCGCCCGCCGGGCAAAAGAAATGAACAGCTTTTCCGACTACAAGGAAGGGAGCGCAACGGCGGAATACCGGGCAATGGTGGACAAGGCCGCCGCCATAGCGGAAAAGCAGAAATCCCGGGTGGACCCCATGTACCATGAGAAGATCGACCATCTGTTAGACACCTACGCCCGCAAGCTGGCCGAAAACATGAACCAGGGCTTTGCCATTGACGCAAGGGTTCCCTCTGTGATGATCGCCGGACCTGCCAATTTCCCGGTGGGAAAGAAGGAAAAACAGAACCGGGCCCGGGACAGCAACATGGAGGAATGGCGGTATATTCAAGGGCTGCTGGATAAGATACGCAGTACCGGCATGGGCGGGATCAGCGCCGATGACCCGGCAGCGATTGAAAAGCTCCAGAAGAAGCTGGACGGGCTGGAACGCTCCCAGCTCATTATGAAGGAGGTCAACGCCTATTACCGCAAGCATGGCAAGCTGGACGGCTGTGCGCTGCTGTCGCCGGACCAGATCGAAAAGCTGAAAGCAAGCATGGCGTCAAGCTGGCGGAGCGACCCGAGGCCCTTTGAAAGCTACCAGCTTACCAACAACAATGCGGAGATCCGCCGGGTAAAGGCCCGTATCGAACAGCTTTCCAAACAGGCGCAGCGGGAGTTTTCCGGCTGGGAGTTCGACGGGGGCCGTGTGGAGATGAACCGGGAGGACAACCGCTTGCAGGTGTTCTTTGACGGAAAGCCTGACGCGGACACCCGGGCCGAGCTGAAAAGCAGCGGCTTTCGTTGGGCTCCCAGCGTGGGCGCATGGCAGAGGCAGCTCACGGACAACGCCATCCGGGCGGCTGACCGTCTGGAATGTATCAAGCCGCTGTCCGGCGAAAAGCCCTCCCAGCTTCAAAAGAAGCCCTCTATCTTGCAGACCATGCGGGAACAGGGCGAAAAAGTCCAGACGGAGCCGGAAAAGAAAGCTCCGTCCGGCAGAGATGCCGAGCGGTAAGCCTCGGGCCACATTGGCCCGAGGTTTTCTGTTCCCCGAGATTGTACGGGGGCCTCCCGGATAGCGGGAACCCCGACGGAAAGGAGGTTTTATGCAGGAAGAAGTAAACCAAAAAACGGTTGCCCTTTCGATCAGGACAACGAAGCTCACGGGAAAAGTGCTGGCTGCCGCTCTTGGGAAGGTAGCGCGGGCGCTGCAAAAGCACCACCGGAAGGCGCTGACCCCGCAGGGACGCCAGAGCGTAAAAAAGCTGATGAACCACTATGGCGGCAAAAGCGCCATGCCCTATGTGGGAGCCCCAAAGGATTTTGACCGGATCGCAAAGGAGTTCCATGTGGACTACGCTTTCCATAAAGTGAGCCCCGGTCATTACCTGCTGTTTTTCAAAGCCAATCAGGCGGACGCTATCACGGCGGCCTTCCAGAAGTACAGCGCAAAGGTGCTGAACAAAGAGCAGGACAAGGCTTCCATCCTCGGCCAGCTTCGGAAATTCACGGAGCAGATCAGGACGCAGGCAAAGGAAAAGCAGCGGACCAGAGAGGCGGTGAAGGACGGACGTTGAGTGACAAGATCAGAAAATATGTGCTCCCAAACCTGCCGTACCTCTTTGTGTTCTGGTTCTTCTCCAAAATCGGGACGGCCTACCGGATCGCCCCCGGCACAGACTTCGGGACAAAGCTCATGGGGATGCTCGATACCTTCCCCAAAGCCTTTGAAACCTACTGGCCGGGGCTGGGCGGTATTGACCTGCTGGTGGGCCTTGCCGGTGCGGCTGGGGTGTATCTGCTGATACAGTCAAAGATCAGGCAGGCGAAAAAATTCCGGCGGGATGCGGAGTACGGCACCGCCCGCTTTGGAACAAAGGAGGATATAAAGCCGTTTGTTGACCCTAAATTTCAGAACAATGTCATTCTGACCGGGACGGAGTTCCTTACCATGAACACCCGTCCGAAGATACCCGCCAATGCCCGGAACCTAAACGCCTGTGTCATCGGCTCGTCCGGCTCGGGAAAGACAAGGTTCTGGTTGACCCCGCAGCTCCTTCAAGCCCATTCCTCGTATGTGGTGGTAGACCCGAAGGGCGGCACTCTCGACCAGTGCGGGCGGTTTCTGCAACGGGAGAAATACAGGGTGCGGGTGTTCAACAGTATCGACTTTTCAAAATCCATGCACTACAATCCGCTGGCCTATATCAAGACAGAAAGCGATGTTTTGAAATTTGTTACCGCCCTGATTGCCAACACCAAAGGCGACGGCAAGGAGGGCGACGAGTTCTGGACAAAAGCAGAAACCCTCTTGTACTGCGCCCTTGTGTCCTACATCGTCTTTGAGGGGCCGGAGGAAGAACGCAACATGAATACGCTGGTGGAAATGATAAACAGCATGGAAGTCCGGGAGGATGACGAAACCTTCAAAAACGCGGTGGACTATATGTTTGACGGGCTGGAACGCCGCAGCCCCCAGCACTTCGCCGTGAGGCAGTATAAGAAATACAAGCTCGCCAGCGGCAAGACAGCCAAAAGCATTTTGATTTCCTGCGGTGCAAGACTGGCTCCCTTTG
>ENA-OPSQ01001408-OPSQ01001408.1-human-gut-metagenome-genome-assembly--contig:-NODE-1408-length-16353-cov-2.655111_pt1 | contig 16353 bp, 14 predicted proteins | sample MGYA00241456_ERZ501904 | MGnify/ENA primary metagenome ERZ501904 (study PRJEB25962, sample SAMEA2042452) | human gut metagenome | biome: human gut; feature: human-associated habitat; material: faeces...
TGGAGCGGAAGATCAAGGAGATGCTGATTTCCTTAGATCTGACGAAGAAATACACCAAAGAGCACGTTCTGACGCTGATATTCATCTACTATTTCAAAAATATCCTAAGCATCAGCGACATCCAGAGCATCTTAAATCCGATCACGGACAGATATTTTGGAAAAGGCAGCTCCGAGATGAGTCTTGAGGATATCTATAAAGAAGTGTTCGGTCTGGAGCATCAGGAAACCTTAAATATCATGAAAGACCTTGCAAAGAAGTTTAACACCTCCATGAAAACTTTTGAGGGCATGGAAGGTGAGGATGCAGAGCTTTTACGGACATTCAGTTTTATCTGCATGTTAAGCTATGATGTCTACCTGAAAAAAACAATTATCGAGCGCATTGTCGATCAGATGCTGCACGAAGAAAAAGATCCTTCCAAAAAAGAAAAATAAAACCCGGTGCTGAATGGAACACTGTCTATACCAGACATGATCCGTGCAGCTCCGGGTTTTTCTTTTTTTCCGGGTTTTTCTATTCTGTTTTACGCTTCGTTTGTCTCTGATGCAGCCATTCTGGCAAATACCATGTCATATCCGTCATTCCCATAATTCAAAGAACGGTTTACACGGCTGATGGTCGCTGTGGAAGCACCTGTTTTCTCTGCAATATCAAGATATGTTTTCTGGTCGCGCAGCATCTTGGCAACCTCAAATCGCTGTGATAAGGAAAGCAGTTCATTCACAGTGCAGACATCTTCAAAAAAAGTATAACATTCTTCTCTGTTTTCCAGGCTTAAAATCGCATCAAAAAGATGGTCTACTGCCTCGGTCCTTAGTTTCTTGCTCATTTTACCTTCTCCTTCTCATAAATCAAAATGATATCATCTTTTACTATAATCAGAAACTTCCAATCTACGCACATTTTATCATAGTAAAGTTTTAAAGTAAATATCTGTTTTACACACTAAAGTGTTACAGATGCAAATTCTATAATAGTCGAATCCAGTTGAAAAAGCAACACTTATTTTCATATTAACTATAACTTTAATTTATACCTGACGGCATCCTGTTATTCTCCCAGAAAAACAGCCAGAAAATCGGTCAGACGCTCCATCTCCTGCTGGGTTCCGATGCTGATACGCAGATAATTGCTAATTCTCGGCTTGGAAAAATAGCGCACGAAAATGTTATGCTCCCGGAGTACTTCAAATATTTCTTTTGCAGGAACTCTTTCATGTGTTGCAAAAATAAAGTTGCTCATGGAATCCCCAAAGGAAAATCCAAGCTTTTTCAGTTCGCACTTCGTCCATTCCCTTGTAGCGATGACTTTCGCACAGGTTTCCTCAAAATACTCCCTGTCCCTGATTGCCTGCACACCAAGTACAAGCGCTGTCTGATTGAGCGTGTAGGAATTGAAAGAATATTTCACATCATTGATATACCGGATCAGCTTTTCATTTCCCATCGCAAACCCAAGCCGCATACCTGCCAGGGAACGCGATTTTGAAAAGGTCTGTACCACGAGAAGATTGTCATATTTTTCGATCAGAGGCAGCGCAGACTCCCCGCCAAAATCAATGTATGCCTCATCCACAACTACGATTACATCGCGGTTGTGTGCAATGATATCCTCGATCTCTGAAAGCGGCATAAGAATTCCGGTCGGTGCATTCGGATTTGGGAACACCACGCCACCGTTTTCCCCATAATAGTCCTCTTTTTTGATCTGGAAATCATCATCCAACGCTTTTGTCTCATACGGAATCCGAAGCATATCTGCCCACACATCATAAAAAGAATAGGTGATATCCGGAAACAGGATCGGCTTTTTGCTGTTAAAAAATGTCATAAATATCATGGCAAGCACATCATCCGAACCGACACCGGTAAACACCTGACTGCTCCTGATTCCATAATAATCTGCGATCGCATCGACTAACACTTTACAGGTCGGTTCCGGATAAAGTCTCAATTTGTCCGTATCAAAGTTCTTCAAAGCCTCTACTACGCCCGGTGCAGGCGGATATGGGTTTTCGTTGGTATTCAATTTGATCATGTCCGGCTGGTTTGGCTGCTCTCCCGGAACATACGGTTCCACTGTCCTTACATATTCTTCCCAGTTACTCATAAATTTTACTCTCTCCACTCTCTCGATTTTCCTGATACATTTCACAAATTCATTACAATCTGCTCATTTTATTCTGTATACAATCCGTAATCTTCTGCCAGTTTTTCAAACGCAGTCAGGGCATTTTTCACCGTCTCATGGGAAACACAATAAGCAAGACGGACATAGCCTGCACATCCGAATGCGCTGCCCTTTACCATGATGATATTGTATTTTTTACCTGCTGCAACAAATTTTTCTTCGTCTGTATCCGGAGATTTTACCCACATATAAAAAGCGCCTTCCGGTTTGATGCAGTGAAAACCTAGCTTTTGCAGTCCTTCGTATAACATCTTTCTGTTTTCATCATAAAATGCCAGATTCGTTTTCTCATCCAGACATTTTGCAACTGCTTTCTGAAGCAGGGATGGCGCATTCACAAAGCCGAGGGTACGGTTGGATACAACAATACCGTCAATGACCTGATCTGCATTCTCCACCTCATCCGGAACAACCACATATCCGATACGTTCACCCGGAAGGGAAAGTGATTTGCTGAAGGAATAACCCACAATGGTATTCCGGTAATACTTTGTGAGGAAATCCTCCTGATTTCCATCGTAGACAAGTTCACGGTAAGGCTCATCGGAAATCAGATAAATTTCGTGACCAATCTCTTTTTCCTTCTTTTCCAGAATCCCAGCCATCTTCTTCATGGTTTCTTCATGATAGATCACACCGGTCGGATTGTTCGGCGTGTTCACGATCACTGCCTTGGTCTTTTCATTGATCGCTTTTTCAAATGCAGCCAGATCCGGCTGGAATGTTTCAAAATCCGGTGCCACTTCCACGACTTCCGCATCAAAATTGGCCGCATAACTCTTGTACTCTCCGAAATATGGGGCGAACACGATCACCTCGTCACCCGGATCTAAGATCGTTTTAAAAATAATGTTCAATCCTCCCGCTGCTCCCACTGTCATCACAATATTATGGGAAGTAAATGCAGTTCCAAAACGCTTGTTTAAGTTCTCTGCAACCGCCTGACGGACATCCGGGTAACCGGCATTGTCCATATATCCATGTAAAACCAGCGGATCGGTCTCATCCACCAGTTGCTTAATTGCCTCGTTCAATGCTGCCGGAGCCGGTGTTGCAGGATTCCCCAATGAAAAATCATACACGTTCTCTCTTCCCACCCTGGCGGCAAGTTCATTTCCCTCTACAAACATTGCACGGATCGCAGAACTTCCCTGCAATGCCTTCTGTATTTTCTGTGAAATCATATTCTCTTCCTCACTGTTTTCTTACTCTCGAGTCATTTTTCTGCGGTCTGCACCGTAAATGTGCAGATCCACGGAACAATTATTACTTTACAACAATACTGTATGAAAGTAAATAGATAAAAAAAGAAAACTGCCACAGGACATTTTCCTTACGGATACTGCCCCGGACAGTTTTTGTTTATTAAAAATACTCCCCTGTATTTTTATGCATTGACGGTATCTACGAACTTCTGGAACGCTTTTCTGCCTTCCTCTGTGCATTTGTAAACACCTGCGTCCAATAAAACTTCTTTGAACACAAGACCGATCTCTGTCTGAATGATCTCATGTAATTTTTCCGGTGTGATCTCACCTTCCAGGCCGCTTCCTGCCGTAAATCCATACTTCGGCAGAAATTCCTCCACCCAGTCTGCATGTTTTGCAAGAACTTCATCCTCACGGATTTCTGCGCCGTCTAAGATTGCCTGCTCTAATGCAGCCATCTCATCTTTTAATCTGGCTGGAAGCACTGCAAGTCCCATAACCTCGATCAGACCAATGTTTTCTTTTTTGATATGATGAAGTTTTGCATGTGGATGGTAAACACCCAGCGGATGCTCCTCCGTCGTGATATTATTGCGGAGTACAAGATCTAACTCATAATCATTGCCGCGTTTTCTTGCGATAGGAGTGATTGTGTTGTGCGGTTCGCCCTCTGTCTCTGCAAAAATAAATGCATCTTCATCCGTATAACCTCTCCATGCAAGTAAAATCTTATCTGCAAGCTCGATCAGGCGCTCTTTTTGTGGTGCGCTGATACGGATCACGGACATTGGCCATTTTACGATTCCGGCTTTCACATCCTCGAATCCCTTGAATACCAGCTCTTTTTCCACCGGTGCTTTTGCCATAGCGAACTCATAATGCCCACCCTGAAAATGATCATGGCTCAAGATAGATCCTCCAACAATCGGAAGATCCGCATTCGATCCGACAAAGTAATGTGGGAACTGCTCTACAAAATCCAACAGTTTTCCAAAGGTTGCTTTCTCGATTTTCATCGGTGTATGCTCTGCGTTAAAAACGATACAGTGCTCATTGTAGTAAACATATGGTGAATACTGGAAAAACCAGTCACTGTGATTGATCGTTACCGGAATAATCCTGTGGTTCTGTCTTGCCGGATGGTTCACACGTCCTGCATATCCCTCGTTTTCCTTGCACAGAAGGCATTTTGGATAACCGCTCTGTTTTGCAAGCTTGGCTGCTGCGATCGCCTTCGGATCTTTTTCCGGTTTGGAGAGGTTGATGGTGATATCCAATGTTCCAAACTCGGTATCTGCGGTCCATTTCTGGTCTTTTTTGATACGATATCTACGAATGTAGTTTGTATCTCTGCTTAATTTGTAAAAATAATCGGTTGCTTCCTTTGGACTGATCTGATAGAGTGCCTGGAATTTTTTGATCACTTCGCTTGGTCTCGGCACAAGCATACCCATGATCTTTGTATCAAATAAGTCTCTGTATGTGATCGTATCTTCCGGCATCAGTCCATCTTCTGCCGCATAATCGAGCATCTCATTTAAGATGCCTTCCAATGCTGCCTCTGCACTCTCCTGTGTCATCGGAGTTCTCTTTGCATAGGCTGCTGCCACTTCATCGTCTAATTCATCCAGATGAAAAAGTTCTAACAGGCGGTTAATGGTAAATCTCCTGTCTTCTGGCTCCACCAGCCCGGTCACAAGACCATATTCTGTCAATTCTAAAATTCTTTCCTGAATCATTGTGTTATCCTCTTTATTTAAGAATTATTTAGATAATTGCGAAACTCTGATTTAGGTTGTAACAATTGTGAAGAATTAACAAAATTTTCGAAGACACGCTTCCGCTACGTGTCGCTCGCAACGGTACTAAGAACTCATCTCCTGTATTTCAATTCTGATAATACAGAATCTGACTTCTAAGAACCGGCGGCTCCCCAGTGTCTTCTCAAGCTTTTGTCAATTTTTCACAATTTAAATCTACTTATTTATGAGTTTCGCAATTATCTATAAGAATTATTAATCCAATTTTACTGGACCGTCACCGATCTCAACTACATAGAAATCAGCAGCGTAACCGATTTTATCTTTGTAAGCAGCACCTACTTTTTCAATAAAGGAATCCACTGCCTCATCCTTTACGATGCTGACGGTACATCCACCGAATCCTGCACCTGTCATGCGGGAACCAATCACTCCGTCTACTTTCCATGCCTCTTCCACCAATGTGTCAAGCTCGATACCGGTTACTTCGTAATCATCACGAAGGGAAACATGGGAGGCGTTCATTAACTCACCAAACAGAGCAACATCGTTATTCTTTAATGCTTCCACTGCCTTGATGGTTCTTTGATTCTCATAAACCGCATGTTTTGCACGTTTTACCCTGACAGGATCTTTGATCGCATCTTTGTACTGTTCAAACTGTTCCTCCGTGAGTTCACCAAGGGAATCAATTTTAACAACTTTCTGGAGTTCTGCCAGTGCAGTCTCGCACTCACTTCTTCTCTCATTGTATTTGGAATCTCCAAGTCCACGTTTTTTGTTGCTGCAGGAGATCACGATCTTTGCATTTTCCAGCTTGATCGGTGCATACTCATATTTTAAAGTTGCTGTATCAAGGAAAATCGCATGACCAGCTTTTCCCATTGCGATCGCAAACTGATCCATGATACCACAGTTTACGCCGTTGAATTTATTTTCAGAGAACTGGCCGATCAGTGCAAGATCCTGATTTGTCACGTCGAATCCAAACATATCTTTTAAAATATATCCGGTCAGAACTTCAACTGATGCAGAAGAAGAAAGTCCGGAGCCGTTTGGAATATTGCCAAATAAAACAAGATCCATGCCCTGCTCTACTTTCATTCCCTTCTCGCCAAACGCCCACATAACTCCCTTTGGATAGTTCGTCCAGTCAGCTTCTTTTTCCGGCTTTAAACCTTCTACTGAGGACTCGATCACACCGAGCTGCTCAAAATTCATGGAATAGAAACGAAGTTCCTTATCATCTCTTTTTCTTGCCACACCATATGTACCAATAGTGAGTGCACAAGGGAAAACGTGTCCTCCGTTGTAATCGGTATGCTCACCGATCATGTTCACACGTCCCGGTGCAAAATAAACACCGATTTCACCCTCATCCCCGAATAACTCTTTAAATTTTGCTAATACATCTTCCCAAATCATATAATCCTCCTTGTTTTGCGAAGCAAAATCCGAACTCCTTGTGAGGAGAGGATTTAGCCTCCTTGTTTTGCGCTTCTGCGCATCTTCCGTTTCCTGTTACTATCACATTATCATGTTCGTTTTTACATTGCAACCAATTGACCGCAGACTGCAACAATAAAAAAGAAAGATGCAACATTTTTACATGTTACATCTTTCTTGAAATTAGTTTTCTTCTAACATAACCTTACATTAAGTATCACGGACGCTGTCCGTCTTTTTCCACATTCTGCTTAAACAAAGCCAGAACCTGCTCCGTGATAATGTTCCGGATTTCTCTGTTTGGCACTGCAAGTCTGAATCTTTTTGTATCAACTCTGCCTTTATGTGTAAGATATCCCGCCATGAAAAGTGTACTCCAAAGGTTATCCATGGATGCATACAGTTCATTATAAGTCAGATCTTCACGTATATCTTTTTCTACGATTTCACCATTTACAAGTCTCTCTAAGTCTGTTTTTGCCAGCCCCTTTGCTGCTCCTGCACTTTCTATAAAATGTTTCAGCACATCGTTTCCACTGGTATTGGTCCAATAATTCTCCGGTGGAAGCATCGGATTCCTTCTGTGTGCATCGCAATAATTAATGACATCCCACGGGCAATAAACATCTGCATTTCTAAAGCGGTATCCGTCATACCACTCTTTTACCGTTTCATAGTGTGTATCCTGACCGTAATAATGAAGCATTCAATGTCTTACCAAACCGACGTGGACGCGTGAACAGATTGACCTCTCCCCAGTTATTTAAAAGCTGCTCGATCAGACTGGTTTTATCAACATAATAAAAACCATCTCTGCGGATTTTTTCAAAATTTTCAATTCCAACAGGTAATTTTATAAATTCTGCCATAGCTGCCTCTCCTTCATTCCATGTTTCCTGAAATACACTGACCATACCTTTTTCTCCTTACAGCTTCTTTTCCAATAATACATATTCATATCTGTCCCGAATTAATTCACTTGCATAACTCTGTGTGATTTTACCATCTCTTACTAATGCACCAATACTCGGAACATGTTTATTCTTTAATTCCATTGTAATAACATTAGATAATGCATTCCCTAATCCCAGATGTCTTCTATCTACTCCCATATAAAGCATCACATATTCATCCGGTTTATTTTTTATTTGAAGAATTTTAAAAAAATTTCTGACATTTAATTTATAAGGCAAATTAGCATAATTCGGAACACTTATAAAGAATCCAACAACTTCTTCTTTATAGAAAGCAATTTTAACCATATCATAGTCTAATATGTATTTATAAGAGCCGAAAATATCCATAAAATCTTCTTTTTCAATATACTTAAAAGCCGGAAAATCACTGTATAAATCCATGATCAGTTCATACACTTTTTCCATGATATATGGATAGTTCTTCTTCGCAGGGCTTTTGATCTCATAACCCTTATTCAGAAATTGTTCATAACGTTTCTCGAATTCCCCGTTATAATAATCCATATCTATAATAGGATAAATATTAGATGTATAATGATTTTGTACTACAAACCCGCAATCCGAGAGTAATTTATAATAATAATTTTTATTATACGGTTCCCCTGTATACGGAATTCTATCAAACAAATTAATTTTCAATCTGTATTTTATCCAAAAAGAAGCATCCACAGGACCTGACAATTTCGTTTTTCCATCCTTTTTGGCTTTTTTTGAAACAGTATCTAACAATTGTTCTGCTATTTCCTGCTGTCCGATACATTCAAAAAAGCCAAAATATGCGACATCATCCTCCGGATAATATGTCAACATACATCGTGCAACAGGCATCTGGCTGTTTTTATCAATTACAACAAAAGGTGTAATGTTAAAATATTTACTTAAGGTGTGTTTTTCATGTAATAGTTTATATTCTGTATCATAATCCTGTGTCAGCTCATTCTTTTGGTATAATTTGCCGGGTAATGCCAAAAAACCTGTATATACCAGATCGTTTTTTCCATAAATCACTTTATAGTTCATATGCTTCTCCATTTATAAAGTTCCATCTATTCTTCTTACAATTCCCTTGTATGCATCTAACTGCACTCTGTCTCCGTTCTTGAGCAGCCCTGTTGCATTTTTAACATTTACAATAGAAGGCTTTTTCAGTTCTCTTGTAATGATCGCCGTATGGCTTAAAATAGAACCTCTCTCTACAATAATCCCTTTTGCATCCTTGATCAGCAATACCCATCCCGGGTCTGTCGATTCTGCGACTATAATTTTATTTTTAACGCTTAGGTTGGAATCAGCTTCTTTTACAACAATCACTTCCCCTTCCACGATTCCCATCGAAGAACCTATTCCAAATAAATTGTCATGATTGTTTATCATACTGATATTTTCAAAATGTTTTTCAACGATTTCATCTGCGTAAACCAGCCTGCTATAAGCTGGAATATTTTCATTTTTTCTATATTCAATTTTTCTCGCCTTTACCAGTTCAATATAAGAATCCTTTTCGTTAATCTCATCCAAAAACAGATAAAAAATGTCTTCTCTATGTTCTAATTTTCCCTCTGCGGTCAGAATTTCACCAATTTTCAGGAAAATACTTCTTGCCAGCCCAAAAATCCGGGTTCTGTTTAATCTTGAGATTTCCCTGTTATAAATGCCAAGTTTTGCTTTCTTTAACTTTCTATTTTCTTTCATATTTTCACTTGTCTTGTCCAGACTGGTCTCATTATGTGTTTGAATATACTCCAATAACAAATCCGGATTCACTCTGTAAGTCTGTGTTTCAAGCTTTAATTCGCCCAGACATCTGTCGCCATACAATTCGATATATTGCTCAAATAATTTATTAAACCGATTCGATTTTTTTTCTTTTTTATAAACATGAATCAGCATATTAAGAGCCATGACCGGCTTCATGCTCTCAAGGTTCTTAATATCATTTAATTGCTCCTTCTCTTTTTTCGATAAAAGTCCTGTATAAATAAAAGTGTACATATCATTGATCAGTGTAATATACCAGTCACTGGAAATTGCCGCTTCTATCACTTTATAGGTATCTAATAAATCCTGAAGCGAATTTTGAGATTGAACCTGCTCCTTAAAAATTATTAAATCAGCCTCAAATTTTCTGTTCAATCTTTCCATTGATCTGGGAGTTGATTTCAAAAAGTGCAAGAATGAAATCACAATTTTTATTTTCGTTAAAAATGTAACAGGTATCTTTTCATCATTTACATATTTATTCTCAACCCCTAACATTTCCTGCCATATTTTAATTAATTTGTCTGAGCATGGTAATAACTTGATGATCAGATACCAATTATTGATATTATAATAAATTCTTCCATTTGTGCATGCCAGCATATGATCTAAATGATCTGACATACCGTCCACTAAATTTTTATCCTTTTGGGATAAGTGATAAATACAATGTTTAAAAACATCTGCATAAATCTGCTTTGCAAAACTCTGAGTCAACGGCAGCGAGATTCCCGGATAACTCTCAACAATATTACTATTATCTAAAATGACCGTCTTACTGTATTTTAAAGTTGTAATTGGTCTTGCCTGTAAAATGTAGACATTATCATCTTTAACTGCATACTCAATATCCATATCTTTCTGAAAAATTTTTTTTATTTTGACAGCAATTTCAATTAAGTCATTTAATATATTTTTATTTAATATGTTTTCATTTTCAAAGTAATAGTTTTTGTCATCCACATTGTAATAATAAGTTGTTGTGGAAATTTTATCTTCAACGATATTGCACCCTAATCCTTCCCCAGCTACAATAACCATTTCATTTAAAATTCCAGTTGGATTTGCTGTGAAAATAACACCTGAATAATCTGACTGTATCATTTCCTGGACAATTACTTTTGATGCCGTATTTGTGATATTTAATTTTTTATAACTCTCTTTTACTTTATCAATATAAAAAGAAACATCCCTTCTGTTTATATTTAAAAAAGTATCAAACTGTCCTGCAAAACTGTTCTCATCATTATCTTCCACCTCAAAAGAGGAGCGGACTGCAAACAATTCCTCTTTTGAAAAACTGAGATCCAATTCCTCTTTACCGTCAACAACAATAAAATCAGGAACGTTGATATAATGTTCTCTCAAAATTTCCAAATTTCTGTGTTTCATTTTTTCTCCAAGTTTATCTATGCATGATAATGTACAGGATAATGGTTAGAATCATCAGTGATTCCTGAATATACGTATACATTTCTACTTTTGTTACAATTTTGTATTTGGTAGGATTCTTTTTAAATTCAACAAATTTCCAGCTGCACCATAACACATTGAGTAACAATGCGAGCACGGACCATTTATTTAAATTCCAGACTAAAGCAAAATTTGTAAAAATATCAATCCATGTAACAATAAATACGAAATTAACTGCTTTTTTGTATCCAAAAAGTTTGCTGTATGTTACATATTCCGTCTCCTCCTCAGGAGCTTTTATTTTTCTTGAAACTTCCCAGATCAAAGCTGGAAAATACAAAGTCAGCAATGCCAGCATATTCGTCAGATCAAAAAATGGCAGCTGATATTTAATAACTGTAAATGATACTATGTAAAGATTGATAAATATCTGAACAGGATTATGCGTAACTAAAGCCAGAGGTAATGATTTCGCAATTTTATGTTTTTGGAAAAACCATACCGCCATGAAGGAGCCGTAGGTATATAATAAAACACAAAACAAAAAATTGTTCATGTAAATAAAATTTAAGACCAGAGTAATAGCGATTAATATTGTTATAAAAATACCCAAATCCTTTTTCGTCACTCTTCCAGAAGGCAATGGCCGCTCTTTAAATAATCTGCAATCAAGTTCATAATCCTTAAAATCATCTGCGATCCTAAGCCAGAACAGAAAACTAAATACGGTAAATCCACAAACCAGTTCCTGTATCCCAAACTTCACATCTATAATTCCATGATTTAACAGAATGATAAAATAAATTTCACCAAACACCAAATATCCTAATAATAATCTTGAAATGATTGGATACATTTCTTTTTGATAAATATTTAACCTTTTCAATGCAGCAAACATGGCTCTTTATTCCTTTCTTTGTCCGATTTTATCACCTATGAAAACCTGAGTTTCATATCCCGCCTGAGATTGTCTTAATATATCTTCATCTATCATGATATTGGGTGGAAAAAACATTACAATAGTAGAACCACCATATTCAAAATAACCTTTTTCTTCCAGCCTGCTGAACATATGAGTATTATGATTGACAATTTTCCCCACAAGTAAAGCACCTATTTCAACCTGCGTAATGATACCAAACGATTTTGAATCCATGACATTCACAACCCTGCTGTTTCTGGCATACACTTTATATTTTTCAGAAACAGGTCTTATGGTATGCAATTCACCTTTTATAAATTCAGAAGAAATTAATTCACCATCATCAAAAAATACATAACGATGATAGTCATTCACCGCTAACCTGAACACAAGAGCATATCCGTTTTTATATAAATCAGCAATTTCTTTCTGTTGAATAATATCTTTTAATTCATAAATAGAATTCTTTATATTCAATTTCAGTTTTTCATCAACTCTATAAACAGATAATTTGCTGTCAGCAATTGCCATCAATTCATTTGACCGGGTTGTCGTTCCATACATTCTTTTCCTTGTAAAAAAATCATTAAAACTGTCAAAGTGATCGATATTATAATCGGAGATATCTACATGATATTCTTCTACAAACGGCAAAATATCTTTTTTTGATTCAGGGCTCTTCTGATATCTTGCTCTTAAATTACTGAACCATGGTCTGGCAACAAATAACTTTAATAAGCTTCTTCCTATCACTGTTTTATATAAAAAAATCAATAACTCTTCCTGATATTCTTTTTCTTCTATCAGTTTTTTACTGTCTCTATGATAAATTTTAACCATAACCACCACTAAATAAAAAGTAATACCACTGTGACAATCGCAGCGACCGAAAAAAATACATACCATTTTCCTGATGGTTTTTTTATTTTCAAATTCGCCACAAACAAAAATCCCATAACACCATATAGAATCACAAATATATCATTTATATTGCGCATCAGGAAGGGAATTCTTTGAATGCCCACATAAAAAACAGGGACAACAAACGAAATGTATGTAACTGGTACACCCTGATAATAAGTTGTTTTACTTTCGGCATTGGCTAATATATTAAACCATGCCAGCCGGGTAATACCACACAAAACATATAAAATAATCATCACGATAGAAACCGTAAATACCATCTGAGAATGATGCTGAAATGCCATTTTATACAAAAGAATCGACGGAAATATAACAAATGAGATAATATCGCATAATGTATCGATCTGAACCCCAAAAGCTTTTTGTGTTTCATTTCTGTTGCATTTTCTGGCAATAAAGCCATCAAACAAATCACACAGACCAGAAATGATCAGACAAAACATCACAAGGTTCATTTGCTCCGCTTCCTGTAAATCTATTAATATAAAAATGCCTGCAAGGGCAAAAATAACTCCAATGTACGTTAAAATAACCGATTTATTAAAGCATCCGATGAATAACTTCTTTTCCCTTTTCATACATTTCTCCTGACTTTGATTTTGTATAAAAATAAGTTTACCATAATATGAGTGAATCCACCAATGAAAATATACGCAAAGTATTGTTTCCAGGAGATTTTAGCAAATATCACTAAAATCAGCATGACTCCTATGAGGGAATCGATCTGATCTATGACAAAGAATAATTTTCCTATTATATTTGTATTTGTTTTTCCACATTCAATATCCAATCTTCTTTTTATAAATGAATTTGGCAGTTCAAACAACATGTACATAAAGCCGAACAAAAATCCTGTCAAAACATTAAACCCTACTTTATTTTCATAAAAACGATAGATTTGGTTATGATTATTGATATTGAAAGCATTACAGATAAAACCTATAAATACCTGAGATAAGATGCAACAGACAATCATGGACACAATACCTATCCATGTTTTATTGTCTCCAAATATCCTTTTCCCGTCCCTGAATTTTCTGTTACAGTCAATCGGATATTTATACTTTTTATAAAAATTTGTTTTTACAAAAAGCATGTTCAATATACCACCCAATATAACGGATAACATCGTTAAATACATATCTAAAATTATCATATATTTTCTGTTATGATCCAGCGCATCCCAAATAGGATTGCCTGCCGGGTCTTTCCTCTCTTGTTTACACAAATTTAGTGATAAAAACTATTCCCTCTACAATAAAAAAAGCAAATCCCTGCATTAACACAATACCGGAACCAATATCTTTTGCTAATCGAATCTCCTCATTGTATTTACCTGATATAGCATTTGCAACATGTTCAATAGCTGTATTCGCTAATTCAGCCATCAAAACTCCACTTGTTACAATTATGTACAAAATGTAATCCAGTTTTGTTGATTTTAATAAAATATTTAAAATCAGAAAAAATAAGGCAATAAAGAAATAATATTTAAAATTTTTTTCTGTTTTAAAAGCATACTTCATTCCCTTTACAGCACATTTAATGCTGTCTAAAAAAGTTATATTTTTCATAATGATTTAGTGCCTTTCAAATCAGCTTGCTGAAAATACTTTTAGATTTCAAAAATGCAGTTCCATGATAGATACGTTTCCCAAGCAATGACTATATACCTATCACAGAACTGCCTTCTGATTAAAACATTTATTCTTTATTCCACATCAACCTTCACCTTCGGTAAATGCCAGATATCATCCACATATTCCTGAATCGTTCTGTCGGATGAGAACTTGCCGGAATGTGCAGTGTTTAAGATAGCGCTCTTTGCCCAGGCGCTCTTGTTCTTGTAATACTCCATGATCTTCTTCTGCGCTTCTGCATAAGAACGGAAGTCTGCAAGAATGAAGTACGTATCCGCATACTGTGTGCTGTGCGTATTCAGCAGTGAATTGTACAGGTCACGGAAAAGTTCGGAGTCGTTCGGTGAGTAGAATCCGTTCACTAACTGTGTCAGAACTTTGCGGATATCCTGATCCGTGTTGAAAATCTGCATCGGATCATAATCACGGTTATGCTCATGTGCGATCACTTCGTCCGAGCTCATACCGAAAATAAACATATTATCCGGTCCGACTTCCTCGTACATTTCAACATTCGCACCGTCCATCGTTCCAAGTGTCAGGGCGCCGTTTAACATGAACTTCATATTACCGGTACCGGATGCCTCTTTACTTGCAGTTGAGATCTGCTCGCTGACATCTGCTGCTGCAAAGATCCACTCTGCATTGGAAACTTTGTAGTCCTCGATAAATACCACTTTGATCTTATTATTGATACTCTTATCATTGTTGATCACTTCTGCAACGCTGTTGATCAGTTTAATGGTAAGTTTTGCATTTTTATAACCGGCTGCTGCCTTTGCGCCAAAAATGAATGTTCTTGGAACAAATTCCATATCCGGATGCTCTTTGATCTCATTATAGAGATACATAACATGAAGGATATTCAACAGCTGGCGTTTGTACTCATGCAGACGTTTTACCTGTACATCAAAGATGGAATCCGGATCAACATCAATTCCATTGTGCTCTTTGATATATTTTGCAAGACGTACTTTATTCTGGTGCTTGATCTTCAGAAACTCCTGCTGTGCTTTTTTATCATCTGCATAAGGCGCAAGTTTCCTGATCTGGGAAAGGTCTGTGATCCAGCCTTCTCCCACATGCGCTGTCACCCAGTCAGCCAGAAGCGGGTTCGCATGTGCTAAGAAACGTCTCTGTGTGATACCATTGGTTTTGTTATTGAACTTCTGCGGCATCATCTCATAGAAATCTTTTAACTGTTCTTTTTTCAAAATCTCTGTGTGCAGTCTGGCAACACCGTTGACAGAATAACCTGCAACGATCGCAAGATGCGCCATTTTTACCTGACCATCATATAAAATTGCCATTTTTGCAATTTTATCATTGTTGCCCGGATACTGCTCCTGGATCTGTAAAACAAAACGGCGGTTGATCTCTTCCACGATCTGATATACACGCGGAAGCAGTCTCTGGAAAATCTCGATCGGCCATTTTTCAAGAGCCTCAGCCATAATGGTATGGTTGGTATAAGCAACACAGTGGGTTGTGATATCCCACGCATCCTCCCAGCTTAAGCCTTCCTCATCCAGCAAAATACGCATTAACTCTGCCACTGCAACCGTCGGATGTGTATCATTCATCTGGAATACTGCTTTCTCAGGCAGCTGATGGATATCCTCATGATGCTTTTTGAATCTTGCGATCGCACGCTGTAAACTTGCAGATACGAAGAAATACTGCTGTTTTAAACGAAGCTCTTTTCCCTGAATATGATTGTCATTCGGATAAAGGACTTCCACCAGGTTACGTGCAAGGTTTTCCTGCTCTACCGCTTTGTTATAATCTCCTTTATCAAAGGAATCTAACTGGAAACCTTCCTTAGGCTCTGCATCCCAGATCATAAGCGTATTTACCATATGATTATCATATCCTACGATCGGCATATCGTATGGGATCGCCATAACTGACTGATAGCCTTCATGGATAAATCTGGTGTTGCCATTTCCCATGTCTTCGGTACGGACATAGCCGCCGAATTTGATCTCGTAGGAATACTCCGGTCTGCGAAGTTCGAATGGGTAGCCATTCTTTAACCAGTTATCCGGTACCTCTACCTGAAAACCATCCGAAATCTGCTGTTTGAACATACCATAACGGTAACGGATACCG
>ENA-OPSQ01001409-OPSQ01001409.1-human-gut-metagenome-genome-assembly--contig:-NODE-1409-length-16342-cov-19.231473_pt1 | contig 16342 bp, 14 predicted proteins | sample MGYA00241456_ERZ501904 | MGnify/ENA primary metagenome ERZ501904 (study PRJEB25962, sample SAMEA2042452) | human gut metagenome | biome: human gut; feature: human-associated habitat; material: faeces...
TTGGCTATATCCTAGCCTTTTCAGGCCCAATGATTTCTAAACGGGACAGCAGTGAGAATGGCTATATATTACAAAAAGCTGAACCCTTATGAGTTAGCAGTGGCAGACAGTCACGTTACAGTTATTCGACCTTACAAACAATATGTCGTTTCTGAGTACCTGTATTATTATTTTGCAAGCAACACTGTTCAATCTGTTATAGAAGATAAATCTGATGGCAGTACAAAACAAAAGGAGCTTTCAACGAAAACCGTCAAAAGCTACCTTGTTCCACTACCTCCTATAGAGGAGCAAAAGCGTATTGTTGAAAAAGTTGAAAAATTAACGCAGTTGCTCAAATAGTTTTTCTATTTGAGCAACAATGCGTTGCTGCTCTTTAAATGGTGGTAAGGGAAACAGTGCATTATTACCTCGCTTACTTCCTAATCTTGGCATCTTTATTCCATAGGAATCACTATTTGCATAATCTACAAAGAAAGGACTCATCAGATAAGCTTGTGCATATTTATTGTAAATATGTCCGAAATCAAATGCGAGTATTTCAGTTGTGCACGCCCCATCTTCATCGGCAACTATTACTTTGTTTAAATATGGTCTCAGCTTACTATACAACACATTTCCTTTGCAAAACAAGTGTTTGTCGCTTTTTGACAAAAGATCTTTCATTCGTTTTTTTTGTAAAAGCCTACCGCTATCCTTCTCTATATCTTCTAAGTCAAGTATCCAAGAATCCATGTCTAACATACTCGAAGATATTGTTTGACTTTTGCTAAAATCAACAATTGCACCTAGTCGTACCCATACCCAACTGTTTGGTATTTCAAAAGGAACCTCATCTTCTATACAGACAATCTTTTTCCCTATCTTCTCATAGTACTTGTTATCGTCACCTTTGAAAATAACGGAATCTTTGGGGGCAGACTTCTTCAATTTGCCCTCCTTAACAAGTCTTTGTTTCTCTGCCTTTATTTGTTCAAGCAGTTCTTGCGCTGTACCTTCCTCTTCTATTTGAGGTATAAGCCGCCCCTGGATAGCCTTCTGTAGCACAGACTTTTTTAGGCGATTTCTTATTTCATCATTTATTCTTGCCAACTCAACGTCAAAGCTACTATATTTCTCAATCAATGGCAATAAGTCCATAACCTTATTGACGATACGATTTTGTTCTTCTATGGGAGGTACGGCAATCATATACGGACGGAAATCAGAAAGATTGACATGAGCAACAGTTGTTCCTGATGACTTTTCTATAAGATTTTGTTGTGAAGAAGGTGCAAGAATATAATATGCCAAATATTGTGGAAGAATGCAATGTGTAATAGGTCTGAGCAACACAGTCCTTTGCCCAAGACAAACTTTCTCCTCATTAATGACCGCTATATTTCCGGCGGGTGCTTCACGGGCAAAAATCAAATCATTTTTTTGAGGAACAGCACGAGTATTACGTTGAGTATAAACTTTTTCTGATACCCTATGTACGTCATTTAATAGTAAATGTCCAAAGCCGACATTTGGTGTTCTCACTAATGGGTATCCTTTTCCTTCGTCCTTTGCTGTTGAATGTGGACAGTCCTCTATAAGATATGTTATATGTGTTAATCTTGCCCAACTCCAAGAAGTAGGCACTTCAAACGGTACCTCCTCATCAATGCACTTCACCTCCCCCGTAGCGAGCATCTTCTCATAATAGGAATTGTCCTCACCACGGTAAATAATAGATGCGTTCTTGTCACGCTTGATTTTCTTCTCCTTAATCAAGCGTTCTTTCTCTTGGCGAATCTTATCAAGCAAAACGCTTGCAGGTTCGTCATTAGGGTCTTGCGGTACAAGTTTGCCCTGTATCGCCCATTGTAATATGCTATTCTTTAATTGTTTGCCGTTCATTGTTTATAATTTCAATGTATCTTTAAAAGTTATTGGACTGCCTTTGAGTTTGAATTGGTCAAGCAATGCTTGACTAATTTGTGGGACAGTGTTCCACATTTTATAATTCGCCAACAACTTGTTGGCGAATTATAACTATTTCTTGTCTTCATCTAATTCTGCTTCCAACTTGAGGTTTTCTTTTATCTCCTCTGGAGTTGGCAACATTTCCACTGCTTTAAGAATCTCATTCTCATATTCGGCCACGCCCAATGGACGATCGACACCTTTGAAAGCCCATTCTACGGTCATGTCATCCTTGTGCTTGCAAATGAGTAGCCCAATAGTAGGATTATCATCTGCCCCTTTCATCAATTCGTCAACAGCAGAAACATAGAAGTTCAACTTACCTGCAAACTCAGGCTCAAAATCTACTACTTTTAATTCGATTACCACATAGCAGCGCAGCTTAATATGATAGAAAATCATATCTGGACGGTAGACCTTTCCTGATGGCATGACAAGTTCTTTTTGTCTTGCCACATAAGCAAATCCTTGCCCTAACTCTAACAGAAACTCAGTTATGTGCCTTGACAATTTCTCTTCAAACTCACGTTCGCTGTATTCTTTCTGCATCTGCATGAAGTCCAGATTATATGGACTCTTTAATACTTCCTTAGCAAGATTTCCCTGTATCGCAGGTAACTTGTCTGAAAAATTAGTGTGGGCACTTCCAACTGCCTCATATAGGTGTGAATCCAAACAGCGATTTAATGCATTTCTGCTCAAATTCTCGCTTACTACTTTGTGAATATAAAACATCGCTTCTTCTATGCTCTCTGATTTAGAGATAATTGAGATGTGATGTCCCCATGGTACATAAGCAAACACCTCTGGCATTTCCAAATCGCCAACAAGTTGTTGGCGATTTACTTGACTTGAATTATAAAAGGCATACCACTGTCTGGCATATTTAAGATTGGTATATGAGAGACCTCTACTATGAGGAAACTCATGCTGTAAGTCCAAGCTTAGATTTTTTAAAACACTTGTTCCCCATTTTGCCTCTGCTTTCATAAGCATTATATCACGCCCAAGCGACCAATAGAAGCGAAGCATGCCTTCATTGACCTTTATCGCTGCTTTTACTTGTGACTGTTTGTAACGCTTGGTCAATTCGCCAATCCACTTCTTGTATTCTGCAGAAGGTATGGATAGGTCTCTGTTTACGAATATTGGTTTTTCTGTTTCTTTATTTGCCATTATTTTTCTTTTTTGCTGTTGAAATTCAGAAAAGCAATGACAACATTGCTTTTCTGAATTTGTGAGACGCCGTCTCACAAATCTTGTCATTCATCAATTTTCACTTCTATCCCCAATATACGCTGTATCTCCGCCAATGTCTTGTCTATCTCATGGTCAAGAGCCTTGCGCTTCTTGAAATAGTCGGCAAGCAGTTCGGCAGGAGGCAGGATTTCTTCATCCTCTTTCGGGAACTTGCACAAGTCGAAGTTGCAATCGGTGGCGATAAGGTCTTCAACCGAATAGCAACGAGATTTCTCATCTCCATCGGCAATGATAATCTCCTTACGGTCGTTCCACCATTCACGGATAGGATCGCAATGCTCCAACTTCATGGATTTGGTCTTGGAGAAATGCTTGTAACCCTCTGGCATATCCAAACGATAGAACCACGTTTCCTTTGTAGAATAACCTTCTGGAGCCCCCTCCGCACAGGTATTGTCGAAGAACAAAATGTTCGTGGCAATCGAAGTGTAAGGTGCAAAGATACTGCCAGGCAAACGGATAATGGTATGCAAGTTGAAATCTCTGAGCAGCTTGGTCTTGATGGCTATCTTTGTGTTGTCCGCTCCAAAAAGGAAACCATCAGGAACAATGACTGCAGCACGACCATTCTTCTTCAGTCGGTACATGATGAGAACCATGAACAAGTCAGCGGTCTCGCTACTGCGCATATCTGAAGGGAAGTGTGACTTGACATCCGACTTCTCGTTGCCACCGTATGGAGGGTTCATCAACACAACATCAAACTTATCTCCGTCTGTATAGTTGAGTACATCTTTTGTAAGCGAGTTGTCGTGATATACCAATGGCGTGTCAATACCATGCAGCAACAGGTTTGTCACACATAGCATATACGGGAATTGTTTCTTTTCTATGCCAAATACAGACTGATTGTACTCTTTGCGGTCTTCGGCAGTCTTTACCTTTTTGTCCAATTCACCCAACCAACTTGTGATGAAACCTCCTGTACCACAAGCGAAGTCTGCCATTTTCTCACCAATCTGCGGATTGACTATCTCTGCCATAAATTCAGTTAAGGCTCTTGGGGTGTAGAACTCACCAGACGAGCCTGCCGACTGCATTTCTTTAAGGATAGTCTCATATATCTCACCGAAAGCATGACTCTCTTCATAGTCACCAAGATTCAATCCGTCTATCACATTAAGCACCTGGCGGAGCTGAACGCCATCTTTCATATATTGGTTGGCATCCTCAAAAGTTGTCTTTACTATTGCCTGACGAATTGGGGTGTCAGGCGTAACCTCAATGTTTTTGAGTTCAACAAACAAGATGTTGTTGACAAACGAAAGCAGTTCGTCACCTGTCAAGGCATTGCCGCTTCCATCATCATGTGCCCAGTTGCGCCAACGGCATTCTTCAGGGATGATAGACTTGTAATCATCATCGTCTAGCTCCCAGTCATTCTCTTTCTCGTCATAAACTTTCAGAAAAAGCATCCACGCCATTTGTTCTATGCGTTGCGCATCACCGTTGATACCGGCATCATTGCGCATAATATTGCGTACTCGTTTTACGAAATTAGATAAACTCATTTTATATTGTTTCTTTTTATGCTATATTATATATTGATTGCTCCAACTCTTTTACGGCCTTCAGATACTCTCTCTTGCCACCGAAGAACTTTACTATATTTGCCTTAGAGCCCAATCGGCGGAAAGGATCGTTTTCAAGCACAGTGAGACTTTCAAGTTCAGAAATGCCTTCTTCCATGTACTTCTCCAGCAAATTCTCAAGTACCAGCCGTGCCTGCTCACCATACTTGGTAAAGATATCACGCTTTTTCACTTGCTCAGCACGTTCCCGCCTCGTCAGGGTCTTCTTGCCGTATGCGATATGGCAGATGAAATCAAAATCATCCACATTGCTCATTTCCTGTGAAGTTTTTAATTCTGCAAGATCTATGCCTCTTTCTTTCAGCATATCAGCAATGTCTGACTTTTTCTTTATTTCATTCCATTTGGAGGTAAATGTATCAATGGTAGCAAACGAATCAAGGATATTCTTCTTCGTGTAGTCGGTAATACTCTCCGTGCGAAGCAGCTTGCCATCGGCATCGTAAACGGACACGACCTTATTGACAACCATTACCTGGCAGCCATCTTTATCTACAAGAGGCTTTGGACGAGTAATAGGATCACCAACTATTGGCGGTGTATCATCTACAGGCTGAACTGGAGTTTCTGCCTCTCTGGACTTTATAGGATAATCGGGATCCATCTCGATAGGTCCGTCCCAATCTGGGTCAGCAAACAAGCGTGTTACATTTCGAAAGTCCATCACCGTGAAATTGGTCTTTCCCTCATTCTCACGAAGACGGGTTCCGCGTCCTATAATCTGCTTAAACTCCGTCATGGAACCAATCTGTTGGTCAAGCACTATCAGCTTTACCATCTTGCAATCCACACCGGTAGAAAGCAGTTTGCTGGTTGTTGCAATGACTGGATATTCCGAAGATACTGAAATAAAATAATCCAACTTGCTTTTACCATACTCATCGCTACCTGTTATGCGAACCACATAGTCAGGATTTTTCTTGCACATATCAGCATTGGCATTGGTCAATGCCAGACGCATACGCTCCGCATGTGTTTCATCAGCACAGAACACTATGGTCTTAGCCATGCGGTCAGTGCTTTTCAGATAGTTGGTTATCTCTTGCGCAACTTCCCTTATACGGTCTTCTATAATAATGTTATAATCATAGTCGCTGTTGTTATAAATGCGGTCTTCTATCTCGTTGCCGTATATATCCTTTTGTCCCTTTGTCGGTCTCCACTCATCGCCAATGTTGGTTGTGATGTTGATTACCTTGAAAGGAGCTAGGAAACCGTCCTCAATTCCGTTTTTAAGACTATATGTATATATAGGCTCACCAAAGTAGCCAATACTTGACTGGTACTTTGTTTCTTTTGGTGTGGCAGTCATACCTATATGAGTAGCCGAAGAAAAGTATTCCAAGATGTTTCGCCAGTTGCTATCATCCTTTGCGCTACCTCTATGACACTCATCAACGATAACAAGATCAAAATAGTCTGGATTAGGAAACAACTCCTTATAGTTTTTGGCATCATTCTGTCCAATCAACTGTTGATAGAGTGCAAAGAACACTTGATAAGACCCCAATTCTTCCAAGTGGTTCTTGTCTTTTGAGTAGTCTATCTTGTGCGTTACCTTTTCTAATGGTTTGAAGTCTTGCTGTATGGATTGATCAACCAATATATTGCGGTCTGCAAGATACAACACTTTCTTCTTCAAACCACTTTTAAGTAAACGCCATACAATCTGAAATGCAGTATATGTCTTGCCAGTGCCAGTTGCCATGACAAGGAGCACACGGTTTTGTCCTCTCGCAATAGCATTGACAGTGCGGTTTACTGCATTGCGCTGATAATATCGTGGCGGGAATATATTCTGACCAGTGCAAAAAGGCTGCTTTATGATAGCCAGTTCTTGTTCGTTAAGTCCGTTTCCATCGTTAGCCTCATTTTTATATCTTTCGATAAGTTCTTCTTTTGTTGGAAATTCGTCCATAGCAAAAGTGCGTTCCTTGCCTGTCAAGAAGTCATGTTCGGCAAACCCTTCACCATTTGAACTGTATGCAAACTTCACATCAAGCATTTGGGCATAGGTCATGGCTTGTTGCAATCCATGAGAAACAGAATGATTGGCATCCTTTGCTTCTACAATAGCAATGGGTGTTGCCTTATTTGCATAAAGTACATAGTCGGCAAACTTCGGTTTCTCTCTATGCACAAGATTACCATGAAGGCTAATTTTACCGTCAGTAAATTTAACCTTCTGTTCCATGAATATACTATCCTTTGACCATCCCTTGCTTGTGATGGCTTCGTTGATATAGCGGAACTTGACATCCTCTTCTGTTAAATCTTTGCTTATGCCCATATTCAAATAATATTTTATTATCGGAATTTCTACAACATACTTGCTAAGATATCTTTTATCTTATCTTGTTTTGTTTCATAAATTCACTGAAATTAGCTGCAAATATACATTAAATTATGCGATAATCATTATAAATTAAGCTATTTTATGTAAATTATTCCAATATAGCGATTGTTATTTCGTGTAGTTATTGTATCTTTACTGCAGAGAAGAGTTGTTTGACAGCAAACGTATGCATTAAATTCTCACCATAACAATATATGGCAATTCCCGGCGCTTTTCCGAGAATTGCCATAAATACTTTTACGCTGAGTATCAACCATTTGCATATACAATATGGCAATATGGCAATTAAAACAACGCATTAAAACTTTTTTATTTTTCTTCACCAGTCTAGTTTGTCTTCTTTTTAGATACTATCATGATGTAGCCGAGCAATACCACGAATGCAACGAGGATAGAAATCATCTGTGTGGTGTATTTCTCTGGCTCAATCCAAATCTCCTTGAAAAAGTCCAAACGACCGAGCACTTCCACTGGAACCCAGAACACAACAACCGTTGCGATAGCCATACGGATGTTTGCTCCCCATGTGCTCAAACGCAACTGTTTCCAGAAGATAAAGAAACTGCCAATGAGGCAAGCCGCTGCCACGATGGAGGTGACAGGGTGATGGTCGCCGAGGAAATTCTTGTCGTAGCAGAACATCAACAGGAGATAGCTAGTCCAGAGAATCATGTTCAGTTCCATGAAGGTGACGATACTTGTATGATGTGTCATCGGACGGGCGGCAATCTCGTTCTTGCGGGAACGGAAGAGAACACGCTGCCACCAGTTGATGAAGTTACATCCGTTTTTGGTTGAGAAGATGTAGAGCACCATAATCATCATCCACATGCCGAAGGTGGCAGGGAGGATGAGGTATTCAGGGCGAGTCACAACTTCGCCATTCTCCATCTCCGGCTGTGTACCCCAGCGGGTAGCATAGTACTGGAACAGGAATTCTATCCAACCGGTCCAGAAAAGCAGACCTCCGAAAAGTCCCCAAAGAGTCTGTTTGGTGTCTCCCTTTACGAAGACACCGATTACTACCATGATAAGACCTGCCAACCCCATGAAGAAGGCTGAGTAATGCACAGCTTCAGGAGTCATCGTCTTATCCATTATCATCATCAGCGCATGTCCCAACGGCATGGTAAAGAGTACCACAAGGAACGAAGCGATGGATTTCCACCAATTCAATTGTTTCATAATGTTCAACATTTATTTTAATTCATCTAAGTAATAACTGATTCTTCCTCCTTCATCACCTATCTGCACATTGGCATCATACCAGGAGATAATCTGGAGCTTGTAATATCTCTCGCCATCCCACGAACGGATTACGTAGGTATGGAAAGAAGGAGTATATACTGGAGGTGGACCAGAGAAACTCATTGCCTTTTCGAGCACCGGATTGCCGCTTACCAACTGCTTGGCAGGACCATTGTTCGGGTCGAACCAAGGGTTCTTGTTCATATCCAGTTTGTTGGCGATGCAATACTTGTTCCAGTCTTCCCGCGACATGGTGACATAGACACTTGCTGAATCATCCACGGCGAAGGTCATATTGTGTTCTGCCAGATAAGCATCCACCTGCGCCTTGCTCGTCCACTTGTCATATTCGCCATAGCCCAGGTCGGCAGCTCCACCCTTGCCTATGCCGCTTGTTCCACTGTTGGTTCGCAGCTGGTAGCCGTCAAAGGCAAGGTCCCACTCCGTAGCAGGATAAGCCATCGTGTTAGGGTCATCCTCCTTGTTCTCCATTACCATAATGCTGCTGGCTTGTCTTTTTACCGTCTTATAGGTAAACTTGCCTGTAGCTTGATTCTTGGTAAAGATGGTATCGCCGTTCTCATCACGCTCTGCATCCTCGAAGATGTTCTTCTGCACACCTTCGCTCCAATACTTTACCAATTTAGTAGTGCCGTTGTAATGGAAATACTCCTCTATTGGCTTTCCATCAATAAAGGCGATGACACTCTGGTTAGGATTCAGCACATTATAGCGATGCCCCGTCTTCAGGTCAAAATAGAGCCAGTCGTTCGTAACACCCGTGCTATAACCTGTTTTTCGGGGCAAGGTATGACCTGTAAAGTCCTCAGCCTCATAAGATACGCAGCTCGAAAGAGCCAGCAGACTCAGAACCGTTCCACAAAGCAGAATATTTTTTTTCTTATTTAGTATATTCATAATCATTATCATTAAGAAAAGCTATTGAATTCTTCACTCTTCGTTCTTCACTCTTCACTTCTTTCGGAATGCTTTTACCAATTCATCTACCAACACTTCCACCTGCACATGCGCCTTGGCTCCTGCCGTGGCTGGCACGTTAAACATGGTGATGCCCGAACCCAGGGTCTTTGGCACGTAATTAAAGATGTTATCCACACCCACCGTCACCTTCACCTTATTATAGAAGGTCTGAATCACCGACAGATTGCACAATACATACTGTGGCAACTGGCAGCGGAAGTAGGCATCGTGGCTCTCACCGTTTACAGAGAGTCGGTCCTGCACATCAAATTTCTTCTCACCCATGTAGCTTGCCGAGAAAGTGGCGCCCAGTCGGTAGTTCTTCTTGTTGTACTTATAGTCGAGGCTCGCCGTAGCAGCATGAGGCGAAGTGGTGTTCACCTGGATGCCATCCGTCTTGCTCACGTTCACGTAGCTGTAGGTGGCATTCATCGTGAAGTGGTTGAGGAAGTGCCAGCGCATGATGGTCTCCAGTCCGATGAGGTTCTGCTTGGCAAGGTTGGTGTATTCAAAGTTATACTGCATGTCGTAGATGCGCCATACGCCCTCTATCTTCTTGCGGAAGAAGTTGCCATACACATTGCCCGAGATGAAGAAGTTATCGTTCGAGTACTCTGTGCCCAGGCTCACGTAGTTGTTCTTCTCAGGCTTCAGGTCCTCGTTACCCTTGATCATGAACATGCCGAGGTGGTCCCAGTTGAAGAACAGCTCCTTGATGCTTGGCGAACGGTAGCCCATCGAGTAGTTGGCTCTCCACGCCCAGTGATCCGACGGACTCCACTTGAAGGCAATCTTAGGCATCGCCATCAGTCCGAAGGCACGGCTGAAGTTGGTTCTCACACCTGCCGAAACCATCCAGTGGTCGTTCATCGTCCACTCGTCCTGCAGGAAAGCCTCCGTTTCCTTCAGCGAACGGGTGCGCATGATGTGGGAGGCATCGCCGTTGAACCGGTCGCTCGTCAGGTCATCGCTCAGGTGCTCGATACCGAGGATGAGGTCGTGACCCTCGAACTTCTGCGAGGTGATGGAGAGGCGAGGCTGGAAGATGCGGCTCTTATACACCTTGGTACGCTCGTCGATACGCTCGTGTCGCTTGAAGCGGTCGTAGAAGTCGCCATGAAGGGAGACGGTAATCTTGAACCAGTCCTTGAAGGAGTACTTAATCTTGGTTCCAGCCGTCCAGTCACGCGCCTGACTGAAAGTCATATCCTGAATGAGGTCGTAGGTATTCATATAGAACGCACTACCGTAGGCAAGAATCTCCAGGTTCTTGAAAGGGTCGTAGAATACCTTCTGCGATACCGAGATATGCTCTGTACCCTCGATGCCCATTGGCGGACGGGAAGCCACGCTGGTAATGGTCACGTCGTGGTCGAGCCAAGGGTTCGCCTCTTGGGTATAGACCTTCTTGTCGTTCTCCGCCTGGTACATGTAGAAGGCATCGCTCGAAGAATACCACACGTCGGTCTGCGAGGTTACCTTGCCTGCATTGAATCCTGCCGACACCCAGCTCTGCAGGTTCGGGCGGTCGGCGTTCTTCTCAAACATATACAGGAAATCCTTTTGGGATGGATTCTTGTAGTTGGTCTCGTTCATCTGTCCCCAGCGTACACCAGCCTGAATGTCGATAGGCTTGGTGGTTTTCTTGGTGATGAGGTTGATGACGGCACCCGACGCACGGCTTCCGTAGAGGGTACTGCTGGCACCCTTCACGATTTCGATGCGGTCGATGGCATGGAGGTTGAATCGCTCATAGTCGAGGTTACCCGCCATGTCGCCCGTCAGTCGCTCACCATCCTGCAGGAGGAGCCCGTGGCGGCCATCCAAGCCCTGCATGGAGATTTCGTTGCCGAATCCCACTTTCTGGATATTCATACCCGGTGTCTCCTGCTGCAGGGCCTTGGTCAAGTCGGCATAGCCTGCATCTACCAGTTCCTTACCGCCGAGCACCTGCGTGCTCACTGGCGAGAGCTTGATAGGTCGTGCGGTACGGGAACCTGTAACCACCACCTCGTTCACCTTCATCACGTCTTCTGTCATGAAGAGCTTGAGGGAGTTGTCGCTTCCGATGGTTCCCCTCAGAGGGTTATAGCCCACGGATACCACCTGGTAATAACACTTGTCACTCTGAGGCACTGAGATAGTAGCCTCACCATCCATGTTGGTAACAACACGCTGTGGCAATTTCAATTTCTCGTTGTCGGCGTAGGTGATGACTGCGCCGATGACTGGTTGCTCGGTGGCTTTGTCGAAGATACCGAACTTCACCTTTCGCTGCGCTGCGACAGGGAGGGCGAGTATCAGCAGTAAGCCGATGAGCATTACATTTCTAATTGTCTTCATTTATATTGTCATTCTATTTTTTCCAAATCCTTACACGATTTCAGCCTCGCTATGGCTTGTTTCTCTTCCCTTCATTTTTTACTTGCAAAGGAAAGAGAGATATGTCTGGGCATATCCCTCTTTCCTTTTATAGATATAAGCTACAGTCTCTTATTTGATTCCGTGCTCCTTTTTATACGCTTTCAAATCTTCCTCATATTTAGCTTTGTCTTCGTCAAATGTTGCAAGACGAGACTTGTCTATTGTTTGAAGGAAACATTCTGAACGTACATTCATCATATTGTAGTTGACGATGAATTGTATTTCATGAGTCTTGGCATTGTAATAGCCTTGAATAAAGCTACCGTTCACAACAGAGCCATTTGTTCCATCTCCATCAAAGGAGGAACCATCTTGTTCTGTTCCCCAGCAAGAACCATTCTCTCCCTTAAATTTTATCCAACCATCTCCTTTATACTCTTTTTGTTCCCAAGAGTTTAGCACCATACATGTTACCTCACACTTATAGTTGATAATCATTCCCATATTACCTACTGTAAAATCTAATAAAGAGATTGTAAATTTCTGAGAATCCTTATCGCTCCATTTAAAATTGAATTTGGTAGGGCATCCCTCAGGTAAAAGAGTCTTGTCAACGCCACTTAATGTAGCTTTTGTACTAAGAACTATTTCACCATTAAGGAAACTTTTTGAACTTTCTACTAATTCTTCATCAGCATCACCTTGAGTTATTTCCTGGTCAGAAGAACACGAAGAATAAAAGACAGTGATAAAAGCCAATATCAGATAAAGTGAATATTTAATGAATTTCATAAATTATAAGAGCAAAAGGGAGACGGCTATGAAAATAGCCGTACTCCCAACATTTTACATAGCTGAACCCGTAAAGTCAACAACAGCTGTAAATGAAATACCAAGATACTTTGCTGTAGTTTCGATATGGTAAACCAACTTGCCATCTACAAGAGTTGCAGAAATCTCAGCATCATAGTATTTAGCCTCGCCATTAAACAATGAAAGAGCTACAGCATCAGAATATGTTCTAGTTTCTCCATCTGCAATAAAATTTGGAGCAGAAACCGTGATTGTGCCAGGCATAGAACCGATGCTGAATTCATCAATACCAAAAGTACCATCACTTGTGATGTAAGAGTTCTGGAAATCTGTAGTGGTGCGAACTTTACCAGATGCCATCTTTGTGGTAAGTGTACCATTGTAGTAGGTTGTTGCAGCTTGTGTTGCTGTAATAGCATTGGTAGCTGCGTTCACTGTTGACATTGTTACCATACCAAGCAACATAAATGTCAGAAAAAGAATTTTCTTCATGTTAATGAAATTTTAAAAATTAATTAATTATTTCCATTTATAGCCTTTGAAACCAGTTGGTGAACTGTTTCTAAGATTACTCGAATACTTTTGTATAAATTCTTTGGTAGAGTTCAAGTTATAAACATTTTCTGAAATACCAAATATTGCAGTTCTACCTGATGAAAAATCTACCAACTCTCCATTTCGATATACCTTCTCAAAATTTGGATAAATAACATCTTCTGCATTATCCAAAAATACGTAAAGTGAAGCAAAAGCATGGATACTACTTAAATCCACTTTTTTCAAGCTTGGCAAATCACAAAGTTGTAATTTTGATACAATACCATCACCATCTTTGTGAAACTTTATCTCTTTAAGATTTTTGCAACTATAACATACGAATATGTTTCCTACGTCTGTAAAATTGTCGAGTTTTTGGTTAGCAATCAACGTATTAGACAAATCCAACGTCTCTAAGTCGTTATTCGAAAGTTGTAAATTTGACATTTTTGTAGATTGAGATAAATCCAAATAATCTATGGCTGTATTTATAAGACTCAATTGTGAAATGTTATTTCTTGGCATCAAGCCTTTAACATCAAAGTTTGTTTTTCCATAACCAATAGAAACAAAGAAGTCTTCATAAAAAGGATTGTTTACAAAGTATTCAACACCTCTAATACTTTGAATTTTATCAATATCTTCATATTGAAGGGGTGCCCAAAGACTTATGTTTGTTCCTTTTTCCAGAATACCCAATGGCTTGCTAATATCAATATGTGTATCGTCCACAAAGATGCTTGCAAACAAATTCTTCAAATAAACAGCAAAGTAAGTATCAGGAATCTCTCTCAAAGTGTTGTACTTCTCCAAAGAGCCCTTATCATTTACCATTTGCATGTCAACAGTCTTGTTCTCTGCCTCATTCTGGGTATAGAAAGGCATCAAGTCCTCTACATTATACTTGCAGGAAGCAGGGAGATAAAGTTTTGTAAACTCATGAAGGATAGTAGCTTTCACCTCATCATTCTCAACCTTGGCTGTTACCAAGCCGTCGAAGTCGTAGATGTCATTGCCTTGCAAGTCAAGACCTGTAATCTGTGAAGGAAGTGAAGCGATATGGAAAACTGGACCATAGCCATTGTTGCTAAGGTTCAACTCCTTCAAATTAGGAAAAACAGAAAGTTCCTTCAAGGCAGCGGTATCAACCTTTGTGCCTGAAAGGTCGAGAGATGTGGTGCTGTTGGCTTTGTCGTCAAGGAGCATTTTGCCATTTTCATCAAACTGGTATCCCTTAGCTTTGAGGATAGTCATCAACTCTGAGTTGCTTACAGCCACATTGCTGTAAGAAGGCGCATCGTCGTCACTGCCACAAGAAGCGAAACCGAGGCAGAGTGCCAGGGCAGCGAGACCGATAAAATTCTTAAAAATCTTCATTGTTTTTTGAACTTTTAAAATGTTTATAATTAAAATTAAATATAATCTTGAATCAGGCTGCAAAGGTACATATTTCTAAGAAGGTATGCAATACCTAAAAATAATGATAATGAGGATGCTATTACAGCCATTGCATTAAGAGTTTGGTTAGCATGTTTAAGGCAAGAAACATCCTTAGAGTTTTCAAACTGTTGAGTTAAAAAAGAATATTCCATCCTACTTTTTTTCTAAATCCAATATTTTTTGTTACTTTTGCAGCAAAGTACAATATGACTCATTCGTAAGTATGAGAATTTTATTGGAGCTTGAAGCAGAACAAAAACAACATAAACTGTTGATTTTCAAATAAGATTGGTAAGAAAAACAAACAATAAAAGAGATGAATATTAAGTCAATAGGTAACAAAATCAAGGGTAATCCCAAGATGGTAGAGGGTACGGTATATTCCATGCTCATCATCTGTAGCATTTCCCATTTCCTGAACGATATGATTCAGTCGATTATTCCTTCCATCTATCCGATTGTGAAGGATAAGTTCAACTTTTCGTTTGCACAGATAGGTATCATCACGCTGGTTTTCCAGATGACATCTTCTATCCTGCAACCTTTCACAGAACTTTATGCCGATAAGCATCCCCGTCCCTATGCCCTCTCCATCGGCATGTGTTTCACATTGGTGGGCCTGCTCCTGCTGGCTTTCGCCGAGAATTATTTTCTGATTCTTCTGGCTGTAAGTGTCGTAGGTCTGGGTTCGTCTGTGTTTCATCCCACGGCTTCGAGAGTGGCACAGATGGCATCGGGAGGTAAGAAGAGTCTGGCACAATCCATCTTCCAGGTGGGTGGCAATGGCGGTTCGGCAGTAGGACCACTGCTGGCAGCCATCATCATCCTGCCTTTCGGACAGCATGCCATCTCCTGGTTTGCCCTTGCAGCCTTGCTTGCAGCTATCATCATGGTTAGATTGGGTGTCTGGTATAAGGCACGATTGGCTTACGTGGTGAACCATCCGCAGAAACAACCTCTTCTCAACACCCATATCTCTAAAAGGGTGAAGTATTTGGCTCTGTTTATCCTCATCATGCTCGTGTTCTCCAAGTATTTCTATACAGCTTGCATTACGAGTTACTTCACCTTCTTCCTGATGGATAAGTTCGGGGTTTCGGTGCAGACTTCGCAGCTGTGCCTCTTCGTATTCCTTGCCGCTTTTGCCATAGGAACAGTGGCTGGAGGCATGTTAGGCGATAAGTTTGGCAGAAAGTATGTCATCTGGTTCTCCATTCTGGGTGCAGCACCTTTCGCCATTGCCATGCCTTTTGTAAACTTCACATGGACTATCATCTGCACCTTTCTGTCTGGACTGATCATTGCTTCGGCTTTCTCTTCCATCGTGGTATATGCCACCGACCTGATGCCCGACAAAGTGGGATTGATAGCTGGCATCTTCTTCGGACTGATGTTCGGTTTGGGAGGTTTGGGTTCTGCCTTCTTCGGCTGGTTAGCCGACAAGACAAGCATCGAGTTCATCTTCCAGGTGAGTGCCTTCCTGCCATTGCTCGGCATCATCGCAGGATTCTTGCCGAATACACAGAAGAGAAGCGTTGAAAAAAGAACGGATGAAGTTAGCTGATAGCTTACAAAAACTAAGCAAACTTCAATGACCAACGAAGCTTACTTCATAAGCCAACGAAGTAAGCTTCGATAACCATCGAAGCCTATATCATAAAAAAGCCCAGTTTGCACCCTCCACCATGCAAGCCGGGCAGTATCCATATTGGAGCAGAGTTCTTATAACAGAATTCTCAATAAAAAACCTTAATTCCGCAACACTATTGTAAATTAAACTTTTTAAGTACCTGAGCAACAA
>ENA-OPSQ01001417-OPSQ01001417.1-human-gut-metagenome-genome-assembly--contig:-NODE-1417-length-16283-cov-3.904917_pt1 | contig 16283 bp, 19 predicted proteins | sample MGYA00241456_ERZ501904 | MGnify/ENA primary metagenome ERZ501904 (study PRJEB25962, sample SAMEA2042452) | human gut metagenome | biome: human gut; feature: human-associated habitat; material: faeces...
GCGTGTCCGCACCGTGGAACGGCAGCCCTTCATGGACAAGCCGTGCGACTGGGAAGCGGGCAAGAAGCACCGCTGCACCTCTGCCATGCTCCGGCACCTCCGTGTCGCTGTCATGGAAATGTGCGAGCAAGCCGATCTGAACCAGATCAATTTGCTGGAAGCCCAAGGCGACCATGTTTCGGAGCGCGAGTATTGGGCGCAGCGGCGCGGACAACGCCGCCTCGACCATGCCAACGCCAAACTTGCCGCCGAAGGGCAGCAGCCCACCCAGACCGTCTACCAGACCGAACTGGACAAGCTGCGAAAGCAGATCTACGCTGTGCTGAACAAGACCACCACCTTCGAGGAATTTTCTGCATTGCTCATGCAGGAACACGGCATCGCCGTGAAGGAGAGCCGAGGCCGGTTGAGCTACTGCCCGCCCGGCCGGACAAAGTTCATCACCGCCAAGAAACTGAGCAAGAAGCTGGAAAAAGAGCAGGTGCTGACCGCCCTCTCCCAGAACATCCAGCTTGCCGCCATCATCCAGCCCAGCAGCGAGAAGAAGCCGGATAAGATCAGGAAACTGGTTGACATTCAGGCGAACGTTGCTGCGGGCAAGGGCATCGGCTATGAGCGTTGGGCGAAAAAGTTCAACCTCAAACGCTGGTCGCAGACCTTGTGTCTCCTGCAGGAGAAAAAGCTGCTCAGCGAAGATGCCCTAGACCAGCGCATTGCCGAACTGCAAACCCAGCACGACGATGCACTGGCGGTGGTCAAAGACATGGATGCCCGCATGGTCTCCCTCAAGGAGCTGCGCGGGCATCTTGTGGTCTATCGGCAGTACAAGCCTCTTGCACAGAAGCTCCAGACTGTGCGGAACCCCGCCAAGTTCAAGGAGCAGCACCGTGCAGAGCTTGCCGTGTACGAGGCCGCTTGCGCCTATTTCAAGGCCAACGGGCTCAGGACGCTGCCGGACCTCAAAAAGCTGGATGCCGAATATCAGACCCTTTCCTCGGAGAAAAACGGGTTCTATACCCGCTACAAGAAAGCGCAGATCGAACTGCGTGAACTCCGCACCGCACAACAGAACGTGGAAGCCTTCTTCCGCAAGGAAGAGCGCAGCCACGCCGTACCGCAGCAGGAGGTCAAATGAACAACACTCTGACGGATCGATGTGTGAATAAACCCAACCTCACCCACGCCCCTCACCGGGCTTCGTCCTTTCGCCTGTACCCCACCCATTGGGACGGAGGGTAGCACCTCTGTCTTTTCGGACGTAAAGAACGCCATCTCGACCCGGCAGGCAGCGGAGCTATACGGCTTCGCCGTAAACCGGAACGGTATGATGTGCTGCCCCTTCCACGGGGATAAACACCCCAGCATGAAGGTGGACAGCCGTTTCCACTGTTTCGCCTGTCAGGCGGATGGCGATGTGATCGATTTTGTCGGCAGACTTTTTCAACTTTCTCCCTACAAGGCTGTGGAAAAGTTGAAGGAGGACTTCGGCATGGCACTTGCCGACGGCAAGGTGCGGCTTGCTCCCCGCAGACCGCCCACCGTCCGGCAGCAGCTGCTGGACTATTACCGCTGTCTGCAGCGTTGGCGGGTCCGATACGCACCGCAGTCACCCACAGAAGAACTTCACCCCTGCTTCCTTGAAGCGATAAAGAACCTTGACATCGTTGAATATTATCTGGACTGTTCGGTGCTCCCGGACCCGCAGACCGAAAACGAGCTACGGAAGTATTGGGAGGGATTGCATGAGCGACTGGAAAAAGAGGAACGAAGATTGGCGTGATGAGGACGAACTGGAAGAAGAGGAAGAATGCGAATGCCCTTGGGTAGACAGTAAGGGCAAAGTGCGTGAAACCGCTTACTGCCAGTACCTTTTAGAGAAACACCCCATGATGTGCCTGAAACAGAAGCTGTTCGACCAGAACGGCGAGGTAGACGAGGACGCACTGCTCTACGAAGTCCACAGCGACCTCCGTGACTTTGTGCTCGACAACCTTGCCAAGAAGGAGAAGCAGGTTCTGGACGCACTCCGTATCGAAACCTATACCCCTGAATGGAAACCCCAGCTTGACCGCATCCATCTCCAGAACGGAACCTACTTTCTGGACGAGCGGGGATTTGTGCCGGAAAAGGAACTCTGCCTGAACCGGCTCCCCGTGGAATACCAGCCCGATGCCCCCGCACCGACCAAGTGGCTGGAATTTCTGGACGGTCTGCTGATCCCGGAGGACATTCTGACCTTGCAGGAATATCTCGGCTATCTTCTGATCCCGTCTACCAAGGCGCAGAAGATGCTGGTCATGACCGGCAAGGGCGGCGAGGGAAAATCCCGCATCGGCTTGCTGCTGAAGAAGCTGTTCGGGGAAGCCTCTCACTCCGAATCCATCCTCCGCATCGAAACGAACCGCTTTGCCAGTGCAAATCTGGAGTACAAGCTGGTCATGGTCGATGACGATTTGAACATGGTGGCTTTGCCTGAAACGCGGAACATCAAGTCCATCGTCACCGCCGAGGATCGTTTGTGCATCGAGCGGAAGAACAAGCAGGCTGTCCAAGGTCTGCTGTACGTTCGTTTCATCTGCTTCGGCAATGGCAACCTTGTGGCCGCTCACGATGACAGCGACGGCTTCTGGCGCAGACAGATCCTCATCACGGTGAAAGACCGTGACCCTGCCCGGGTGGATAATCCCTTCCTCATCGAAGAGTTGTCCGAGGAGCGTCCCGGCATCCTGCTGTGGATGCTGGAGGGGTTACACCGTCTGCTGGCGAACCGCTATCAGTTCACCATCAGCGAGCGCTCCATCCAGAACCTTGAAGCAGCCATGGCGGACAGCGACAACCTGACCCAGTTCATGCAGGCAACGGCGTATGTCCGCTTCAAGCCCGACACCGAGGAACGCTCCACCTACCTCTATCGCGCCTACACCAAGTGGTGCGAGGATAATCTGGAATCGCCTGTTCCGCAAAAGAAGTTCAGCCAGTTCCTGCTGAAAAATGCAGGGAAGTATGGCCTGACCTTTTCCAAGCACATCGAGGGAAAGTACCGCGGCTTCCGGGGCGTATGCGTCCACCCCGCCTTTGCTGCGGCATAAAACACACGAAAAGTGAAAATCTCCCGCCCCACGCGCCCCAAATCAGTGGTTTCGACTTGTTATCGCTGTTTTCTTCGGGCGCGTATCTGCCCTTTCCGGGCGGATGCGGGGCGGCAACACGCCCTTCGGGGCGGGAGAGAAGGCAAGATGCGCCCCAAAAGGGCGCGTCCATCCCAGCCATGCGCCCTGTAAAATTCACGCAGAAAGGTACTTTTGTGCAGTTTGGGGCGCGTGGGGCGCGTAAATTCAAGTTCTCGCACTTTTTTGGGCTGCTGCTTCGGGTCAGGAGCGGCAGGCCCTTACATATTTACCGGCCCACAAGGGTGCAGTTCAACCGGAGCTGCACCGGGTCTGGAGAAGTGCAAAGGAGACATGCCTATGACGAATGTCCGCAAAAATTCCGCCAAACTGACCCGTGAGGACTTGAAAATCGCGCCCGAATCCCCTACAATGAAATTGTCCGAAACCCCTGCCGTAGAACCTTCTGACCAGACCAGCAAAACCGTCCGACACGCCCCGCTCGTTTACCGGGTGGAGGAGATCGCCCAACTGTTGGCGATCTCCAACCGTGCTGCGTACAATCTGTGCAACACCACGAAAGACTTCAAGGTGATCCGCCTCGGTACCAGCATCCGGGTAAGCAAGCAGAGCTTTGACGATTGGTTTGCAGCGGTCTGAGGGAGGGAACATCTATGGCATCTATTATGAAACGTGGCAACACGTATTCCGTCCGATACAACTACAAAGATCATGCTGGCAAGCCCTGCAAGGGCTGGGAAACCTTCAAGACCAAGGCCGAAGCGCAGGAGCGCAAGATCACGGTGGAGAAGGAACTGCTGGACGGCACCTTCCTCGTGCCCGACACCATGACGGTCGAGGAGATGCTGTACAAGTGGATTCCCATTCAGTCCAGCAAACACAAGTGGTCTCCCAAGACCTACACCCAATCTGTGGCGATGGTGCAGAACCTCATCGTGCCGTATATCGGAAAGCGGAAGGTGCAAGACCTCCGCACCTACGACATTGAGCAGTTCTACGCCACCCTGAGCCAGACCCCTTGCGGCCAGTACGTTCACGGCAAAAAGCAGGAGCTGACGGAAAATCAGAAGAAACGGCTGTTATCCAGCACGTCCATTCACGAAGTCCACACGCTCCTGAAGACCGCCTTTTCGTATGCCGTTGACTGGGATCTGATCCACAAGTCACCTACTCCCCGTGAAGCCCCCAAGATCAATACCGAAGAACGCACCATCTGGGATGAGCGCACCATGTTGGCGGCGCTGCAGACCATCGAGAACCCTGCCCTGCATCTGGCGGTGCACATGAGCATGATCCTCTCCTTGCGAGAGGGTGAGATCCTCGGCTTACAGCCGAGTGATCTGGACTTTGACGCAGCAGACGGACGGGGAACCATCTCGGTGAACAAAGCCCTGCAGCGTGCCGACAAGGTCGCCTTGTCCAAGATCGACCCCACCCAGATCTACCACACCTTCCCGGACAGACGGGAGGGGAGTAAGTCCTCGCTGATCCTTAAGCGGACTAAGACCAAAAAGTCCAACCGCATCCTGTACATGACCAAGCCCTTGAAAGAGGAGCTTCTGGCATGGCTGGAAAAGATGAAGCAGGACGAGCAGAGCGCCCCGGAAAAGTACAGCAACTGCGGTCAGCTGTTCCGCTTACCAGACGGCTTACCCATTGCCCCGGACGTTCTGACCAAGTGGTATCGTATGTGGCGGGCAGAGCACCCGGAGTTTGAGAAGATTGTGTTCCACGGTCTGCGCCACTCCAGTGCCACCTACCAGCTGCTGCAATCTGGCGGTGACTTCAAATCGGTGCAGGGTAATACCGGCCACGCAACCGCCACCGTCCTGATGGACACCTACGCCCACACGCAGGACAAGCCCCGGTTGGAGTTGACCGAGAAGATCGAAGCCGACTTCTACTCGCAGGACGTAGCAGGTGCAAAGCCGCAGGAACCCCCGGAAAACAAAACGCCGGTGGCAACAAAAATCACGGGTAAAATGATCCTTGAAGCCATCCGGCAGATGGACGCAGAGGAACGCCGCGAGCTGACGCGGGTGCTCTTCGCGTAAAATTCTCTTTTTTGTGCAGCGAAATACACGCTGTGCAAGCGATGCAAAGAGTTCATGGCTTTTTTGTAAAGTGTGCAGGAGATGTGCAAAAGTGTGCAGACTCTGCCAGAAAAACAAAAAAGCCATGAAATCTTTCGATTTCACGGCATTTTCTGGTGCGATGGAAGGGACTCGAACCCCCGGCCTACTGATTCGTAGAGGGCCTTTATATGAGTTTTGGCGTTTTCGGTCATTGCAGTTTATATAGATTCATCGTTGTTTTTATGTTTGTTCGTGCATGGTCGTTTCACTTCTTTTCGATTCGATAAGGCACAAATAAGGCACATTCCAGACAACATACCATCCCATAAAACGGACACCATGAGAAAAACAAAAAGTTGACGGCTCACGAGGGCGGCAGAAACGCCCCTGTGGGCCGTCTTTTGTTATGCGTGTGACTTTTCCTTGATACGGCTAAAAACGTCCGTCAGCGCATCCGCTGCCGCCGCATCGCTGGAACGGATGAACCCTGCGTAAATATCCGTGGTGGTGCTGGTCTTTGCGTGGCCCAGTCTGCCCGAAACCGTTGTAACAGGCACATGAGCCGCTATCAGCAAGCTGGCGTTGGTGTGGCGCAGGCTGTGGAAGTGTACCGCCGGGAGGTCATGGGCGGCCAGAAAGCCCGGAAACCAGCTTGTAACCGCGTTGGGGTCGAACGGCTGGCCGTTCCAGCGGGTAAACAGCAGGTCATTGTCCACAGTCTTGCCGTTCTCGATCTCCACCCGGCGCACCCACTCGGAACCGACCTTGAACCGTTCGGCCTTTTGGTGCTGGCGGTACTCCCGCAGCAGCTGCACACACTCCGGGCCTATCTTGATGCACCGCCGGGAGCGTTTCGTCTTGGGTGCTGTGAATACCGTGCCGCGCCCGGCGATGTTCTGCACTGTCCTATTGATGGAGATCACGCCCGTACCTGTGGCATCATCGAACGCAATATCCGACCAGCGCAAGGCACATATCTCGCCCCGGCGGGCACCTGTGAGCAAGGCCAACTGTGTGATAACGCTGTACTGTGCTGGCGCGTCCTGCAGGGCTTCCAGCAGCTTTGCAACGTCCTCTTCCTGCAACGCTTCCACTTCGATTTCTGCCGCCTTGGGGGCTTCTGTGCGCCGACAGGGGTTTTCATCTATCAGCTGCCACTTGACCGCCTTTTCAAACACGCTGGACAGGAAGCGGTGATAATGCAGCTGCGTGTTGCCGCCCAGCTTACCGCCCGCCCTGACGTTCTCGGTGAACGCTTTGGACAGGGGCAGCCCGGCGGCATCGGCTACTTTCTCGGCGGTCTTATGGCTGACAGGCTTGCCGCCGCACAGCCCCCGCATGGTTTCCTCGCCCACCCCGGCGGCTTCCCGGATCCTTGCCCGCTGGCCTTTCGGCAGCAGCTTCAGCAGGGCCGCCGTTGCTGTATAGGTGGAATCCTGCCGCACTCCCCCCTCTGACAGGTTCGCATAGAACGCCATGAGGTGCGCCGGGCGTATCTGGTTGACCTTCATGTGGCCCAGAGCCGCCGACACCCGCGGCACCAGCTTCCTGTACTCTGTGGCCGTCTTGGGCTTCAGCTGACGATCTGCGTACTCGGTGAACCACTTTTCTATCAGGTCATCCAGCTTCATGGACGCTTCCAGAGAAATGCCGCTGTGCACTTCCTGTTCAAAGGCATCCGCCTGCCGCTGCAATTCCTTTTCCAGCTTCTTCCCGGTCATGCCCGGCGGGGGAGTGAAGGTGCGGTTTACCATCACCTGACGGCCCTGCCTGTCGTAGCCGTTGGAAACCCGGATGCAGTAGGAGCAAGTGCCGTCCTTCTTCATCCGCTTTACGATCTTCGCCATCTGTCACCTCTCCTTTGTGGGCATGGTCTTTGTGCATTTTGTCCCCGGCGGCGTGTTCATCTGGCCGCGATCAGGCCCACAGCAAGGACAATCTGCACAAACCGGGCGGGGTTATTCCTCGCTGTCTGGCTTCATCTTGGGCAAGTCAATGCGCCGTTGATACTTGGTCAGCTGGGTTAGTTCTTCCAACCGTTCCAACGCAGTGGCTTGTCCGTCCTCGTTCAGATTTTGGAAATAGTAGATAAGCCGCGCTTCCCGGTCATCCTGCTGAACTTCTTCCTCAGAACAAAAGCCGCCTTGGAATTTTCCCCATTGACCACCTACAAAGTCACTCGCTGTCAATCCCATTGCGCGGGCAATCCTTGCAATCGTGTCCAACTTTGGAATAACCTTGCCTGATTCATACAGCCGAACACTGTTTACCGCAATCCCGGCTTTTTCGGCCAATTCTGCCTGCGTCAGCCCGTTTTCTTTGCGAATGGTTCGCAACCGTTCGTTAAACTCCACGTTCCATCACCTCATTTTTACTTTACTATATCATATAACCATAAAATTGGCAATCGCCTATTGACAATATACAAAAAGTTGGTTATATTGTTGTTGTAACCAATTTATTGGTTTTTGTCTGGAGGTAATAACCATGAAAATATCAAAAAGCAAGTTGAATATTGCCCTTGCCCGCAAGCAGTGGAACCAGCGCGATCTGCGCGACAATGCAATTGTGTCCGCTCAGACCATCCTAAATCTGAATAAGGGCAAATCTGTCATGCCTGCCACTGTGGGCAAGATTGCCGCCGCGCTGGGCGTGGACGTGACCGAAATTATTGAAGATGAGGACTAACGTACAGTGAATAAGATTCACCACGTCAGTGATTCAATTTCATCAATAATTTTGATGTGCAAAACCAGCAGCATTTATCCATAAATCAGGTGGGCGTTCCCCTGTAAATCTATTGCAAAACAAGGTAATCCGTTGCAAAGCATGACACTGGATATCACCAGATGACACTAGATGGATTTTGACGCAAGGGACTTCATTTCAACAATGGTTCATGGCATCAATTTTTAATCGAAATTTAGCGGTATTGCAAAGATTTTCGTTTTATGGTTTAATGCCAACACATCAAAAACGACAGAACAAAAAATGACCTAAAGGGGGTTGAAATATGGGTGATACCATCCGTTATCCCAACATGGGAACCGTCAAAAAGGCCGCTGAAATCTACGGCCTGTCACCGGCCTACATTCGGCGGCTGTGCAAGACGGGTAAAATCCGCTATGTGAACGCCGGGCACATGTGGCTTGTCAATCTGGACAGTCTAGCCCGGTACTTTGAACGGGGCGACCCGGTAGACGGCAGCCAGACCGCCGAGGGAATCCGCCGGGTAGCGAGGTGATCAATTTTGGAATTTGCAAAGAATATCCCTGACGCGCTGGCCATTCTGCCGCAGTGGGTTTGCTGGGGTGCCAAAGGCAAGCCCCGCAAAATGCCCTTTGACCCGCGCACCGGAACCCCGGCAAAGGCCGGGCAACCTGAAACATGGGCAGACTTCCAGACCGCTGCACAGGCCGTGGAAGCCGGCCGCTTTGAGGGTGTGGGCTTTGAGTTCGATGCAGCGGGCTGTGTCGTTGGCATCGACTTTGACCACTGCTTGCATGACGGGAAGTGTGACCCATGGGTGGAAGCATGGGTGACAAAGCTGGACAGCTACACCGAAATTTCCCCCAGCGGCGAGGGCCTGCACGTTTTCTGTTCGGCCCATCTGCCCGGTCAGGCAATCAAACGCAAGGAAGCCGAGATGTACGACCGTGGCCGATATTTCACCATGACCGGCAAGCCCTACGGCCCAGAAAAGCCCATGCGCGCCGCACAGGACACGGTAAACGCGCTGTATGCAGAATTACAGGCCCGCGCCCAGAAGCAGCAGGAAAGGCCCACAGAGAAGCCGACAGCGGCCCCCGGCGGGGTGGATATTGAGGACGCGCCCCTGATCGCCAAAATGAAGAAGGGCAGGAACGGCGCGGCATTCTCTGCACTGTGGAACGGTGACATTTCGGCTTATCCTTCCCACTCTGAAGCGGATGTTGCACTGTGCAATATACTGGCATGGTGGACGAACGGCGACCCGGCCAGAATGGACAGGCTGTTCAGGCAGTCCGGCTTGATGCGCGAGAAGTGGGACAGAAAGCAGAGCGGCACCACTTACGGCGCGATCACCATCAAGAACGCCGCCAGCAGCACCCGCGGCGGGTATGACCCGGCGGGGTACTTCAAAGAGCGGGCCGCAAAGGTGGTCATGCCTGTGTCTGCTCCTGCCGAGGATCCCGGCACCAAAAGCGCACAGCCTGCACAGGTGTCATTGACCGACCTTGAACCCGACAATAACGACCGATACGGCTGGAATGACATCGGAAACGGCAACCTGTTCGCAGATTGGTACAAGAGCGTTGCCCGGTATGTGCCAGAGCGCAAACAGTGGTTCGTTTATGCGGATGGCGTGTGGAAGCCCGACACCGGCGGCCTGAAGGTCATGCAGCTTTGCAAGAAACTGGCAGACAGCCTTTATATTTATGCGCTGTCCATCCCGGATGAATCCCGGAAGCAAAGCTACATGAAGCACGTTGCCAAGTGGCAGAGCCGCCACAACCGCGAAACCATTTTGAAGGACGCGGCCAGCGTGTACCCTCTGCCCCTGTCCCGATTCGATGCAGACCCCTTCCTGTTCAACTGCCAGAACGGCACCCTGAACCTGAAAACAAGGGAGTTCCGAAAGCATTCCCCGGCGGACTTCCTGAGCATGAAGGCCGGCGTTGAATATCATGCAAACGCCCGCTGTGAGCGTTGGGAACAGTTTATTTCCGAGATCATGCAGGGCGATCAGGACAAAGCCGCATTCTTTCAAAAGGCGTTGGGCTACGCCCTAACCGGTGACACGGCGCATGAATGTTTCTTCATCCTGTACGGCGTAACCAGCCGCAACGGCAAGGGCACCAGCATGGAAACCTTCATGAACCTTGTGGGCGATTATGGCCGCGCCACTCGACCGGAAACCATTTCCATGAAACCGACCGTCAACGGCAATATGCCAAGTGAGGATGTGGCCCGGCTTGCCGGTGCCCGGTTCGTCAATATCTCCGAGCCTGATAAAAAGATGGTCTTGAGTGCTGCACTGGTCAAAACCCTGACCGGCAATGACACGATCACCGCCCGCTTTCTGCACGAAAACAGCTTTGAGTTCCGGCCGCAGTTCAAGTTGTTCATCAACACGAACCACCTGCCGCAGGTCACTGACGTTACCCTGTTCACCTCTGGCCGCGTGAAGCTGATTCCCTTTGAACGTCACTTTGACGAATCCGAACGTGACACCGGCTTGAAAAAAGCCTTGAGCACCCCGGCGGCGCTCTCTGGCATTCTGAACTGGTGCCTTGATGGACTTTGGTTGATTGAGGAAACCGGCTTTGATATGCCTGAATCTGTCAAAATCGCAACGGATGAATACCGCCAGCGTTCCGACAAGATGGGCCGTTTCGTGGCTGAATCGCTGGAAGCAGACCCACAGGGAGAAATCCGCACGGCGGATGCTTACGAGTTATACAAGGCGTGGTGCGCCCGCAATGGACAGTTTGCCGAGAGCATGGCCAACTTCAAAAGCGAGATGGAGAACTTCGGCACGATAAAGCGCAAACGCCCCGCCGGGAGCAACGGAGCCGTAAATCCCCAAGCCTTTATTTTAGGGTACAAGCAACTGCGCTTTGCCTAAATGTGCCGACCTGTGCCGGGTTCTACTGTTAATAAAAAAATTCGTTTCTTTATAGAGCTAACACAAAAAGTCGGCACAACCCAGCACAACCACCTAAAAGTCCGCATGAATCCTTGATTTGTGGGCCTGAGCGCCCGGAAGGAAGAACAACGCATGAAACAGATCAAATGCCCTTTTGACGGCACCCCGTGCCAGTCTGATTGCATCGACCGCTTTCCCCATCGGCTGGGAGCCGCCTGACTGACCATCTTGCCGACGGTATGCCGGTGCTGGTAATCAACAAACCCACCGCCGAACTGATAGGCTTTTACCCTGACGGAACGCACAAGGTGTTCGATTTGAGCGATCTGCCCGCGATCATCTATTCCGTTGACAGCCCGGACGAATTGAGCGGGTGCCGGTCAAACTGAACAACCCTTGAACAACGAGTGAACCACGGTCAAACTCGTGACACGCTGGGCGCATGGGGCAACCTGTGCGCCCTCTTTGAATGGGGGCAGCATCATGAATCCTGACAACCTTCGCAGTCTGGCCGACCAGCCGCCAGAACGCCGCCGGGAGATAGCCCGGATGGGTGGCAAGGCCAGCGGCATTGAACGCGCCCGGCGGGCCTATATGAAGCAGTCCGCGCGGGAAATCATTCTGAAAATGCACTATTTCTACGAAGCCGAGGAAGAACTGGAAGCCGAGTGGAAAGAGTTTCAACGCTGGCGCAGGCGGAAAAAGAAGCGCAGCACTTCACGCAAGTAAACAATTTATTGACACAATACGCGCGCGCCCGCGTGGCCGTGTCTACTTACTCCGAAAGGGGATGCAGCAATGGAACAGAATCGACCCAAGCAGACCGACCAGCAGGCCACAAACGCGGCCCTTGCTGCTCTGGCAGCCGCCGGGAACAGCTTTGCCCTAGGCCAGCTTTGGGAAGTCAACAAGGGCTTTGTACGGCGGCAGCGGTGGCAGTGGTACGAGAAGAACAAGCCTGTTGCGGACAATGCCGGCTTGTCCTTTGAAGATTTGGTGCAGGAAGGGTACTTTGCTGTGGACTATGCCGCCAAGCACTACAGCGCAGAACAGGGCAGTTTCACAACATATCTAAGCTATGCGCTATTGAAGCAGATCCGCACCGCCACCTGTGGGGAGCACGCGCGAGTGATTGCAACCAAGGACGGCAGGCGCGTGGCCGTGTCTGCCAACCCGCTGAACGAATGCACCAGCCTTGATACTCCTGTGGGCGAGGATGGCAGCGACACCGCTTTAGGCGATCTTCAGGAAGACCCTGCAGCCGCTCACGAGTTCCAGCAGGCCGAAAATGAGATCTACAACGAGGGACTTCACGCCGCACTGGAAGAAGCCTTGAACAAGCTGGCAGACCGGGAAGCCGGCATAATACGCCGCCACTACTACAACGGCCAGAGTCTGAAGGATATCGGGCAGGATATCGGCATATCCTGCAACCGCGTGAACCAAATCGAACGGCACGGCTTTCAATGTCTGCGCAGAGATACCGCCCTTGCCCGCTGGCGTGATGAGGTTATTTCAACCAGAGCGTGGCGCGGCACCGGCTGGAACGCATGGAACCGCTATGGCAGCATTCAGGAACGCACCGTTGAATATCTGGAAAAGAAGGAAGAGGAACGCTTTGACTACTACGCATGGCGCGATCAGATGATACGGGAACACTACGCAGACTTTGAAGCCGCTGGCTATTTTGACCGCCATCCGGAACAGCGGCCCAGCCTTGAACCCCGGACGAACCCCGAAGAATCCACCCCGCCGGGCGAGGTGTAACACACTAGACTTTGTTCCAAAGTCCGTGTGCCCTTGCAGGGGGCTTTCCACCGCAAATCCACCGCAACCGGGAGTTTGTAGACACGATAACGCGCGCGAACTCCGGTTGAACTCCGGTCGTGGGGTAGTTTAATGACACGACACACGCCCGCGCATATCGTGTGAAAAAACTCTGCTGCAAGCAGTGCTTTTGTACGCACAAAGCCTTGCAAGCAATGTCTTTGTTTATACAAAGCGGCCTTGTTGGGAAGCATCCCAAACCCTTTGAACGTGCAGCACCCGCCGGGCGCAGCACTTCAGCTGTGAGCATTTTGTTGACCTCAACAAAATCGCTGCATGACACAAAGCCCCCAGACCGTGACAGCGCACGTCTGAGGGCTTTTCTTGTTGCTTGTGGGTATTTTCCTTGCCGTGGCTCTATCCACGCTCTGACGGCCCCCGGCGGGCTATCAATCGCGGTAGAACTTGCCCAGTGCTTTCAGCAGGGGCAGAAAGTCGTTGCAGATCTGCGCGGCCACATCCTCGGCGGTCTTTTCATCGTAGACGTGGGAAGTGATGTTGCGGGCCGTGATGATCCTGTTCCATTCGTCCGCGTCCTGAATGATACCGGCGGCAAAGGCTTCTTTCAGCACAGCACGCGGGGTGGCGATGGGCGTTGTGCTGCCCTGATCTTCCAGATACTCCTTGATGGATTTCCACGCCAGTTCCACAGTAAACTCAAAACGCTGGATAAGTCCGTCACGGTAAAGGGCATCCTGCTGGCTCTTCTGGTAGATGGCTACCGCCTGTTCCAGCTGTGCCAGCGCGCTGATATAGTGCTCAATCTTCTGCAGCATAAAGGGTTACACCGTCCTTCTTGATATTTTCGATAAACACCGGGTTCATACCGTCCGTGATATGCACGATATCAAATTTCAGCAGCGTGGGCAAGTCCTCGCAATCCATCCAGAAGTTTGCCCGGTTGCCCTCTGGCATCCCATACACGGCCAGATCCACGTCACTGTTATAGCGGTTGTCCCCTCTGGCACGAGAACCGAACAGCACAAGCCGCCGGGCTCCATGCTGGCGGGCGAGTGCTGCCAGCTGCTTATACAGTTCTTCCATACTCATTCCTCCCCGGCGGTGTCCTCTGTGGGCATATCCGATTCAAGCCGCTGCCGAATCGCTTCCACAATATATGCGTTCAGGCTTTCGCCCTTGGCATCTGCCGCCGCCTGAACTTCATCTTTCGTGGGGCTGGTTTCTTTTTTTAGAACGAGGTTCACACGATCGTATGCCTTTGCGTTCCATTTATTGTTTGCCTTTGTTCTGGCTGTTCCCATGCTAACACCTCTTTTCCACTCTATTATAGCGCATTTAATACACTTGCGCAAGTGTACAGTTTGTACTTATGCAATGGTAAATCTTTGTGCATTCCGTGTATTGAATGTACTTGCGCAATGGTATATAATAAAGACACAGCAAGGGAAGCACGACCGGAAGGCAAGGGGCGAAGGATGTACCGGGAGCGCAAGAGCAGAACGCCAGCTAAGACAGTAACCCACTTCCTGATAAGCTGTATAAAAGAAAATGGCGCGGTGCCCATCGCCAAACAGTCACCACGCCAAACCCACAACAGGGTCAAGCCCATTATACAGGAGCTGACCCGCAAAGTAAAGCGAGGACAGAATGAAGAAGTACAATCTCTCCGAGATCATGCACAAGGCATGGAAGCTGTACCGCAAGGGCGTGAGCAGCTTTGCCGAAGCCCTGCACCGGGCATGGAACAGTGCAAAGGCTGCCCCGGTCAACGCCCAGCGCATCGAGGAAGCCCAGCAGGCCGCCGGGATCACCGAGCCTGTGAACACCTGGGCGGGCTGGAAAGCCGCCGGGTACATGGTGGAGCATGGCGCAAAGGCTCTGTTTCAGGCGGTGCTGATCCACAGCAGCAAGGGAGACGGCCAGACCTACCGCGCATCGTTCTTCGGTGCATCGCAGGTGAAGCCGCTGGAAGCACAGTAAAGGGGGAACGGACGATGAAAACCGAGATCACCACCAAAGAACTGGAAGAAGCCATGAACGCCGTTTTGAAGCAGGCGCGCAAGATGGAAGAATCAGACGAGCCAGAGGAACGCCGCCACGGCTTCGGCATGGAAAGCGCATTGACCGCCCTTTCCATCTATCTCGACCTGTAACCCGGCGGCAAGACCGTCAGCAGCCCAGAACAGCAGCAGGGGGAACAGGGGGCATACCACCCCCGCCCCTCTCGCTCTGGACTTCCTGCACCGTACTGTGAATATTTTCTCGCGGAAAGCAGCGGGCAAGGGGGAGTGCCCCCCCGGCGGGCTACCCGGCGCCCCCTGCTGTCCAGCGCCAATATTTACACACGGGTAATTTTTTGAGAGAGGTTTTACGATATGAAAATTGAAAAGCGTGTCAACCTGTACGCCTTTGAGGTGGAGTACATCGACCAGCGGGAAACAAAGCCCCGCACCGTCCGCCGGGAAACCGTTGTGCTGGACGGTGGGCGCGTGTCCGCGCTGGAACGTCTGGGCCAGTCCCCGCAAAGCTGGATTTGCCAGCAGTACGCCCGGCAGGGCTTCACCGTGGGCGCAGTCCACAAGGGCGATCACCTGACCGCACACGTTGACACCGGCTTTCTGTGGAAGATGGCCGTGCTGGATGTGGCCGCTGCAAAGGCTGGCAAGGCCGTGGCCCAGCTGCTAGAAGGGGGTGTTGCGGTATGAGAAAGCCGGACTACATTCCCATTCTGACGCTGAATGACTTCATCATTGCCCGCAAGTACTCGCCCTGTTGCAGTGTTATCTACTGCTTCATGCGTGACCTGATGCAGCGCGCATTTCTCCCCGGAACGCCTGAACAGGAAGAAGCCTTTGCATTCTTCCTGATGGAAGTTTACCATGTGGGCCGTATTCAGGGGATTCGGGAAGAACGCCACAACCGCCGGGCAAAGAAGCCCAGCACAGAGAATCCCGACCGTGAAGCAATCGTGCGGCTGTTGGACAAAGCCGACCCGGAAGCCCTGCACCTGATTTGGATTGCAGCACGCAACCTGACCCGGAAGGGAGTGAAACCCAATGACTGAACCTCTCACCCGTGCAGAGCTGACCACCGCGATCATTGACCTACTGGATAAGGCCGACTATCGCAAACTGCGCCTTGTGTGGGTCTGTGCAAAGAGCCTGATACGCTAAAGCCGCACCAAACCGGACCAAACCGGACAAAACCGGACTATTCCCACACAAAAAGCACTGAACCCCGCCCCAATGCGCCGCAGATCATCACGGTAGCACACCGGGCAGGGTTCTTTTTTTGTGCGCACAAACGCGCACGAACTGGGTTTTATTGGGTTTTCTGTCCGGCGGGCCTTGTTAGCAAATGTTAGCATCCGAACAGGCGAGAACGAGGGTAAAAGAGGGTATTCCAGCCTGTTATCCTTTGTTATGGTTCAAGCGCAGCACCCGCCCCGCTTGGCATCCAGTATGAGGCACGCTGTAAGGCACACGGCAAGGCATTTTTTGAGCCATAAGGCACAAACAAGGCACATTCCAGCCGTTTCGGGGTCATTGTAAAACAAGAAATCCCACGATTTGCACCGCATTTTCAACGGTCAATCGTGGGATTTTACTTGGTGCGATGGAAGGGACTCGAACCCCCGGCCTACTGATTCGTAGTCAGTCACTC
>ENA-OPSQ01001451-OPSQ01001451.1-human-gut-metagenome-genome-assembly--contig:-NODE-1451-length-16041-cov-2.954523_pt1 | contig 16041 bp, 10 predicted proteins | sample MGYA00241456_ERZ501904 | MGnify/ENA primary metagenome ERZ501904 (study PRJEB25962, sample SAMEA2042452) | human gut metagenome | biome: human gut; feature: human-associated habitat; material: faeces...
AAACAGGCAAAATTCATCACAGCAGGAAATTAATCTGGAACAAAGGAAATGGCTGGAAGACAAGATCATAGAATATGCAATGAGATGGGAATCAATCATGAAAGTTCATGCGAATGGCTTTACGATTCGAGATATGAAAACAAGATGGGGAAGCTGTAGTATTCACAGTAAAAAGATTCGGATGAATCTGCAGCTGGCTGTAAAATCAGAGGAATGTGTAGAGTATGTTTTGGTGCATGAATTATGTCATCTTTTAGAACCAAGCCATAACCAGAGATTTTATGATTTGATGAGTCATTTTCTTCCAGATTGGAGGGAACGTAAGCAGAAACTAAATGAAAAAGTGTGAAGAAAGTGTTAAAATCCATTTTTTATCTTACATTTTCTATTAATTTGAGTTATGATAAAACGTAAAGCTCAAAAGAAGGAGAAAAGACGATAACGAATGATGAATAACGAAATGACAAAATCAAACGAACAAAATATATTAGTCGGGATCGACGTAGGATCTACGACAACCAAAATAGTAGCAGTTGATGCCAATGACCGTCATCAACTGTTATTTTCTGATTATGCAAGACATCATGCAAATCAGATCGCAAGTGTGATCCGAAGCATTAAGAAGTTTTGCGGACATATAAGAGATAAGAAGATCAGATTGTGTCTGACTGGTTCTGGGGCAAAACCAGTGGCATCTATTTTAAAAGTACCATTTGTGCAGGAAGTTGCAGCCAATGCGATCGCATTACAAGATCAGTTTGACCAGGTCGGAACGGCAATTGAGTTAGGTGGACAGGATGCCAAGATGATCTTTTTTAAAGATTCTGAAAATGGACAGTCACAAAGTGTTTCCGATATGCGTATGAATGGAAGCTGTGCGGGTGGAACGGGAGCATTTATTGATGAAATTGCATCCGTATTAAAAGTACCAGTGGAACAGTTTAATGAGTTGGCACAAAAAGGAACACATTTATATGATATTTCTGGAAGATGCGGGGTATATGCAAAGACAGATATCCAACCACTTCTGAATCAGGGAGCAGCCAAGGAAGACCTTGCGTTATCCGCATTCCATGCGATCGCGAAACAGACGATCGGAGGGTTGGCACAGGGATTGGAGATTAAAAAACCTGTCGCATTTGAAGGTGGACCATTAACATTTCATCCAACTCTGGTAAAAGTTTTTGCTGAACGTCTGAATTTGAAAGAAGATGAGATCCTTTGTCCAAAGCATTCAGAATTAATGATTGCATATGGGGCAGCATTATCTTTGGATAAGATGTTTGCAGACAGCAAACCAAAAGATGTGAATAAAATGTTAGTAATACTGGAAGACGCACAGAAAGATCATTCCCACGTTTCAGGAAAAATTGCAAAACCATTTTTTGAATCAAAAGAAGAAGAAAATGCTTTTAAAGAAGCACATAAGAAGAAACAGGTGACATGGAAGAAACCACAAAAAGGAGAGGTTGTTCGATGTTTTCTTGGGATTGATGCAGGAAGTACCACAACAAAATTTGTATTATTAGATGAACAAGAAGAAATTCTGGATTCTTTTTATGCACCGAATGAAGGGGATCCGCTGAAAGTAGCGAAAGAGGCCTTGATCTGTTTAAGAAAACGATATGAAGAAGCAGGAGCAGAATTAGAAATTTTATCAGCTGGTACGACTGGGTATGGAGAAATGCTGTTTTCCAAAGCTTTTGAAATCCCTTGCCATACGGTTGAGACGGTAGCACATGCAAGAGCTTCTGAAAAATATGTCAAAGACGCCTCTTTTATTTTGGATATTGGTGGACAGGATATGAAAGCAATCTGGTTAGAGGATGGAGTTATCACAAATATTTTATTAAATGAGGCGTGCTCTTCTGGATGCGGTTCATTCCTTGAAAACTTCGCATCCTCTTTACATATTCCGACAAAAGAGATTGCAAAGAAAGCGTTTGCGTCTAAAAACCCAGCAGTTTTGGGTAGTCGTTGTACGGTATTTATGAACAGCAGTATTATCACAGAGCAGCGAAACGGTAAGAATCCAGAAGATATCATGGCTGGATTATGCAGATCGATCATCCAGAATGTATTTACAAAGGTTATCCGCGTATCAAATCTTGATTCTCTTGGAACTAAGATCGTGGTACAAGGTGGCACTTTTGAAAATGATGCGGTTTTACGTGCGATGGAAGAATATGTAGGAAGAGAAGTGATCAGAGCACCATATCCAGGGATCATGGGTGCAATTGGTGTCGGATTGATCGCAAAAGAGCAATATGAGAAGAATCCGAAAGAAGTGAGCACATGGGATCTTCGTGATTTAGATACATTTTCTTATGAGCAGCAGGCAAATGCACCTTGTCCATTTTGTACGAATCATTGTCAAAGAACAATTGTTCAATTTTCAAATGGAAATTCCTGGGTAACAAATAATCGATGTGAAAAAGGCGAGATCATCGGAGATCCAAGAAATGATGAGGTTGGAAAGCAGTTAAAAGAAACAATCCGAAAAACACAGAGCGTTCCAGATTTATTCCAAGAGCGAAAGAAATTATTGTTCAAAGAATATCCTTATCCAGTGCCTAAAACAGAAAGAGATATCACCATCGGAATTCCAAGAGTGTTATCCTATTGGGATACGATGCCATTTTGGACAACTTTTTTCAAAAGTTTGGGATACAAAGTACAATTATCGGATGAAAGTACAAGAGAGATTTATGAAAGTGGGTTGTCAGCAGTGACATCAGACACGGTATGTTTTCCAGCAAAACTTGTGCATGGACATCTTAGAAATCTGGTGAAAAAATATCATGTAGATCATATTTTTATGCCATCGATCACAACAGTACCGTCAGAGAATATGGAAAAAACAAGTGAGTCTATGTGTGCGGTGGTAAAAGGTTATCCGATCGTTATCAGGAATTCTGATAATCCACAGGATAAATGGAATGTGCCATTTGATGCACCATTATTCCATTGGCATACCAAAAAGGACAGACAGCATCAGTTGGTAAAATATATGGAAGAAGTATATCATGTCTCAAAAGAAGAGGTTATGAATGCAATGCATACAGCAGATCAGGCTCAGAAATCTTTTGACCAACAGTTAAAGAAACGAGGAGAAGAGATTCTAAATGAAGTAAAGGAAAAGAATGAATTTGCAGTTGTTTTAGCATCTCGTCCATATCAGAACGATACACTGGTTAATCACGATCTGTCTAAGATGTTTACAAAAGCAGGCATCGCAGTCTTAACCGCAGATTCCCTGCCAGAAGTGAATCAGACAGAACTCTCAAAAAGCCGTCTGGATATTGTAAATAACTATCATGCTAGAATGTTATCTTCTGCTATCTTATGTGCGCAAAGTGAGCATCTGGAATATGTACAGCTCGTAAGTTTTGGATGTGGACACGATGCTTATCTATCCGATGAGATCACGAGAATGATGAAAGAAATTTCCGGGAAAACACCATTGATCTTAAAAGTAGATGAAAGTGATAATCAAGGACCATTGGGAATCCGTGTGCGTTCTTTCTTGGAGACAGTGAAAATGGGACGTGAGAAACATCAGAAATTAGAAGTAAAAGAGTTACAAGAACCATATCCAGTCAAGTTTACAAAAGAAAACAGGAAAGAAAAAATTGCATTGGTTCCAAATACATCGCATGCATTTTGCAGAATTATGACAGCAGCATTAAGAGGACAAGGAATTCGGGCGGTTGCTTTGGATATCGGGCGTGAAGAAGCAATTCGTTTGGGAAAGAAATATGTACATAATGATATCTGTTTCCCAGCACAGATTGTCATCGGAGAAGCATTGGCGGCACTGGAAAGTGGAAAGTACGATGACAAAGATGTTGCGATCGTTATGGGAAAATATGTTGGGGACTGTCGACTGACACATTATGGGGCACTACTAAGAAAAGCTCTTGATGATGCAGGATATGATCATATTCCGATCCTGACAAATGATGATGCAGATTCTCATAATATGCACCCAGGATTTAAATTAAATCTGGCATCTTCTGTAAAAATCGCATTTGCATTACCGATGATCGATGTATTGGAGGAATTATTACGAAAGATCCGTCCATATGAAACAGTCAAAGGAAGTGCGGATGAAGCGTTTGACAAAGCCCTTGATCTTGTAATCGATGGATTGGAAAAGTCAGGAGTTCTTGGTGCAAGAAAAGGATTTAAGAAGGCTATTTCTATCATGAAAAATATTTCTTATGATCGTACGAACTTAAAACCACAGATTCTGATCGTTGGGGAATATCTTCTGAACTTTCATCCAGGAGCAAACCATGACATTGAAAAATATCTGGAAGAAAATGGATTTGAGATCATTGAAGCACGTATGACGGATGTTATCCGTAAGACATACTTTTATCAGGATTCACAGATCAGGGAATATCATTTAAATAAACCAATGGATCAAAAGATCTGGTTTCGGACAGCAGACATGTTCTTTGATCTTGCACACAGTCTGACCGATTCCATTGCAAAAGGACATCCTTTATATAAACCAGCAATCCGTATGGATGATCTGGTAAAAGACAGTGATCCGATCATTCATCATACATTTGATGCAGGAGAGGGTGTATTGATTCCAGGAGAGATCATTCATCACGCAAAACATGGATGCAAATATTTCTTGATCTTACAGCCATTTGGATGCCTGCCAAACCATGTTGTTGGAAGAGGTATTTCTAAGAAGTTAAAAGAAATGTATCCAAATGCACAGATTCTTCCATTAGACTATGATCCAGATGTCAGTTTTGCGAATATCGAAAATCGTCTGCAGATGCTTGTTATGAATGCGAAACAAGAAATCTTGGAAGAAAATGAAGAACGAGATCGTAGAAGAAGTCATCACTACATGGAAAGTGACAAAAAAACATATCGTAGAAAGAAATATGGTGTCGAAAAAACTTCTGGCGTATAAAATATAGAATTAAATTGTTGAATTTTGTTAAATATGCTATAATCCATTTTAGGTTATTCAAAAATAATTTGAATGGAGGAGAAGTAATGAATATTCAGGAGTTTTATGACAGTATTGATGAAAGTTATGAAAATGTAAGCAGCCGTATGATGGGAAACCAGAAATTGGTGGAAAAGTTTGTCCGTAAGTTTTTAGATGATCCTACTTATGAACAGATTAAAGAAGCAGTAGATAAGATGGATTATGATGAAATTCTTCGAACAACTCATACGATGAAAGGAATTGCAAGCAATCTGGAGTTTACACATTTACAGCAAAAAAGTGCGAAAGCAGTAGATATGATCCGTGCAGGACAGCGCGAAGAAGTATTGCCAGTGATCGGTGAAATTGAGAAAGAATATCAAAAAGTTATCGAACAGATCCAGAAATTGGATTAAATTGGATAATAAGAAGACAAAGATGAGGGAATCTTTCGAAGTAGTATGAAGGAGACAGCGACAACATAAAAAATAAAAAGGAACTAGCGATTATGCAAAACAAAACAAAAAATATATTTTTTAAGATAATCTCAGGACTCGTTTTGATTCAGGGTGTGTTGCAGTTATTGAATCTGTTAGGGCTTGTAGGTTATGGAAGAACGACGACTTCTGCAACAAAGTTTTATCTTGGACTTGTTTTGATCGGCGGCTACGCAGTAGCAGCAATGGTCGGTGGATATACGGGTCTTAAAGATGGAAATACACAGGAAGGATGTAAAAGATGTTTTTATGTCAGTCTTGTACTGATCGCAATTACGATTGCCACGATTATTTTAAATGTTGTATTTAAAGCATATTCAGTAACTCAGTTTGAGGCACTGATCATACCAGTGTTGTTTATGCTTTTTACAATATTAAATGGACGAAAGAATTTGTAAACACAAAAGGGCCTTTTTCGATTTCGAAAGAGGTCCTTTTTATAGTTGTTCTTTTCTTGATGATATGATATAATTTCACATAGTGATTTGGCAAAGAAAGAACAAATGAGGTAGACCAATGAAAGATTTAAAAGATATGAAACGTGTGCTTTTAAAGTTAAGTGGAGAAGCACTTGCCGGAGATAAGAAGACAGGATTTGATGAAGCAACATGTGCAGATGCAGCACGTCAGGTAAAGACATTAGTAGATGAGGGACTTCAGGTAGCGATCGTCATCGGAGGAGGAAACTTCTGGAGAGGACGTACAAGCGAGAGTATGGAACGTACAAAAGCTGATCAGATCGGAATGCTTGCGACAGTTATGAACTGTATCTATGTATCCGATGCATTCAGAACAGCAGGAATGGAAACAGAAGTATATACTCCATTTGTATGCGGAGCATTTACAGAATTATTTTCCAAAGATAAAGCAGTCAAAGCTTTAGATGAAGGAAAGGTTGTATTTTTTGCAGGTGGAACAGGACATCCTTATTTCTCAACAGATACAGCAACAGCACTTCGTGCAATCGAGATTGAAGCAGATGCGATCTTATTAGCAAAATCAATTGACGGCGTATATGACAGTGATCCTGCTGTGAATGAAAATGCAGTGAAATATGACAGCATCACAATGGAAGAAGTATTGGATCAGAAATTAGGAGTGATCGACCTGACAGCGACGATCATGTGCCTTGAGAATAAGATGCCATTAGCAGTTTTTGGATTAAATGAAGAAAACAGCATTGAGAATTTAATGAAAGGTGAATTTAACGGAACATATGTAACCGTTTGATAAATTAGGAGGACGAAAGAAACATGTTAAAACAATTTGAAGACAAGATGCAGAAATCTTTAGACAGTATGGCGAATGATTTTATGACAATTCGTGCAGGACGTGCTAATCCTCATGTATTAGATAAAGTCAAAGTTGATTATTATGGAGTTGCAACTCCTGTAGCACAGGTTGGTAACGTTTCTGTACCTGAAGCAAGAACGATCATGATCCAGCCATGGGAGCCAAATTTATTAAAAGAGATCGAGAAAGCGATCTTAGTATCTGATATCGGGATCACACCAACAAATGATGGTAAAGCAATCCGCTTAAACTTCCCAGATCTTACAGAAGAACGAAGAAAAGAGCTTGCAAAAGATGTTAAGAAACGTGGAGAAGAAGCAAAGGTAGCAGTTAGAAATATCCGTCGTGATGCAAATGATTTTGTCAAGAAACAGAATAAAGCCGGAGATTTAAATGAAGATCAGGCAAAAGATGAAGAAGACAAAGTACAGAAGATGACAGATAAATACATCAAACAGATTGATGAAGCAGTTGATGCAAAATCAAAAGAAATCATGACAGTTTAATCTTAATCATCAACAGGGTTGAAATCTCAGCCCTGTTTTGTTTCATGTGGAAAGAAACGAAAGTTATATATGATACACAGGAGGTCCAAATGGAGAATTTAAATATTCCACAACATGTGGCCATTATCTTAGATGGGAATGGAAGATGGGCAAAAAAACGCCATTTACCTAGGAATATGGGACATAGACAGGGAAGTAAAGTGGTGGAACAGATCATAGAAGATGCACATGATCTTGGAATTAAATATTTAACAGTTTATGCTTTTTCAACAGAGAATTGGAAACGCCCACAGGACGAAGTAAATGCATTGATGAAACTGCTTCGTGATTATTTAAAGACATGTATCAAGCGTGCAAATAAAAATAATATGAAAGTCAGAGTGATCGGAGATATCACAGGACTTTCCGAAGATTTACAGGAGAAGATCGTTGAGCTTGAGAAGGCATCCAAAGATAATACAGGGATCAATTTTACGATCGCACTGAATTATGGAAGTCGTGATGAGATGGTGCGGGCTATGAGACATATGGCAGATGATCTTTCTAGTGGAAATCTTTCCAAAGATATGATCACGGAAGAAGTGTTTAATGGATATCTGGATACAAAAGAACTTCCAGATCCAGATCTGATGATTCGTACAAGTGGGGAAGAAAGATTGTCAAACTTTATGTTATGGCAGTTAGCATATACAGAATTTTATTTTACAGATGTGCTCTGGCCTGATTTTAATAAAAAGGAATTAATAAAGGCGATCGAATACTATAATGGACGCGACCGCAGATTTGGAGGAATATAAGTTTATGTTTAAGCAAAGACTGATCAGTGGGATCATTTTAGTATTGATCGCAGCTTTTGGGTTATATATGGGTGGAATTGTGACGTTTGCAATGACATTGATCGTTGCATTGATCGGATACAGCGAGATTTTAAAGATTTATCATATTGAGAAATCATCTTTGGCAGTGATCGGATATACAGGCACGATTCTTTATTATGTGGCATTGTTATTTGATCTTGAACAATGGACCACAGCGATCATTATTTTATTTTTAATCTTTTTACTCGGATGCTATGTGGTACGTTTTCCAAAGTATAAAGTGGATCAGATGATGGCAGGATTCTTTGGATTTGTATATGTAGCGGTTATGATGTCCTTTATCTATCAGATCCGAGAATTACAAAATGGAGGAGAATTTGTTGTATTATTATTCCTTGCAGCATGGGGAAATGACACTTTAGCATATTGTACAGGAATGTTGATCGGAAAACATAAGATGTCACCAATTTTAAGTCCTAAGAAAAGTATAGAAGGTTTGGTTGGCGGAATTGTCGGTGCGGCAATTCTTGGTGCATTATATGGATTATATCTAAACACATATATCAGATTTAGTTTTAATCCAGTTACAATGTTCCCAATTGTTTGTGGACTAGGTGGAGCAGTTTCAGTCATTGGAGATTTGGCAGCATCTGCGATCAAGAGAGATTCAGGAATTAAGGATTATGGTACATTGATCCCTGGTCATGGAGGAATTCTTGATCGATTTGATAGTATTATTTTTATTGCACCTGTCATTTATTATCTGACAGTTATGATCTCAGGAGGAGCGATCTAGAATGAAATATATTTCAATTATTGGATCTACAGGTTCCATTGGAACCCAGACACTAGATATCGTACGAAGTAATAAAGATCTGAAAGTTACAGCCTTAGCAGCAGGAACAAGTATTGATCTGTTAGAAAAACAAGCAAGAGAATTTCAGCCAGTGATCGTTGCTGTATACAATGAACAGAAGGCAGAAGAGTTGAAACTTCGTCTGGCAGATACGAATATAAAAGTATGTGCAGGAATGGATGGATTATTAGAAGCAGCAACACAGGAGCAGTGTTCTGTTGTTGTCACAGCAATTGTCGGAATGATCGGAATTCGTCCAACGATCGCTGCGATGAAGGCTGGGAAAGACATCGCACTTGCTAATAAAGAAACATTGGTAACTGCAGGGCATATCATTATGCCACTGGCGGAAGAATTGGGTGTTTCTATTTATCCAGTAGATAGTGAGCATTCTGCAATCTTTCAGTGTTTACAGAGCGGGAAAAGAGATGATCTTGATTCTCTGATCATTACAGCATCAGGGGGACCGTTCCGTAAGAAAACGACAGAAGAATTAAAACATGTGACAGTAGAAGATGCGCTGAATCATCCAAATTGGTCAATGGGACGAAAGATTACGATTGATTCCGCAACGTTAGTGAATAAAGGACTCGAAGTGATCGAAGCCAAATGGTTGTTTGGAGTGGATTTTGATAATATTCATGTTGTAGTACAACCAAAGAGTGTGATCCATTCTATGATTCAGTTTAAGGATGGAAGTGTGATCGCACAGCTTGGAACACCGGATATGAAATTACCGATTCAATATGCATTATTTTATCCACAACATAGAAATCTTGCGGGAGAACGTCTGGATTTTGCAAAATTAAAAGAAATTACATTTGAAGAACCACCAGTGGATGTTCTAAAAGGACTTCCTTATGCATATAAAGCAGGTAGGATCGGTGGAAGCATGCCAACAGTCTTAAATGCTGCAAATGAAAAAGCGGTTGCATTATTTTTAGGCCGTAAGATTCAGTTTTTAGATATTTACGACATCATTGAAGACACAATGAATGCCCATAAAGTTATTGAGAATCCGACACTGGAAGAAGTGTTAGAGACAGAGCAATGGGTGTATGAACACATAGAAAGCAGGTAGATCATTGAATATTATCATTGCAATTTTAATTTTTGGAATTATTATTATTGTGCATGAATTAGGGCATTTTCTGATCGCTAAGAAAAATGGGATTCAGGTAGATGAATTTTGCATTGGACTTGGACCAACGATTATAGGAAAGCAGGTTGGAGAGACTTTTTATTCTGTCAAACTGCTGCCATTTGGTGGTGCATGTATGATGGGAGAAGATGAAGATCGCCCTGAAGAAAATGCGTTTAATAATAAGTCCGTCTGGGCAAGGATGGCAGTTATTTTTGGAGGACCATTTTTTAACTTTATCTTAGCGTTTATATTTTCAATTATAGTGATCGGAATGTCTGGTGCTGACATTCCGAAGATTTCCAAAGTAGAAAAAGATTCACCAGCATATGAAGCAGGAATCCGTAAAGGAGATACTATGATCAAAGTTGCTGGAAAGAAAATGCACAATTACAGAGAGTTTTCCTATTATATGTATTTGGATTATGATGGAGGAAAAATTCCGATCACGATATTACAAAACGGAAAAGAAAAAAATATAAACGTCACACCAGAGTATGATAAAGAACGAGGGCAATATCTGATCGGGATCACCTGGAATGGATATCAGAAAGTAGGTCCGTTAAAAACGATCGAATACAGTTTCCGAGAAGTAGGATTGCAGGTAAAGATTACTTTAAAGAGTGTAAAGATGTTAGTTTCACAAAAACTTGGTGTGAAAGATCTTTCAGGACCAGTAGGAATTGTCAAAACGGTCGGAGACCAATATACACAGGCTGCTGCCTATGGATTTAAAACAGTATTTTTGACAATGGTAAACTGGATCATTTTGATCAGCGCAAACCTTGGTGTGATGAATTTATTGCCATTACCAGCACTTGATGGAGGTCGTTTGTTGTTTTTGATCATAGAAGCAATTACTGGAAAGGCTGTGTCACAGAATATGGAAGCGCTGGTACACACTGCAGGATTGATCTTATTAATGCTTTTGATGGTATTTGTAATGTATCAGGATATTGTAAAGATTTTCATGTAAAGGGGGATTTGCATGTATACAAGAAATCAGACAAGAGTAATTTCGATTGGAGATGTTAAGATTGGAGGAGGCAATCCAGTTGCCATCCAGTCTATGACAAATACAAAGACAGAAAATGTGGAAGAGACGGTCAAACAGATTCTTGCTCTTGAGAAGGCTGGATGCCAGATCATTCGCTGTACTGTTCCAACAATGAAAGCTGCCGAAGCTTTTACAGAGATTAAGAAGCAGATTCATATTCCGTTGGTCGCGGATATTCATTTTGACTATAAACTTGCAATTGCAGCGATGGAACATGGGGCAGATAAGATCCGTATCAATCCGGGGAATATCGGTGGAGAAGAGAATATCCGCAAAGTGGTAGAAACAGCAAAGAAATATCATGTACCGATCCGTGTTGGTGTAAACAGCGGATCATTGGAGAAACCACTTGTTAAAAAATATAACGGAGTAACTGCACAAGGACTGGTAGAAAGTGCCTTAGATAAAGTTGCTATGCTTGAAAAATATGATTTTCATGATATGGTAGTCAGTATTAAGTCTTCTGATGTTTTGATGTGTGCAGAAGCATACCGCCTAGTCGCAGACAAAATCAATTACCCTCTGCATGTAGGGATTACAGAAGCTGGAACAGTTTTTAGTGGTAATATCAAATCAGCTGTAGGACTTGGAATTATCTTAAATCAGGGAATTGGTGATACGATCCGTGTATCATTGACAGGAGATCCAGTCAACGAGATTGCCAGTGCGAAACTGATCTTAAAGACATTAGGACTTCGTTCCGGAGGAATTGAAGTTGTATCCTGCCCAACATGTGGACGTACGAATATCGATCTGATTCCACTTGCCAATCAGGTAGAGACAATGGCTGCAGATTTTGAAAATCTGAATCTTAAGGTTGCTGTTATGGGGTGCGTTGTAAACGGACCAGGAGAGGCCAAAGAAGCAGATGTGGGAATCGCTGGTGGAAATGGAGAGGGACTTCTGATCAAGAAAGGCGAGGTTATCCGTAAAGTACCAGAAGATCAATTACTTGATACTTTAAGATATGAATTAGAACACTGGGGTGAATAAAATGGAAGTGACAACAAAACCATTTTTCAGTGTATTTCCAGATTTGAAAGTTTCTGACGATGTAAGATCTTTGTTTGAAGATGCGAATATTAGAGAGATCACACTAAAGAAAAAAGAAAACACGCTTAAGATTTCTTTTCAGTGTGATCATCTGATCTCAAGAGTCGATACATGGAGAATGGAACGCACGATCCGGGAACAGCTGTTTTCAAAGCGTTTTGTAAAGATTCGTTTTCAGGAAAGTTATCACCTGTCAGAACAATATAATCTCAAATATCTAATGGAGCATTACATGAAAAGCTTCCTCTTTGAGTTAAAAGGCAAAGGGGAGGTTATTTTTAATGTCGTGAGAAAAGGGGATTATAGAATTGAAGATGATGTGATCACCTTTTACTTTGAAGATACATTTGTAAACCGCAATAAAGCCCCAGAGATCAAAGAATTTTTTGAGATGATTTTAAAAGAACGTTTTTCTATTGATGCAAAAGTCGGATTTGATTTCTCTAAGACGATTGATCGAAGCCTTAAGATGGAAAGTGATTATCGCTTACAACAAGAAATCCATACGATCGTGGAGCACGCAGATATCGTTGAGAAAGAACAAAAAGAAGAGAAAAAAGCAAGAAAGAAAGCAGCTGCAACGAAAAAAGAGCATATGTTTAAGAAAAAACCAAAATATTCAGATGATCCAACCTTATTATATGGACGAAATTGTGATGGCGAGCTGATGGAGATCAAGGATATCTATGATGAGATCGGGGAAGTTGTGATTCATGGGCAGATCACATTTCTTGAAACACGAGAAATCCGTAATGAAAAAACAATCATCATTTTTCATATTACCGATTTTACAGATACGATCAGCTGCAAGGTTTTCGTAAGAAATGAACAGCTGCCCGATATTTTAGATGGTTTGAAAAAAGGTGGATTCTATCGTATCAAAGCAGTTGCGATGTATGACAAATTTGATCATGAGATCTCTCTAGGATCTGTGGCAGGAATCAAGGCGATTACAGATTTCAGGGAAAAACGTCAGGACACATCCATGGAAAAACGTGTGGAATTACATCTCCATACAGTGATGAGCGATAATGACAGTGTGGTACAGATCAAAGATATTGTAAATCGCGCCTACGAATGGGGACATCCGGCGGTTGCGATTACAGATCACGGTGTATTGCAGGGATTTCCAATCGCACGTCATGCATACGAAGACTTGAGACTAAAAGAAGATGATCCATTTAAGATCATTTATGGGGTAGAAGGATATTTCGTTGATGACCTTGGAGATTTGATCATTGATTCAAAAGGGCAGTCACTAATGGACAGTTATGTTGTATTCGATATTGAGACAACAGGATTTAACAGTGTCAATGACCGAATTATAGAAATTGGTGCGGTAAGAGTCGTGGAAGGAGAGATTAAAGAAACATTCAGTGAATTTGTCAATCCAGAGCGCCCAATTCCATATAAGATCACTCAGCTGACAACGATCACAGATGATATGGTAAAAGATGCGGGAACGATCGAAGAGATTCTTCCACAGTTTTTAAAATTCTGTGAGGGATCTGTTTTGGTTGCACATAATGCAGGATTTGATACAGGGTTTATCCGCGAAAATGCGAAAAGGTTGAATCTTCCATATGATCATACAGTTGTGGATACACTGGGGCTTGCAAGATGTCTAATGGGACATCTTGGTAAATTTACACTGGATAACATTTGTAAACATTTAAATATCATACTGGAAACACACCATAGAGCAGTTGATGATGCAACAGCAACAGGAAAGATTTTTGTAGAATTCATTTCTATGTTAAAAGAAAAAGATATTACAGATCTAAATCAGGTCAACGAATTTGCAAATGATAATGTCGATCTGATCAAAAAAGGACGCATGTATCATGGAATTATTCTGGTTAAGAATAATACAGGGCGTGTTAATTTAAACCGCTTGGTATCAGAATCACATTTAAATTACTTTAACCGTCGCCCAAGAATGCCAAAGTCTCTGATCAATAAATATAGAGATGGATTGATCATTGGATCTGCGTGTGAAGCAGGAGAATTATATCAGGCATTGCTTGATGAACGCTCAGATGAAACGATTGCGAATATTGTATCATTTTATGACTATCTGGAGATTCAGCCAGTAGGAAACAATGAATTTATGATTGGATCCGAACGTGTTGAGAATGTGAATTCGATTGAAGATATTCAGAAATTCAATCAAAAGATCGTAGATCTTGGAGAACAATTCCATAAGCCAGTCGTTGCGACATGTGATGTACATTTTCTAAATCCAGATGATGCAATCTATCGTTCTATTTTATTAGCTGGAAAAGGATTTAAAGATGCTGACCAGCAGGCACCACTTTATTTTAGGACAACACAGGAGATGCTAGATGAGTTTGCGTATCTTGGAAGTGAGAAAGCCAAAGAAGTTGTCATAACAAACACGAATAAGATCAATGATATGATTGAAAATATTTCTCCAATCCATCCGGATAAATGCCCGCCGGTAATCCCAGATTCAGACAAAACATTAAGAGAAATCTGTTATAATAGAGCACATGAGATTTATGGAGATGATCTTCCAGAACGAGTGACAAGTCGTTTGGAAAAAGAATTAAACTCTATTATTGGAAATGGATATGCGGTAATGTACATCATCGCACAGAAATTGGTATGGGATTCGAATGACCATGGGTATCTGGTAGGATCACGAGGATCGGTAGGATCTTCCTTTGCAGCAACGATGTCAGGGATCACGGAAGTAAATCCGTTGCCAGCACATTATATCTGTCCAGAATGTCATTTTGTGGATTTTGACTCAGAACAGGTGCAAAAATATGCGAAGATGGGTATGTCAGGTTTTGACATGCCAGATGCATACTGTCCAAAGTGTGGAGCAAAGATGACGAAAGAAGGACAGGATATCCCGTTTGAGACATTCCTTGGGTTTAAAGGAAATAAAGAGCCGGATATCGACTTAAACTTCTCAGGAGAATATCAGGGAAAAGCACATGCTTATGTAGAAGTTATCTTTGGAAAAGGAAAAGCATTCCGAGCGGGAACGATCGGTACACTGGCAGAGAAAACAGCCTATGGTTATGTGTTGAAATATCTGGAAGAACGAGGAATCAGTAAACGTCGTTGTGAAATAGAGAGATTAGCACTTGGATGTACGGGAGTTAAGAGAACAACTGGTCAGCATCCGGGTGGAATCATTGTAGTACCGCATGATAAAGAAATTTATGATTTTACAGCGGTACAACATCCAGCCAATGATATGAATACACCGATCATTACGACACATTTTGAATACCATTCGATTGACCAGAACCTATTAAAACTTGATATTCTGGGACATGACGATCCATCTATGATCCGAAGAATGGAAGATATCACAGGAATTGATGCACAGACGATCCCAATGGACGATAAAGGCGTTATGGGATTATTTCATGGAACAGAAACCTTAGGGATCACACCAGAAGATATTGATGGGACACCGCTTGGATCACTTGGAGTACCGGAATTTGGGACAGACTTTGTAATTCAAATGCTTCAGGATACGCATCCACAGAGCTTTTCTGATCTTGTCCGTATTTCTGGGTTGTCTCATGGAACCGATGTATGGCTTGGAAATGCTCAGACATTGATCGAGAATGGAGATGCGGTTATTTCCACAGCAATCTGTTGTCGAGATGATATCATGGTATATTTGATCAATCAGGGATTGGAACAGGAAGCGTCATTTAAGATCATGGAAGGAGTCCGAAAAGGAAAGGGACTTACAGATGAACAAGAACAGATGATGAGAGATCACAATGTGCCAGATTGGTATATCTGGTCTTGTAAACAGATCAAATATATGTTCCCGAAAGCCCATGCGGCAGCTTATGTTATGATGGCAT
>ENA-OPSQ01001486-OPSQ01001486.1-human-gut-metagenome-genome-assembly--contig:-NODE-1486-length-15752-cov-8.921259_pt1 | contig 15752 bp, 9 predicted proteins | sample MGYA00241456_ERZ501904 | MGnify/ENA primary metagenome ERZ501904 (study PRJEB25962, sample SAMEA2042452) | human gut metagenome | biome: human gut; feature: human-associated habitat; material: faeces...
GAAGAAACTGGAAAGCAGCACGGAGGAATCCCTCGGTATATAGGAAACGGTATGTATGAAAAGTGTGGTTCGGAACTGGAGAGACCCTACCCATCACCGAAAGGTAAAAAAAGAAAGCGTATAAGCTTGGCGAAATCGTATTTCTGATGGGAGGGAGTCGGAGAGGAACATAGTACCAATAATGACTGTGCAAGAAAACGCAGTCTATGGGAAGGTTCCTTGCTTCATTCATGTTTGTAGAGAGGGTAAGAGTGAGAGAATGTCATGCAGACTAACAACTCCAAGGAAAAAGTTCGACAACTTCAAAACAAACTATATCTGACAGCCAAGAAATGTGATAGCCGAAGATTTCATGCACTTTACGATAAGGTATATCGTGATGATGTACTTTTTGAAGCATGGAAACGGGTAAAAGCTAACAAGGGTTCCAGTGGTGTAGATGGTATCGGAATCGAAGATATTGAAGAGATGGGAATTGAAAAATACCTGTCAGAAATCAAATCGGAACTGATGGATGGAAAGTATAAACCATCCCCAGTAAAGCGAGTTATGATACCAAAACCAGACGGAAGTGAAAGACCTCTTGGAATACCAACAGTCAAGGACAGAATTGTGCAGATGGCTACCAAGATAGCAATAGAGCCAGTATTCGAAGCTGACTTTAGAGATTGTTCCTATGGATTCCGACCGAAAAGAAGTGCCAGGCAAGCACTGGAAGTGGTAAGGAAAGCGTGTAACAACAAGGGCTATTATGTAGTAGACGCAGATATTGAGAAGTTTTTTGATAACGTAAACCAAGATAAACTGATGAAACTGGCAGAGCAGAGAATATCAGACCGTAGGATATTGAAGCTGATAAGACAATGGTTAGTATCAGGAGTATTATACGGAAATGTACTGACAATTTCCGAACTGGGAACAAGCCAAGGTTCAGTTATATCTCCGTTATTGGCAAACATCTACTTAAATACACTGGACAGACTGTGGGAAAAGTATGGACTTACTCACGGTATTCTTGTAAGGTACGCAGATGATACAGTCATCATCTGCAAGAATAAGAAAAATGCAAATCACGCACTGAACTTATTGCAGTACATCATGGCAAAACTGGATTTAAAGCTACACCCAGTAAAAACAAAGATTGTCAGCATGTGGGACGGAAAAGAGGGATTTGACTTTCTTGGAATGCACCACAGAAGAATGACAACGGAAACAAGCAAAGGACAATTGTATAAAGAAACTTATCAGTACCCGAGCAGGAAAGCCATGAAGAAGATGAAAGCAGAAATCAAAAAGAATGTAAACGGTCGAAGTCTGTTAGTTGCAAAGGAAGAGGATTTAATAAAGAATCTAAATCCGAAAATCATAGGTTGGAAGAATTATTATTCCACCAAAACAAATGAGACATGGATGCAGGAATTAGACTGGTATATTATCTGCACCTTTACAAGATGGTATAACAAGAAACACCAAAGGTGTAAACATATGTCAAGAGTGGGATTTGTTAGAAATAGCATTTACGAAAAAGGATTAAAGAAAATGGCTAGAGCATGACGTAATGCTGTAGAAAGAAGAATGTCGGAAAGCCGTGTGAGGGAGAACCTCATGCACGGTTTGATGAGGGGCGGATGAAATTTTCATCCGCCTACTCTACAATAATTGCCCTTTCGCCAACTCTATTTTCTATATATTTAATAATTGTATCGATGGTTATATACCCTTCACTAGCAAGATTGATTGGTCCACTATAATTTTGTGCTGCAATCCAGGGCAAAAATTTTCCCACTTCCGTATCTCTTATAAAAGTAAATCCTCTTGCAACATCATCAATACTCATTGGTATATGTTTTACAATATGTTGGCAATAATAATATAATCTATCTGTTTTCGTAACATATGGAATCCTAACTGTAACACCATTAATATGATTATATTTTTGATACAATACTCCTTCCGCTTGTCTTTTTCCCACAACATATCCAGCCGTAGTATCCACCAGCTTCATAGGATTTGTTTTTGGATCAAAATCTTCCTCTCGCAAGTCAATTTTTTTATCTTTATAAGCCTCAACACTAGAAAGTTGAATATATCTTCCACAGGAAATTGCGTTAAGAACATTATCAACATAATTTGAGCAATATGCCAAATTGTCAAATACTACATCAAAATATTTACCTTTTAATGCTTTATATACACTTTCTCTGTTAGAAACATCCATGACAATTCTATTTACATCTATTCCAAATGCATCCTTTTTTCTTCCTCTGGTTGCAATATATACATCATTTCCCAATGCAATTAATTGTTTTACAAGTTGCACACCCATAAATCTTGTACCACCGATTACCAAGACCTTTTTGCCTGAGATTGGTGCCTTTGCTGATGATGTCAATGCAAAGTATTCATCTTTTCCACAGCTTTTAGGATTTTCCGTCACACTATCTCTAGCCCATGCGCAATCTCTTCTAACAATTTTTGCAGGATTTCCTCCGATGGAGCAATTATTAGGGAATTGACCTTTTACCACACTTTTGGCACCTACAATGCTTCCATTTCCAATATTCGTTCCGTGCATAATAAATGCACCCTTTCCAACCCATACATGCTCTCCAATTATAATTGCATTGCGATGTGACGGCTGTTTTTCTGACGCAGAATTAATATTTTTTCCTGTCGAAACATCAAAAATTGTATGTCCATCCCCAGCCCATAAATCTATATCATGTGAGAACATGCTGTCTCTTCCAATGATAATTTTTTTGCCTGCATTTGCATGAAGTTCAAGATTTGTTTCAAATGTACACTCTTCATTAATCAAAATCTGACCTGCACTAACTATTCTATAAAGAGCATTGGTTAATCTACATCCTCTTCGAATAATAACTTCAGACTTTCCACTATATGATTTTGTAATAAAACGATTCTCGCCATTAAATCTGCATTCTTTTTCTATTTCAATATATGTACCAGCTAATAAATCAAATGACATATTGGAGCTTCCTGTTACTTTATCTCCAATAATAATATGATTATTGCATCCCCGAAACACTATTTTTTTTATTATTCCGGTATAACCTTCAATCGTATTACCATATGCATCCGAATATCTTCCCTTTGACAAATCAAACTCATTTATGACAATTGGTTTATGATACCTGCATATAAAATCCTGAAGATTATTATAACCATACTGCTCTAGCAGTGCATAGGTATCTGCAGCATTTTTCGGATCAAAAGCTACTATATAGAAGTCACTGCTTCCATCTTTTATCTTAGAAACCGGGAAAACTTTTTCATTATCCACTTTTGTTTCTGACTTTGCAATTGAAAAAGCAACCTCTAATCCAAAATATTTTTTTAATATTTCTTCAAATTTGCGGGATTGTATCCATGTAACAATTTTTCTTCCATTGCTATACCTTGCCGCCGCCTCTGCAAGATAATAATATTCATGATAATTTTCCGGTAATTTTTTGTCCAGTTCCTGCTTGTAATATTTGTAAATCTGATTATAATAACATCCTTTTGTTAAGGATGTAAAATCCATTCTGTCAAAATACTCAAAAAATTCTTCCCTGTTTTTATGAAGACGATACGGTCCTTTTATAATATGGTTTCCTCGGATTGCGACCTCCAAAGGTTCTTCCCTTACCTTTTTCATGCCAGACTTTAATTTTTCAAAAAATTCTTCTGCTTTTTTATTATTTACCAAAACAACAGATGTACCCTTTAAGTCAGACATTTCTTCATCATATTTTGGAATGCCCCAAAAATCTCCTATTGTTAAATCTCCCTGTCTCGGCAATTTATTAGATACACATTTTCCACAAGTTGTATTTTTCGAAATAGATTTTAAATATGCTATAAAATACATATCAGACTCTAAAGGCTTCTGATACGTTGTTCCATCTGTAAAGTACGCATTGATTCCAGCATGCCATCCCCACGGCGTCTTTTGTTTAAATTCTAATCTATTTAATTTCTTCGCTCCTAATACATCATTATGATATTTTTCAAATACTTTTGAAGATGTAATTCCATGGCACAATAAATCAATTGTATAAAGATTTGCATACTCCTGTCCTAAATAAGAATATAAACCTGCAACCTGACAAGGCATTCCAGTAAATAACACCATCTTGCCATCCTTTAACAATTTTTTTATTTCAGGGTACACTTTAGCCGCGTAACTCTGCATATATTTTGAACCGCGTAATCGCCACAAATCTCCTATATTGTTTATGATAATATGTTCTACTTTATAATCCTGCTCGTATGCAGCTCCAGCAACGTATCCTCCCTGCTCAATTACATACTTTGCAGCTACTGTGAACATTCCTCCTGAGGAACTTATTTCTCTTATTTCATCTGACGCCATCATTGCATAACATTTCGGTTTTGCTTCATTTTTATACACCGGATTTTCCGATGTACATTTTTTCAAACATATGCCACATTTCACACATTTTTCGCTGTCAATCTCCGGAACCAGAAATCCCTCATTGTTATATTTAAGATTTATGGCATCTTTCGGACATACCTCCTGACATGCCCCACATCCTGAACAATTTTTCTCATCTACAACTTTATTTACCGTCCGGCTATTATATAGTGCCTTGTCTAAATGATTTTTTAACCAGGCAATTGATTCTTTTCTTTTTTCCAAAATAACTTCATTTACAGAAGTATAATCAATATTGACATTAAACCCTGCTTCATTAAATTTGCTAACAAAATCCTCCGGTTTTTCAATCATTCTGTCAAGTAATCCAAGTTCTCCCAACAGAAATGGGAAACGTGCCCCTCCGCGTCCCACATTTTTCATTACTACAAACGGTTTTTGGAAAATAATTGAAAAACAAGTTCCATGAAAGGAATCGGTTAACACATATTGAGAATTTTTGTATAAATATAACCACTCATTCACTGTTGGATCAAGTTCATAAGAAACCAGTTCTGAGGAGATTTTTAACCTTTCTTTAAAACTTTCTTTATCCCCACTCTCATTAAATACAACAATTACTTTTTTCTGAGTTTCTTCCGCTATTTTCTGAATACTTGCTCCAATTTTTTCATTTGGATCCAGTATATATGCAAATATGTAGTCTCCCTCAACTTTAAAATCCGATGCCTCTGCAATGAGTTCATTATATTTCTCAACTGGGCATAAAAAAACTGGATCTGACAATAATTCTGCCGAAATGCCAAATTCATCCTTGCATATTCTCTGAGAAAAATCGTCTCTAACAGATATACCATCAAAACGATGTAAATTACGATCTGTTCTTATCTTTTCATCCTCTGGTCCAATATATTTATCCTTTCCAAAGGATGTTGCATATGCAATTTTCACTTTATCGTCTGCGACAAAATCAAAAAAATAGGATTGTCCATAAGGACGGCTTAAGTTATAGTTCCACATCTGGTCAGAACCTAAAACAAACGCTGAAAAGTTATTATTCAACTCTGACAATCTATTAATCGGTAATAAAGGGGTCACCTCGTATCTATCCCTTGCAAATTTTAATGGGTGAGATCTATTAAGTGCATCAATATCGATTTCTCTCCCCAGTGGATTTCTTATCATTGCATACGTGTAATTCAAGCTTTCCAGCACACGTGTCAATGCATAATAAGTAATAATACTTCCATAATTATTTCCATACCACAAACCATATACTGCTACATCATATTTATCTTTCATATCATTTATCTCCTTATCGCAAGTAACCATCCCAGAAATCAACCCCGGTAATTTGTTTCTTTGCATTTTTATAAGCTTCAGTAACTTTTTCCATATTCTTATTATAATTTCTTCTTATTTCCCGATATCTCTTCATTAACCTGAGATACTCGCTTCTTGAGCGGTATCTTAAAACTCCAGTCTGATTATGAGGGTTCACTGCCAGTACTACATCATGTCTGTACTGTTTCTCCGGTGTGTCAAACCAATCATATGCTACAACTGCCGGCTCATGGTTCATCATGAATTTCGGTAACAGTTGCCAGTTATGTGTCTTAAAATAGCGTTTCAATTTTCGCTTTGAGAACAATTTTCCCTCATAGAATTTATAAATCTTATCATAATCAACGTAGATATCTGCGAAATTCTGCCGTATATCAACCAATGGTTTTACCCTTGAAGTCTGCTGTTTCATAATTGTTTCGCCTTCCGGCTTCATGAGAAACTCCGGACCTTTCAGAAAATCATCCACTGCGTCAAGCAGCAAATCACATCCGACATAATTGTAACGGCTTATCTCCCTGTCAAATATATCTTTTATTCGTTTCAAATAATCTACTTCAGGAGTTACACCACTTGTCGCCTGAATAATCAGACTGTTTCTATGTACCTGATAAAATTCCATCGGCATATTAAATTTTGTGACAAATCCCATATGCCATATGCAGATGCCGTTCATCGTTATAAATTTAGCATGATTCGCAATGGAAAACTCTACATTATCTCCACGGATAAACAATGGCAGTGATAATCTGTCTAAGCTTAATTTGGTTCTCGGAATACAGCAATACCACCATCCTGCATAATTGTTTGGCTGGTCTTCGTATATTTTTTCATTTAATAAAACAGAAGTTGCCAAATGCATTTCCATGGATGGTTTTCTTGGTCCATAGGTTCCATCTTCACTGACAAAGCCTACGTCTTCATGCTGTACGTGCATTTTTTCATAATAGAGCATCGCACCGCTGATAAAATGATCTCTATATTCCGGCTTTAAGCAGCGTAACAGATTGTATGTTCTGATAATGCTCTCCGGCAAAATTTTTACATCATCATCCATGAGAAGCGCGTGAGTTGCATTAAATGTCTCGTCCCGAAGCGTTTCAATCATTCCACGGGTGTAACCACCGGAGCCTCCGACATTTGGATTCTGATAGATATGAATACGTTCCCCATTCCATTCTTCTGTGTTAAGAGTTCTTCCGTTATCAATTACCCTGACAAATATATGATCTGCGATTTCTTCATCCGAATAGATAATCTCATTTTCGATAAGTCTCAGATTACGGGTAATAAAATCTTCTTTTCTGAATGTAACCGTTACCAATGAGAGTTCCACTTCATTCATCTTATCTGTACTGATATCAGCCAGATAACTTCCCTCATAGATTGAAATATCTGAATATGCAAATACCTGAAATGATACCACTTGACTTTTTACATCAAAAGGAATCGGAATCAGTATTGTCTCTGTTTCATCACATTCATAATAGTTTTCCGATAATACCTCTTTTTCTATTATGTTGTTATTCATGTAATGTCCAAATAACTGTATTCCTAATGTTCCTTTAACCTTCAGTTGTAAATATGCATGGTCAATAGCCGTATATTTCTTCCATTTTTCCAAAGAAAAAGCATTAAAATATGTAAAGAATTCGGTTTGCTGATCTTTTTTCAGGCAATGTGCAGACTCATATATATTATGACTGAATCTGTCTCCTCTGTAAAACATATGCCAATGCTGAATTAATTCATTTTTTGGAAACAATATGTTCTGTAATTTCATCATTTTATCCATCGCTAACTCTCCCCTATTCCAGACATTTACCAAGCCACTCTTTTGAATGCTCTATGAAAGCCTTTAATTTATAATCTACAACTCCATATTTTATTGGTTTTTTATATAAATAGCTTTTTTCTTTCACATCATCTTCTACGAAGATAATCCGTTCTTCCAGTCCCAGCTGCTCTAAAGTAGAGATAACCTCCAACGATTTCTTTTTATTTCTCGATAAAATTGCAATAAAAGGCTTCTTATATACAATTGCGAGATGAACGATTGCATTCGAATCTGTTATCACTAATGAACTTTTTTGAATAAGCTCGATATAATTATCAATACAAAGCTCTTTAATATTATAATTGGCTACACGGTATCTTACTTTCTCTTCTGCCAGGCTCACTACTTTTTGTTTTTGTATATCCGGTTCCTCAATAAAGCTTGCTATGAATAATCCTTCTTCTTTCCCATTATCGGTATAACTGAATTTGTCACTTAACAAAATTGGATTGCATACACGCTCACAGGAAACATCAAATTCCATGTTTAAAATATTCAGGGTATTGTCATCCGCTACGGATATTGCATTGTATGTTTTCATCATAAAATATGCCGCATTTTTTGGTCCTACCGAGTAATCACAATCTTCTCCAAAAGACGGAGCATATGCTATTTTCTTCAACTGCGGAATAATCTGTTGGAAAAAAGTATCTTCCACTTTCTCATCTTTACAAAGCCGCCATCTATTTGATGCCCCTGTGATAAACGCATAAAATGTTGAATAATATTCTTCCCTTGTCATCCTTAAATTCATCCCAGCCACCATACAGCAACGTTCCTTTAAGTATTGGTACCCAAAAGATTTTTCATCCAAATACCTGTCATTCACCACACAGTCATATCCCAGTTCTTCTAAGGTTTTGTACAAGGCATATGTAGATAAAACCTGACCAAGATCATAAGAATTATTAATTGTGTCCAATAAAATATTCCTTTTTTTTCCCATTTTCATTTTCTCCTAATTATGTTGTGATCTATATGCAGCACACACAATGTCCGGATTACCAACCATTTGAAGTTTTCCTTTTTCAATCCAGACAACCTTTGTGCAGTTCTTTAAAATAGTGCCTATTCCATGAGATACCATCAAAACCGTACTTCCACCATGAATTAATTCCTGCACTCTGCTGAGACTCTTTTTTCTAAAGAATTCATCTCCAACAGAAAGGACTTCATCAAGAATCAATATCTCTGCTGCATCTCCGACAGTTGCAATTGCAAAGCCTAACCGGCTGACCATACCGCTTGAAAAATTCTTCACTTTTTCATCCATGAATCCATCCAGTTCAGCAAAGGAAACTATTTCATCATAATGTAAATCAATAAACTCCTTTGTATATCCGATGATTGCACCATTTAAATATACATTTTCTTTTGCAGACAATTCCATATCAAATCCTGCACCCAGTGTCAATAACTGGATTTTTTTCTTATCAACAACAACCTCACCACTTGAGGGATTTAAAGCACCGGATATTATTTTTAACAGAGTAGATTTTCCAGAGCCGTTTGTACCAATTATTCCGACAATCTCGCCCCGATAAATATCAAAGCTTACATGATCAAGAGCCTTTAGTGTACGATAATTTACCTGATGTTTTATTAATTGAATGATATACTCTTTAATTCCCGAAGTGCTTAATGTAGGTGTTTTATACACCATAGACACATCATCTACCTTAATAATTGGTTTTTCTGTCGTCATATCAGACTCATCATTCACATCTTCTGAACTGATTTCTTCACTGTCCTTTATATTGTTTTCAAGTTCCTCTTTGCTCAAATCCAGCAATTGAAGCTCGTCAGATTTTTTCTTTTTATCCTTGAAACTTTTCCTTTCTTGAAACGAAAAAAAGATTACAGCAAACAGCAATAGAAACCCAATAATGATACCTAAACCTATTGTCCAGCCCCGAGTACCCGCTGTCGTATTCTCCGTTGTCATGAATACCTCTGTGTTACTTTCCTCAGTTTCAGTTTGTTCCTCACTGCTAATATCAGTTATGTTTTCCGTTGCTTCAATTACAGTTTCAGTAACTTGCTCCATAGGCGACTGTTCTTCTTCTACCTCTCCTACTGTATCCTCGCCTGACAAATTCACCTGAACATTCTGGAGATTTTCAATATCAAAATTCTCTCCCGTTTCTGTCAATGCCGTTGCACTCGTAATCTGAATATCTGCCATTCCGCCACTTAAGGCTTCAAATGTCAGCCATAGTTTCGTCTCATCTGATGATGTTGTTCCATCGAACGTCAATATTCCATTCTCTTGATCATTGTTTCCAAAGTCGCCTGCATATCTAAGTCTCTTCTCATCATATTTGATTTCAATATGATATTGTGATATTGCGGTATCTCCCCTGATATATATTCCAACCGGGAAATCTCCTCCGCTCTCTCCCTCATAACTCTCTGATCCAAATGTTACGGTTGCATTTGCAGCATATATCCTCATTGGAAGACATCCTATTAACATCAGAAATATAAGGCATGCTATATTTATTCTTATATGATTTCTTTTTTTGTGCATAAATTATATCCTCTGCATTACATCATTTTGTTTTTTATTGAATACGATCCATCCAATTATACAGCTCAGCACTGCCGCTATCGCCAATTTTATCCATGCTGTATAATAAGGTACTCTTCCATATACCATACACTCTCTTGCAATATAAATAGACATATATACCGGATTATAGCCGATTAAGGTCTGTAATTTTTCTGGAAGAGAAGTTACCGGATAGAAAATTGCTGTAAGATAAAGCAAAATTCTTAAAAATACACTATATAAATATTTGATATCTGCAAAGAATACATATAAAATGGATAATATATATCCAACCCCTGTTACAAACATCAGTGTTAAAAGAACATCTAACGGAAACAGCAGCATTGTCCACGATGGTTTTGTGCCAAACGCAAATAATATGATTATATATGGTACACACGAATATCCGAAATTAACCAATGCTGTGTACATTCTGGACAACACAAAGGTCTGTCTCGGCAGCTTCGCTTTTATAAGCAATGTTTTATTATCAACCAGTGCTGACATTGCATGATTGGTTCCGTCACTAAATAAAGTCCAAAAGATACTACCGGTCAAATAGTACAATGGGAAATTTTCAATTGATCTTTTAAACATATATGAGAAAACCATTGACATTACAATCATCATCAGCAACGGATTTAACACGCTCCATATGATTCCAAGATAACTTCTTGCATATTTTCTCTTTATTTCCCTAGATGTCAGCTCCTGAATTACGAAGAAATACTGTTTTCTATCCGAAAAATTTTCATTAAAAAGATCAAGCTGTCTTTTTACTTTTTTTCCTATTTTTCTCCGCTTTCTTACAAGCCAAAATGCCAATCCACCAATTATACATCCAAGAACAAGTATTAAAATGAAATATAAAACTAATTTGAAAAAATCAGATTTGCTTGTAGTTTCTTCATTTGCCTGTGTATTTTCCCACTTAACCAGTTCCCCTGTTGTCGTATATCTATAATAATCTCCGCTGCCATTTTGATTAATCGCATAGAAAACTGTATTATCCTGCATCTCTTCCATGGTGAGTCCATCCGGAATATTTTCACAAGCCCCTAATGACATGATGTAATACTTCTGGTCATTTGAAGTAATCTCACTGACAGGATAGAAATTAGCAGTCTGACTGTTGAATGCATAGATTGAGAAATTTTCATCACCATCCATGATCAGCATAACACGAACATTTCTTGCCTGATCACTAAAAAATGTCAAGGACTCTCCTGCATAGCTATCTGTCACTAATTTATAATCCCATAAATCAATCTGCGGGGTATAATCAGCAATATCCACTACATATAAAAGCTGATTCCCTTTTTTTATACTTCCAACAACTGGAACATCCGTCTCTAAACCATATGTATCAGATGATGTCTGTGTTTCCTCTTCATCCATAAGCTGCTCAAAAAATGATTTTTCTCCGGTATCTGTTCCATCTACATTTATAAGCAGTGTTTCCTGAGAACCCATTGCGTAGCTTTCTGCTTCTTCACCATTTGAATAGATTTTTGCACCTTTAACTTTTAATCCTGCATTTCCACCACCTATTGCTTTGAATGTAATATTGTCATAGGTTATTTCATTACCAAAACCAGTTCCCTCAAGCGTAATTACGCCATCTTCTTCTGCCTCAGCTCCTGATACATACTCCAAGCGTCCTGTATCATATTGAAGTTCAACTTTATAAACACCAATATTTCCATCTGCTTTAATCGTTACTTCTATCTCAAAGGTGTCATCCATATTTACCGAATAACTATCTTTCCCGAAAGAGACAACTGCGTCTGCAGCATAAACTTTTCCTCTGTCAGAAATGATTAATATAAAGGCAACAGCCATTATAAATAAAATTTCAACGATTTTATTCTTCTTTTTCATTTTGTAACTCATATATAATATTACTCTCTATTTTCTTTTTAATTGTTTACGCAAGAATACAAAATACTTATATATTCTGACATGTAAAGACTCCAACTGCGCTTTTCTGCCAGTGTCCTCACTTTTATTTTCTCTGAATTCAGCTTTTACAATGCTTCCCTCCAGCCAAGCACTTTCATATAATGTTGCTTTTCTCACACCAGATACAATCATCATTCTTCTCAAAAATCTTTGATTTCTTATCTGTTCCCATGTTAGCTCAGCCGCTGTTTTTTTGTAGTTGCCATCAATTACATCATCCGAAAAAAGATTATCACCATAAGCTTTTACCTCAACAATAGACGGTTCTGACATAAATAGATAAAATAATTTTTCTATTGTTCCAATATCTATTGTATTTTTTTCCTTTTCGAAAGATATTTGCGCCAACAACATTTGTAATGCCTCGATGTTTTTTTTCATTTGATCTGCATTTGGATTATGTGCATCATTCATAACTGGCGCATACCCATTTTCTACCTTATCATATGATTTGGTCATACCCTCCAGCGACGACACAATTGTTTCGAAAAGTGAATTGCTAAAGCAGCTTTTTCTCACTAATCCGCTCTCCGGTGAGAAATAATATGAATGAAATTTTTCATGAGAACTTCCAGTAGGATATTCATACATACCAAAATAGCACCCCTGCACCTCAATATCAGGATTCACACTTTTTACCAGTGCCTCAATGGAACATTGTAGTGTTCCGATCCAGCCACTATCCACAAGCAAATATTCGCTGTTATCACATAAACCTTCCTGTTTTAAATAACCAACCGTGTTTTCATATGCGTCAACCGAATGTCTTTGTATGTACATACGAATTAATTTGCTTTGTCTTATTTTTTCTCTGAGTTGAATCACTTGCTGATAATTTAATATGGTATCTTTTTCTTTGTTTAATTCCAACTCATTTAATATATTTTGACATTCCTCATCAGTCAATGCCGCTCTACGCAATATTTTCAAGGGTGTAACATCAATTCCACCAACGCAAATACTGTCGATGCTTTTCTCCATATTGAAATGATATCCCGGCAACCGCATAGAGAAACGTGACACATGCAAATATTTACACTCTATATTTAAGTGTTTTTGTTTAACGATTTCATTTGCAATCAAATACATCTGATAACCGTCTCTGCTTAAAAAATAAACTCTGCTTTTATGAAGCCTTACTGCTTCATCTAAAACCCACTCTGTAAAACCAACAAGTGCCGGAGCTATCACCATAAGATAAAGTTTATTATCGATCGGCATCTCTGCATTTTTCATTTTTAAATTCTGATAAAATGTTGTTGCTATCGTTCTTTTAATAATTGGTGCTGCCTGCAGAATATCAAAATATTGTTGCTGTCTGAACTGATTTATATTATTACTCTCCATCTCCTGTACCTGTAGGCTGTCCCTCTGAAGGATTTTCTGTTTCTGTTGGTGTTTTTTCATCCGTTGACGGTTTTTCTTCTGTTCCCGGTGTCTCCGTTGACGGCTTTTCTGTTGATGGCGTCTCCGTCGCTGGTGTCTCCGTTGATGGTTTCTCTGTTGATGGTTTCTCTGTTGATGGTGTCTGTTCCGTTTTCCCGCCTGTCGATGACTGATTAGTCTGCGACGACTGACCTGATCCACTCGATTGTGTTGTTGAATTTGACTGGCTGCTTTGTGTTGACTGTTTTGTGTTTGAGGTCTGCGCAGCCGGAGCTGTCTGAACCGTCTGATTTGCTGACGTATTTTGAGTTTCTTGCTGTGTCTTCTGAGTTGCCGTCTCGCCTACATCATCTGTCTTTTGTTTTTCAGTCCTTTTTTCTGCCTCGTTTCCATTGCTCTGCTTTACCTTATCAGCCTTAACGTATGCGACACGACCACTGTAGGCTATCTTGCACCACTTTTCATCATCAGATAATGCAATTACACTTATATTTTTTCCTTTTTTTAGATTTCCAACTACTGTTGCTTCTGTGTCAGGCTTACTATATACATCTGCATTAGCTGCAAGTTCACGTGTTTCTATTTCCTCATTTCCATCGGCTTCCTGCTCTTCAGTTGTAACTATTTCCTGCTCAGCCTCTGTTTCAAAAATTGTCATCTCTCCATCGTTATTCAAATTTATCATCTGTTCATATTCAGTAGATACCACTTTCTCAGTATCTGCTTTGCACGCTGTCAGCTGTATTGCCAAACTCAAAGCTATCAGTGCCATAACTGCTCTTTTCTTCATAATCTTTTTCTCCATTCCAATATCTATTTTGCTGTATTGATGATTCTTTACGTTTATACCATGCCAATAACCAATATGGAATCGCGCATGCTGCAATTGGCCGTAAAACATATATCCATCCCTTTGGGAATAAAATACCCAAGGCTTTAAAATTACGATATCTGCATTTTGCCTCATTCCATCTATGGCGAAAACTACGCTTTTTGTAGGAATCTTTATTTTCTCGATAAGCCAAAAGTTTATCCTGTATATTAGCACCCTTTAATCCTGCCCTGCGCAGCCTCATAAAGATCTCATAGTCTTCACAGCGAAGTGTCTCCTTGGACGCAACATATCCCTCATTTGTATCAAAAATAGATGCCCTGTACATAACTGTCGGATGTGCATATGGTGAAAATCTCAGATAATCCTGCTCTATAGGAAATTCCGGCATTTTACGTTCTCCCCATACTCCATTCTGATCAAACACATCAATATTGCAACCAACCCATGAATACTCCTGATATTTGTCCAAAAACTTTTTTTGTTTCATTAATCTTTCCGAATATGAAATATCATCTGCATCCATTCTTGCAATATATTTTCCCTTTGCCTCATCTATACATGCATTCAACGAAAATGCCAATCCATGATTTTCATCCTGACCGATCAATTTAATTCTTTCATCCAGTCCTGCCACCTCCCTGAGTAGTGTTGCCGCCTCCGGGCATGAGCCATCATCATAAATAATAAACTCAAAATCTTCAAATGTCTGGTGTAAAATAGAATTTACCGCCTCCATTAAAATATCCTTATTCAATTCATTATAAACACCCATGATGACAGAAATCTCTGGCATAACTCCCCTTTCCAGCAACTATGAAATTCTTTTATCCATAGTTGAATAAATTCTTTCCATAGTTCTAACTGTTTCTTCTGTACTAAATTGAATTACTGACTCTCTGCAATAATCCGCTAGTTTTTTTCTATATTCAACATTTGAATAAACTTTATCGATAGCTGTCACAAATGCATCCTGATCAAATGCCTCGCATATCAATCCATTTTTATCATTCTGCAAATATTCTCTTGTTCCTCTGTTATCTGCAACAATGAGTGGCACTCCACATGCAAGCGCCTCTATTGCGGCAATCCCCAACCCCTCACGGATAGAAGGGAACGCAAATACATCAGCGGTCTGGAGTATTTCATTCATATCTGTTCTGAAGCCAATCAATTGCACCTGCTTCTCTAATTTTTTTTCATGAATCAGTTTTCGTAATTCATCTTCATCTGGTCCATTTCCGCATATAGTATAATATATATCTTTTTTGTTTTCCACTGCAATTGCTTCAATTATAATTTTTTGATTTTTATTTTTATTCAGTTCTGCAGCTGTAACGATATGAAAAGCATTATTCGGTATTCCCAATTCTATTCTTTTCATGGAAGCCATTTCTGGCATCGGGCGAAATTTATCCAAATCTACCCCTACACCATG
>ENA-OPSQ01001492-OPSQ01001492.1-human-gut-metagenome-genome-assembly--contig:-NODE-1492-length-15723-cov-2.639073_pt1 | contig 15723 bp, 18 predicted proteins | sample MGYA00241456_ERZ501904 | MGnify/ENA primary metagenome ERZ501904 (study PRJEB25962, sample SAMEA2042452) | human gut metagenome | biome: human gut; feature: human-associated habitat; material: faeces...
ATGGATGTTTGGAATTATTAAATGTCCCACCGCTGACATTTTTATTTTTTTCATAATCATCACTATGAATATACATTGTCAAGCTGTCACTTTTTCCATTTGGTCCAGTCATATTTACCGTTAAATGCCCATCTACAAAATGTTTATTTCCACCAGTATTATATGTTTCATATGCATGTGCATTTTTCATCTGGTGCCATGTTAAAACAGAAACAAATGTCGTTACTACTAATGCAGCAACGATCTTCCATCTCATATTTTTCTTTTCTTTTTTCATCATCTTCCTCCTTTCTCTTCATTTTTGATCTATCTTCATCTTCCTTGTTTTCTTCTTCGTAACCATACCCCTCCTGTCAGTATCAGCAGGAATATTCCTGCATATCTTATCCATTTTTCTTCCTCTATCGTTTTTCTGGAAGAATCACTTAGCTGTATCCTTTCCTGTTTCTTTATCTTTTGTCCATGATCCCTCTCACAGTAAACTAGATAACGATACTTTCCATGCCCCCGGTATGGATGACATGTTAAAAGTGTTATCATGTCTTTCCCTTTTTGGATTAGGATCTTATCCGTATCATATGGATCGATCACTTTGATCTTTGTCACTTTGTATCTTAATCTCTCCCATGGATTCCGAATGATCACCAGATCACCTGTTTTCAATTCTTCGATATCCCGAAAATACGGAAACCCCTGATACCCACGATGGGCTGCAATCACACAGTTACTATCCCTCTTACCTAAAGGAAGCGAAGTCTGTCCCATGATCGCTGCTCCTTTTCTCATATTTTCCATCGTGGCACCAAGATATAGTGGAAGTTTCTGTTTCATCTTTGGGATCTTTATATATCCAAAGGTCCTATCTTCATTTCTTAAAATGATCGGTGCCTGCTTATAACTCCAGACATCCTTTAAATCTTTCTGTCCGTTTTTCGATATTCGATCGTTATATCTGGCAGATTTCTGATACAGCAGATCATTCTTTTTCTCTCTGTTCCTGTTTTCTTCTAATTTCTGTACAACCTGATCGGATTCTTTTTTTTGGATAAAAGAAATGATCTCCGGATAGAGCAGTAAACTAATACTCAGGAAAAGAAACAGCCATCCAGTGATCGTGATCAGTTTATGTTTCATTTCTTTTTCCTTCCTTTGATCCTTCCATACATCTTTCTTGATCCAACCAGTGAAAATACGATCAATAATCCGATCAGGATCGCCTGTTTGTAAACTTCCATCCATTGGGAATGATGCGGTCTTTCTTTCGTCTGTTCTTCTTTTTCGTGATATCTCGTTCGTTTTCCTCTCACAAGTAAACGATGATCGTTCACCCCATATGGTGTGCATGTAAGAAGTGTCACATGATCCTCTCCATCAATGATCTGTAAATTTCTCGTATCATCTGGTTTTACAACTGTGATCCGATCGACACGGTAAGCAAGTTTTTTATCTAGTACATGAATAAAAAAAAGATCACCTTTTTTCATCTCGGTAAGATCGGTAAAAAGTTTTGCAGAACTAAGTCCCGTATGTCCGGTCAGCACTGCATGGGTGCTTTCCCCTCCGATTGGAAAGGAAGATGCGGCCAGATGCCCGATCCCCCGTTCCAATACTTCTGCACTTGTTCCATGATAAATCGGAAGATCAACGGAGATACAAGGGATCTTTACATATCCCATGATTTCTGAACGATCTACATTTAAAATGTTATTATAAAAAACTGTTTCCCCATTTATTTTCTTTGTCTTGAACGGGTCTGTCAGCTGTATGGATGATCTCAACAGATTTTCGTTATATCCTCTTGCCTCATCCAATACTTTTTCTTTAATCTTCTGATCCATCATGTCCGTCTTTTCCTGATAGCTTTCCACCGTTGATCCGGCACTTTTCTCAAACAGATAGTTACTTAAAAACGGATAGGCTAACAATAAAAAACCTGCAATAACGATCAGAATCGGAATGACCTTTTGTTTCATTTCTATGCTGCTTTTTTATTTTTACGAAAGATCATCACTCCGCATCCTGCCACAACGACTCCCACAATGATCAGAAGATAACTTCCTGCTCCACCTGTCATTGGCAGCAAAACTGCTTCTGGTTTGTTACTTCCATGTTGATGTAGGCATTATCAGATTCTCCCTGTTTTGTCATGGTTGCCTTGGTATCATCCACTGTTGCACTTGCAGCAATCGTCTGGACGGTCACGTTGTTATTTAATGCAGTTCCATTTGCTACACCATCATTTGCTGTGGAATCTGTATCGGCTTTACTCTGGATTCCTGTGATATTGGCGATCGTAGGTGTGATGTTTGCTTTTGTTTCTGTAACCTTTACCGTAATATCTTTCTTTAACAGAGAATATCCTGCATCGGAATGTGTTTCTGTGAATGCATACTCATCTGCTTCAATTCCGTTGATTACAAGTTTTCCTGCGGAAGATGGAGAAAACTGTGTCGCATCTGCTTCTGTTGCGGATTTTCCTGTTACTTGGTAAACGCCATTGCTTCCTGTTGCTACCAGATAATAATTATCTGTTTTGTTCTTTACAACGAATCTTACTTTTGTCGCATCACCTTCATCGTCAGAGAATTTCTTTGTCAGATCATATCCGTAAGAATATACGATACATTTATCTTTTAAGATGTCATAGTAATTTGTGCTTGTTCTCTTCCATGTCAGAGATACATCATTTGGATTTCCCTTATCTCCCAACACTACAGAATCATTCGTATTGACTTTTGCTGTGTAATATACAACGATATATTTGTCGGAATATTTCTTATTTAGTTCATTTAATCCTGCCTTTGTCATTTCGATCTTCATTGTAGGATCATCTCCGGATTTACCGTATGTGGCTGTAAATTTCGGATCTGTGTCGGAACTCTTCCATACGGCTAATGCTCCGCTCTTATTGACGTTGTTCACATTTGTGCTGTCCGCTGCATCCTTGTTTTCATAGATCGCGATCACGGCATCTTTCCCGTATGTCATCCCTTTTTCCATCGTATCGTTAAATGTGTAAGTTGACAGATATGTGGTGGATGATGTGATATGTGGCAGTTTTGAGATAAACTGATAATCCAGTGTTTCTGCTTTTGATACAGTGACAGTGCTCTGGTATCTGTATTCATTTCTTGCAGAAGTGAAATCTGCCAGTCTGTCTGCATTTGCTGTTGTCACGTTATCCTGATCCGGATTATTTCTGACTCTCTTATCCAGTGTTGGATTCCCTGTTTCATTCTTTGGATAGCAGATCACATCGTAGAACCAATCATCCCCGTTAGAATCTGTGGATGGTAACTGTACAAACCACGGATTTGTTGTATAGGTTACATTTTCTGGAGCCTTTGTCTCAACGATCAGATAAAGACCAAGAGGCAGTTTGTCTTTGCTTGTTACACCATTGGCATTTGTTTCATCCATGGCTGTTCCGTTCTGTCCCATGTAAGCTTCTAATTTATCTTTGGTCGCTGTATTGTCTTCCAATGCCTGAGCAAGCTTGTCATTAATAATCTGGCTTGTGAAGTATGTCTTGCTTCCTTCTGTCTTTGCTGCATCAGAGGGTACCAGACCTAGGATCTGCTGTAAAGCAGTTGGAAGTTCGTAAATCATCTGGATTTTTCCATTCTCACTTTGCTGTTCAACATCCCCAACACGCAGGTAGCTGAATTCTACCCCTTTGATGGCATATTTTTCTAACGCTGCTTCTGCGGCAGTGTCCTGTTTTCCTGTGGATGTGAAGTTATCTAAATTTACCCCTCCCTGTTTTGCTGCTGTCATGTCGTATTTGTGGATCGTGATGGATCCTGTTTTACTTGTATCAATCACATCTGATGATGATGCCTTAACATTAACGATCGGTGCAAATATCATTACTGCAGTTAAAGCAGCAACGGTTGCTTTTTTGATCATATTTTTAATTCTCATATGTATTTCCTTTCCAGGGAATTTTTACCCCTTACTATTTTTTCTTTAACTTTTTCTCTACCTCATAATAATCTGGTGAATCTCTAATTTTCATGACATTTTCGGTCCTTTAACAGTTTTATAATTGAAAAAACATTAAACAGATACTTTATTCTACAGTTACCTGTTCAATGTTTTTCATAACAATAGTTTTTGTACCATCTGGTGCTCCAAACCGTCTTCTGGATATTTTTTATTGATTATCTTAATTGTACTTGAAAGAATCTGATATTTTCTTTTAGCTTCCGTCTGTGCAATCGATCTTAAAAATCTTTCTGTAAGGTAATAAATTTTATCGCCATTCAACATTTCATATTTCTTTTCTTTTAACATTACTTTCTGTAATGACAGATTAAATATGATACCTTCAGAAATTCTTTTCCCTAATGGTAAAATCTTTTTATGTCTTATGTTACTTATAATCTCTTCATTATCGTATTTCATAAGTTCATGCATAAAACTATTTTGATAATTCAGTTTGATCAATGCATAATAGATTTCCTGGTTCGTTTGAAAGCTCAAGTATAGTAAATCTGCGGATGGAATTTCAACGCTGTCGCACATAATATCAAACAAGCGATCTGCAAGATATGCACTTGTTTGGATAAAGGATTTATCATCTTTCTCATTCATTTGTTCGAGTTTCTGAAAAACTGGTTCTTTTGTGTTCCAGTCTGCAGCTTTCAATTCGTCACTATTGAGTAAATAACATACTTGTTTTCTAACCAGCTCTATGACATCTGGCTGCATCATAAATAAATCTTGTGCAGGAGCAAATTTACCAAGTTCAACATTGAGTAGATGAATAACTGCTTTTCGGAATATAATATCGTCTGATAAAATAATCATAGCTGGTCTCCTTTTTCATTAATTATCCATTGTAATTTCTATATCCTCTTCTACCATTATTTCATTATCACTTGCCATATAAGTTTCCTGTTCATAGGTAGCTTCATCTGACCAAAAATTTTCTTCTGACTCCCATGTATTTTCTTCTTTATATTCCGTTGATTCATCTAACCCATTTTCTTTCAACTGATTCTGAATTTCTTCATAAGAATACTTTTCAACATCAATTGATATTCTTTTATTTACAAAGCCATGGTCACCAATATCATATGAATTAATGGCTTCATCCCTTCCATACGCTTTGTAATCAAAATAACCTTCCATACCAGCAGCTTTAATCTCTGGAGCCAAACTGTTATTTTCAAACAATGCATATCCAAGTTTTTCTTCTGGGTCTTTTACATTTTCATCAATCCAGTCTGGAAATCGTTCATATGGCACTTCATCGGCCTGCAGGCATACATTGGAGATTTCTAACGGAGAAGTAATATCCCTTGCATCACAATAATCCATCACTTTCTCATAATCCTGTTCTGGCAACTGCTTTAATTGAGCTACAGCTTGATTTAATTCATATATATCTTCATATTCACTGATTTCAAAATCTGCCTGATAATCAAAAATCGCCATGTCTGGATGATTTTCTGTAAGATGCAACTGCTCTGTTAGGATTCTTTGTAATTCCTGTTCCTCAATCCCCAAAGTAAGCCAACGTCCTTGATCCAATCCCATGTTATAACTTCTAAGATTTTGAGCGTAAACTTTAACATCCTTCATCTATATACCTCCTAAATTTCTAAATCTAATTCCATCTCTGATTCATTGATTACAATATCTGGATGTTCATACTCTGCTTCTTTTGACAAACTTTCCTGATTTGCTTCCCAGAGATTTTCCTGCTTATAATTTCCATCCAACGCTTCAGATACTTGATGGATCAACTCTGATGTATCATAGTTTTTTGTTGGCATTCCATGTTTAATTTTATCTTGCAATTCTTCCACACTGCTAAAACCAAGCATTTCTGCTTCTGCTATTACTTCCTCTGGAAATACATTTTGTTTTTCTTTCTCCTGCATATCTGCTTCTTGTTGCTCGGGCAGAAATTCTTTGATGTTTTCTAAAAATTTTTCTTTTACCAATCGGTGACCTTCCGCATCATCCGGATGCCTTAATTCACTTTTTTCGAGATATTTAACTCCCGCTTCAATGCTACCTGCTTTTACAGCTCGTTTTATTGCAACCCTTAATTTTGCATTTCCTGAATTACTTAGTTCCTCACTCTGTATCTCTGAAATTTGCTTTTGCTGCATATCATGTTGCTGCTCTGCCTGAAATTCCTGATAATTTTCTATCAGATAATCCGAAATTTCTGATGCATTATGGACGGCTCGGAATAATTCGTTTGGATCATTTTCCAAAACTGAAATCCATGAATGAAGATATGCCGCATGATCATTGATTGCTTCATCTGACAGCTTAATTCCCAAATCCATCTGTAAAAAGGCACTGCCAAATTCTGCATTTAATTCTTCTTTCGCATATTCCGGTGTTCCAAATTTGTTGACTAACGGCCGGTTTAAACGATCCGGATGCCCTGTAGAATGTGACATTTCATGAAGTGTTACCGCTAAAAATGCTTCCTGACTCTTAAAATAATCTCTTGGTGGCAACATGATCTTATCTTCTTTTGGTGAATAATATGCCCTGTTCTGCATTGATTCCACAATTTCACATTGACTAGAAGCAATGACTTCTTCGGCCAGTTTTAACATCTCATTTTTCTCCATCGGAATCACTTTAGGAATTGGGCCGATTCCATCAATCTGCTCTGCATTAAAAACTCTAAAAAAATTCACATATGGATTCCTGAGTTTTACTATCTTTTTTTCTAATTCACCATTTTCATTTTCCTCTTCAACAATCTTTGACCAGACCCATTTTTCCAACAGAACTGATTTTGCACCCTTTTTAATCCGATATCCATGCTTATTAGCTTGCTTTAACGTCATCCAACGTGAATCTTCATATTTTCCAACTGCCGATGCGATTAGAAGTCTTAATAAATTAACTCCCTGGTATCTCGCCCCACTGATTGGATTGTTTGGCAGTCCATATGTACTCACAGAATCCCACATTTCTCGTACAGGTGATATACCATCTTTCATCTTTTGTATTAACTGATCCACAAGTTCTTGTCTTGATTCGCTTACAATCTGTGAAGCTGTTTTTCCCTTTGATTTTGCCATTTATTTTCCTCCTGACTAAGAAAAAAAGGCAAAGATCTGCATCTTGCCTTTATCATTTACATATTAGATTTTTTAAATTTTTTCAATGACTGCTCTGTTACTCCGAACGCTTCCAGTTGTCTAATGTCTGTTATTTCCTCTCCTGTCAATTCATCTTCATCTACCCATTCAAGACCATCTATATTTTCTGGCCCAGCAACCATCTTCTGAATCCATGCCAGATCATTTGTTTCGATATCACAATTTGTTATACTATTTCTCATTTTTACCACCTGCCTCTCTATACTTAAGATATCTAAAGTATAATAATATTGTTTTTTTCAATGATATATTTTATTTAAATTACTATTGTCTTCTTAGGGTGACATTCATTCATACTAGAAAAGAACATATCGATCAAGATCCTGAATCATTTGTATTTTTTGTAAGATCCTGTGAAATCTATACTTCTTTTGGATTTCTTTATATTCAGTTTTTGTTCTAATACTTACAATATAAAGATATATTTTGATATCCTGAATGCTGTATGTATGTCGGATTAGTTTCACACATTTCCTTACAAAACTTTTTAATCCAAATTTCTCGATACAGATTCTTGCAAAAATAACTGTTTCTCCCTCTATGATCTGTTGTGATATACGAAGTAATTTCCGATAAATCAATGTCTTTATCACTCTTCGAAGCTTAAAAAAAGGAATCCTTAAGATTCCTGAAAGTCTTTCAACCGAAAAGTAAGTAAAAGCTTCCTGATCCGCACGCATAATAAAATATGCAAGTACTAACTTTTCTAATTTTGTTATTTTCATACTTCGATATACTAAATGTAAACAATGATGCTTATACTCTGTTGTTACAATTACTTCTTCCATTTTCAGAAAATCCTGAAAAACAGAATTTTTTCTGACAACTTCTTTAATATCATTATCATTGAAAAGAAAATCTCTTTTGTCCTCTGGAGTTAAATAATATCGATTTGTAAATTGTTTTCCCATCGCTTTTTGTTCTGCTTTTACGATATAGCCTTTTTCCGCTAATTTGTTTGTCTGCCTTTGGATTGTACGTTCACAGTATCCTGTTTCATCTTCCATCGTATTTACTGCCGGATAGCAATAGCCTTTTTTATCCATACGGCTTAATAAATTTAAAAATACACTCTTGCCTGCCGTTGTAATCTCTGGATCAGCCATGACTTTTTTAAAACTTGTGAACATCTCCATACTATTTTTCTCCTAAAATCTTATTTAATCTTTTCTCCTGTATCCGGCTCAGTATTCTCTGCCGGCTGCATCTCCCAGTCTGATGTATCCTTGGGTGCTTCTGTCATCTGCTCTTCTTCTGTCGTTTCTTCTGTCTGTTTTTTTTCTGTACTAACTTCTGTTGTTGTAACTGCAGATCGTTTTGTTTGTTTCTTTTGCGGTCGATTTACGATCACTGCTATTATGATCAACACAACCATTACTATCACAGCAACAACAAGTGATACTATTTTCCCTTGTCTCTGATTCATTCTCTCACTTCTTTCTGATTTTCAACTGCATAAATATAAGTCCTGTAATCGTTTTTCTCATAACTACAAGTAACAAATGTATACAATCGTTTCCTGATACTCTGATCTGGTAAATAACTAATAGATTGAATTCTTGATAGATAATTTTCTCTATCCTTTTTATTTTTGAATTCAATCGGTAATTTTTCTGGTTTGTTTGCACGTGCAGCAATTACTTTTAATGTCCTGGTCTCTTTTGGAAGATATAAAATAATATTTTGATGCTTCTTCCAGAACGATCGATTTTTATATTTTACAAATGTTGCAAACATCGATCCATCTCTCATATGATGCCCATAGATAACATTATTATCTGACATGAAATCTTTTTTACATTTATAATCTAAAAAAATACAACCCGATGGATTGTACTTCTTATGGAATGTCCTATGCAAATATGTACTATTATCTTTTCCCTGAACGATCGGATAACTAACTTTTGTTCCTGGTACTTTCATCCAGGCAACAATGTCTTTATTCATTCTTTTAAGTTTCTTCCAATTGATAGATTTTTCTGTTTGTACTGCTTTTTGCAACGTATTATATTCTTTCTGTGCTTTTTTATATTTCCATTGATTAATCAAAATCTTACCTGCAAAAAAAGCGATTGCTGTAAAACATAGAAACAATAATATATCGCATATCCATCGTTTTATTTTGATATTATCCAAAATGGACCTCCTGCTCCTGCATCAGAATTTGATTCATTCACTATCAGATCTAAACTCCAAGTCTGTTTTGTTCTGTTTCTTGAACCACAGTCAGCCACCGTTATTTTTCCATCTTTGATTCCTGTTAATACGATAAAATGACCATTATCTGTGAAATGCCCTGGTGCCATAAGTGCTACCACAAGTTTTCCAGTCTTTAAAGCTTTTATAATCTGAGATTTATCTTCTCCAATAGCCTTGCATTTTACATTATAATGTTTCGCTAATCCAGGGATTACACTATGAAGACTTCCTGAACCTTTTATATAATATCCATTTTTTCCAGCCCATTCACATGTCTGGCGAGGCGTTACTTTTTTCCCTGTTAATGTTGAAATACAGATTGCCATGCTAGTCGGTCCACAACCACTACTTCCTATTGTTGATGTGCTATACGGAAGACTTTCCCATGCGGCATCTCCCTGATTATAATAAACAACCTTCAATCCACTGTTTCCCTCAAGAAGCAAAATTTCAGCTGAAGAATCTCCTGTTGCTATAGAATAGTATTTCATTACTTTTTCTGCATGATTGGGAGTCCCTTTTGCACCTGCAGGCATCATTGTATCACTGTATTCTTTACTAAGTGCCAAAGTATATTTCCCACCATGTTTTTTTATCCATGATATCCACCGATCCATGCCATAATTATACCCTTGGATTGCAACTTTAATATGATCAATATCATAAGGACTTTCAACATCTGCTTTTTTTAATGCATCTCTTAATTCTTGAACCCCTGCATTAATAGAACATTCTCCATGTCCTGTTGGAATTCCATTAGGACTATGACTATGTCCACCATTATTATTCTTTGTTTTTAAACAGTACAGTCCATATGCTCCTTCTGCCGCCTGCATTGGATCTGGTTCACTTCCCGAAGATTCTGCCTGCATCAAAGCTAAAGCAAGATCTACATAGTCTGGTATCTTGTATTTTGTACAATATTGACTAACCATAGGTCTCCATTTTTCCACCTGATCTGATAATGGAGAAGCTGCTGTTCCAGCTGTTGTTCCCATATCAGAAGCTGCCAACATAGCTACAATAAAAAACAAAATAGGTATTAAAATAATGATCAATAATTTTTTTCTGTTTTCTTCATCCGCAAGGATACGCATTGCGAAATAAGCTTCATTCATTTATCGACCACCTGCTTTTCCAAAATATGCCCATTTATAATCCGGAATTTCAAAATTAACATGCAATCTCTTTGATCCAATCATAAACAATGCATGTCCTCTTCGTTTACTTTCCAGAAGCTCCCTTTCTGCTTCTGTCAGATTGTATAACTTATCAGTTTCTTCTAAGTTTTGTCCATCGGTTCCAAATAAAATCTTATAACATGGCGTATCAAGCAATGCCTGTCCATACATTTTAATTTTTGGATCCAAGAAATCTACAACACTATGGCTAATAATAAATAATCCAGCTTCATATTTTCTATCTCGCTTGGCCACATTTCGTAAGAACACTAAAGATTGTGGAACTTCTGGATCAATCATCAGGTAAGCTTCATCGCAGATTAATGCAACTTTCTCTGTTCGATCACTACTCATAATATTCCATGACCATGTCTCCAATAAGAAATATTGGGCTCTTTTCACATTGTTCGATGTAGACTGAAGAGAATATGTATCCAAAACTGTAATCTGTTTATCTGTTTGTAATGTTGTCGGTCCATTCCATAATGCACTGTCCGCACCATTTGCTGCATCTTCTAAAAATAATGCTAGATCTTCATATATATTTTCTGTTTCAATTTTTCCTTCTTCTTTTGATACACTAGCCTTTTCCAACAATTTATTATATATATCTGATAAAATCGGAAAATCTTCAGGTTTTAACTTCTTCGCATCTGTGTTCCAATCAATATCAAAATCTTTGTATAATTCAATCAATGTCTTTTTTAAGACTGCTTTATGTTTATCCGTCAAAGATGGAATATATAAAGAAAAGAAAATCTCTAAATGTTTAATGTAAAGAGCTAAGTCTCCAAGACCATTTCCCTCATCCTTATCATAGTAATCTGTAAGTCCTGGTTCTGTTTCATCTGGTTCATCATTTTTTGGAATTGGCATAATGTGTAATGGATTTACACGTGCTTTTGGTGAGCCCCCTGCATCTAACCAATTGCCATTTAGATTTTTACAAAAATCTTTATATTCACTTTCCGGATCAATAAATATCAGTTTTGTTCCTAGCATAAACTCTGACAAAGTAATATGCTTTACTGCCGCACTTTTACCACTTCCAGGGACCCCCATAATAACAAAGTTAGAATTTGTTCGATCATTTTCACGCAGCCAAAAGTCTAGCACAACTAGTCCTCCAGTTGCATCCTTTGCAACATAACAACCTGCATTATCATTCAGTCCTGAAGAACTAAACGGGAATCCACCGACAAAAGTTCGAAGCGGCATAACACGATTTGATACCTCATTTAATAATGGATTTTCAATATAAAATGGTGCAACATGCTGTAATGCATGTTTTTGCATCAATGTAAGTGGTCTAACTTTCAGATTGGTCATTGCACATGTTCCACGCATCTTCTGTTCTACTTTTTTTAAAGATTCTTTATCTATTGCCATTGGAATTAATGTTCCTGCCAATTCTCCAACAACTTCTCCATTTTCATCGATTTGCTGCAGCAATTTCATTCCATCTTTTGCACCTTTTTCTGCTCGTTGTTGCTTCAATCGATCTTTTGCTGTTCTTGCCTGTCCTGATAGCATTGTTATATTCTTGTTAATACTCTCCAGGATTTCCCCTTGGTTGGGCGTAAAAGTAAAGGAAACTGCTGTTGATGGAATATTTGTAATACGTGTTAACCATCCATAATTTGGAGCAGGTGGATATTTTATTACACCGTATCCTTTACAGTAGTTTTCTCCTAAGGTAAAATTATTGGATTCAAATTTCAATGCGATCGGCGAAATAATATTTAATAAAGAAGCATTTTCTTCCATTTTCTGTTTCTTAGCCATCATATCACTCCTTTTAATATTGGTATCGATGCATCTGTCATCTCATCTTCAATTGATACAACTGCCGGATTATTCACAAGGTTACATAAACGAACTATATCCTGATCCTTTATGATTTCTGTTTTAATTCCGACCGCCTCAAAATGCTCTGCAAATTCACTAATTCTTTTCTTTAGATCTCTTTCCACATCTTCTGCAGCTTTCATAGACAAGTAAAAAAAGAACTGTCTTTCTACAATTTCATCTCCAAATGTGAAATCAGATAAATTTTCCATTTCTTTTCTAAGTAACTCTCTTCGATATGGATCACTTGTCTCATTACGGAGATGAGCATACGATTCCAAAAGAGGCTGCATATCTACCGGACGTGATATCGCAAGAAAATGAAACGGTTCTTTTTCAACTGATAGTTCTGCCGTCAGCTGCTTCACTAACGTTTCTTTTTCTCTTTGGGATAGCAATCCTACGCTGACTGGTAGTATCTTAATATAACCAATTACATATCCATCTCTTGTATACAGATAATTATTCTGGATATTCAATACATTCGTAAATTCCTGGGCAGTTGTTTGTTCTGCTGTAAGTTTCTTCTTTTTTTCTTTTTTCTTCATGTACTGCTCCTTTATTTTCTCTTCTTTTTCATTGTTTCTTCCATTAATTTTGCTCTGTTAGCTTTCTTCGCAGCCAATTGATGATAGGCTTGTGAAAGTGGGCAAGTAGAATCTAAGAATAAAGGGGATTTATCAACATATTCTTTTCCGTTATAAATAACCCTTTCGAACCCCAGTGCAAATAATTCCTCGTTCGTAATTCGAACCTTTATTGTTTTGTTTGACATTTTTTCTGTTCTCCTTTATTTCTATTCTTTTTTCCTTAGTCATTTATTTATCCCCACATTTCATTCAACCTTATAATCAACATTGAATTCTTCCTTTGTATGATTTTTAGAATTCTCTGTTGTTGTTTTAGGCTGATGCGTTGTTACACGTTTTTTTTCTGTCGTTGTTCGTTTTTTTTGTGTCGTTTTTACTGTTTTTCGGACCTTTTTTACCGTTTTTTTCTTTTTTGCTGTTGTGTTCCGCTTTTTTGTCGTTCCAATTTTTTTTCTTGTAGATGTCGTAATATTTCTTCTATCTGTTGTTGCCTTCTGTGTTGAAGATTCTGTCATTTTTTCTGTTTTTCTTTCTGTCGTCACTTCTTCAGTTGCTGTCTGCGTTGTCCCCTGTGTTGTAACCTTTTCTTTCTGTATTTCTTTTGTTAAATGCTGCTTCTTTTTGCCTGCATTTATATTTTTCAATACAATAGAAAGTCCAAAAAAAACTAATACAATGCAAAAAAGCAGGATCATAATAAATCCTGCTTTTTTCATGTTAATTTTGAATTTTTTTGACTTCTTCTTTTTTTCTTGTTTTTTGATTTCTGAAACTATTTTACTATTTTGTTCAACTATACACTCTTCTTCAATATTAGTATTCTCTGTATCTAAAATTGTGTTTTGACTCCCAAGTAACTCTCTAAAATCCTCAGTATGATCATTTTCAAATGGATTATCAATACTAATGCGTATGTGCCTATTTTCATAATGCAGAATCAATTCTCCCTCATCTGATTCACACCATATTTGTATATCGCACTGTTCAAACATCTTTTCTATTGGATCTTCTTCACAAAAAGAACAGACTGTATACACCACACCTTCTTTTCCACTATTACATAGAAATGAAATATCATTCCACTTATATATGCCATTTTCTCCTATTAACCCATAGTTTGATGACAGTTTTGGAAGTATTGCTTTTTTTACATTTGTTGTTATTTCACAAAGACATAAATTTTTCTCTGCCTCTGAAAGTGTCTTCACAAAATTAATTGCTGCCAATACTGCTGTTTTTCTATCCTGCGATAAAAAACCTATCTGTATTTCCTGCTTTTGAACATCTATCTTTGGCTTTTCCGAGATTTTTAAGATCTTTCTTAATGATTCAAGAATATTTTCATTCTGATCAACAATTTCTATTCCTTGCAAATCTAGAAGTTCACTTTTATCTCGAACAATCAAAATAATCTTTATCTCCGGAAAGCTATTTTGAAATTCTATCAGATCTTTTGAATTTTCCAATGCTACCTGCTCAATTACAATTGCTTCTGGCTTCATTGTATCGATGCCGATGTATTCTCTTTTGATAAAATCTGTCAGCCTGCAATTCCATACAATATAATTCCGATGAAGGACATTCAGTTCTGATCCAAGATATTCTAATTCCTGTGTGATTAAAAACAGAATCATTCTTCTACCTTCCATTCATCTTTATATTTATATAAATATACTTGTTGCTCTTTAAGGTATGCAATAAACAATAATACAAATGCTCTCATCGAAATATTGCCCTCCAGTCTTGTATTAAACCCTATACATGCTGTAATTCCAATCATGATCGTTAACACTACAATTGATAGATCCCGAGAAATTCCATACAAGATAATTGAAAAAACAATTACAAATACTGACATAAGGATTGTGAGATATAATTCTTTTTTCCCAAATCCAGGAAAATATTCATGCTGAGCCGTCACATACGTTGGTATGTATAAATCCTCTTTTTCTCTTTCTTCCATTAATTTTTCCTCACTTTCTACTGATAATATTTTAAAATACTATCTTTCAAACTATAAATCAATATTGTTAAAATCATAAATAAGATAACGTTTCTACCTCTTCGAAAGTTAGTTTCTTTTGAATCAGGGTCATTAATTGTACTAAAAATCAAAGTTATAATTCGAAAAATTCCTCCTGCGTTAACTAAAATCATAAAAGCTTTAATTAAATCTGTAATTGTATTCATTTTTTCTCCTAATGTGCAAATATTCGTCTAATATTTGAAGCAACTTGTAATTTTCCTGCCAATCCACTACCTTGATTCGCAAACAGATAATCCTGAATTAGTTTTGGTCCTTTTAATGCCAATGATCCAAATGCTACGGACCAGATTAGATGCCCGGTTAATAATAAAGCCATAGCTAATCGAAGCAAAATAATCTGCAATGTACAAGTAAATCCCATCTGCAGAAACTTTTTTCCAGCAATCTTAAAAGATCCACCGTCACTATCCATAAGTCCTACACTTAAAAGTGGAATAGCAAATTTTAAAACCATTAATTCTGCACCATTCTTGATTATCTGTATATATATCAAAAAGATTATAATTAAAAATATGATAAGCAATAGAACTGTCGTTATTCCATTTCCAAATAATGTCAACAAAAATTGATCTTTAATTGCTTCTATTTCTCCCTTACTTCCAATCGCCGTTAATATTGCTTTTGTAAAGGTTTCGAAAATATTGACAAGTGGTGTATATAATCCTAAAAATGTAACTGAAATTGCAACCGCCTGACAAAAGCCTGTTAAAATATGA
>ENA-OPSQ01001494-OPSQ01001494.1-human-gut-metagenome-genome-assembly--contig:-NODE-1494-length-15683-cov-3.086127_pt1 | contig 15683 bp, 15 predicted proteins | sample MGYA00241456_ERZ501904 | MGnify/ENA primary metagenome ERZ501904 (study PRJEB25962, sample SAMEA2042452) | human gut metagenome | biome: human gut; feature: human-associated habitat; material: faeces...
TTTCGTCTGTACCGTTTTTCTTTTCATAAACCTATAAAATCAAGACTTGTGAGAGAACGCTTATATCTGCCCTTCAAGCCCTGAGAAAGCACCACAGAATCTGCGACACTACGCCAATTAACCTCCGGTTATGATAACAAGGCCTTGTCGTTAGCAAATTCCTGCCCGCTGACTTTTTCAAACTGGTGCAGCAGATCTTCAACTGTCAGTTTCTTCTTTTCCTCGCCGGAAATATTTAAGATAACTTTTCCTTCGTGCATCATGATCAGGCGATTTCCGTGCGTAATAGCATCCTTCATATTGTGCGTTACCATCATAGCGGTCAGATGATTGTCGGAGATGATCTTGTCGGAAATCTCAAGTACTTTTGCAGCCGTTTTCGGATCGAGGGCAGCGGTGTGTTCATCTAACAGTAAAAGTTTTGGTTTCTGGATGGAAGCCATCAACAGTGTGATTGCCTGACGCTGTCCACCGGAAAGCAGCCCGACTTTGCTGGTAAGACGATCTTCAAGACCTAAATCCAATGTTTTTAACATTTCCCGGTAGGTGTCACGTTCTGCTTTCGTGATTCCCCAGCTTAACCCACGTTTTCTGCCACGGCGGGATGCAATTGCCATATTTTCCTCGATGGACATGGTGGTTCCGGTCATAGGATCCTGGAAGACACGGCCTAAATATTTGGCACGCTTGTATTCGGATAATTTTGTGACATCATCACCGCCAATAAAAATTTTACCGGAATCCACTGGCCAGACACCTGCGACAGCGTTTAAAGTTGTGGATTTTCCAGCACCGTTACCACCGATAACAGTGACAAAATCGCCATCTTCTAATGTCAGATCAACTCCGTTTAAAGCAACTTTTTCATTGATCGTACCAGCGTTAAATGTTTTGCAGATATGATCGATTTTTAACATTTCAGCCATTATTTTGCCACTCCTTTCCTGCTATGTTTCGCTTTCAGATACGGGATTGAAAGGAAGATAGCTACTACAATTGCAGAGAATAATTTCAGGTCGTCGGATGGGAATTTCAACCATAAAACAACACTTAAAACAAGGTAGTACAGGATAGCTCCGGCAATGACGGAGAGCAGTGTGTAAGCAAATGCAATTTTTTTGCCGGCACACATTTTTCCAAAGAGGACATCGCCAATGATAACAGCAGCAAGTCCGATAACGATCGCACCACGTCCCATATTGACATCCGCTGCTCCCTGATACTGGGCGTAAAGTCCACCGGAAAGTCCTACAAGACCATTAGAGATCATCAGTGCAAGTACGGTATGAAAATCAGTGTTGATTCCCTGCGCTCTTGCCATCTGCCGGTTACAGCCGGTTGCACGGATCGCATGTCCCTGCTCTGTTCCGAAATACCAGTAGAGAATGGCAACGAGTACAACGCAGAAGAGGATACAGGTCGTAAACATACGGATTTTGCTTGCAGTTGAGTCCGAAATATAACGGAGTGAAACAACAAGGCTGTATTTGTCAACGCTGACTGCCTGATTGGAACTTCCGAGAATATTTAAGTTGATAGAGTAAAGTGAAATCTGCGTCAGGATACTTGCAAGGATTCCCGGAATCCCGAGTGCGGTATGTAACATTCCGGTGATAAATCCGGCGGTCATTCCTGCAAGAAAAGCAAAGATAAGAGCAAGCCATGGGTTCATGCCTGCGCGGATCAGCATAACGGCGACTGCACCTCCGGTCGCCATGGAACCGTCAACGGTCAGATCGGCAAAATCCAACAATTTGTAAGTAATGTAGACTCCAAGTGCTAGGAGTCCCCAGATGAGTCCCTGTGCGCATGCGCCCGGCAGGGAACGGAGCAATGCCAGCGGGCTCAGGGAAGCTAAATAAGTTGTTAACATCATCGTCATAAGAAATCTCTCCTTATTTTTTATAAAATGCCTGTGCGGAACTATTTGGTGCAAAAATCATCTACAAATATAAAACAATATTCATGAAATCAATTGCTTGCAGAACAAAATACCCACAGCATAAAATACCTGCGGTATTTGTTGGGACGAAATACCGCAGGCATATTATAACATAATACTAAAACGATTTAAAGCTTTAACTTGTTGCACTGATGAAAGATTATTCTGTTAATGTTTGCTCGGCAGTAACATTATTCTGTTTCAATTGCAACATAATCATCAGGAGGTGTGATTCCAAGCTGGGAACAAATATCTGCATTGTATTCTTTTGTTACCTGTGGTGCAGTCTTAATCTCCATCGTTGTGATATCAGCACTATTTACAAGGATATCATAAGCCATCTGGCCTGCTGTGTATCCGATATCATAGTAGCTGATAGAAAGCGTTGCAACACCACATCCGGAACAGATGCCTTCCTCACCGGCAATGATCGGAATACCTGCCGGAAGAGCGATGTTATTGATGGTTTCCGTGTTGTTTGCCATTGTGTTGTCTGTTGGAATATAAATAACATCTACTTCGGAAACTGCTGTCTGTACCACAGAGGTGATATCATTGGAATCAGAAGCAGTATATTCTTTGTACGCAATGCCGTCAGCATCTAAAGCAGACTCGATCTGGGTAGCCTGATACTTGGAGTTTGGCTCTGCGGAACAGTAAAGGATACCGACTGTTTTTGCATCCGGGAATAATTCTTTGATCATGGCTTCCTGCTCATCTAAAGGAGCAAGATCGGAAGTTCCGGAGATATTTCTTCCGGTAGCACCTGTCCAGTCGTCAATCTCAAGGGCAGTAGCATAATCTGTGACAGAAGTTCCAAGGATCGGGATCGTGCTTGTGGCAGCGGCAGAACACTGTAAAGCAGTGGTTGCGTTTGCAAGGATCAGGTCATAATTGCTGGCAACAAAATTGTTTGCAATGGTAGCACAGTTTGCCTGCTCGCCCTGTGCGTTCTGAAGGTCAAATGTTACATTATCTGCACCGAGCAGCTCTGTCAGTGCGTCTTCAAAGCCCTGGGAAGCAGCGTCAAGAGCAGGGTGCTCTAACTGCTGTAAAATACCAATCGTATATTTCTGACCATCGGTACTGCCTGCTGCAGCGGATTCTGTTGCTGCTGCTGAATTATCAGCAGATGCAGAGGTATTGTCGGAGGCTGTATCGCCGCCGCATGCTGTCATGGAAACTGTCATTGCAGCTGCCATCATAACAGAGAGTATTTTGTTCATCTTTTTCATATTCATTCTCCTTATCATTGATCATAGCCTTTAATGCTTTAAAGCATTAATGCTTTTAATGATTGAATTATAATCACTCATACAGGATTCGTCAACCGGAATTTGAGAAAAAATGTGTAAAGGACACTCATTTTTTCGGTGAGGATCATAAGAAAAAGATTTAAAATCTTAAGAAAACCTTTATAGTATGCAGGGCAGAAAAGTGTTAGGATGGAAACCGGAGAGATTTTTAGAAAGGATTTTATGAAAATAAAAGAGGGGTTATCCAACATTGTATTTCCTCCAAGATGCCCTGTCTGTGATGAGGTGATATATGTTGGGAAAGATACCTGTGAAGACTGCCGGAAGAAAGTGATCTGTATCGGGGAACCGTCCTGCAAAAAATGTGGCAAGCCATTAGAAGACCAGAGGAGGGAATACTGCACAGACTGCATGAGGAAAAAACACTATTTTTCCCAGGGAAAAGCGGTTTTTGTTTATCAGGGAGAAATCCGCCAGTCCATGTACCGTTTTAAATATAGTAATAAACGCGAATATGCAGATTTTTATGCGAAAGAAGCAGTGCGCATCTATGGAGACTGGATCCGGAGAAAACAGATCGAAGCAATTGTACCCGTTCCCATGTACCGTTGGAAAGAAAAGGGGAGAGGGTATAATCAGGCAGCCGTATTTGCGCGGACTCTGGGAGAAAAAATGAATCTTCCGGTGGAAAAGCGCATGGTAAAACGAATCCGGAATACCACGCCGCAAAAAGAATTAAATGATGTCGAACGGAAGATAAATCTAAAAAAAGCTTTCCAGTTAGTACCAAATATAGTAAAATATAGGAAAATATTAATTGTAGATGATATCTATACGACGGGAAGCACGATCGATGCAGTGGCAGAGGTACTTTTGCAGGCAGGGGTGGATGAGATTTATTTCCTATGTATCAGTATCGGCGAGGGATTTTAGGAGGAATATGCTATGGATGTAAGAAATTGTAAGGGCTGTGGAAAACTCTTTAATTATATGAGTGGCGCACAGCTTTGCCCTGAATGCAGGGCTGCGCTTGAGAAGAAATTTAGCAGCGTGAAAGATTATATCGGTGAACATCCAAAGGCATCCATCAGTCAGGTGGCAGAGGATATGGATGTTTCTGTGAAACAGATCAAACAGTGGGTGAGAGAGGAGAGACTGATCCTCTCGGAAGCTTCTTTAGATGGTGTGTTGTGTGAACACTGTGGCAGACCGATCACAAGCGGACGCTTCTGTGACAAGTGTAAAGCTGCTATGGCAAATAATCTGCAGAGTGCTTTGAACAGACCACGTCCAATGCAGCAGAGATCGGGCGGAGAGCGTGATGAGGGGGATAAGATGAGATTCCTGAGATAGAACCGGGAACAGAATGTCACATATCTGAAAATAAGGACAGAATTTATAAAAAAGCAGGGCGCATAGCTACGTTATTTCTATAGATAGAAACGTAGAAAGGTCGCATCTGCTTTTTTTTGTTTGAAAATACCGCCTACTGTGTTATAATAATGAATAAGAATGCATAATTGCGTGAAGAATGTACTTTTTCAGAAAATGAGATGGGTTTATTTTATAGTAGATACATTGTGTGACAGACAGGAAGGAAATCTGCATGGTTAACGAAGAACGTTTACATCATATGATAAAAATGGCGATATTTGACACCGATCAGGGAAAAGAATGTAAGCCGATGACACAGTATGCAAGAAAAGATTATGTTTCGCTGCGTATGCTTGGAAGCTTTGTGTCAGGAACGATTGGCTTTGCGCTGATCCTTGTGACATGGGGCATTTATTCCATGAACCAGTTAATGGAGAATCTGAATGCAATGGATATTCAGGAACTGCTGACATCCGTGCTGGTAAAGTATATTGTGTTTATGCTTGCTTACATGGCGATCACGTATTTTGTTTATAATAGAAGATATACAAAGGGACGCCGTGAGGTAAAGAAGTATTATGGCAATCTGAAGAAGCTGAATCAGTTATACGAGAGGGAAGACAAGCTGAAAATGTCTGAGAATAAAGACTGGGAATAATCCCTGAACGCTGCCGAGGGGCAGGAAAATCAGGAGTAAAACAAACGGCGGGAGGCTAAAATGACAACCTTATTAGAATTGAAAGAGAAACTGATCCGTTTTTACGGAAAAAATGAAATATATGTGAAACCGGCGATCCGGTTTGTACTTGCATTGTTTACATTCCTTGTGATCAACAACAGTATTGGATATATGAAACTGGTCAGCAAGACTCCGGTTGCAGTCATTCTTGCACTTGTGTGTTCCATGCTTCCGGTCAATGGACTGATCGCAATTGCTGCGTTGGTCGTTTTGGCGGATCTGTACGCATTATCCATTGAGGTATGTCTGGTAGGACTTCTCATGTTTGCGATCATCTATTTTATTTATTTCCGTTTTTCCCCAAAGAGTGGTATCAATGCGGTTCTGACACCGGTCTGCTTTAAGCTGCATATTCCTTATGCGGTACCGGTTGGCTCCGGTCTGCTGAGTGAGGCGTATTCTGTAGTGTCTGTTGCCTGCGGTACTGTGATCTATTTCTTTATCCATGGAGTGAGTGAGAATGCAAGCGCATTGAGCGATGCAGCGGAAGAGACTGATTCTTCGGTATCAAAAGTAGTAGTGGCATTGAACCAGCTGATTGGAAATAAAGAGATGTACCTTGTTCTTGGCATTTTTATCATTACGACACTCATTGTCTATGTGGTGAGAAAGCTTGACATTGAGCATTCATGGACGGTTGCATGGGCATCCGGTATTTTATTTGAAGCGATCGGACTGACAGCAGGATACATTTTACTTGGGATTTCAGACAAAATTGCCGGTGTGATCGTTGGAAGCGTGATCTCCGGTGTGATCGCCATGATCATCCAGTTTCTGTTTTTTAATCTGGATTACTCCAGAACGGAACGCCTCCAGTTCGAGGATGATGATTACTATTATTATGTAAAAGCAGTTCCAAAATCTCTGGTGACGGAGAAAGATAAACAGATCAAACGTTTTAACGGAAAAAGTGAAAAGGAACGTTTGAACAAGAAGAAATTTGCAGAAGAGATGGACATAGACGAAAATTTATTAGATTAAAAGGAAGTGAATCCGGTGCAGAATTTAGGCGTAATATTGCGGACGTTTTGGGAAAAAGCGGTGTCTTACCTGACACTTCAGATGTCCCTCACAGATATTATAGAGATCATTATCATTTCAGTACTGATTTATTATATGCTGGTTTGGATCAAAGATACGAGAGCGTGGATGCTTCTCCGTGGAATCCTTGTGATCCTTGCCTTTGTTTTACTTGCAGTTTTATTTGAAATGAATACGATCGTCTGGATTGCCGACAAACTGTTTAACGTAGCCATGATCGCTGTGGTCGTGATCTTCCAGCCGGAGATGCGAAAAGCACTGGAAAATCTCGGACGGAAGAATATTTTGGTGAATCTTTTTAATTTTGATTTCAACAAAGTGGAGAATGGAAAGTTTTCCGACAAGACTATCACAGAGCTGGTGAAAGCCTGCTATGAGATGGGAAAAGTAAAAACAGGAGCACTCATCGTAGTGGAAGATGAAATCGTTCTGACGGAGTATGAGAGGACAGGGATTGCCGTAGATGGTATCCTGACCAGCCAGCTTCTAATCAATATTTTTGAAAAAAACACACCGCTGCATGATGGAGCAGTCATTGTGAGGGGAGACAGAGTTGTTTCTGCCACCTGCTATCTTCCACTGACGGACTCCTTAAGCCTGAGCAAAGACCTTGGAACAAGACACCGTGCGGCAGTCGGTATCAGTGAGGTGAGCGATTCACTTACGATCGTAGTATCTGAGGAGACCGGAAAAGTATCCATTGCATTAGAGGGTGAACTTTACCGGAATGTAGATGCAGAATTCTTAAAAAATAAACTGGCTTACATTCAGAAACGTGAGCAGGACACTTCGAAAGTGAAATCATGGAGAAGGAGGCTGAAAGATGTTACAAAAATTCGGAAAGAAAGTAATGAATAACTTTGGCCTTAAGATCCTTGCTGTTTTGTTTGCTGTTGTTTTATGGATCGTAGTCGTGAATATTGATGATCCGAGCAACTCAAAACCTTACACAACCAGTGTCTCACTGGAAAATAAATCTTATATCACCTCCATGGGAAAATGGGCAGATTATCTGGATGGAAAGAATACGATCACGTTCAGCGTGTATGCAAAACGCTCTGTGCATAATACACTTACCAATGCGAACTTTACAGCAACGGCGGATGCACAGAAAATTGAATATGATGAGAAAACAGGGACTTACCGTGTGCCGGTTGTCGTGACCTGTAACCGTAACAACAGCAGTATTAATATTACCAGCAAAGATCTGTATCTGGATCTTGAACTGGAGGATTCTGCTTCAAAGCAGTTCCCGATCAAGACAAACACAACCGGTACGGTTGCGTCGGGATGCGCGCTTGGTGATGTTGAGATCACAGATGCGAATGTTATGAAAGTATCCGGTCCGGCTTCTGTGGTAAATCAGATCGATACTGTTGTGGCGACTATTAATGTAGATGGCATGTCAACGGATATCACAGACCGTGTAACACCTGTATTTTATGATGCACAGGGAGAGGTTGTGGATACGACAAAGCTTACGCTGAGTGTGAGCACAGTCAATATCAGTGCACAGATCCTGAATACGAAAGATGTGGAACTGGAATTCCTGACAACCGGAACTCCGGCAGATGGATATCAGGCAGGGGATATCACCTATACGCCACAGAAAGTACGTATTAAAGGCGAGGCGGCTATTTTAAATACCATCAATAAGATCACGATCCCGGAAGAAGTGTTAGATATTACAGATGCAACTTCAAATATTGAAAAGACTGTGGACATTTCCACATATCTTCCTTCAGGCACTGCATTAGTGATCAGTTCAGACTCCAAGATTGATGTTACAGTTGTGGTGGAGGCAGTGAAGACAAAGACTCTGCAGATTCCGGTGACGAATCTTCAGGTGATCGGACTGAGTTCGGATGAAAAAGTACAGTATGAGGAAGACAACATTGCCCTCACTGTGTCCGGAAGGAGCAGTGTGATTGATGTACTGGATGAAAAGACGATTTCCGGCAGTATTGATCTGACAGATTTAAAGCTGGGTACACATAATGTACTGATTACATTTGAACTGGATGAGGATACGGTCAGCTATGCGGATACTTATGCAGCGGTTACCATTGAAAGTGCATCTGATACATCAGCTTCTGCTGATAATACAGATGAGGAACTGGAGAGTACCTCAACGGTAAGGAAAACAAGTGAACGTTAGCAGATTTAAAAAATTTGAAATAGGAACAAAGAGAGGAACAGTAATATGGCAAGAATGTTTGGAACAGACGGCGTCCGTGGTGTGGCGGGCTCGGAACTGACAATTGAACTGGCAACAAAGTTAGGTCAGGCAGGAGCTTACGTGCTCACAAAAGAGCAGGAGCATCAGGCAACCATTATTGTAGGATGTGATACGAGAATTTCAGGAGGAATGTTAGCGAGCGCATTAATGGCAGGTATCTGTTCGGTTGGCGCAAATGCAATATTTGTCGGAGTGATGCCGACACCTGCGATCGCATATCTCACCAGAAAACACAAAGTAGATGCCGGAGTAGTCATCTCCGCATCACACAATCCAATGGAATTTAACGGGATCAAGTTCTTCAATGGAGAGGGCTACAAGCTTCCGGATGAGATGGAAGATGAGATTGAGGCTCTGATCAAAAATAATATGAAAGACGTGGTACTTCCGATCGGTTCCGGCGTAGGAAAGATTGATTACCGCTTTGACCTGAGAGATGAATACGTGAAATTCATGGAAAAATGTGTTCCGGTGGATCTTAAAGGTATGAAAATTGTTGTAGACTGCGCAGAAGGTGCATCCCATTATACATCTGTCAAAGCACTGACAGATCTTGGAGCAGATCTTATCGCAATCCACACCGATCCGGATGGTACGAACATCAATTCCAATTGTGGCTCCACTCATATGGATGAGCTGAAAGCGCGTGTTGTATATGAAAAGGCAGCAGTTGGTCTTGCGTTTGACGGTGATGCAGACCGTATGCTTGCGGTGGATGAGCATGGAAATGTTGTGGACGGCGATCAGATCATGGCAATCTGTGGAAACTACATGAAGTCCAAAGGAACTTTGAAGAAAGATACGATCGTAGTCACAGTCATGACAAACCTCGGATTTACCCTTATGGGGCAGAAAGAGGGCATCCATGTGGAAAAGACAAAAGTCGGCGACCGTTATGTTCTTGAGAATATGAGAAAAAATGGCTATAACATCGGAGGAGAGCAGTCCGGTCATGTTATCTTCTTAGACGATAATACAACCGGTGACGGATTATTAAGTGCCCTGCATTTATTAGAAGTTATGGTCAATACCGGAAAACCGTTGTCAGAACTTGCTGAGATTATGGAAGCACTCCCACAGGCTCTTGTCAACGCAAAAGTTCCAAACCATAAAAAAGAAAAATTCATGGAATATCAGGAAATTGCAGATGCCGTGGCAGATGTTGAGAAAAAATTCAAGGGCGAGGGAAGGGTTCTCATCCGCCCATCCGGAACAGAGCCTCTGGTGCGTGTCATGATCGAAGGAAAAGACCAGAAAGTGATTGATGAAGAGGCGAAGAAACTGGCAGAACTGATCACAAGAATTATGTTATAGAAGACCAGAATGCTGGTCTGACTATGACAGGGGAATCCAGACCGGCATACAGAGTAAAAAATCAGGGGATTGGAATTTGGAGGGTAATACAGCATGGTTAGTCAGAAAGTAGTAATAAAAAATCCGACAGGACTGCATTTGAGACCTGCGGGAATTTTATGTAAGGATGCAATGCAGTTTAAATCACATATCACGTTCCGCTACCGCGATAATATCGCAAACGCAAAAAGTGTCTTAAGCGTGTTAGGTGCATGTATCAAGTCCGGAGATGAGATTGAACTCATGTGCGAGGGCGAAGATGAGGAAGAGGCTTTAAAAGCGATCGTGGAAGCGATTGAGGATGGATTGGGAGAGTAAGGGATATTTTTTCAAAAATTAAAAGAAAAAGATATTAAGTAAGATATGAAAATAAGCATTATTATACCGGTATACAACTCAACTTTATATTTGAAACAATGTGTGGAAAGCATATTGGCGCAGACGTATCACAATTTCGAAATTTTGTTAGTAGATGATGGATCTACGGATGATAGTCCGATGCTATGTGATGAATATGCCCAAAAAGATGATAGAATTGTTACGATTCACAAACAGAACGGTGGAACATCAGATGCAAGAAACGTCGGATTGGAGAAAGCCAGTGGTGATTACATCACATTTATGGACAATGATGATTATTGGAGTGATCCAGATGCGTTGTGTGATATCATAAAAGTGATAAGTGAGACAGAACCGGATGTTGTGATGCACGCAAACATGGTGTATTGGCAGGATAAAAATAGAACTGTAAATCCGTCTTCTTTTGATCGCACACTTGTATCGGGAAAGAAAAGAAAAGAGGCAGTGGAAAATCTGATAAAAGCTGGAATGCTTAGCGTTACTGTTTGGACAAAACTTGTAAAAACCTCTTTGATACGGGAACATGATCTGTATTTTAAAAAGGGAATCCGCAATGAAGATACAGACTGGATTGCCAGAATGCTGATTTACGCAGAACGGTTTGAATGGTATGATAAACCATTTTATGTGTACCGCAAAGGCCATGAAACAGCTCAGACAAGTCAGAAGATGAAATATTATATGGTGAATGATCTGAAAAATATTATAATAGAATATACCCAATATGCAGAAAAATATTTGGATCAAGAATATCGGAAAGTTTTTTATGCGTATTTAGCGTATCCGTTTGCAGTCTGGATGGGACAGGCATATTTGATAGAACAGAATGAGCAAATTAAAAATGATCGTGAGATAATGAAAAAATATGCATATCTGTTAACTTATGATATAAACCCGGCAGTTCATCTGGTTCATAGGGTATATCGTATATTAGGATTTGGATTGACATCAAGAATTTTAATGTTATATATTAAAAAAGTTTATTATTCATAATGAAAAAATACATTAGAGCAATTGAACAGGTGAAAAAAATGTCAAAACATTATTGCATTTTTTCTGCACAGTATTATCCGCATGTTGGTGGTGTAGAACGTTATACTTTGTATTTGAGCAGAAAATTGATCGCTGCAGGAAACGAAGTTACTATAGTAACATCAAATACGGGTGATTTATCAGGAGATGAAATACAAGAAGGAATCCAGATTTATCGTCTGCCATGTTACGATTTATTAGGCGGAAGATATCCGGTGTTCAAAAGAAACAAAGAATTTAAAAAAGTAAAAAAACTGATCGAGAGGAATCAGTATGATCTTGTGATTATTAATACGAGATTCTATTTGCATTCATTATACGGAGCAAAATTTGCAAAAAGTAAGGGAATTCCATCCATTGTAATAGAGCATGGAACATCTCACCTGAGTGTAAATAATAAGTTGTTTGACACAGTGGGGGGATGGTATGAACATTTCCTTACATTTTTGTTGAAAAAATATTGTAATGATTATTATGGTGTTTCAGAAGCCTGTTGTGAGTGGAGCGGGCATTTCCATATAAAATCAAAGGGAACACTATATAATGCAGTAGAAATCGAAGAATTTCAGAGAATTCTAAAAGAGTCCGACATTGATTATCGGAAGGAATATGGAATTCCGAGTGGAGCAAAAGTGATTTCTTTTACTGGCAGATTAATTCCGGAAAAAGGGATTAAACAGCTTGTATCAGCAGTAAAGAAGATAAATATAAGCAGGATAAAAAACGGACAGATACCGGTTTATTTAATGATTGCAGGGGATGGCCCGTTATATCAGGAATTGTTAGAAATGTCAGATCAATATACCATATTGACGGGACAAATTGACTTTGAACATATTGTTAAAATTTTGGATGCGTCAGATATATTTTGCCTGCCATCAGATTCGGAAGGCTTTCCAACTTCCGTATTGGAGGCTGTGGCATGTAAGTGTTTTGTGATAACAACTTATCGAGGTGGAGCGAAAGAGTTGCTCATAGATGAACAGTATGGAATTATCATGAGAGATAATACAGTTGAATCAATTCAGAAAAATTTGGAAAAAGTAATAGAAGATGATGCATACCGAACACAGGCAGAATGTAAAAGTTATGATAGATTAGTAAAATATTTCACGTGGGATGCCACTGCTGAAAAGGTTATGCAGATTGCAAAAGACATGAATGGGGAGAAAGAATGAAAGTATTGATCATCATTCCGGCATACAACGAACAAGACAATATAGAACGTGTGGTGAAGCATTTGACAGAAAATTATCCAGAGTATGATTATGTGGTGATTAATGATGGATCAATGGATAAAACATCTGAGATATGCCATTCAAATCATTACAATATTATAGATCTTCCGGTAAATTTAGGACTTGCAGGTGGATTTCAGACTGGTATGAAATATGCATATCAAAAGGGATATGATTGCGCAGTACAGTTTGATGCAGATGGACAGCACAGACCGGAATATATTGCAGCAATGATCCGGAAAATAGAAGAAGGAAATGATATTGTGATCGCATCCAGATTTGTTGAAGAAAAGAAACCGGCTACAGCAAGGATGATTGGAAGCAGATTGATCACCACTGCGATCAGACTTACTTCAGGTGCAAAAATCATGGATCCGACATCTGGAATGCGTATGTATAATAAAAAATTAATAGAAGTATTGGCAAACAACATAAATTTTGGACCGGAACCGGATACCGTATCGTATTTGATTAAAATGGGAGCAAAAGTGGCAGAAATACAGGCAAAGATGGATGAAAGAATTGCCGGACAAAGTTATCTTAATGCCGTCAATGCTGCAAAATATATGGCCAGAATGTTGATATCTATATTATTAATACAGAACTTTCGCAATAAAAAGAAAGTGGATTTTACAAAATAGACAGGATAAAGGAGAAAAGAATGTCGATAGCATTTCGAATTACATTGATTATCGTATCTGTTTTTACATTGCTTTATATGTGCAAAAAAGTAAAACAGGAAAAATTACAGATAGAGTATTCTATTTTTTGGACATTGTTTGCGATAATGCTCGTTTTGTTTAGTATTTTTCCACAGATTGCAGATTGGATGTCAGAGTTGGTAGGCGTATATTCCACAACTAATTTCATATTTCTTTTGATTATATTTATATTACTTGTCAAATGTTTTCAACTCACTATGGACATTTCTAAACTGGACAATAAAGTAAAAGAATTAGTACAGAAGATTGCAATTGATGAGAAAGAAAAAAGGGAACAGAAATAAATGAAGGAAACAACAGCAAAGAAGAAATTTATGTGGAATATGGCTGGAAGTCTTTGCAATTCACTTTCCTCTATGCTTCTGTTGATTATCGTTAACCGGATTAGCGGAGAGAGCAGGGGTGGATTTTTTGCATTGGCGTATTCTACAGCGCAGCTTTTGTTTTCTGTCGGTGGATTTGAAATCAGACCAGTTCAGTCGACGGATATAAAAAATAAATTTACATTTGATCAATATTTTACCAGCAGAATGTTAAATTGTATTATTATGCTGATCTGCATGATAGGCTATATTGTTGTGAATGGTTATACTGGAGTCGAAGCACTTACCGTGTTTTGGATTCTGGGGTATCGAATGGTAGAGGCTGTGGCAGATGTATATAGTGGATTATTCCAACAGAGAGAACGAATTGACATTTCCGGAAAAGAGATGTTAATGCGGAGCGGAATTTCAACGATTACATTCACAATTATATTATGGTTAACAGACAACCTGTTATATGCGGCTATGACACTTACATTAACGTCACTGGTTATTATGCTGTTTTATGATTTACATATGAAAAAATACTTTGAACCAACGCCGGTGCATCTGGAATGGAGAGGGATTTTAGGTATTTATAATGCATGCTGGCCATTGTTTGTGTCATCTTTTATTATGAATTATCTGAACAATGCACCCAAATATGCGATTAACACATATTACGATGAGACGGTTCAGAACAGCTATAATATTTTATTTATGCCTGCATTTGTGATCAATTTATTAAGCCTTTTTGTATTCCGGCCACTTCTTACAGATCTTGCCAGAGATTGGGAGGGGGAAAATATAAAAGAGTTTACGGACATTGTGAAAAAAATGATGATTTTAATTGGTGCACTTACGATTGCAGCATGTGTGGGTGCTTATCTTTTGGGAATACCAATATTATCTCTTGTGTATGGAGTTGATCTGAGGGCATATCGAATGGAATTGGTGATCATTATGATATGTGGAGGACTGAATGCCTATGTATATTGTCTCTATTATGTGGTAACAGTTACGGGAAAACAGATTTTTTTATTGCTGGGATATGGAGCCGGACTTATATTTGCAGTATTTCTGGGATCGGGTTTCGTAAAGAGTCTTGGAATGCTGGGAGCGGCACTGAGTTGTACCCTTTCGTTTGGAGTAGTATTTATAGTATTTTTAATAATAACATCCTGTGTCGTAAAGGACAGGAAGAAGAAAACTGAAGTGTGATAAAAGATGGAAAATTTTATAAAAAGAAAGAGGGAATGAAGAGAATGAGTAAAAAGATTTTGGTAACAGGATGTAATGGACAGCTTGGTCGTGCGATCAATAAGGAATACGCAGGAAGTGATGTGACATTTATTAATACAGATGTAGTGGAAGGGGAAGGTGTGACAGCACTTGACATTACAAAAATTGAGCAGGTATTATCACTTGTACGTGCAGAACAGCCGGAAGTGATCATTAATTGTGCGGCCCATACAAATGTTGATGCATGTGAGAAGCAGTGGGATGCAGCCTATCGTATCAATGCTTTGGGTCCAAGAAACTTAAGCATTGCAGCAGAGGCAGTTGGTGCAAAGATGATTCATGTTTCAACTGATTATGTTTTTGAGGGAAATGGTACAAAACCATATACTGAATTTGATGCACCGAATCCGGTGAGTGCTTATGGTAAAACAAAACTCGAGGGGGAGAAGTTTGTTCAACAGTTTTCAAACCATTTCTTTATTTTTCGTACAGCCTGGTTATATGGAGATGGAAAAAACTTTGTAAAAACTATGCTGAACCTTTCGGAGACTCATGATGAAGTGAGTGTTGTCTGCGATCAGCTTGGATCGCCAACAAGTGCAGTAGAGCTTGCAAAGGCAATCCATCATTTTGAGGGAACGGAAAATTATGGCCTGTATCATGCTACCTGCGAGGGAGATACAAACTGGGCAGACTTTACAGAGGAAATTTTCAAAAGAGCAGGAAAAAGCACAAAGGTAAATCATGTAACAAGTAAACAGTATAAACAGATGAATCCGGCAGCGGCTGACCGACCGGCATATTCCATTCTGGATAATTATATGATGAGATTAGCGGATGGTT
>ENA-OPSQ01001498-OPSQ01001498.1-human-gut-metagenome-genome-assembly--contig:-NODE-1498-length-15645-cov-4.297370_pt1 | contig 15645 bp, 12 predicted proteins | sample MGYA00241456_ERZ501904 | MGnify/ENA primary metagenome ERZ501904 (study PRJEB25962, sample SAMEA2042452) | human gut metagenome | biome: human gut; feature: human-associated habitat; material: faeces...
TTGCAAGGGAAAATGGTGCACAGCAGGCGGAAAAGACCCGCTGTTTGGGCGTGTTTACGGTTCTCAGATAGACCCTAAGATAAAAGCGAGGGGATTTTTATGTCAAAAGAAACAAATCAGGACATGGGAACCGGCAGTGTCAAAAAACTGATGGTGCAGATGGCGGTTCCCGCGGTGGTCGGGCAGGTCATTAACCTGCTGTATAACGTGGTCGACCGAATTTACATCGGCCACATTCCGGAGATCGGCGGCGCGGCGCTCACCGGTGTGGGGCTGTTTACCCCCATTCTGATGCTCATTACCGCCTTTGCCATGCTGGCGGGAGCAGGCGGCGCACCCCGGGCGGCCATCGCCATGGGCAAGGGCGACACGGACACCGCCGAAAAGATCGTTGCCAACTGCTTTACCGTTCTGCTGCTTCTGTCGGTGGTTCTGACCGGCGTGTTCTACGGGACACTGCCAACGCTTGTCCGGCTGTTCGGCGGCAGCGACGTGACGCTGCCCTACGCCGTTCAATACGGAAGAATCTATGTCCTTGGCAGCGTGTTCGTGCTGGTCGTGATGGGCATGAACCCCTTCATCACCACCCAGGGCTTCGCCGGAACCAGTATGCTGACCACCGTCATCGGCGCGGTGATCAACATTGTCCTCGACCCCATTTTCATTTTCGTCTTTGACATGGGCGTGGCCGGGGCGGCCATTGCCACCGTTCTGAGTCAGGCGGTGAGCGCGGTGTGGATTCTGCGGTTCCTCACGGGGCGCAAGACCATTCTGCGGCTGAAAGCCCGGAATATGCTCTTGCAGGGAAAAATCATCCTGCCCTGTCTGGCGCTGGGGATTTCCAGCTTCGTCATGGTCTCCACGGAGAGCATTCTCTCCGTCAGCTTCACCTCCTCCCTGTCCCGGTATGGCGGCGACGTGGCCGTGGGCGCCATGACGGTGCTGACCTCCGTCAACCAGCTGATCACCATGCCCCTGCAGGGCATCTGCCAGGGCGGCCAGCCGCTGATCAGCTACAACTACGGCGCGAAAAAGTTAGAGCGGGTGAAGGAAGCCTTTTTCTGCCAGTTCCTTGTGTGCGTGGGGTACACCACCGTGTTCTGGCTGCTGGTGATGGCCTTCCCCAAAGTGTTCGCGGGCATCTTTACCAGCGACGGGGCGCTTGTGGATTACACGGCCTGGGCGATTCGGATTTTCCTTGCGGGGACGTTTTCCGTGGGCTTTCAGGTCAGCTGTCAACTGGCGTTTATGGCGCTGGGGCAGGCGAAGATCAGTCTTATCATGGCCTGTCTGCGGAAGCTGATTCTGCTGATCCCCCTGATCTTCATTCTGCCGAACTTCTTCGCGGACAAGGCGTTCGCGGTCTTTCTGGCGGAGCCGGTGTCCGACATCCTTGCCGCCGCCGTGACGACCATTACGTTCTTTACGTTCTTCCGCAAGTTGCTGAAAGCGGGGAAACAGTAAAATCTACGCCGTACCCGGTTTGGGTACGGCGTGATTTTTTATCCGTTCAGCAGCTGGGAAATGGGCTGCATTCCCTGATCGACGCGGGAATATTTGGCGAGAATCGCCTTGGCGTCGGCTTCGGACATGGGGGTGCCGTAGTAGTCGGACTGCCAGGAGGCCGTCGCTTTGTTGTAGGCAGCAAAGTCCAGCGTTTCTAAGTCGAAGCCGTTGTAACGGAAGAAAGATGTCCCATCTATCTCAACGCCTGCCTCTTCGTGGAACAGCTCAACCCGCTCCATAACATTGTTCTCACAGAGGTAAAAATCCATGATGGCAAGGGGCATCAGATTACCGTAACGGTAAGTCCAAATATCCCAGTAGCGTTCACCGTCGCCGCTGAGCAGAAGATCCTTTACCCCGTCGCCGTTAATGTCCATGAGCCGGTAGTGGGTATAGAAGGAATCCTGCTTGTCGGCATAGTCCCTGTAGATCCGGAGCAGCTCGTCGTCAGAGGGCTGAACATCCTTCGCGTTCATATAGCCTCTCAGGGTCTGCCCGCTTTCGTCAAGGGGATAGTCCATCAGCGGCTTCCAGTCCAGCTGGATTCGGGGGTACTTCGCCATGATGGCCGCGGCCTCGTTCTGAGAAATCTCCGTACTTTCCAATTCATAAGGGTCTGTATACCGATACCATTGACTGCCCCGACGTTGAATATTTGCAATTACGTTCCCCAATCCCCCGTCATCCTTGAATGCCGCAGTGCCGTCTGCAAATGCAAAGTACGTATGCCTTTCACCATCCCAATACCTGTCCGGTGCCTGATATTGTTCCAGAACGTTCCCCTTGCACAGATACGATTCTCCGTAACCGTGAAACATCACTTCACCGTTCTCCATTTCCAGCCAGTCGAGGAACGCGCCGTCCTGTCCAAGCAGCAGCTCGTCCACGCCGTCCCCGGTCAGGTCATAGAAACTGTATTGTCTGGATTCATCGGGAATATAGACATTTTTCTTCAGATACTCGGAAAAGTCCGTATAGGTTTCCGGAACATAGGCGTGTTCCGCCTGATAGGCCGCCTCTGCCACGACCAGCTTTTCCTCTACGACGGCTTTGTTAACTTCCTTCGGCTGGACGGAATAGTCGAACTGATCGGCAATGGATTCCAGTTCCGCCTTCGTCATGACCTCGCTGGCATCCGGATATCTGCTGTGGCTGAGGGAACGGTTTCCGTCAATGCTTATCATGATCATGGCGTTTTCCTGCTCGGCAATGATCTCGCCCTGTCCCTTGCTGTTCAGTGCCAGCAGCAGCTTCGTGCCGCCCGGAGTGGTGTGATCCCACTGCTCATAGGCATCGATGTCCATTCCGCCGGGGAACGCACGGGGGAAATAGTCCTTCCGGGCGTAGCCATAGGACGTCATCAATTTACCGGCATTTTCGGTCACAAGCTCAAAATCCATGCTGAAATTGTAGGGCAGATAGAGCATTCCCGCCATACCCGTAATCTGCGCGTCGGAATCCGGGAGCAGCAGGGATTGGATGCCGGTTTCCTCAAGGAAAATGTCGCTCTGATACCGCTGGAAGGGTATCCATTCTTCCAGCAGCTTCAGATCGTACTTCGCGGCGATCTCGTTTACCTTGTCCACCATTTCCTGTGTATAGCAGCTGTAGGTGTACTCGTACTGGTTGGGAATGCCCGGAATGTCGGGTTCGTTGGTTGCAAGCAAATAATCCGGGTCGTAGCTCTCCTGAAATTCGTACCATTCCTTCAATGCCTGCTGGATGGCGTCGCCGCTGCGGCCGTAGGGGGTTATGATGTCCAGACTTTTTTCCACCGGGTCGATGGCCTTGCCCTTGTCGTCAAAGCGCTGGGTGTAGCTGGCCTTGCCGATGGACATGTCCTGCAAACGCAGGGCGTACACGATTCCGCACCCCACCAGCAGCAGCGCCGCGGCAATGGCGGCGGCGACCAGCAGCGGCCGGCGCAGGCTTCGTGTTTTAGGCGCGGCCGCCGGGGCGGCTTCTTCAATGTAGCGGCCATCAATGCCGCTCATGGCGGTAAGTAAATCTTTTCCCGTCATACGGCAATTCCCTCCTGCATCAGATAGACCCGCAGCTTTTCCCGGATACGGTGGAGCCGGGTCTTGACCTTGCTTTCACTCATGTTGTAGCGCTGGGCGATCTCCGCCACGGTGTCCACGTACCAGTACCGCCGCACGAACAGCCGCCGGTTCTCCTGGGTCAGCGTGCCGAGAAAGGCGTTCAGCGCCCGGGTGATCTCCCGCCCCTCGGCGGCGGAATCCCGGCTGGTGTCGGGGATGCACAGCTCCATTTCCTCGCTCAGGGTCACCACCTCGGCCTTCCGTCTGGCCGCATCAAGCCAGTCCAGCTTTCCGAAGGCAAAATTCCGGCATATTTTCGCAAGATACGCGAAGAAATACTTCGGGCGCTTGGGTGGAATCGTCCGCCACGCGGCGAGATAGGTGTCGTTCACGCTTTCCTCCGCGTCCTCGTAGCTCTGGACAATGCGCTGGGCGATGGTTTGCAGCTGCCGTCCGTAGGCCGCCTGGGTCTCCATAATGGCCTCATCCTTCCTTTCCCAATACAGGTCGATGATCTTTTCGTCTTCCACTGAGGGAACACCTCCGTTTCTTTTTGGCTCCTCACCCTATAAGAGGGAATTTCTTGGGAAAGGTTACACTTTGCAGGAAAAAATTTTCACTTTGCCGTTTTATAGCGAAAATGCCGGCTCATGTGAGCCGGCATTTTATGTAGATTTCGATTACACCAGAGCGGCGGTGATAATGGCCATCTTGTAGACCTCGTCGGCGTTGCAGCCGCGGGAGAGGTCGTTGATCGGCGCGTTCAGACCGAGCAGGATCGGGCCATAGGCGTCGAAGGAGCCGAGGCGCTGGGCGATCTTGTAGCCGATGTTGCCGGCGTTGATGTCGGGGAAGATAAAGGTATTGGCGTGGCCGCCGACCGCGTCGGTGATGTGCTTGGTCTTGGCGACAGCCGGAGAGACCGCCGCGTCGAACTGGAACTCGCCGCCGATCGGGGTGTCGGGCATGAGGGCCTTGGCCTTCTCACAGGCATTGCGCATCTTGTCGACGTCCTCGCCCTTGCCGGAGCCGAGGGTGGAGTAGCTCAGGAAAGCGACCTTCGGGTCAACGCCGAAGATCTTGGCGCAGGAAACGGTCTCCTTGCAGATCTCGACGAGCTCGTCCTCGTTGGGCTTGATGTTGATGGCGCAGTCGGCCATGGCGAGCACTTCGTTCTCGCCGGAAGCGGCGGGACGGACCATGATGAAGCAGGAAGAGACGATCTTGTTGCCTGGCTTGGTCTTGATGAGCTGCAGCGCGGGACGGACCGTGTCGGCCGTGGAGTAGGTAGCGCCGCCGAGCAGGCAGTCGGCCTTGCCCATCTTGACGAGCATGGTGCCGAAGTAGTTGCTCTTCTTGAGCGCGGCGCGGCACTCGTCGGCGGTCATCTTGCCCTTGCGCAGCGTGACCATCTCGTCGACCATCTCGTCCATGCCGTCGAAATTCTCGGGGTCGATGATCTCGGCACCGCGGATGTTGAAGCCGATGTCCTCAGCGGCGGCGGCAATCTCATCGGGGTTGCCGACGAGCACGGGCTTTAAGAAATTACCGGACAGCAGACGGGCGCTCGCTTCGAGAATGCGGGGGTCGGTACCTTCGGTGAAAACGATCGTTTTGGGGCTCTTTTTCAGCGTGTTGATCAGTTGTGCAAACATGTTGATTCCTCCTGATATATGATGTGCCGGTCAAGCGGGCACAGATTTACGGATATAGTATACACCCACTTTTTCACCCTCTCAAGGAAAAATAACGCAAAATTCATGCAAAAGTTTACAAATTTTCCAAACTCTTACAACATATTAGCAGTATCATTTCCCCAAAAGGCTTGACGGAGCCTTGAAAACCAAGTATACTGGTCAACGGTTACAAATTGTAACTTTTATTTTTACCTGCATCCTTTAAGGAGTTTTGATATGTCAGAGCAAAAACGATCCACCCCGCAGCGCAGCGATGCACCCACGCAGCGCCGCCGTTCGAATGCCTCGCCGCGAAGACGGTCGAGCAGGCGCGGCGGCATGCCGCAATGGCTGAGCGGCTGGATCGAGCACATGGCGCTGTTTTTTTCCACGCTCGGTGCGCGCATCCGCCGCATCGGCCCACGCGCCCGCACGGTCATGCGCGAGAGCAGGGCGCGCAACTTTCCTGAATCCAACCGCTTTTTGGTGCAGGTCTTTCTCGTCATCGGCGGGATGTTCCCGATGTGGCGCTCGCTGCTGCATGAAAGGGTGATGGCACACCGCCGCCAGCGCAGCCACGCTGCCGGCGAGCACGAGGACCGCTGGCGCAGGCAGGCGCGGCGCGTGAATCCGTTCTACTTTATCGGCGGCGCGGCGGTCGTGGCCGCGATCGCGCTGTTTTTCTCGTTCTACACGCTGGGAACGACTGTGGAGTATAACGGCAGCGTGGTCGACACCGTCGCCAGCGCCGCGCAGGCGCGCAAGGCGGCCTCCAAGCTCGAGAGCATCACGACCGAAACGCTCGGCAAGTCCTATGAGATCGCAAAGGATGCCATCCACTATTCGATGGCTTTCGTCCGCCGCAGCGATGTGACGGACGCAACGACCTTTGAGCAGGACCTCGCCGACGAGCTCGGCCAGGTGACCTACGGCTACTCGCTCTATGTCGACGATGAGCTCATCGGTTCGACGCAGTACGCAGGCGCGCTGGACGAGCTGCTCAAGCAGATCAAGCAGGTCTACGCCTCGGCGGATACGCTGAGCGTCGACTTTGTCGAAAATGTCCGCATCGCGGAGGGCTACGTCCCGACCGACAGCGTGATGAACCTCGGCGAGATCGCCGAGATCCTGAATTCGACGAAGTCGGGCGAGGTGACCTACACCGTCGTCAAGGGCGACACCTGGGGCCAGATCGCCAACAACAACGGCATGACCGCCGCCGAGCTCGAAGCGCTGAACCCCGGCTACGACATCAACCGCATCCACATCGGCGATGCGCTGACGCTCTCGAACGCCGTGCCGTATCTGACCGTCAAGGTCACCGAGCGGCAGAACTATGTCGAGGACGTCAACTATGACGTGAACTACGTGAGCGATTCGTCCATGTATCAGGGCGACGAGCGCGTGATCTCCAAGGGCTCGTTCGGCAAGGCTGATATCGTGGCCGATGTCACCTATGTCAACGGCGAGGAGCAGGAGCGCACGGTCATCTCGTCCGTCACGCTCTCCGACCCTGTGGCCGAGACGCGCGCCCGCGGCACGAAGGTGCGCCCCACCTGGTACCCCACCGGCAGCTTCCGCTGGCCGTGCTCGGGCCGCATCACCTCGCGCTTTGGTTACCGCAACACCGGCATCCGCGGCGCGACGAGCAACCACAAGGGTATCGACATCGCCTGCTCCTATGGCACGCCAATCTACGCCGCCGACGGCGGCCGCGTGACCTACGCGGGCTACAAGGGCGCGATGGGCTACGTCGTCATCATCGACCACAACAACGGCTATGTCACGTACTACGAGCACAACTCGTCGCTGCTCGTTTCCGCGGGACAGACGGTCTACAAGGGCCAGCAGGTCGCCAAAGCGGGCCGCAGCGGCGTCGCCAGCGGTGTCCACTGCCACTTCGGCATTCAGAGAAACGGCAGTTACGTCAACCCGCTGAACTATCTAAGTTAAAATCAAAGGGATCCCATCCGATGGATGGGATCCCTTTGATTTTAGGGGATCGCACTTCGCTTCGTGCCTTGCCGCCGTAGGTGGCTGCGACACGCGCGAAGCGAGAAGAATAAATCGCCACGCGCATGTCGCGGCGATTTATGATTAAAATTATTTCGCGTCTGCGGACGCGAAAGTCTGCGACGCTGGTGCCTGTTTTCTGCCCGTGGGGGCAGAAAATGCGGCGGGCGGGGGACGGAGGATGTTGCTTCTGGCCTGTTCGCTGCCGGAGGCAGCGAATGCGGCGGGTGTGGGATGCTGGCTTTTGCGCCGATTTTGGGTGCGGGGTCTGTTTGCCGCTGAAAGCGGCAAATGCGGCATGGGGATCATGAAAAGACCGCTGCGGCGTTTCGCAGCGGCCTTTTTTATCGTGTTTACTGTTCCGTCAGGACGCGGCGGACCTCGCCGGTGAAGTAGAGCGAGCCCCAGGAGCAGATGGCGTCATCCTCACCTGCAAGCGCTAAGACGCGGCGGACGCCGTCGTCGGTATCCTTGGCGGGGACGGCCTGCACGCCCTGTGCGTTCAGCCACGCGGCGAGCTCGTTTTCATCGAGTGCGCGGGCAGAGGGCGGCGTGATGACGACGAACGCCTTGGCGAGCGGGAGCGCGCGGCGCAGCATTTGCTGCCAGTCCTTGTCGCGAAGCACCCCTGTGAGGAAGATGAGTTTTTTGTCGCCGTAGAGCGCGGCGAGCGAATCCATCAGCGCGTCGACGCACTGGGGATTGTGCGCGCCGTCAACGATGAAGTCCGGCCCGCGGCGCAGAAGCTCGAGCCGTCCGGGCCACTGGGCGTGGGAAAGGCCCTCATCAATGGCCTCGTCCGTGAGCTTGTCCCAGCCGCGCGAGCGCAGCGCGTTGCACACGTCGATGACCGTCAGCGCGTTCAAGAGCTGATACTCGCCGAGAAGCCGCAGGTGGTACGGCCCGCGGCCGCGGTATTTGAACTCTTGACCGTCGAGCGAGGACGAAATGCGCTCAAGCTTTTCCTGCGCGGTGATTGTGAGAGCCACGTCCTCCTGCGCGCACTTTTCGCGCGCGACGTTCTCCACGCCCTCGCTCTGGCCGAAGAGCACGGCGTGCGAGCCATGCTTGATGATGCCGCACTTCTCCGCGGCGATCTTCTCGACCGTGTCGCCGAGAATGGCCGTGTGCTCCAAGCCGATGTTCGCCACGACGCAGACCTCCGGCGCGGGGATGACGTTCGTCGAGTCCATGCGCCCGCCGAGGCCGACCTCGAGCGAGACGATGTCGCACTGCTCCTGCACGAAGTACAAAAAGGCGATGGCCGTCATGATCTCAAAGCCCGTGGGCATTTCGCTCATGCTCTCCGCCGCGTTCCGCACGGTGTTTGTGAGCGAAATGAGGGAGTTGTCGTCGATCTCTTCCCCGTTCACGCGCATGCGCTCGTGGAAGCGCAGCAGGTGCGGCGAGGTATAGAGCCCCGTGCGGTACCCCGCGCGCTGGAGCACGGAGGCGAGCATCGCGGCGGTAGAGCCCTTGCCGTTCGTGCCCGCGATGTGGACGAATTTGAGTTTCTCCTCGGGATTGCCGAGCAGACCCAGAAGCTCGCGCGAGCGCGCAAGGCCCGGCGCGCTCTGCTCCCAGTTGTCGAATTGCAGATATTTGAGGGTCTCCTCAATGGTTTGCAGGTCTTTCACATTGTTCACCTGTATTTCCTGTAAAATAAGGCGAAGGTGTCGGCCCTCGCCTGCGGGATTTGATCTATCGGTCGATCTTGCGCAGCATGGCGGTGAATTCCTCGGGCAGCCCGCACGTGAGCGAGACAAGCTCCTTCGTCCGCGGGTGGATGAACTGAAGCCCCACCGCGTGAAGGCACTGACCCGTCAGGCCTGGAACGGCCTTTTTTGCGCCGTAGACCGTGTCGCCCAGGATCGGGTGGCCGAGGTAGGCCATGTGCACGCGAATTTGATGCGTGCGGCCCGTTTCGAGCCTGCACCGCACATGCGTGTAGCCGGGATAACGGGCGATGACCTCCCAGTGCGTTACCGCGCGGCGTCCACCCGGAACGACGGCCATGCGCTTGCGGTCGCGGCTGTCGCGCGCGATGGGCGCGTCGACCGTGCCGCTGTCCTCACGTAAGTTGCCGACCACGATACACTCATACGTGCGCGCGAGCGTGTGGTCGGCCAGCTGGGCGGAGAGGAACTGGTGCGCGTAGTCGTTTTTTGCCGCGATGATGAGCCCGCTCGTGTCGCGGTCGATGCGATGCACGATGCCGGGGCGCAGCGCGCCGCCGACGCCGGAGAGGCTGTCGCCGCAGTGATACAAAAGGGCGTTCACGAGCGTCCCGTCCGGATGGCCCGGCGCGGGATGGACGACGAGCCCGCTCGGCTTGTTGACGACGATGACGTCGTCGTCCTCGTAGACAACGTCCAGAGGGATGTCCTGCGGAACGGCGTCGATGGGCGCGGGCTCTTCGGGGGTGAATTCGATCTGCTCGTGTCCCGTGAGCTTGTAGCTCTTGCTCGGCGCTTTGCCGTTCACGAGGACACGCCCGTCCTCGACGGCTTTCGCCGCGGCGGAGCGGGTCAGGTCTTCAATTGCGCGGGCGAGGCAGGCGTCGAGCCGCGTACCGGCATCGGCTTCACTTGTTTGCAGCAGGATCGGTTCCATCGACCTTGTTCCCCCAGTTTTTCTCGTCGCTCTTGCTGTAAAAGGCAAGGTAGTAGATGAGCGCGCAGACCGTGCCGCACACGACGAACACATCCGCCACGTTGAAGACGGGAAAGTCCATGAACATCGTGTCCAGCATGTCAACGACGTACCCGAGGCGCACGCGGTCAATGAGATTGCCGATGCCGCCGCCGAGGATGATCGCAAGCGACCACTGGCCCAGCGGATGGCGCACGATCTTGACGAGCAGCCATGCGATGGCGCACATGCCCGCCGCCGTCAGCGCGATGAGCAGCCACCGTGCGCCCGAAAAGCTCGACCACGCCGCGCCGTAGTTGTGCACGCGCGTGAGCTGTAACAGCGGCGGCAGCAGCGGCTCCGATTCGCCGAGCGACATTGTGTTCACGACGAGGAATTTGACGGCCTGATCCGCCGCCACGCAGAAAACCGCCGCGAGGGCAAGGCAGACCGCCTTGCCCTTGCCGCGTCGGTAAAATGCAGCGTATAAAATCACCATCAGCGCCAGCGCGCCGAAAAAGATCCACAGGATCGGCCCTCCGATGCTGCCGGAGACGACGATCTGTGTCGTGCCGTCCGCACCGCCGATCACGCCGATATCGTTCATTCGCTCTCCTCTTCTCCTGCGGGGGTGTTTTCCGCAGGCTCTTCGACCGCCGGTGCGGTCTTGGCGACCTCGACGATCAGAATATCGTCTGCCTGACGGAGCGCGGTGCGCTCAGCCTCAGGCAGCTCCATGGCGTCTGCTAAGTCATGTGCCGCTTCGGCCACGACGAGGTAGCTGACGTACTCGTCATTTTCCGCGTACACGGCCATGCCGCGCTCGTGCAGAAATTCCGCCGCCGCGGGCACATCCAGCGTAATGATGGCATAGCCGCCGCTTGCGTCGGCGGAGCGGTCGTCTGCGCCGTCTTCCGTGTCATAGGTGTCGAACGGGCTGGCGTCGGCCTGCACGCCCTCCTTCTGCACGGCGGAATAGCTGTAGGTAAAGTCCTCCGCCGTGTCGCCGGACGCAGCGGGCGCACTCGCCGTGTCATTGCCGCTGGTATTGCAGTCCGCAGCGCTGTCGTTGCTGCTGACCATCGCGGGCGCCAGCTTCCACGCCGCGGCCGTGACGACAAGCAGCGCAAAGCACGCGGCCAGCACGCGCGGCCATGCACGGCGGTGGCGCGATCTCTCGCGCTTTTCCTCATGCACCCGCTCGAGCACGCGCTCGGAAAAGCCCTCCGGCGCGTCGAGCTCGGGCATTTCCTCGAACATCGTGTGCACGATCATCAGTTCCGAGAGATACTCCCGGCAGTTCTGGCAGTGCTCTACGTGCGAGAGCACCTCTTCCTTTTCGTTTTCGCTCAATTCTCCGTCCACAAAGGCAGAGAGCGCGGCGGCGTACTGTTCACAACATTTCATTTGGCGCTCATCTCCTCACGATTACATTCTGTAACTTTTGACGAAGCAATTTCAAAAAAGTTCCCGTTTCCGGATAAAAAGTTGCGCAAAAGTGATCGGCCCCTGCTGATGCGCGATTTGACCGTGCCCAGCTCGATCGACGCGCTTTCTGCGATCTCGGTGTAGCTCAGGCCTTCGATCTCGCGCAGGATGAGCACCTTTCGGTACTCCTCCGGCAAGGCGGAGAGGCCCTCCTGCAATAATTTCTGTGCCTCGCGGTGCTCGACCGTCTCCTGCGGCTGGGGCGAGGTGTCGACCGCGTCGACAAACAGCTCCTCGTCGTCGAGCGAGACGCTGCCGCTCTGTTTTTTTCGCCGCCGCAGCGTGTCGATGCAGGCGTTCGTCGCCAGACGGTAGATCCACGTCGAAAGTGTTGACTCCTGTCGGAAGCGGTCGATCCCGCGCCAGAGCGCAAGAAAGGCATCCTGCGCGGCCTCCTCGGCGTCCTCGCTGTTGCCGCACATGCGGAAGCACAGCGTATACACTTTTTTCTCATATTGGCGGATCAGCTCTTCGAAGGCGGCTTCATCCCGCTTTTGAAGGCGCGCAATGAGTTCCCGTTCGTCCATAGCTTTTTATCTGATCCTCAGCGCAGATCCCGCTTGATCGACGCGCTGAGCGCGTGCAGCTCAGAAAGCGTTGAGAGCTGCACGATCTTCTCCTTATAATAATTCGCGTGGCTGATGCCCTTTAAGTACCAGCACAGGTGATGGCGCGCCTGCAGCATGGCGACGCGCTCGTTTTGATACTGTGCGGCCAGTTCCACCTGACGCACGGCGGTGTCCCACCGCTCGGCAAACGGCGGCAGCGGCGGAATGTCGCGCCCTGAGAGCGCGGCGGCGGACTGCTCGAAAAGCCACGGATTGCCGAAGCTCCCGCGGCCGATCATCGCCATGTCCGCGCCCGTGAATTTAAGGATGCGCACCGCGGCCTCGGGCGAAAAAACGTCGCCGTTGGCGATGACGGGGATGCTGACGGCCTGCTTGACGTCGCGGATCGTATTCCAGTCGGCCTCGCCGCCGTACATCTGCATGCGCGTGCGCCCGTGCACCGCGACGGCGCTGACGCCCACTTCTTCGAGCATTTTGGCGAGCTCGACGGCGTTGATGCTGCCCTTGTCCCAGCCGCGGCGCATCTTCGCCGTGACGGGGACCTTGACGGCGCGCACGACCGCCTCGGCGATGCGCGCGGCCTTTTCGGGATCTTTCATCAGCGCGCTGCCGTCGCCGTTTTTCACGACCTTGCCCACGGGGCAGCCCATGTTGATATCCAAGATGTCCGCGCCGGAAATTTCGATCGCCATCTGCGCAGCCTCGGCCATGCAGTTCACATCGCTGCCAAAGATCTGCGCGGCAAACGGCTTTTCGCTCGGAAACGGACGAAGCAGCTGCGCGGTCTTCGTGTCGTGGTAGCACAGCGCCTTGGCGCTCACAAGCTCCGTGACGGTGTAGCCCGCGCCTTTTTCGGAGCAGATCTGGCGGAATGCAGCATCCGTTACGCCCGCCATCGGCGCGAGCGCGAGCTTCGATTCAATTTTTACCGTTCCGATCTGCATAGTCCGCCTCTTTTCGATAACAATACAAGCATAGTATAGCATAGCAAGACCGGCAAGTCAAAGGAACAAAACGCGGACGGAGAACTTTTTTGCAAACAGGTGTTGACATCACGGCGGAGGTATGGTATATTATCTGTTGCCGATATCTGCCGGTGTGGTGGAATTGGTAGACACAGGGGACTTAAAATCCCCCGGTAGCGATACTGTACCGGTTCGAGTCCGGTCACCGGCACCAGTATTCCCTTAATTTCATATATCGCGGAGTGGAGCAGTTGGTAGCTCGTCGGGCTCATAACCCGGAGGTCGCAGGTTCGAGTCCTGTCTCCGCAACCAGAAAGTCCTGATTTCTTGCGAAATCAGGACTTTTTCCGCATTTTTGCGTCCAATATCTTACTTGCCATTTTTTCTGACCCAAACGCTGACCCCAACGGGAGCGGATAGCGGAAAGCACTATACCGCGCCAGAGAGAAGGCTGCCCATTGTTTTTGCCGCTTCATGCTTAGCCGAGGTCGTTACATGAGCGTAGGTGTCCAACGTAAACCCTGCCGAAAAATGCCCCAGCATGCCAGATACGGTTTTGATGTCCACGCCGTTTTGCAGTGCCAGTGTTGCGAAGGTGTGGCGCAGGTCATGGAAACGCACCTTTGGCAGCCCTGCCCGCTTTAGAACGCGATGCAGCATGTGCAGGACGCTGTCCGGGGACATGGGACCTCCAGTGGGCGATGGGAATACCCATTCACAGTTCCCAACTTTGCATTTCTGTATTTTCAGAACGCTTATCGCGTCTGCCGACAGGGGCAAGGTGCGGTAGGCGTTTTTCGTTTTCAACGGCATCTCAATGATCTTGCCGTCGATGCGCCCGATCTGCCGTTGAACCCGAAGGTCTCCTTTTTCCAAATCAATGTCCGACCATTTTAATCCGAGCAACTCGCCCCGCCGCAGGCCGGTGGTCAGGTCGATGTAGTACAGGGCGAACACGCCGCTGTCTTTTGCCTCGCGGAGGAAGGACGTCAGCTGCTCAACAGGAAGCGTCTGCATTTCCTTGTGCTCCGCCTTCGGCAACGCACAGCCGTCTGCCGGATTGTGGGCGATCAGCCGCTGCTCGACTGCCAGCTTCAGGGCAGAGGAAATGATTTGATGGATGTTGCGTACTGTTTTGGCGCTCAGTCCCTTGGGCTGCTTCTGTGCTTCGATTCGCTCTACCCGCCCTTCCGCCAACAATTTCTTGTAGAACTGTTGCAGATGCAGCGTCGTCAGATCATTCAACGGGATCTTGCCGAGCTGCGGCTTGATGTGGTTTTCGATGTAGCCATGATAGGTCAGGTAGGTGGATGGGCGCATTTTGATTTTGGCATAGTTCTCGTACCACACTTCTAACCAGTTACCCACGGTGTAGGTCTTGGCCCGCCCATAGTCGATGCCGACGTTTTCCTCGATGGCTTTCTTCAGCTTTTCCTTGACTTCTGCCTGTGTCTTACCAAGAACGTTCTTGATGATGGCCTTGCCAGTTTCCGGATCGTGACCGACCGTGTACCGACCCTCCCAGCGTCCGTCTTTGCGTTTTCGAATGTTCCCTTCCCCGTTCGCTCGTCTTTTTGGCATAAAATCAGCCCCTTTCGACAACGAACAATACCGTAACCAAGGGAACAAAGCTACCGAAAAACGGAATCGTTATCAGAAAGTTATCATTTGCCACCCCGGGGATGTGCCGCCTTATCTTTGACTATTGCGGCGCAATTTCTGCGCTGCCGGAGACGCTCTTCTTTGGTTACAGCGGTGCGATTTTTGAACGGTCGAAAGTCTCTTTTCATTGACTGCGGTGACTCAAAACACGCTTGCCCTGCACCATTGATCACGCGAAGGTGATTACCTCGATTTCCTTCCGAAACGGCCACAAGGCACCACCAAAATCCTTGTGACATCTGCGTTTGCGGGAACCAAGACGCCAGCCGCTCTGAAATTTTCTTCAAAAGGCGCCACAACCGACTGCGCTGAAACCCCCGTCAACTGTCCGCACTGCGGGCAGAAGTGATTGGGCAGAGCGTCGGTTCCGACGCCAGCCGTTTATCCTGCTTTCTTTTTCGTCCTCGAAAAAGGCTCGAAAAGCGCAGGAAACGCAGTCATACCAACGTATCCAATGCATCGGTCACACGGCCTTCAACACCTCCGGCACAAACGGCCCACGTTTGCTTTCACGAGTGAAAGTGGGTACACACTCGGCTTTCGGGGAAGGATCGCACACAAGGGCTCACACGCCGAAACAGGGGTGTTTCGGACGGGGGTGGTATCACTACCCTCGGACTGTTTCACACGTTTCGGAAACCCTGCGTGGCCGGGTATCAGAACGGCAAACTTTGCCGCTTTTGGGTCTTGGTCAGAGGCGCTCTTGAAGAATGCAGAGAGCCTGCGGGACAGCGATGCGCTTATGCGTGTCGCTGTCCCGAGGCGTCGCGGCCCCGCCGGGCTGCGCAGACCGACACCGCCCGCTGAGCGGACTGTGCCTGCTCCGATATCTCCCAGAGTCCAACTCTGTTTGCGGCGTCCGGCGTTCCCTCTCTCCGCCTTTATCCCCGGAGCATGACCCTTGCGCGGAATACGCCGTCCTGATAGGTAACCGTACTCACCCCACTGGATTTTTCTGCGATGTGACGGACGGACTGAAGTCCGACGCCGTCTCCTTTTCGCTTGGAGGACTGAAAGACACCACCTTTTTCGCGGATGACTCCGTCATAGGTGTTTTCAACCTGAATCAGTGCCAGACTGTTGCCATGCAGAT
>ENA-OPSQ01001501-OPSQ01001501.1-human-gut-metagenome-genome-assembly--contig:-NODE-1501-length-15608-cov-2.575002_pt1 | contig 15608 bp, 8 predicted proteins | sample MGYA00241456_ERZ501904 | MGnify/ENA primary metagenome ERZ501904 (study PRJEB25962, sample SAMEA2042452) | human gut metagenome | biome: human gut; feature: human-associated habitat; material: faeces...
GGGGCAGCCGATCCTCGGCGAAGCGAAAGACCCGTTCTCCCAGGTGCAGGGCAGTTCGCGGTCCAGCGAATCCGGTTCCAACGAATCAGACAGCGCCAGCGCCAAAGATACGGAATATCAAAGCCTGCTGGATTCCGGCAGCGGGGTGATGGGCACCATCCGTATTCCGAAAATCTCCGTGAAACTGCCGATCTACCATGGCACGTCGCAGTCGGCACTCGCGTCCGGTGCGGGGCATTTGTATGGCAGTAGTCTGCCGGTGGGCGGCAAGAACACGCATGCCGTAATCACCGGGCATCGCGGACTTGTGGACGCGATGATGTTCACCCGATTGGATGAAATGCGCGTCGGCGACTACTTCTACATCGAAGTGATGGGCCGCACGCTCGGCTACCGGGTGGACCGTATTTCCGTGATCGAGCCGAACGATACGTCGAAGCTGAAGATCGTTCCCAGCGAAGACCGGGTGACGTTGATGACGTGCACCCCGTACGGCGTTAATACGCATCGACTGTTGGTTTCTGCGGTGCGCTCGCCGATTCCCGACGTGGTACCGGCGGAGCATGATGCGGCGAACGATTGCGACCACGGCCGCGGTGGTCACGTTGCTGCTCGGTCTGCTGCTGGCATGGTTGCGCGGGCGACCGTGGCATATCCGTAGGCATGCGGCTTGGTGGCCGAAGCGCGGCTAACGACCGCTGTTTGCCGATGCCCCCTGCCGGCTTTTTTATTCGGGTATCACCCATATTGTGAAACGTTGCGATTGCAACGGTTGACGATGGTATAATACCTCGACTTTCCCGCACTTAGGGTGTGCATCTCCCGACGTCTTTTCTCCTATGTTCGAGGTTGGAGCGCTGGAAGTGTATCCGTACTGGACGTGGCATGTGCCGGTGCGCGATGCGCGGATGGTGTTAGAGACGGAAACCGCGTTGAAGCGCGGTATTAAGGGGACAATACACATGAGGCATGTACATGAATCTGAGGCAAAGCCAAAGGGGAACTTTGCCAAGCGAATCGTAGCCGCGGTAGCCGCGGTCGCCATGCTTGGTGGCATGGGCTACGCCACCACTTCTGCCGCGCTGGCCGATGACGTCAATGCCACTGTTGAGCAGCAGAATGGTATCAGCATTGGTCTGCATGATTACGATCGCAACTCCATCAACAATAATCATGCGTTGCATTTTATGAGCGGAGGAAACGAAACCGGCTATAACCGCTATGTTCAAGATGGCAGAGGTGCGTACGCGGGCATTGTGAAGCCTCTGCTGACTAACGATTATCCGACCATGGCGGATGGCAACGGATCGCTGGATTATCTCTTCGGCGGTGCGTCTGATAAGGCTGTGACTAATTACATGCCGGACGGTGGTTTGCTGACTTCGGATGGTCAAGGGAATTACAGTTTCGATGCGGCGTCGAAATATGCGAAATATAACGGCAATAGCAATCGATTCGAATTGACCAAGCAGACCCAGAGCGGGGATCGTAACCCGTTATTCACGCCGTTTGGCAATGACAGCGACGCCAATAGGTATTCGTTCGGCATGAACCTTGGGGCCGATTTCTATATGCCTAAAGATGGCAAAGTCAACAATCAGAACATGGTGTTTGATTTCACCGGTGACGACGATGTGTGGGTGTTCATCGATGATGTGCTGGTGCTTGACTTGGGCGGTATCCATCAGGCGATACACGGAATGATTGATTTTGCTACTGGGAATATCACGTATGATCGAGATCAAAGTTATGGTTCGGGTCGCGCGACGACAATTAGCCAGGCATTCAGTAATGCGGGCAAGAACTGGGATTCCGCTGCATATAAAACCCATCATTTGAGTTTCTTCTATCTGGAACGCGGCGACGGTGGCTCCAACTGCAAGATCAGCTTCAATTTGCCGGTGAAGCCGTCCAAGGCCATTGACATTGAAAAGCAGACATTGGGCACTATTCCAGCCGGTCAACAGTTCCAATTCCAGCTGTTCGCCAATGGCTCGCAAACGCCATATGAAGGCAAATACAGCGTTTACAATGCGTCCACCAATCAGGTTGTCAGCTCTGGTTTGAACACCGGTTCGAACGGTGTGATCACTTTGGCCAAAGGCCAATTTGCTCGTGTGCAATCCAATGATTTCTCTGATGACACAACCTATTCGGTGCGTGAGCTGAATTCCGGCAAATACACTGTTTCCGCGAATGGTGAGGCGTTGTCGCAGCACAACGATGGAAATGGTGGTTCCTATGCGGAAACCCATTCTTTCAAGGTGAGCGATACCAGCCATGTGACTGTTATCAATTCCAATGTGAAGCCACAAAACAATAAGACCATCGAAAAGGTCGATGGTGGTGATGGCGACCAGTACGAGTTGCATTTGAATGCTTCGGGTGATAGCGCTTCTTCCGAAACCACTATCGCCACTCCGGCCGACATTGTGCTGGTTATGGATAAGTCCGGCAGTATGCAGGATAAAAACGACAATCGTGATACTAACGCGAAGAACGCGGCAAATAAGCTTGCTGAGAAATTACTGACCGAGGCGAATTCCAAATTACCGGAATCTCAACAAGTCCAAATGGCGGTTGTGACATTCAGCGACACGGCCTCGACTAAGCAAGACTTCACCACATCTGTCAGCAAGATTAAAACAGCTGTGTCCAGCAGACCTGATGGTGGAACCAACTGGGAGGCTGCGCTTAAGCAGGCGAATGATCTGCAAGGACGCACGGGTGTGAAGAAGCACATCATTTTCTTGTCTGACGGCAATCCGACGTTCCGTATATCCAATTATCCGATTGGGTGCAGCAAAAAAGGGTGCAATCCTGATGATGATTGGCGTACTACACCTCAGGGTGTGCATGGTGCAGGTACCGAGGGTAGTGATAATTACTACGGTTACAACTATGCTGCCGCTCTGGCCGAGGCCAACAGGCGGGAGAGTAATGTTTCGCTTTATGTGGTGAAGGCTTCGACTGACGCCAATAGAATGTCCGATTTCGCCCGTGAAGCCAGTGCGGTGAACGGTAAGGAATTCGATGGCACGAATGCTGAGAATCTGACAAAAGCATTCAACCAGATCTATTCCAGCATCACCTCATCCGCGAAGATCAAGGTCTTCTCCATCACTGACACCTTGTCCCAGTGGGTCGACCCGGTCGATTTCGCTGGCGTGGCCGACGGTGCCGATATCACACAGTATGTGACGGTGAAAAACGGCAATATGACGGGCGGATATACGGCCACGTACGGTGTCGATCAATTTGGCAATCGCACGGTGACGGTGACGTTTAACGGCAATGACGGCATCGTCGCAGAGAAAGCCGACAGCATCGACGTATCCTTCAAGGTCAAGCCAAGCGATGCCGCCTATGCCACTTATGCCGGCAACCAGCAATACCCGAATGTGGGAGAGCCGAATACTGGCACCGCATCTGCGGGCCAGCCGGGATTCTATTCCAATGTGGACGCGCGATTGAACTATTGCGTGCTTACCGAGGTTAATGGAACTACGTCATGCGCACCGACTGAAGTCGAGTATCCGCATCCTGTGGTGCAGGTGAAGCTCGGCAAGATCAAGATCGTCAAGCAATGGTCGGATGGTGCGAGCAAGCATGATGACGGTTCCGTTACGGTGCAGTTGCAGCGTAAGAAGAGCGGCGATTCCAATGCTCAGCTGGAGAACGTCGGTGGCGTAATCACGCTGAATAAGGGCAATGATTGGCAGACGACTGTCGACAACCTGGTTCCTGGATACACGTATTCCGTGGCGGAAATCTCTGGTGATGACCGATATGACGTCTCCTATATGGGAAACAATGTCGACTTGACCAAGCAGATGGTGTGGTCTTCCAATGCCGATGCGGGCACGTTGAACGCGACCATCACTAACACGTTGAAGACGGTTGCCCTGGAGAACGCGATTTCGGTGAAGAAGGACCTGGCCGGACGCGAGTGGAAGACCTCCGACACGTTCGATTTCACTCTGGCGGCGAAGGGCAATGCGCCGTTGCCGGATAAGTGCGAAGCCGATCAACCTTGTACGGTGAAGGTGAACTCCGATTCGGGCAGCCATACCGCGTCCTTCGGCAACATCACTTACAACGCTGGCGATGCCTCTTACACGTATTACGTGACGGAGGTCAAGGGCTCTATCGCTTCATTGCATTATTCGCAGGCGAAGTATGAGGTTGTCGTGACTGTCGCGAAGGACTCCAACGGAGAGTGGAAGGCTTCCGTGAAGTCCGTGACCAAGGTGCTGGATGACAACGGTGCAGCAGTTCCCGAATCGCAAAGTGCTGCTACTGAACCTGTCACCTTCACCAACCGATATGTCGCGGTGTCGGCGCTGCCGTTGACGGGTGGTGCGACGGGACGCCAGTGGCTACTGGTCGGTGGCGTGATCGGCGGACTCGCGGTGCTGCTTATCGGCGCTGCCGAAATTTGGAATAACAAGAAGCGACTCGTCTGAGTTGCTGTGTGAGGCCGGAATGCCTACCAACTTGAGGGCATTCCGGCCGGCAAATCAAAATTTGCGGATCGCGGGAGCAAGTTGGGTTCCCGTCTCCCGCGATTGCAAAAACAAGTAATCAAACAATAAGGAAGAGAGGATTCTCATGAAGATGAGGAAACTTTTCGCCGGCATCGCCGCCGCGGCGACGCTGCTAGGTGGCATGGCCCTGGGCGCAACCAGCGCACAGGCTGATGGCACAGTGGTGGATAATACCGCAACGTTCACGTTCACTGCTGATGATGCGGCTCAGCTGACTAGTCGTACGCTGAATTTCTACAAGATTGGCGATTACGTCAAGTATGGTACTGACGATTCTGCCGGATACGGTGTTCAGACCTACGCGGCTAACAAGACCCAAGTGGATGCTGCATTGGGAACGGCGTTAGGCACTGATTACAACAAGACCGGCATCGACAATCTTGCTAAGGCTCTAGCTGACGGCAAGCTTGATCAGTCGATTACTCGTCCGTGGGCTGAAGGAAATACTCGTAAGTTTGCTGAAGCATTGGCCCAGCAGCAGAATCTGGCTGCTGTCACCCCAGCTCCGGAATTCACTGTGAATGGCACTTCGGCTACGGTTACGCTGCCAGCTGGTATCTATCTCGTCGTGGATAACACCGATGCGACTGCTGGCGTCACCAAGGCTGTTCCAATGATTGTCTCTTCTGGAGAAGTCAAGGATGGTGTGCTCACTAATCCGACGAAGGGCACTACGGTGAATTTCAAGAATTCTGCCGTCGAAGAGCCTAGCAAGACTGTCTCCGCGACGAGTGTTTCTCTCGGCCAGACCCTGACCTATACCCTGACGGGTCATGTGGCTAACCCGAAGCCGGAAACGTTTGTTTTCCACGATATTCCAAGCGTTGGCCTGACTGTCAAGGCTGATTCTTTCAGCGCAACCGTTGATGGGAATTCTGTTGCTTTCGCGAATTACTTCACTACTGATTTCAACAGCTTGTCCGATTATAAGGGTGACGGTGCAAATGAGTTCACTGTTACGGTGATTCCTGCAAAGCTCGCTGAACTTGCCGGTAAGACTATTGTTGTTACTTACAAGGCTGTGGTGAACTCCGAAGCCACGGGCAACGACGTGAGCAACAAGCTGGTTAAGAATGACGGTAGTTATGACACCGTAATTACTAAGCTGTTCTCCTTCAGCTTCTCGAAGCGCGATAACGATAATAATGCGCTTGCAGGCGCAGTCTTTAAGCTGTCTGTTGCTGCCGGCCAGACTGGTGCGCTTCCGACCCTAAATGGTCAGGAATACGGCACGACTCAGACTTCTGGCGACAACGGTAACGTCACCTTCTCTGGCTTGAAGGCAGGTACTTACACGGTTACGGAGACTCAGGCACCGCAGGGTTATATGAACACTTTCTTGCCGTCGTTTACTGTCACCATTGACGAGAATGGTAATGTGACCTTCGGTGAAGACGCTTTTGGCCTGGTCAACACCACCGCCAAGACCGTGAAGAACATCAAGTCCATCACCCAGCTGCCGCTCACCGGCGCTGCGGGAACCATGCTGTTCACCGTTGTGGCTCTGCTCGTGGCTGGCGCTGGCGTGACCATCGCCATCAAGTCTCGTCAGAACGCCGAGGCCTGATCGCCCATCTCTGACGGTGTTCGTTAAGAACACCAATTCGGAGTGATTTAAGGTCGACCCATTATGGGTCGGCCTTTTTGTATTGCTCTGTATTTCATGTGGGATTGCTTGGATTGCGCCATATTGCGTTGCTTTGGACGTGCCACCCGATGTGGGTGGACATTGCGTTTTTCGAGGGTATAAGGCGTTTCGGTGGGATGTGTTGCAACAAACGGAATCTGGAAACGTGAACCGTTATGGGGGCTGTTAGTCAGGGGAGTGAAGTGGGGGTATTGCACGGAAGGAGGGCCATAGAATCGCAGACACATCCGCAAAAGAAAGCAACGAAGCATCAATGGGAGGTATTGCGATGCGCAGTGGGGGAGCATTCAGTGACGAGGAGATTCAGCTGTTGCGTGGATTGCCGGCTGTTTCCAATGTGACTCGTGATCGTATCACCTATTCCGACACATTCAGACAGGTGTGCACTATCCGATATCTTGCGGGGGAGTCGCCCACCAAGATCTTCCGCGAAGCGGGTCTGCCGCCGGAATTGGTTGGTTACAAGCGTATCGAGCGCAGTGTGGCGCGGTGGAAGGATGCGGCCATCAAGTCGGTGAGCGGCAGCGACACCATGACCGATGGTGAGATCATAGCGCAGCTTGCGGCGCGGTATAAGCGTGCGTTGGCGACGAGGCGGAGTCTTGAAGACATCGCCAATACGGCCACTGAGCCGAAGCCTGCCGCAACGGCTGCGTCGAATGACGTTCATCCGTTGTCTCTCGGACTGTTCGACGGTGATACGGCCGGCATTATTATCAGGCAGCAGGCTCGTCGTATCGACGAGCTCGAGCGCGATGTGGTGAGGTTGCGCAACAAGCTGGACAAGGAAGTCGGGCCCAATCCTGCCTCCGCTGAGGCCTGACTTATGCTATCTAGCTTATAGATGGCGGATGGTGCGCCTTATTTGCCAGTTCGGGGGTGTAAATCATACCCCCGAACCGCCTATTCTCGTCTAGCACCCGCCATCTATAAGCGAAATACCTTTCCGCAAAGCCCCAAATCCGCCATCTATAAGCCAGATAGGCCCATCGGTTTGACCATGGGCAGACTCGGTTAGAGATGCTCTTGGCAAAAATGCCAATTTCGGCCTCCTGCAAGGGTTTTGCTGGGGCTAACCCACGATTTGCGTAAGTCCTAACCCATGATTTGCGTAAAACGTGGTTCGCTCAGAGCTGTGGCCGGAGACCGTCCAAGTTCGACCGACATTATCGGAATCGTTAGGGAAGAAGGCACGCGGGCGGAGTGCAATATAATGTTCCCTATGGCTGGCAGTTCAAGGGGGCAAGACTGATGGCAGTTTTTCCGCATGGGAGCGCGCGCGGCGGGTCGAGAAGCGACGGTCCTCAGCAAATTAAGGACTTACGCGCCGACGATTTTTATGGCGATTCGCACGATGGCAACGACGGCTCGCGCGGTTCGCACGACACCACGCGCAACACGCGCACCTACACTTTCCCGACTTTCGCGGAGGCGACCGACGCGTCCGAAGCGATGCACGAGCGTCGCGCGGATCGCAACAAGTCCATTGCCATGCGCGTGCTTGCGGCGGTGCTGATTCTTACCGCGCTCGGCATTGGCATGTTTCCGAGAGTGTTGCAATACCGTTCGGCGCGCGAGCTGGCGAGCACGTCGGCGCGTTCCGAAAAGCGCGTGGCGGGCTGGCCATACCCGCAGGCCGATGAGGCGTTCGCCGCGGCCAGGGAGTACAACCAGCGACTTGCCAAGTCGGGGCAGCCGGTGATTGGCGAGGCGAAGGATCCGCTCGCCGAACTGTATGACGGTCCGCAGAATGCAGCCAACAACGCCAGCGCCGACGGCTCAGACAACTCCGGCGACTCCGCCAGCGCCAAAGACAAGGAATATCAAAGCCTGCTTGACTCCGGCGATGGCGTGATGGGGGCCATCCGCATCCCGAAGATTTCCGTGAACCTGCCGGTTTACCACGGCACGTCCGAGCTGACGCTTGCGTCCGGCGCGGGTCACCTGTACGGCAGTAGCCTGCCGGTGGGCGGCAAGAACACGCATTCGGTGATTACCGGCCATCGCGGATTGGTTGAGGCCGCAATGTTCACCCGATTGGATGAGATGCGCGTCGGCGACTATTTCTACCTCGACGTAATGGGCCGTACGCTCGGCTACAAGGTGGATCGCATCACCGAAATCAATCCGGATGACACGTCGAAGTTGAAGATTGTGCCCGGCGAGGACCGCGTGACGTTGATGACGTGCACCCCGTACGGCGTGAATACGCACCGTCTGCTGGTTTCCGCGCTGCGTTCCGCCATTCCCGGGGAGATTCCGGCGGAGGCCGATGCCACGAAGGATGCGCGTGCGATCGGTGCGTGCATTGGGGGCGGCATATTGCTGTCGGGGGCATTGGTGGTCTGGCTGTGCCATAATCCGTGGCGTGTCCGTAGGCATGCTGCATGGTGGCCAAAGCGAGGATAGTAGTTACTTTTCCCGCTGTTTACTTATATGGCGAGATTTTTTACGTTTTGAGACACGCCGAAAAGAAGATTGACAACGTTTGCTTTCCCTCCTCTCCCCCAAATTGACGGGGGGGGGGTGATGGATTAAGGTCATTGGAATATATACGTTCTTAAGGGTGACGCACCCTCGTAATTACCTCGTAACGGGTGTATGCATTGCGATATTTTTCTTTTTATCGTCAAAGTACGAAGCGAAATACGGCATCAGGCAGTGCCTAGGCAGTATCTATCCAAAGGTGGTCCGCCTCGTTGGATAGATCAATAGGGGGACGGACTCATGAGGCGTGCATATGCACAGCGTCGAGTGAAGACGGGAGACGCCTTCACTCGACGCATACTTGCGACAATTATCTCAATCGCCATGCTGGTTGGCATGGGTGGTGTGGGCGTATCGGTGGCGTCCGCGGAAGAAGATGCGACTGCCGTCGATACTAGTGCCGTCATCGAACCGCAGGCTGGGCAGCAGGAAGTCGAGCCGGCTGAAACCGCATCCGAGTCGCAAACAAAACAGCAGGACGAAGACCAAGCTGAGCGACCGGACAAGGAGCAGACGAAACAGCAGACTGAACCGAATGGCGTTGCCTCAGAGCAAGGTGATGCCGCCAAGTCAAACGACGTTGCTTCCGAACAAGACGATGCCGATTCCATTCGGTCAATCACGCAGCCCGACGATCAGCCGATTGTGTTGGCGGCTCAGCCGACCGCTCTGGCGAATCAAATACAACCGGCCGCGGAGAGTGAGACAGGCTCCCAGCTCTTGGAGGAGACTTTCAAGAACAGCAATTTCGCTGATCCCGACAGTTGGTCGACAAAAGATGACGCATGCTTGACTGCGAAGACCAGGGGCTGCACAAGCACAAAAGACAGTGCTGCTATCCAAGGGCATGCACGTAACGGCTACCTGCAATTGACCGATAACAGCGCAAGCGCGAAAGGTTCGGTGCTGTACAACCAGCCTATCATCAGCAAAAACGGTCTGCATGTGTCGTTCGACTATTACATGTATCACACAACCAGCAGCGGCCTCAATACACCAGGTGACGGCATCGGCTTCTTCCTTGTGGATGGCGCTGCCACGTTGCAGCAAACCGGTGCGGCTGGTGCTGGACTGGGCTATGCGACGAATGATGAGGATGGCACTGGCAGTAAAGCCCGTGAGGAAGGCGTGGCCCAAGGCGTTCTGGGCATTGGCTTGGACCGTTTCGGCAATTTCAGTACCCAGCATGCGCCCGGCACGACGAATCGTGTCACCGGTGGCGATGATTGCGGTCAGTGGGAGAATCCGACTGGACCCAATTCGATTACGCTCCGTGGCAAGGGCATTGCGGACAATGGAAAGTGGACCAAGGGCTATTGCATCGTCACGTCGGAGCAGGTGGTTAGTGGTCTGGATACGAAGACTGCAACCAATGCGGCGAACGATACTAACGGCAAACGCGTTGATATCACCATCGCTCCGCTGGCGAATGCGACCGCCACAACCCAAAAGCTGACCGTCAAGATTGACGGTGCAACCGTACTCAAATATGACATCGATCGTCTGCCGGATTCGGTGAAGTTCGGTTTCAGCGCGTCCACGGGCGCGGCTCATCAGGTGCAGTTGATTCGTGGCTTGAGCGTCTATTCGATGAAGAAGCTGAGCCAGCTCGATTTGGTGAAGTCCGTGGACAAGGATAGGTATCCGAATGCGGACACGCATGTGTTCCAAGTGGGGGATGAAGTCCCGTACACGTTCGTCGTGCGCAACAGCGGCAACACCCAGCTGAACAGCATCACGGTGAAGGATCCGAACATCACAAACGTCACCTGTGGCGCGCAGATTCTTGCGCCGGGTGCCCAGACTCAGTGCTCCGGGACGCTGACCATCACCGAGAGCTTGGTGGGTGAGAATGGCACCTTCACGAACACCGCCACCGCCACGGCGAAGGATGCGGATGGCAAGTCCGTGACTTCGCCGCAGGCGCAGGCGACGATTCATGTGAACAAGCCGCTGGGTGCTCCCGAGAAGCATAAGCGCATCAAGAAGAACGGTGATGGCACCTACACACTGAACGTGGATGTGAAGGGCGCTGCCAGCAGCACCACGGTCACCACCACCCAGCCGATTGATTTCACGCTGGTGTTGGACGTGTCCGGTTCGATGGATGACCCGATGGGCAAAACGGATACGACCAATCGGTTGGAGGCGTTGAAGATCGCGGTGGACAAATTCCTTGAGGGCGCGGCGAATGCCAATAAGGGTGCGCAGTCCGGTTCCGAACCGGTTCGTGTCGGATTGGTGAAGTTCGCCGGCGATGAAAAGGACGAAATCGGGGATGACACGTACCGAAGTGGTGGGTACACCTACAACTACTCCCAAATCGTTAGCGATCTGACTGCGAATATGAGCGGTCTGAAGAACAAAGTCAGCAAACTCAAAGCCGCTGGCGCCACCCGAGCCGACAATGGATTCAATCTTGCGGTCAAGGTGATGGGCAGTGCTAGTGCTCGAACCGATGCGAAGAAGGTCGTTATCTTCTTCACGGATGGCTCGCCTACATCGTCTAATGGGTTTGAAAAAGAAGTGGCAAACAATGCCGTTACCGCTGCCAAGAAGTTGAAGGATGGCGGTGCCGCCGTGTATTCCATCGGCATCTTCGCCAGTGCCAACCCGTCCTCGCTCTCCAGCAACGAGAACCAGTTCATGCATGCGGTGTCCAGCAATTTTCCGAAGGCAACGAGCTACAAAAATCGTGGCGACGACGGAGATAAAGACGCCGGGTATTACAAGGCCGCCACGAACGCTTCGGAGCTGAATGCCATCTTCGACGAGATTGAGAAGAGCGAGACCACCACATCCGCATACACCAAGGTGACCATGGAGGACACGCTCTCCGGCTATGTCGAGCTTGCGGATAGCAACTACAAGGTCGTTGCCAAGGATGCTTCCGGCAAGGTGGTCTCCTTGACTAAGAATGTCGATTACACCTTGACGTATGACGCGAGCACGAAGAAATTCACGGTCGCATTCCTGAAGCCTCTGGTCAACAACGTGACATACACGCTGGAATACAACGTGAAACCCACGCAGAAAGCGTATGACGAGTATGCCGCCAACCTGAACGCCGGTAAGGATGGATATGACGGCGTAAAGGGTGACGCGAACACCGATCTGCCGGGAAACGCCACGTCCTCGAACCAGCCGGGTTTCCATGCGAACGATTCCGCGTGCCTGGCGTACTCGGCCGATGGCGTGGATCATGCATGCGGCGGCAATCCGTATCCGCATCCGGTGATCCAGGTGGTTTCCTCGACGCTGCATATCGAAAAGCAGTGGAGTGGAGACGGTGACAAGCCGGAAAGCATCACGGTGGATATCAAGCAAGGTGGCAATAGCTACAAGACAGTCACGTTGAAGCCGGATGCGAACGGAAACTGGTCCACGGATGTGATCATTCCGGCCGGTGCCGCGAAAACGTACACGGTGACGGAAACCGAACCGGAGAACCATCAGTGGAAGGCCTCCTACCAGCACAAAGTCGGCAATGGTGCTCTCGCTGACGGCAATGCGGTGACGGTGCCGGAATCCACGGCATCGCAGAACGCCACAGTAGTCATCACCAACACGTTGAAGACGGCCACGTTGAAGAACGCAATTGGCGTGAAGAAGGAGCTGGTCGGCCGCGATTGGAAGGATTCCGACGAGTTCACTTTCAAGCTGAAGGCGGACGATTCCAATCCAGACGCGCCGATGCCAGCTTCCTGCGAGAACCAGTCGGCGTGCACGGTGACGGTGAAACGCGGTTCGTCTGACGATCACGTTGCTTACTTCGGCGACATCACGTATGACGCAGGTGAAGCCGAGTACACATATCTTGTGACGGAGAACGCTGGTAATGCTTCCGCAATGTATTACTCGCAGGCGGAATACCGGGTGGTCGTGTCCGTGATGAAAGACGGAACGTCCGGTGAATGGAAGGCCGTTGTCGAATCCGTGACCCAGCTGAAAACCGATTATGGTGTCGCTGGTTCGAATTGGGATAGTACCCGGCCAATGCTGTTCACCAACAAATACATTTCGGCATCGTCGCTGCCATTGACGGGCCGCATGGGCGCGGAACGATGGTGGCAACTGGCGGCGAGCGGGATTGGCGTGGTGGCATTGCTGGCCGGCGCTGCGGCCGACCAGTGGAGACGCAAGAAGCGGCTCGGCTGAACAACACAGGATTTGCGGATCGCGGGGGCATGTTGGGTTCCCGCCTCCCGCGATTGCAGAACACAGTAACCAACAATTAGGAAGAGGAGATTCTCATGAAGATGAGGAAGCTTTTTGCAGGGCTGGCCGCCGCGGCAACGTTGCTGAGCGGCATGGCCAGCGGCGTCGCCGCCGCACAGGCTGATGATGCTCCATTGCTGCAAGTTAACCACGCACAGGAAGGCCATACGTACACGCCATACAAGTTTGCCACGTTCGAGAATCCTGGCGATGGCTCGGTCGAAGTGAAAACGGTTGACGCATGGAAGGGAGCTGTGACCACCGCTGCTGACGTGGCTGATGGAAGCCACAACGGCATCCCGACAGAGTACAAGGATAATCCAGCCGCCTATGTGGCGACGTTCACTGCGGATCAGCTCCGTGTCTTCGCCAAGACCTTGGCTGGGATTACTCCGCCGGCAGGACCTGATGGTACTGGCCTGACCGTAGCCAAGGATCAGGCAAATACGAGCCAGGCGGTCAATGTGAACGGAGAAGGCTGGTATCTGGTGAAGGATACGTTCACCAAGGCTGGCGAAACGACTGTGACGTCGGGGACTCCGGCTGTGGTGGCCACCACCGTCAATGGACTGTCCAATCTGAGGATTGCGGCCGATACGACGACCGGTCAGGGCAACATCACGACTGAAGGCCAGTTCAACGCGAAGAACGCGAATCCGACCGACGAGCCGCTCAAGTTCGCCCGGATGAATGACGTGGATGTGAACGGTAAGAGCGTAAAGGTGGGCGACACCGTGGACTTCACTGTGGCCGCGGACGTTCCTCATGCTGCGGCTGGCTGGGATGCGTACCCCTTTACCATTACCGATACCGCGTCCAAAGGTTTGCAGATTGCGGCAAAGAGTGCCTTCACGGTCCAGTTCGGAGATCATACTACTGTGGATCCCGATCTGTACACGATAACGCAGGAAGGCAATGCTCAATCCGGCACCACCACGACCATCTATTTTGCCGATGCCACAACGCTGGCCGGTAGGACGATCGTCGTGTCGTACCAGGGCACCGTCACCAAGGATGCGTTGGATGGCTTGAGCGGCAGTGTGGACAACAAGGCCACAATCACCACCAAGGATGGTACCAGCGGTGAAGGCAAGACTGTCCTTAAGACCTACGGTTTCCAGTTCACGAAGATTGGCAAGGAAGGGAATGAGGCCAAGCCTCTAGCCGGCGCCAAGTTCGTTGTCAAGAATGCGGAGGGCAAGTTCCTTAAGCAGGCTGAGGACGGTGCGTGGTCGTTTGTTTCCGATCAGAATGATGCCAAGACGTTCACTACTGAGAATGATGGTTTGGTGAAGGTCGCGGGTCTTGCGGCGGGAACCTACACGGTTGTGGAGACTCAGGCTCCGACCGGCTACGCCCAGAACTTCAGGGTCACTTTCAATGTGGAGATCACAGATGAAGGTCTCGTCACCTTCGAGCCGGATGCCCTTCGTCAGGTCCAACCGGTCGATAACACCACTGCGAATGCCACCGCTACCGTGCTGAACGTCAAGTCTGTCACTCAGCTGCCGCTGACCGGTGCCGCGGGAACCGTGTTGTTCACCGTCGTGGCGCTGCTGGTGGGTGGCGCTGGCGTGGCTGTGGCGGTCAAGAGCCGTCGCCGCACGTACTGAGCGCATGCGTTCGGTGTGAGTGAGTTGTGAATTGACTCACTCACAATAAAAGTCAATGCGGGCGGTTGTGGGTATTCCATAATCGCCCGCATTGATGTGTGACCGACCGGTTGAAGTGATATACGGTCAGCAATATTTGAAAAGCTGCTTGTGAGAAGTCGGATATACACTTGCTTCATCATGGGGTATAGCAAAGGGGGTAAAACGATGCGCGGTGGAGGATCATTCAGCATGGACGAGCTCCAAATGTTGCGGGATCTGCCGGCGGTGGCCAACGTATCGAAAGACCGCATCACGTACTCCAACGCTTTCAAACAGGTGTGTGTCATACGGTATCTTGCGGGGGAATCGCCGACCAAAATCTTCCGCGAGGCGGGATTGCCGCCGGAACTGATTGGGTATAAACGTATAGAACGAAGTGTGGCGCGTTGGAAGGCTGCCGTCCTCAAATCCGTGAGTGGTAGCAGTAACATGAGTAACGGCGAAATCATTACGGAGCTCGTCAACCTGTATGTTCATGCGGTGACGCGCAAGGAGAAACTCGACGACATCGCAGGAATCGCCAATCCCGATAAGGCGAACATTGGAAATGCTCCGCATCCGCTGGACGGGGCGAACGTGTCGGGGGGGGTATATATCCGCTGACGTGCCCGTCCCGTCCGATGCGGCTGCCATCGCCGTGCCGCCTGCACCTCTCAGCGCGAGCAGCGGCCTTGACAGCGAGACGGCGCTTGTCATCATCAAACAACAGGCTCGGCGCATCGACGAGCTGGAACGCGAAAACGAATCGCTCCGTGGCAAGCTGAAAACCTTGGCAAGCTGACTCCACCCGTCGCAAAGCGTTTTTTGGAAAAGATGCGAATCTGCCACATATAGCGCATTTCGCGGTGCGAACAACGGCGGAGATTGTGCGGTTGGCGCGGTAGGGTGTGAACATTATGACTTTTGGGAATACGAAAACCGGAAAAACTGGTACAAGCACGTCCGAAGCGACGGAAACCGCGCAAATCAAATCCGTCGAAAGCCTCGACAAAGGCAACGACATGGAACGCGGCCTGAAAAACCGCCACGTCCAATTCATCGCCATCGGCGGCA
>ENA-OPSQ01001519-OPSQ01001519.1-human-gut-metagenome-genome-assembly--contig:-NODE-1519-length-15486-cov-3.348001_pt1 | contig 15486 bp, 10 predicted proteins | sample MGYA00241456_ERZ501904 | MGnify/ENA primary metagenome ERZ501904 (study PRJEB25962, sample SAMEA2042452) | human gut metagenome | biome: human gut; feature: human-associated habitat; material: faeces...
CTGCTGTTAAGGGTAAGGATATTATTTATATTTATCATGATACGATTGATGCTTCAAGTCACAATGATGAAACAACAGTGTATAATGCTTGTTATAGGGCTAATCATGAAATTAAGAATTTAGTGAATATGATTTGTAGTGAATTAAATGGCTTGAATGTCATTATTACATCAGATCATGGCTTCTTATATACATACCAGGAATTAAATGAATCAGATAAGATGGAGAGATCTTCATTTAAGAAGGATATTGTGGAACAAGGTCGTCGTTATGTAATTACTAATGATTTGGCAAATCCAGATTTCTTAATGCCAGTAAAAGGTATTTATAATGATGCAAATCTATTAGGCTTTGCACCAAGAGAGAATATTCGTATTAAGGGTTATGGTGGTACTAAGTTTGTTCATGGTGGAACAAGCTTACAAGAAATGTGTGTTCCAATTATTAAATATAAGTATTTAAGAACGGGATATAAGGCTTATAGAATCAATAAGGATAAGTATGATACAAAACCTGTAAGTATTGCCTTGCTTTCTTCAAATCGAAAAATTAGTAATATGATCTTTAATTTGAGTTTCTATCAAAAAGAAGCAGTTAAAGATAGTTATGTACAATGTACTTATAATGTTTATATTACAGATGCTTCGGGTAATGAAGTGAGTGATGTACAAAAAATCATTGCGGATAAGACAAGTACAATTCCTAAGGATAGGGAATTTAAATGTACGTTTAACTTAAAATCACAACAATTTAGTAATACAGAAACATATTATTTGGTTATTGTGGATGAAAAAGGTAAACAAGTACCTATAAAAGAAGAAGTACAGATTGATATTGCGATGGCAATTGGTGATTTTGATTTCTTTGGTTTGGATGGTGAATGATAAATATGAATAATGATATGTTGACAACTATTATTGGCGGTGTCATAGGACTTGTTTCTGCTTTAAGTGGTGTATATTTTCAGAGATTTTTAGATCGAAGGGGTGAACTAAATATTTTTTATAAATTTTGTTATAGAAAAGAAAGATCTGTTTCATGGGGCTTTGAAACTGGTGTTAATAATATTAATTTATTTACAGTACCTATCGTTTTCGAATTTCAAAATACAACAAATGTTACTAAAGTTGTAAGAGATGTTAGTTTGCTACTTTATAAGGGGGATAGTTTTGTTTGTAAAATGGATCAGATGGATCATTTACACATAACTAGTAAAAAAGGCAATACCATTACAAATGAGGAAGATTTATATTATGGTGCTGAAAAAGGGTCATATTCCTTTGTTATTGGACCAAGAAGTCTAGTTCATCATGAATGCGAATTCATGTATAAAGCGCAAGATAGTGAATTGAAGAATTTAAAATTTGATACTTTAAAATTAAGATATTATGATGAAAAAAATAAAGAATATCTATTTTTGATTCGTAAAATTAATGATTGTTGGAACAAGAAATTATATCCGAATGATAAAGAATGGATATTAATCAAATAATCCAAGTAGAAGGGCTATATGCCCTTTATATGGAGTGTATGGTATAAGTTAGGATCAAATCCTAACCATTCCATCAAACTAAAATTAAAATTATAGGAGGTTCTTTATGACGGATAGAGAAGAGATAAAGGCAAAGTTACGTTCTAACTTTGATGGCAAAATAGTTCGAAAAGATTTAACAAAGAAAATTAAAGAGGGTGCCAATGTTCCTGTCTATGTGCTTGAGTTCCTTCTTGGTCAATATTGTGGTTCGGATGATGAGCAGATTATTTCTCAGGGAATTGAAAAGGTTAAAAAGATTCTTGCGGATAATTTTGTTCGTCCAGATGAAGCACAGAAAACATTGTCTGTACTGCGTTCTAGAGGAATGTATACAGTTATAGATAAAATCACAATCAATTTAAATATTCGTACAGATCAATATGTAGCTGATTTTTCAAATCTAGGTATTACGGGCATTCCTATTTCGAGTGAATATCCTGAAAAGTATGATCGTTTATTGTGTGGTGGTATTTGGTGTATTGTTCAATTGGAATATGTTTTTAATGAGCAGGATAAACATTCAAATCCAATTAAGATTGCCAAACTTACACCAATCCAAATGCCTCATGTAGATATCCATGATTTAAAAGAAGGTCGTAAATCTTTTTCAAAAGAAGAATGGATGGATGTTTTACTTCGTTCAATTGGTATGGAACCTGATCAATTGAATGAAAGAGAAAAATGGTTGTTGTTGCTTCGTTTAGTACCTTTAGTAGAAAATAACTATAACTTATGTGAGTTGGGTCCTAGAAGTACGGGTAAGTCTCATATTTATAAAGAGATTTCACCAAATAGTATTTTAGTATCTGGTGGTCAAACTACAGTCGCTAACTTATTTTACAATATGAATAAGCGTACTGTAGGATTGGTTGGTTTATGGGATTGTGTGGCTTTTGATGAAGTGGCTGGTATTAAATTTAAAGATAAAGATGGCATTCAAATTATGAAGGATTATATGGCATCTGGATCTTTTGCACGTGGCAAAGAAGAAAAGGCTGCCAGTGCATCTATGGTTTTTGTAGGTAATATAAATCAAAGTGTAGATGTGTTATTAAAAACATCTTCATTATTTGATCCATTCCCACCAGAAATGGCTACAGATACTGCTTTCTTAGACCGTATTCATTGTTACTTACCTGGATGGGAAGTGCCTAAGTTTAGACCCGAACACTTTACGGATGATTATGGTTTTATTACGGATTATTTTGCGGAATTTATTCGTGAACTTAGAAAATCACAGGAAAGTGATGCGTTGGATAAATATTTTAAATTAGGTAAAAACTTAAACCAAAGAGATACGATTGCGGTTAGAAAAACGGTTTCTGGACTTGTTAAGTTACTATATCCTGATGGAGAATATTCTAAGGATGAATTGGAAGAAATTCTTCGTTTAGCTTTGGAAATGAGAAGACGTGTTAAAGAACAATTAAAGAAAATTGGAGGTATGGAATTCTATGATGTCAATTTCTCTTATATTGATAATGAAACGTTTGAAGAAAAATATGTGTCTGTACCAGAACAAGGATCTAGTACATTAATCCCGGAAGGAATGTGTAATCCAGGACAGGTATATACAGTTTCTACTGGAAAATCTGGAATGATTGGTTTATTTAGATTGGAATCACAATTGCTTCCTGGAAATGGTAAATTTACTTGTAATGGATTGGGCAGTGATAGAGAGGCTAGAGAGAGTACGCAAAATGCATTTAATTATTTAAAGGCAAATGGAAATCGTATTAGTCAGTCTATTAGTACAACAACAAAAGACTATATTATCCAATATCAAGATTTACAGGGTATTGGAATGACAAGTACATTATCATTACCCACATTAATAGCATTATGTTCAATAGCTATTCAAAAACCAACAGTAAGTTCTTTAGCTATACTTGGTGATATTAGTGTAAGTGGTACTGTATCAAAGGTAGAAAACTTAGCAAATACTTTACAAGTATGTTTAGATTCTGGTGCAAAGAAAGTGTTATTACCAATCACTTCAGCAGTAGATTTGGGAACAGTTCCACCAGAACTTGTTGGATGTTTTAATCTAATATTCTTTAGTAATGCAGAGAATGCAGTGTTTAAAGCGTTAGGAGTGGAATGATGTATACGTATAATCAACCAACAAAAATGAAAGCACGACATTTAGTAATACAAAATGCAGTTGAAAATTTAACACTTAATCGACAATCGTCAGCAATTGTTCAACGAAATTATGTTAGAAGTGTTTATGATTATTTTCAATCAAAAGAGGAGATTTCAAACACAAAAAAAGAAATTGAAGAAATCGATTTTAAATACATTATTGACTGGGAAAAACTTCATGATGTTAAAGTGAAAAAAAAGAGCCCAGAAGAACTAACTGTATGTTATTTATGTGGACCTGAACCTGATAATGATTTTAAAGAATTTACAAATTTAGGAATATTACCGCAAAATATATGGGCTTTTGAAAACAATAAAAGTTGTTATGATGCTGCATTAAAAGCATATGAACAAGGAATGTATCCTCAACCACGCATTATTAAACAAAAAATAGATTCTTTTTTCATTAATACACCAAAATCATTTGATATTGTATATTTTGATGCATGTAGTACTCTAATATCGGAACAACATAGTTTAAAAAGTATCAGGACCTTATTTCAATATAATCGATTAGAATCAATTGGGGTTCTGATAACTAATTTTTCAGCTCCTGATTTATCTGCAGATAATCAAGAACTATGTAAGTTTATTGCATTTTATCTATATTTCAAAAAAGAAAATGCAGAGGAAATTAAACTAAATGATAAAAATATTTGCAATATAGAATATACTCAATTATTACAACAAGTAAAAGATAATTTTGACAAGTATTATAGTGCTTTTATTTCATATGTAATACGAGACTTAGGTTCGGTTCTAGTTCCAATACAAAAAATAAATACCAATACGTACTTTTCTAAATTATTCAAGAAAAATGCTGATCAGGTAGAAAATTATTCTTCATTATTTCAACAAGCTAAAAATAATAATTTAGCTAAAATGATTTTTTCAGCTAAGTTTTTACAAGACAATGATGTTCACTCAAAAATATTCGATTTATTCTTTAATGATATCGGCTCTTTAGACGCTTTATTTGATTGCTTTAAGGTCTTAATAAATATGCAACAAGGAACGATAAATATTGATGATAGTTTAAAAGAGATAACTGATTATTTTGAGAGTGGACAGATTTATAACTTCCTAGATACTGTACATAGAAACATGTTTTTTGACATAGTATTAAATCAATTAACATATCCAATGCATTATAATAATAAGAATAATTATCGGTATAACTATATTGCAAAACATAACCATATGTATATGGATTTGACTGTATTTGATGAATGTAGATATATATACGAATGGCTACCTGCAATGCATCAGATTAAATCAGCATTTTTAAATAAATCATGGCAATATGTCTTTCGCTTTGCTTTGGATGGATTGGTGAAATCACGAAAAGATTACAATAATGAATTATTTTTTCAAGGGACAGTAATTTCGGAGAGAGAAAAACAATTTTCAACTGCAAAAATAAAATCTAGAGAAAAAATAGGGAGGTAACTAAAATGGATGAATATCAATTAGATTACACAGATGTTGATGAAATATTTCGAGAGAAGCTTAAAATTCAAAATATCGTAAAAAGTATTAGCACAATTTTCGATAATCCTAGATATTTTGATAGAATTAACTTCAAACCATATTTCCAACGTAATTACGTTTGGGATGATGAAAAAGCAACATACTTTATAGAAAGTATACTACTTGGGACGGAAATTCCCCCGCTAGTATTCTTTCAAACTAAAACAGATAATGAAGTTATTGATGGAAGGCAAAGATTTGAAACGATTAATAATTTTTTAAAAGACAAGTTGACTTTAAAGAATAAAGGATTGCATAGCCTAAAACAATTAGCTGGCTTAAAATATAGTCAAATAGATGAGGAAATACGGAATTCTTTTGAAGATACTCGTATTCGAATTTTACAATATGAGGTCGTAAATGAACCAAGGCTAGATGAGCTTAAAGAAGATAAAATAAAAAAAGAAATATTCAGAAGGTATAATTCTGGAATTACACCTTTACAAAAATATGATATTGAACGAGCAATATTTATAGACGATCCTTTAACTAATTCTCTTTCAAACCAGTTAAAAGATAATCATGAATTATTTTCGTATTTATGTTCAATTATTTTGCCTAGAAGTAAAAAAAAGGAAAACGAACGAGACAAGATAAACATCCTTACTGCAATAATAAGAGAGTTAATAAGCATGGAGTATTTGACAATTTATGAATTTGCAAAATCTTCTAAAACCGATTTGATTAGAAAAACGTATTTTAATAATGTTGCCGATAAAGATTCTGTGCAAGAATTAAATAAGTTTTTAAAAATAATTCAAATCTTAGGCGATTTTACAGAGTTAATGGAAAAATCAAATGTTGACATAAAAAGCAGTCAATTATTTTATGAATGCTTATATTGGATAGTAAATATTGCATTATCTAATCATCTTTCCATTCAAGAAGATGATGAAAGAAAAATAATTGAAATGATAAAAAATGATAGAACAGATGAAATTTGGGAGAAAATTAATAATAATCCTCAGAGACTTTATTCTGAATTGTTTGAACCAACTGGATCGCACTATTACGGTGCAATAATGAACAGATATATTTTTTTGGGAAATATTTTTTCGAAGTATTTTAATTACAATTTTTCAAAATATATTCGTAATAAAAATTCAAATGATATACCATCTACACAAAAAGAAGAATTTAATAAATATAAAATCAATAAGGCTCTTCCAGAAACACTTTCCATTGTAGATATTATGCGAGATATTGAAAAATCAAGATTTTTAATTCGTCCAAATTACCAACGATCTGAAATGAAAAATACAAATAAATCTTCATATTTAATGGAAAGTATACTTCTTGGCATTAATATTCCACCGTTATTTATTTACAAAAGAGAGAATGGAACAAAAGAAGTGATAGATGGCCAACAACGTTTATTAACTATTCTTGGCTTTTTAGGTAAACAATATATTGATGAAAACGGAAAATCACAATATTCGATTAAAAATTGTTTTAAATTATCACAGCTCAAAATATTAAAAGAATTGAAAGGAAAAACAATTGAAGATCTTTCAGAAGATTTTAAGAATCGTATTTTAGATTTTGCTATGGATATCATAGAAATTGATGGACAACAAAATCCAGATTTTAGTCCTATCGATTTGTTTTTGCGTCTTAACAGTAAACCTTATCCCATTAAAGATAATACTTTTGAAATGTGGAATGCATATCTTGATAAACGGATTATATTGAAAGTTAAAGAATTAGCCTCTAATTATCACACGAAAGTATTCAGAGCCAGAGATCCAAGAATGAAGATTGAAGAATTAATTACTTCTTTAGCATATATCGATTATAAATTATCAATACAAACGGAGTTAAATTCGGTTTTAAATATCTATACTCGTGATGAAAGACTTTGTGCTAGATTGACTAGTAAATCGCAAATGACAAAACAATTAAATGAAATTTCTCAAAATTCACCCGAACAATTTCTTAATTCATTAAATCGTGTTGAAAATTTTGCAAATAAAATTCTTTTATTAACTGATGGCAATAAAGATAAAATGAAGTCGCTAGTTAATCATTCAAGAAAAGGAACTGCATTTAAAACGGATCAAAATTTCTATTATTTGTGGTTAATACTTAAAAATATAGATATTTCAATAATAGAAAAAGATAAAAATAAAATTTTTGAAATTATTAGATTTAAGTTTAAGGACATTCAATCTTTTAAAGGTAAAGTAGATGTACAAACCTTAAATAATTTATTTGATTCTATTGATTAATCACTTTGGATTGGCAAATATAATACCTCACTATCTTTTTTTAAGTTTAGATAAGGTGTAGGTATTTGTTCGCTGTTCTGTTTTAGTTTCTTCAAACGTATTGGATTTTTCCGCCTGAGTATTCTATGGTGGCGAATCCACCCAATCCATTTGGACAGAGCCATTAAAAGATGTATTAAGAAGATGGAAGAAATATATGAGGGGTGAAAAATCATGAATATAGTGATGGTTCTTTAGAAGATATATTTAGTAAACTTGATGATGTTGATGATAGTATTAATAACTTAAGCTAGATTTTGTGGTATCATATATATGTAATGATATATCTTTTTTCAAATCAGTTAGAAATAATATAATGTGGCATTGTCTGATTTGTGATGATGCCTTTATTTTGTGGAGTTGAGGTTATGCAGGATTTTAAGTTACTTACTAGACAATTGTTAGAAACATATCTAGGATCGGATACATTGAGTGATGTTGCGATTCAAGATTTTTTAGATTCGAATGCGAGTATTATTGGTACGGGAAAACAAGAATTCTTTAAAAATATTGAGCACTTTTTAAATTCTTTCAAATTTGATGTGGAGAAAAGAAAGAATATTCATTTTGAATTTAAAGATTTAGAAATAGAAGAAAATATTGTGGATGATCAATGTGTCTTTGTGTATGGATCTGTTCAAATTTATGGTCTTTATGATAAAGAAGTTACAATTATACATTTGGATTCTCGCTTTACTATTGTTTATGGTTTTAGGGATGGAAAATGGAAGGTGCTTCATATTCATCATTCGATTCCAGATAAAGAACAATTGGAAGATGAAGAGTTTCCAATTACTTTAAGTAAACAGGTGCAACAGGCTCGACATGAAGTTGACGCATTATCGGCTGGGTATTCCTATATTTGTTTGATGAATCTAGAGACAGGTGATGTGGAATTGATTAAAGGAAATACTATTCCTGGCTTAAATGGACGCTATACTCAGATGGATCATAATATATTATTAGAACAAGTAAATCGTTTGATTACCGAACCATTTAGAGAGAGTAGTGTTGAATTTTATGATGGTAAGACTATCGCAAAACGTCTTGAAGGAAAGAATTCCTTATTCCATACTTGTGAAAGGACAGATGGAACTTGGATTCTTTCGATGATTGTACCTCAAAAATACGATGAGAATGGTCATGTTGTGAGTGTATTACTCGCAAATCGTGATTTTACGGAAGAAAAGAAGCGTGAGTTAGAACAAGAAGAGGCTTTACGCCAAGAAAAGATCAAGGCTGAAAAGGCGAATGAAGCTAAGTCTATATTCTTGTTTAATATGTCGCATGATATTCGTACACCGATGAATGCGATTGTGGGATATTCTCAATTGATGAAAAAGGAATTAACAAATCCTAAACTGGTTCATTATCAAGAAATGATTGAACAATCCAGCAAATTATTACTTTCTATTATCAATAACGTGTTGGATATGGCTCGTGTTGAAAGTGGTAAGATGGAGTTGGATGAAAACTTTGAGGTGGTTGGAAATGTATCTAAACTTGTTTGTAGTGCATTTGCGGCAGAAGCTTCAAGAAAGAATATTGAATTACATGAAAATGTGAATGTTGAACACAAATATGTTATTGTCGATTCTACAAAGATGCAGGAAATTCTATCCAATCTAATCAGTAATGCGATTAAATATACGCCAGAAGGTGGTAAAGTTTTGATTGATGTACAAGAACTTCCTTATGATAAAGAAGGGTATGTATTGATTCAAACAAAAGTTACAGATACTGGTATTGGTATGAGTGAAGACTTTTTGCCATCTTTATTTGATTTATTTACAAGAGAAAGAAATACAACACTATCTAAAATTCCAGGTACAGGACTTGGTATGGCTATTGTCAAAAACTTTGTGGACTTAATGAATGGTAGTATAGAAGTAGAGAGTAAGCTTGGTAAGGGTAGTACTTTTACTATTACCATTCCGCATAAGATTGCCGATAAAGATTATACTTATAGAAATATCGAATCTTCAAATGAATGTGATATTGATTTTAAGGGTAAAAGAATCTTATTGGCCGAAGATAATGAATTAAATGCAGAAATCACAAGTACTATTCTTAGTGAAATGGGTTTTGAAGTAAAGGTTGTAGAAGATGGAATTCTTTGTGTGAATGAAATCCAACGTCAACCAGCCAACACATATGATTTGATTTTAATGGATATTCAAATGCCAAATATGGATGGCTATAAGGCAACACATTGTATTCGACATCTTTCACAATTTGAAAAGGCCAATATTCCAATTATAGCTATGTCTGCCAATGCGTTTGAGGAAGATAAGCAAAAAGCATTTGATGCAAAGATGAATGATTATATAACGAAACCAATTGACCTTCAAAAAATGGAAGTGGTATTAAAATATATATTGAGTAAGCAGAATCCTCTTTGTTGAGGGTTCTAATTAATATAAAAAGTCAAAGCTGACCTTATCTACTATAATGAAAATTAGGCGTTTTAGATCAAATAAGAACAATCGCAACAAATTGAATGGAATTCACAATATTTTTACATTGGACATTTATAATAGGAATTAGCTATCGGATGAGGTAATGATGAACCCACTGAATTAAAAGTGACATTTGCTTGAGTTCTTTGCAGGTTCTTCTGTTTTCTATAAGAGCAGAATATGTCTATAATGAAGAATACGACTGTTATTTTTCCAATAAAATTATTTATTATTTTATTGGATTCGTATAAAAAAGAGAGGTTAATATGGAAGTACAAGAATTAATTGAAAATACATGGTTAGAGTTTGATGATGTGACTCGTGACTGTGTTTTATTAGATTTGAATAATTTCATTGAATTTAAGTCTATGAAAGAACCTTCTAGGGAAGGAATCGCAGAAAAATTGTATGATCATTTTGAAAAGGTTGAATTAAAGAATAAGGCGGATTTTAATAAGTTAATCAAATGGTATTTTAAGAAAATAAATGAAATCTTAGAATACCGAATTGAAGATGCTGAACCAAAAACACATGCCCAGAAGTACTATGAAAGAGCCATTTCGATTTCTAAGTCAAAACAAGTTTTTTTTCAAGACGTTGTTGACTATACTCGTATTATGATGACCTTATATGTGGAGGCTATTAAAAATCAAACGGAATCTATTTCTGATTTTAACTTATCAAAGGATTGGTTGGACCTTGATCAAATTTTAACTAATATTCGCGAAGAAACAATTCCTTTAGAAGGATTAAATAGACGTATACATTGTTTTGATACTACAGATCTATATGGATATGATTCTAATATTTTATTGATTTTAACACTGGTTCTATACAAATTACATGGTGAGGAATAGACAAGAAAACTGCTAGATAATCTAGCAGCCTTTTTGTGTTGAGAAACTGATGAAATTCAGAAATTAAGCTATACCTTATATTCTCAAATAATGGAAGAGGAAAATTAATTTTGATATGCCTTTAAAGTTCAAATATTTTGGTATAATGATTATGAGAAATAGGATGAGGAGAATAATACTATGTTTAAAATTTTGTTTCCATCAAGTCTAATGGATTCTAATGAAGTGGATTTGGCATTAAAAAATGAGTATAATGCCGCCATTCGAGCTGGATTTGATGTGCTATTGTTTGATCAGGAACAATGGTATATGTATCAAGTCTTGAAGATGAATATAACTAATATTGGAGAAGAACCCATCAAAGTGTTATTTAGAGGATTTAGGATGCAGCCTTGTGCATATCGAGAATTTAGCGTTCAATTGAAGTATTTAGGTTATCATTTACTAATTGAACCAAATGAATATGAGAATATGTACGCATTCCAGAAGATATATTCAACACTTAGAGAAGATTGTGTGCCAATCATACGTTTTCCAATGGACACCCTGATTGATGTTGAATTTATAAAGCACAAATTAGGAAAATTTATGATAAAGGACAATACGATTTGTGTTAAGGAATGCGGCTTTCCAGCTTTCTTTGATCAAAGTACAACACAGGAAGAATTCGATTCTTGGATCACAAGATTGAGTAAATACCATAAGGATATGTCTACAGGTGAATTGTATGCGGAAAAGTATTATGATGACATTCAAAATGTATGTCGTGTCTTCTATTATAAAAACATGCCTTTGTGTATGACTAACGATAGTGTACAGCCACCTGTTGAGTTGATACATAAATATGAAGTGTTAAATAATCCTTTCTTTACAATCGATTTTGCCCAATTCGAAAATGGAACATGGAAAATTATAGATTGTAAGGATGCTCAGATTTCACTTGTTTCTAACGAACCAGAAAAATTATATTATAGCTTAAGCAAGAACTCCTAAATAGGAGTTCTTTCTTTTCATTTCATAAACATCACAATTCAGACTCTTTATAATTAAAAGAGCTATTCGTGAACCCTCTGAAAAAAAAGGATGATATCTTGAGTTTTCAAAGATTCCAATTTTGAAGAAGGAGTATGTCTTATGTATATTTATCTATACATTGATGTAGCCATGATTTTATTGGCTTTAGTTGAATTACTAAAAATCACATTATTAATTATAGAAAAATGTAAAAGACACTAGTTCACCCAACACCAACGGATTAAACTAGTATCTTTACATTAGAAAATTCAGAGTGGCCACTGTATCCAGTAGTCTTTCTGTATGTGTATTATATCGATTTATTGCGGCTTATGTAAATGAATTGTATTAACAAGTTTGCACACGCCATCACTTAGTAATTCGATATTTTCTTCATTAAAAATGATATCTCTTGAGGTGTGAATTCGATCGAGATAATAGAATAAACCTTTCTTAAGACTGCAGACTCCATATGCATATTTAAAGTTGAAGTTGTCAGATGGATAAAATCCAAATCCTTTGTTCATGTGTACACTTATATAATTTGTAGATGCAAATGCTTTTATAATAACTTCATGTTTTGATTGATCATTTTTGATTCGTTTTGTCGGAAAGAAAAATATATCATTGGCATCGGATACACAATCAAAATTAATGATAAGTTTATTTTTAATATATTTCTTATATTCTTTCGCAAAAGCAGCAGAACCTAATAAACCGAGTTCTTCATTGTCAAATAAAACAAAACATACTTCATCTCTGAAATCTTCTGGTAATTTGATGGCAGATTCAATGATCGTAACGACACCACTTGTATTATCATTTGCAGTATGTTTATTTGCTTTTCCAAACAACATCCAAATAATAATAATTAACCATGAAATAGAAGAAGCGATACTAAGTTCAAACCCATTGAATAGACCTGTCCAAACAAATAATTTAATGAAAACAATATTTATTAAGAATATAAGAATCAATACGCAAATAATAATGGCTAATTGTGACAAAATCAGTCCAAACAAGTTATTAGGCACAATTAAATTGGGAAATGGTAAGACCGCTTGTGTATCATAGTGAGCTGTACAGAATATCTTAGCTTTTTCCATATTACCAATAATTATATTATTATTTATCCCTTTATTTTGAATTCTGGGGCAATACCCATATTGATTGAGTTCATGAATTATATATTTACGAAATTCCTCTTTTTGTTTTTTTGTTTTACGAACCTGATAATAATCAAGAATTTTACAACTTATTTCATTCATTTTTATTTCTCCTCATATAATTTAAGTTTATCATAATGTAAGCATCCGAGTATTGTCTACTTAGCATAATAATATGAATGATTTTCGTACATTTATAATGTAATTTGAAAATTCAAGATGAATTTGTCTAATTTGACGAAAATAAGCTGAATTAGATCAGATAGATGCAATCGTAAGAAATGTTGCACGCTTAATGTTGTTTTCACATAGGCTCTTTATAATTAAAAGTGCTACTGGATGTAGTAACGGTGAACCCTCTGAATGAAAAGGATGATATCTTGAGTTCTCAAAGATTCCGATTTTGCAGGAGGACGTGTTGTATGTATATTTATCTATATATTGATGTAGCCATGTGTTTAATGGCGTTAGTTGAATTACTAAGAATCACATTGATTATTATAGAAAAATGTAAAAGACACTAGGTCACCCTCACCAATGGATTCAACTAGTGTCTTTTGACATTAAATAATTCAGAGTGACCACTGTATCCAGTAGCCTTTCTGTATTTGTATTATAGCGATAAATAGGGGATTATGCAAATGATGTTTAAATAGTGAGTTTTTGTGAAAAAGCAATAAATTTACTGGATTTAATGTTGTTTTCACATGAACTCTTTATAATGAAAATTGGCTGCTGGATGTGGTTGGTGGTTGCCTCTTGTTAAGGAGTTTTGAAGCCTTGAATCTTGAATTCCAGGTAAGTAGACTCCTCTATTTTTTTACAGGAGGAAAGCTTATGTATATATATCTACATATTGATGTTGCTATGTGCTTATTTGCCATAGTAGAAATACTAAAAGTAACATTGATTATTATAGAAAAATGCAAAAAGCACTAATCACCAGTGACAATGGAAAAAGATTAGTGCCTCAGCATTAATTTTATTTCAGAGTAACCACTGCTTTTCCAGTAGCTTTTCTCTATTTGTATTATACCGATAAAGGAATAGTTATGCAAATGATATAGTGGTAGTTCTTTTGATTAGAGTTTGTTAATTATTATAAAGGTCATTTAAATATAAAAAGATTGGAGTATATATGAACAATGAAATAATTAAGTTTGTGAATGGTGATTTGCAGTTAGATGTTACGGTATCACCGGATAATGAAACTGTGTGGTTATCTGCAAATCAAATGGCATTATTGTTTGATCGTGATGAAAAAAATTCGTAAGCATATAAATAACACATTTAAAGATCAAGAAGTTGAAAAAGAGAACAACACGCAAAAAAATGCGTGTTGTTGGAATTAAGCAACCTGTTCCAAAATGGAACAGGTTCAAATGGAAGGATGTCGCAAAATATGCGACATCCACAAAGTATGGCATGGGCATTTAAATAAAAAAGGACGAAGTGATTTATTCTACTAAGAAAAAATTGTATAGAGATGTTTTATTTTTTAACTCCAATGGAAATGAAGTAAAATCAAATACGAATTTTGATGGAGAGTTACAAGTAATACACAGAAATATATCAACGTTTGTTAAAGATTATTTGAATAAAGAAAAATATCGAATTGGTTTTGCCAGTGTAGATAGATCTGAACTTTTAGAAGTTGATGGCTATATGTATAGATTTTCAGCTATTAGAAATCTAGGTGTATGTGGATTAAAATTAATTGACCATTATGTTGTTGAAGCAAATACTAAATACGAAATGTATAAGCGAGTAGATTGTTTAGTGTTCCAATCCGATCTTCCATTGCAATGCCTAGGTGTTAAGTTCAATTACAAAGAATTTAAACTGACTGATTTAAATGTAAAACAGAATAGGGAAAATAACAGATATGAATATATTGTACCTTTAAAGCAATTAACGGATGGTATACATACTATTTCTGTTTATGATTTAACATCTTCAAAGAATATTGGTGGTTTAACTTATAAAATTGCTTTAGATTCTGAATATGAGGAAAAGTTAAGAAAAGTAGATGATTATAATTACATTTTAGATATCAAATCCTCATTAACTGAGAATATTAGTAAATTTTTTGATGTGCAGTCCATTGAAGATTTAGGGTTAATTTTTAAGTATAATCACATGTATTACAACTTTGAATTTCCATTAGATATAGGACTTTATAAGTTGGATGATTCAAATTGGAAACCATTCAGTGAACCAATTTGGAAAGGTGACATTAATTCTGATACAGTTTTACATTTATATGGCATACATACAAACCAAATACGATTCATTGGTAATTCTTGTGCTTTGTTAGATGAGATAGATATAAAAAATGAACATTCAGTAGCATTACGAATTGGATTTATTAAGAAATATGAGTCCAATTATAAAACTGTTCACATTGGATGGCAAGAAGATGGTGAAATGAAAGGTATATGTTGTGTGAACCACAATTATGTGCTCGTTAGTATTTTACTACTTAAGAGAACGCAAAAGCCTTTATATAAAGGC
>ENA-OPSQ01001520-OPSQ01001520.1-human-gut-metagenome-genome-assembly--contig:-NODE-1520-length-15481-cov-3.681123_pt1 | contig 15481 bp, 17 predicted proteins | sample MGYA00241456_ERZ501904 | MGnify/ENA primary metagenome ERZ501904 (study PRJEB25962, sample SAMEA2042452) | human gut metagenome | biome: human gut; feature: human-associated habitat; material: faeces...
TATGTGTACAATTTAATTTGAATACTGTGTTAGCAATTAATTTGGTAATCAACACTTAATCAATTCCACTACATCATCAAATGTACAATCCAAACAATCGCAAATACGAATCAAAGTATCCATAGATACAGTTTCCTGTTTAGATAGTTTTGCAAGTGTTGCCGGTGTTAACTTAGCTTCTTTAGCCAAATCCGTCTTTTTCATGCCCTTATCAATCAATAATTTAAATAGCTTATTATAACTTATCTGCATAAAATGTCCTCACTTAGTATCTATTATACGTGAAACGCTTACAGTAATAAATAAGAAATATTCACTTTTATGAATATTTTGTCAACAAAAGATAAGTTTAAAATAAAGTTAGATTAATTAATGTTTAAGCCTTGATAAAATAACCAAAATAAAAGCAGAGTCTTGCTCTGCAATTAATACTAATCATCCATTATTGCCTTATAATACTCTTCTACTCTATTATAGTCACAAGAATCTATCTCACTATGCATGTTATCTGGATCATACTTTTTCTTCCATGCCTTTCTTAAATCAAGGAAATGCTGATACTGAAACATATTTTCATACTTAGATGAATCTATCTTACTATAGAGTTCTTCAGGATCACATTCTTTGATCCAATTGAGTCGGACATGAAGTTTCAACAAATAATCATCAATTATCATAAAACGATTAAAACAAAAACCATTAAATATATGATCAGGATCATATTTAGCTTGCCAACAAGATCTTAGTGCATGCAAGTAATCATCTTCACACTCATAATCACTTGGATCTAATTTATATGCATTATTCTTGTCACATTTATGCGTGTTCAGCCTTTTTGTTCTCCGATTTCTTTCTGCGTCAAGTGCTGGAAGTAATACAAAAAGATTTCCTCCTGCGTCTGTTCCGGCAGCCAGGCAAACGCCGTTGCAAGGGAACGGCTATCTAAAAGTATCGTCTGCAAGCCCAGAAAGAGAACGTATAAGTTTCACCATAGTCCGGCACTGGAAAATTCTCGGCTATGGTGCTTAGTGGGACAAAATTTTCTTCAGTCAAATATTTAAGGGAATTTTCTCGTTTCCACCTCGCCGCCAAGATACGGGCAGCGTCAAAGGACGCATGTCGAATAACTATCCGACAGTAGGTGTCATGGCCATAACGGATATGTTCTTAATAGGCTTCCTGTTTGATCATGGAAAATCCTTTCTTAGATTATGTGAAAAGGTGGCAGCACTTTTTGCTGTCGCCCTTGATCACCTGTATACAAAGGTAGGCGTGACTGTCAACGGCGGCGTGTATGTGCCATTCATATTGACCGTTGACCGGCTCGGCCGGCTTTGCTAATGGCTTGTGAAATATCTCTTATTCTGCATAAATTTCCTTTGCCATTCTAAACGCAGCCCATGCTTTTGACCACCCTGCATAAAATGCAGCATGAGTTAAAATTTCCGCCATTTCCTCGCCAGTAACGCCATTCTTTTTTGCCGTTTCCAGATGGTATTTAAAAGAGCTGTCTGTCAAGCCCTGCGCCATTAACGCTGTGACGGTCACTATGCTGCGGTCACGCAAAGAGAGCTGTTTTTCTCTGCTCCACACCTCTCCAAATAAAACATCATCGTTCAATTCCGCAAATTTTGGCGCAAAGGTTCCTAGTGCGTCATGTCCTGCTGTCTGCTTTACCATAAAGTTTCCCCTTTCTGTCCTTATTTTAACTTTTCATAATCTTCTTCATTTACGACTTCCAGCCATTCATTGGAAGCACCCTCTGCGGGTACTTCTACGGCAAGATGTGCAAACCAGCTATCTTTTGCCGCACCATGCCAATGTTTTACTTCCGGCGGAATATTCACAACATCGCCGGGGTGTAATTCCTGTGCTTCTTTGCCCCATTCTTGATAATAACCCCGTCCAGCGGTGCAAAGCAGAATTTGACCGCCTTTATGGTGGATGTGCCAGTTATTACGGCAACCCGGCTCAAAAGTCACATTTCCGATTGTTACCCGTTCTGTGGAAAGCATATTCAAGTAACTCTGCCCAACGAAATATTGTGCAAATGCTTCATTCTTTTCTCCCATAGGAAAAGCGCTGATATTTTTTGTTTTCATAAAGTCCCTCCTCATCGTTTTACTAAATACCGAAGCCATACACTTCCGCCATCTTTTATCTCTGTACTTTGAAGTTCAAAAGCAACAGGCGTGTCTGAAGCCAATTCGTCTTTTGTGTTGAAAAGGGCGGGAGTTTTGGAAGATCCGTCTGCAACAGGTGCAATTACGACGCTTACTTCATCGCACATACCAGCCTGAATAAAAGACCAGTTCAAAACACCGCCGCCGCCCAGCATAAGCGTTTCAATACCAAACAGCTTTTTCAGCTTTTCCATAGCCATTTCATAATCTAAGGTTTCCCCTCCTGCAACGATGTAGGAAATTCCTAACTTTCGTAAAAAGGCTTTATAGGAATTGCTGGCTTTTCCTGTTAATACTTCAATCACATGGGCGTGGGTATCAACATAGGTAAGCTTGCTACTTTTCCAACCTAGCCTTCCAGCAGGGTCAACAGAAACGTAGTACATACCTGCGTTTCCATTTGCAACAAAATCCCCCTCCGGCACGACAGGAGCATTTTCGTCTAATGCAGGTTTTTCATAAAAAGTAAAATTGTCATCCGTCGTTACTCTGCCAGAAAGCCAGCCTTGATGTTTGTAATAAGGATTTTCTCCAAAAGATATGTTATAAAATACATTTCCAGCAATTTCTCCCTCTTTGGTATTCATATAAGAACCCATAATTTTTCCGTCAAGGGAAGTCATCATGTGGCAAAAAATATAAGGTCTATTCATTTTTTCTCTCCTCATATATTTTATTTTCCGCTGAACACAGGAAATGAACTGTACTCGCCATAATCTTTCAGCGGTTTTATGGATTTCAAAATCTCCATATCCTTCTCGGAAATTTCAAAATCGACTTTTATATTTTCAAGCATGTGTGCAGGGTTTGCTGTTTTAGGAAGTGGGAGAGTTTCGAGCTGTAAATCATATCGAATACAAAGCTGCGGTACAGTTACTTGATATTTTTCGGCGATTGCCTGAACTTCCTCACTCTTTAAAATTTCCCCATGTGCTACTGGCGAATAGGCTTCTACTAAAATGCCGTTTTTCCTGCAGTATTCAATCAAAGTTGCCGGAGTATTCCCAATATGTGCCAATAGCTGATTTACCATAGGCTTTATCGTGCAGGAAGAAAGGATATTTTCAATATCATGTTCTTGAAAATTAGATACACCGATTGCACGAAGTTTTCCGGCTTTATAAGCATCTTCTAAGGCTCTCCATGCTTCTCGGTTTCCTGCTGCATAATCTCCACCACGAAAATCCGTCCATGGCTGCGGACTGTGAATGAGCATTAAATCAATATAATCAAGTCCCATTTTTTCAAGGGAGCCTGTAATCGCCTGAGCAGCTTCCTCATAAGTTTTTAATTCTGCGGCTAATTTTGTGGTAATAAAAAGCTCTTGGCGGCTTATTCCACAATCACGGACACCTTTACCGATACCACGCTCATTCTCGTAAGCCTGTGCAGTATCAATATGGCGATAGCCTATTTCTACCGCTTTACAAACTGCTGCTGCCACTTCATCATCTGGAATGAACCATGTACCTAATCCTATCTTGGGAATGTTAATTCCATTCATAAGTGTGTATGTGTCTAATAAAGTATTCTTCTGTTTCATGTTTTCCTCCTATTGACGCATTTAGTACAAACAAGTATAATCCTCCTGTAAGTTCGTTTAAACAATACAACTTAAAGTTAGGTTTAAGTCAATACCAAATACACATAAAATTTCAAAAAATGAGAGGTTAATTTATGTTATATACCGTTAGTGAAATGGCAAAACGATTAGGTGTAGCCCCTTCTACATTGCGTTATTACGATAAAGAGGGATTGCTTCCCTTCATAGAGCGTTCTGATGGTGGCATACGAATGTTTAAAGACACTGATTTTGAATGGCTTTCCATTATTGAATGTCTAAAAAAGACAGGTATGCCTATCAAAGAAATTAAAGTCTTTATAGACTGGTGCATAGAGGGAGATACAACAATTAGTAAACGAAAAGAATTAATTGAAAAGCAGCGACAGGTTGTTCTATTTCAAATTCAACAGCTCAAAGAAACTCTTTCCATGCTGGACTACAAAAAATGGTATTATGAAACTGCGGAAAAAGCAGGCACATGTAAAGTACATGAAGCAATGCAAGAAGATGAGGTTCCTGACAGTCTACGAAAAGCAAGAGAACGGGCAAAAGGTCTTTTTACCTAAAATATGAGGGAAAGAAAAACTATTTTATGTTTTTCTTTCCCTTTGTTATATACGGAATAGTAAACTGTTGGCTATCAAGTTCTTGTCTGTTGCTTTACCGCACACGAGCATTCTCACAAGGCTTATATCCAAGCATAAAATCTTTGCTGAAATTGAACGAATTCAATACGATCATCATCTTTTTCTTTCATGATAGAATAAGCCAATCGCCTAGCTGCAAACGTCTTACCAACACCTGGAGGTCCCTGCAATATAATATTCTTTTTCTTTTTAAGCACAGACACATCATTTAAGAAATTTTGTTTTTTATGTTTATCTACTTCTATATTGGTTTGAATAAGATTTTCTTCACGAATCAAATCCAAAATTTGATCATAAATTTCTCTTCTTTATATACCAAAAAAGCCGCCATATTATAGGCGACTCAATTATCAACTTCATTTTGTACTTAAAAGCATCATTTGTTTTAATTCTAGAAAGCGACTATTTCAATAACTCCATAATTTCATCTTCACTCTTCGACAATGACTTAGAAATAAGCTCTAAACTCATCCCATTTGCAAGCATCACTTGAATCATTTGTTTTATCTCTTGATCCTTTTCTTCTACTTTCTTTTCAGCCTCTTCTTTTTCTTTTTGAACTTCTTTCATTTGTCTTTGAGTTTCTTCAAGTTCAAGCTGTCGTTCCATACGCTCTTCATTTTCATGCAGTTTTTGAAAATCTTCTATTATTTTCTTCCAATAATCATCCGATCTGGTTTCTACATGCTTCTCTAACATTTGATTCACCCCATCCTTCTCTATCATCATCTTTATTTTAATATCAATTTGTTAAATCATCGTTTCCTGTTCATGTCTTCAAGCGGTTTATTTAAATCTACTTTTGACATTTCTATTATACTTAACTTCATACGATCCTGACTTTCTTCTACAAAAGATAAACCTTCTTCATTCCTTAATGTGAATGATATAGACTCTAGCTTTTGTACTTATTCATAATATCTATTAACACAAAAAACAAATCTTCAACAATGATTGGTTTTGCGATATGACCATCCATACCAACATCTATCGCTTTTTTCTTGTCTTCCTCAAACGCATTGGCCGTTATTGCCACAATAGGTATACATGCTTTTGCCTTGTCTTGTAAGTTTCTAATTTCATACGTAGCTTTATATCCATCCATTTTAGGCATTTGAATATCCATTAAAATGACATCATATGTACCACATGGATTTTCTATGACTTTATTCACACACTCAATACCATTCTTTACACGATCTACAAAAAGTCCTGTACGCTCTAATATGGTTAGTGCAATCTCGGCATTTAAATCATTATCCTCAGCCAAAAGAATATGTTTACCATTAAAAATTGCATTATCAACTTCACAATTCTCTTCTTGTTTATTCAAATAATATTTTTCATCCGCCATTTTATATTTCAACGTGACAACAAACGTACTCCCCTTACCAAGAACACTCTTCACGTCAATTGTACCACCAAGAAGATCCACATATTTCTTTACAATGGCCATACCAAGACCTGTACCACTAATTTTACTGGATGTCATTCTTTCTCTTGAAAAAGATTCAAAAATCTTCTCCAAATACTCCTGACTCATACCAATACCCGTATCCATAATGCTTGTACGAACAATCATATATCCAGGCTCATCACATGAAAGCTCATCCACATTAACTTCAATAGAACCATTCGAAGGTGTATATTTAACGGCATTACTTAAAATATTCACAAAAATTTCTTCAACCTTTGTCACATCGGCCATGACATGTTTATGCTCAACATTAAAAGTGTAGCTCACATGAATATTCTTTTTCTTCGCCTCATCCTCAAACATTTCAAACAATCTTTGTCTTATATCCTCAATATTCACATAGTTTTCATCCAATTCCATATGACCACTTTCTATGCGTGCCATATCTAATACGTTATTAATAATTGATAAAAGAATATTGCCTGCCTTTTGAAGTTTATTTAAATGTTCTAAAACCTTAGGCAAATCATTATCTTTCAACTCATTCTTCATAAGTTCAGAATAGCCCAAAATCGCATTCATAGGCGTACGAATATCATGCGATACATTATGCAGAAATTGCGTTTTGGCAAGATTTGCCTCCTTAGCACTCGCCTCTGCTCGCCTTGCCTTTCTTAAAAGTAGAAGAATTACAATAATAATACTAAAGCCTAAAATAAGAACAACAGCCAAATGATCTTTTAAAAAACCATAAAAAGTCATTTTATAAGCTGTACTATCATACATCGCAATCGCACTTGTCAACATATCCGAAGGCATAGCCTTTATCGTCTTATTCAATATGGATAATAGTGTTGCCTGCCCATCTTCTACCCCAAAACAAGCCTCCATTGTCTTTGTCAAAGAAATAATTTTAAAATTCTTATTACCATCAAATTTCAATACCTGACTCGATCCCTTGATAAAACAATCTACTTTACCATCAACAACCATATTCGCCCCATCCTCAATCGAATCACAATCCACGAGTTTCCAATGCGGATAATTATACGCAATATGTTGTTTTAAAGCTACCTTGTTTTTCGGTACAGCTACCACATATGAATCATTCTCATTAAAATCTTCCTTATTTGTAACGGCAATCAAATTATACGTCCAAGCCGTATTCGAAAGTGCATACCCCTTCTTTTCGGCAACATTTGAATTTCGACTCGCATAATAAATCACATCAATCTCTTTATTCTGTAAAGCCTCAATCATTTTGTCATAATCATCAAAAGCCCGTATATCAAATTTTAATGTATGATTCCCCAAACAATCTTTGGCATACGAAATATATTCAGGCAGTGAACCACGAATCTCTCCACTCTTTTTGTCCATTGAAAACACAACAGGATCATTATCTAAAAATCCAATTCGAATACCACCATGCTCTTCTAACCATGACTTTTCAACACCTGTTAAAATTTGCGTATAATCCAAAGTAAAATATTTCTTATACAAATCCGCCTTGAAAAAAGGACTATCACTATCCAACTGGCGCATCGCATAATCCAATTCTTGTTTAATATCACTACGTTCTTTATTGATCGCAAAATATATATCAGACTTTCCAATTGTAGTTACACTAGAAATCCCTCTTTCAGACCAAATTGACTCTTCTAAAGACACAAAACAATCAATCTCATTATTCGCCAATTTCTTTTTTACATCCTCATTACCACTTACATTCACATGCTCAGTATGAATACCATACTTATTCTCCCATTCTGTAAGCATATATTCAGGCTTAGCACCTTTAAGCACACCTATACGCTTTCCATCCAAGGACTTAAAATCCGAAGGCACAATATCCATATCCGATAAATTCGCATACAAAACATACTTCTCATCACCCATGGATTCCTCAGAAAATAACATTTCTTTAGCACGATCATCCGTATACGCAATATCACCCATGATATCAATCTCACCATTTTCAAGCTTCTCGAAACAGTTTGACCAATCACACTTCACATACTCAAATTTCCAACCCGTATATCCAGCCAAAGCCTGCATTAATTCATAACCATAACCACGCCTTACACCATGATCATCCACATAATTAAATGTATCTTCAAAAGATCCCACACGAATCGTCTTCTGTGTCTCATCCGCCAAACAAGGCATGCACATAGATAAAACCACTAAAATGATTGTGCATAACGCAGCTAATCTTTTCCCTTTTTTAAACATATTATTTCTCCATATCCATTTGTTAATAGTATATTTTATTTCACAAGATTCAGTCAATAAAACGAAATTATTTTTTAATAAAATCTAACCAATTTACACAATTCATAAAAAAAGAGGAAGAGACCCGCAGGTTCTTCCCCGCCTGTAGGCTTCGCAAGTTTCTACAGAACGATCACTAAATCAAGTTTACGTTATCTCAAATATTGAGTCAATACATTTAATCTACATTATCTACTAATCTGTCTAAAACCAACTCATTACCTTTATATTTGAAAACATACTGCTTGTTTAAATCTTTATTCTTTAATGAAAACCACACTTCACCATCCGACTGCATTGTAATCGCATCTACATAATATGCTTCATCCTCTATTTGATCATTTGCACTTTTGATCAATTCCTCATCTGAATATGGTATTGAAGTTTGAACTTCTTTTGTCTCTCTAAGTTCCGGCTGTGCCTGTGTACAACCAGTTAGTAGCATTAGTAAAATTATTCCTAATTTCTTCATAGTATCGTATACGTATTCTCCTTCGTATTGATTTCAATTGTGATATTATTACTAAATGTGGCCTGTTGAACATGATCATTAATGATTTTATGTTCTATCATCTCTTCATTTTTAATTCTTTGATAAAAATCTAGAACAATATTGGCTCTAGTAATTCGATCTTCAATGGACAAACCATCACTTCCAAAATTACCATCCACATTATCATAAGGCGCATTTCTTACTACATAAGGAATACCACCATTTAATAAAGCATACAACATGTAGTCTTCTTGCTTTTTATCCATTGGCCAAGGCAAAATGAAACAATCATGATATACAAGATTAAATAAAGGTACAGGTATTCCCATTCTTTTCGCATTTTCATCTTTCATCATAAACTCATAAGGACCATAATGTGAAAATACAAGTTCTTGCATCGCCCAATCACTACACTCTTCACTTGAAGGAATGATTCCCTTAGAGATCATATATTGAAAACAAGCCCTTCTATATTCCATACACTCTTTTCTTGTCATCAAATGTTCTAAATTAAAACACTCATCCATTTCATTACAAGAAAATACATCTAAGTATACACAATCCAAATTAATATGTTTTAAGATTTCAGTGTAGTTCCTTTTTACATACTTTGGTGCAAGACTCGCACACAAGTAGTTCTGTCTTCCACCAGCCCAATTGGCATGTTCAAACACACTACCATCCTCTAATTGAATAGCTTCATTTTCATTATGTGTTTTAGCCGTATAGTAATAATCACGATACTGATCGTGTAAGCCAAATAAATCATTTTTCAAACTCAAACTTTTTTGAAGATCCTTTAAACCTGACCATCCACCCGCTTCAATACATGCCGGTAAATAATCCGGATGACAATTGTCGTAGCCAGGATCTCCCCAGCCATCCAAATGAAGATACAGTTTTTTTGAACCTAATTCATGAAGCCTTTGAATCATCTCTTTTACCGAATCAAAAGAATGAATCACATCCTCTTGCCCACTATAAAAACGTGAATCCTTTTCTGTATGTGCCTTAATACCTGTATGTACAACTGCACACTGTTGAAGTTCTGATATTTTATGAAGATTTACTTCCTTCTCCTTTAAAGACTTAAATAAACCCGTTTCTTTAACATACTCTCGATATATCTTAGCCGCACGATTATAATCCATATTACTTTCAAAAGAATATCGAACAACACGCTTATATCGTATCTTACCTAAACTTGTTAACCACACAAATTGAAGTCGTGTACCCCTATCATCATGATATATCTTATATTTAGAATCCCAAGGCGTTTCATTGATCGCAATATACCCTTTTCCATTATTGGTTTGACTAAGCCAAGGCATATAGGCCGCACAACTCGTAAACTGACCATCAAAGGCAATATGACTATAATCATACTCATATCGATTGGGAATCAATAAACCTTGCATATAAGGAATGGTTGAATAGCAATCCTTATCTTCACACACAAAACTATCTGGAAAATGAACCTCTTTAATATTCTCATCCACTTTGGGAATCCACTCAAAATAATAATGATTCGTACTATTTTCTTTCCAGATATATGTATCAAAATACTTATACGTATTATAAGTACCCTTACCTAAGCCAGTCACTCTTTCTTCTGACTTGATGAAATCATCCCTAAAATTTATTTTTTGATCATCCTTCGTTACATAAAACGAATCATGATTTCGAATCCAATTTTCCATATACAAATACCTCACATCTTAGTTATTATACCATATATGATATGTTAGAATATTCTAAGAAAGTTGGTGCAACTATGGGCATTTATTTAAATCCAGATAGTAATCGATATGAAAGATTGTGTAACAGTCCCATCTTTGTAGATAAATCATTATTGATTGAATACACAAATAAAGCTATAAATACTTCTAATGATTGTATTTGTGTAACTCGTCCAAGACGATTTGGGAAAAGTACAGATGCGAATATGTTGGTTGCTTATTATTCAAAGGGTACAAATTCAAAAGACTTGTTTAATACATTAAATATCAATCACTGTCCTTCTTTTCTTGAACATTTAAACAAGCACAATGTGATTCATTTAAACATACAAGACTTTTTAAGTACCACAAATTCAATTAATGAAATGCTTTTTAAAATCAATCGAATGATTTTAAAAGATTTGAAATTTGAATTTAAAGATGTCATAACTGAAACCGGAATCATCGATGCATTCAATGAAGTCTATGCGTATACAAAAAACAAATTTATCTTTATTATTGATGAATGGGATTGTATCTTTAGAGAATTCAAAGAAGACAAAACTGCACAAGAAGCATATTTAGATTTCTTAAGGAGCCTTTTAAAAGATAAGAATTATATTGAAATGTGTTACATGACAGGAATATTACCAATCAAAAAATACGGAACTCACAGTGCCTTAAATATGTTTGATGAAATATCTATGACACAATCAAAGCCACTGGCAAACTACATGGGATTTACCGAAGAAGAAGTATCGAATTTATGTCAAAAACACAATGTAGATTATCAAAAAATGAAAGATTGGTATGATGGGTACCATATGACAGATACCATTTCAACTTTTTCGCCAAGATCTGTTGTTTCAGCTATCTCAAAACATGATTTTTCAAATTATTGGACTAAAACCGAATCTTTTGAAGCTTTAAAAATATATATCGATTTAAACTTTGATGGACTAAAAGACAATATTATTCAAATGCTGGCGAGAAAAGAAGTATATATCGACACATCTTCATTTGAAAACGATATGTCCACCTTTGGTTCAAAAGATGATGTTCTTACATTACTGATTCATTTAGGATATTTGGGATACAACCAAAAAGATCAAACATGCTACATTCCAAATAAAGAAGTCATGGACTCATTCTTTACATCCATTAAAAATTCAGATTGGAACGCGACCACTAAAGCCATTCAAAATTCACGAAACTTATTAGATGCTACGTTTAATATGAATGAAACAAAAGTAGCTGATTATATTGAACAAGCCCATCTAGAAACAGCCACATTCAATATAATGATGAAAATGCTTTAAACTATACAATTGATCTTGCCTACTATGCCGCAAGAGATCACTATACTGTGATTCGAGAACTACCAACCGGTAAAGGATTTGCGGATCTAGCCTTCATTCCTAAAACAGATAAGCCAGCCATATTAGTTGAATTAAAATGGAACCAAGATGTAAATACAGCTATTGCACAAATCAAAGAAAAAAAGTATCCATCTGTTTTAGAAAAATACAAAGACAACCTATTACTCGTCGGAATTACGTACGACAAAAAAACAAGAAAACACATATGCAAAATCGAGCGACTTTAATCGCTCGATCTTTTTAATATTCTTATTTCATAAGGCTTGAACTCAAGTGCATTATCAATATGTACTTCTTCATTCGTTTCAATATCGATAAAGTTACCATTTCCATTAAAACCTAATATTTGAGCTTCATTCTTCATATTCATACAAATCCATAGACATTCCTTTTCATCTTGTCTTTGATAAATACAAGCCGTGTTCGTGATACCAATCTGTGTATAATCTCCATAGGATAAGGCTGAATGATGATGTTTCAGGTTGATTAACTTTTTGATTGTATCCGTCAATCCATTCCACTCAAACACTTTGATTTCTGGTCTAAGCTGGGTATCATTCCAGTTCTTTTTACCTTCCATACCCCATTCACTGCCATAATAGATACATGGAATACCAGGCATAGTAAACAACATCGTATAAATTAAAGGCAATTGGTTTGTATCCTCTAGAATCGATGCAACTCTTTCTACATCGTGATTATCGACAAAGTTAAATAGATGCTTACCTGTATATAAACACCATGGATCCTTGCCAAATTGACGATTCAATGAATATAAGATTTCATAGAAGTTTGCTGAATTAAAACTTGAATATAATCCTTTATAACACTCATAATTCGTAACCGAATCCAACATGTTCTCATTCATCCACTGATTATAGTCACCATGTAAAGTTTCTCCAAGTAAAAAAAAATCTCTATCAACATGATTGTGTAATGTTTGAAGGAAATTCTTATCTAGACAATACGCAACATCTAATCTTAAACCATCGATTTTAAATTCTTCTCTCCAAAAATCCACTACATTTAAAATGTAATTCACAACATCTTGATTTTGAAGATTCAGCTTTACTAAAATGTCATTGCCTTCCCAATCCTGATACCAGAAGCCATCATTGTAGTGATTGTTTCCATTAAAATCAATATAGAACCAGTCTTTATATGGCGAATCCCACTTCTTCTCTAATACATCCTGAAACGCAAAGAAATCACGTCCCACATGATTAAATACGGCATCTAAAATGATTTTAATACCATTATCATGAAATGTATCTACAACTTTCTTTAAATCCTCATTGGTACCAAGTCTTGTATCTAATGTTTTAAAATCCGTTGTATCATAACCATGCGTGCGACTTTCAAAGATTGGATTCAATAGGATACAATCCACTTTTAATTTCTTTAAATGTGGAATAAATTCCTCCAGCTTATGAATTCTATGTTCTAAAACATGATCATTTTCAAATGGTGCTCCACAAGCCCCAAAAGGATAAATCTGATAAAATACACTCTCATTTGCCCACATACTATGTTACTCCTTTATGATATCTACAGCTTGCACTTGAATTAAATCCATCAATGTCTTAGGATCCATTTCAATCTGCATACCAATCTTACCTGCACTAAAATAGATCTTATCCTGATTTAATGCATCCTCATACATAAAGGTGCGAAACTGCTTCTTCATCCCTAAAGGAGAACAACCGCCACGAATATAACCCGTAATCTTATTAATATCCTTCACATGGATCATCTCACACGATTTGACTCCTGCTACTTTTGCACACTTCTTTAAATCCAGTTCCTTTTCTACTGGAAGCATATACACCAAAAATTCTTTTGTGTTTGCCTGTGTAACTAATGTCTTATACACCTTTTCAACCGGTTGATTTAAGATATGCGCAACATGCACACCATCCACTGGATCCCCCTCTTTATGATCATAGGAATGCGCTTCATATTCCACTTTATGCTGATCTAGAAAACGCATCGCATTTGTTTTTTGAATCTTTTTCATTGTGAAAACTCCTCTAACAATTCCTTTGCCACCAAGAACTTCGTTTTATTTTGCTCCATCGCCATTTTTTCAATATAGTGATGCGCCTTTTCCTCGCTCCAATGATAATTCGAAATCAAAACCAGCTTACAATGATCCACCATTTTCAACTCCAAATATTTCTGCTCTAAGCTTGTAATTTTCTTTTCATACTTCAAAATCTTCTCTTGCATACTCTGCAAAACAAGTAGAGCCTGAAGCAATACCTCCTTCTTGATGGGATACGACAAAACTATTATACCACTATCTTTACATTGATATAAAACTTGATCATAAATATCCTTCTTACAAATTAGACAAACACCCATATTCCTTGTGATTGCGATACTTTTCGCAAAATTTAAAATAGCACTATTTCCCGTATACAATATAACCACATAATCAAATTGAGTCTCTCTTAGCTTATTTAAGGCATCATTATGCATTAATGAAAGCACATAATGCATGTGGGCAGTGTTCTTTAATAAAGTTAAGAAATTCTCATTTCCAAGCACTAAAACTTTATTAACCTCCATAAGCCATTACCCAACATAGATATCCACTACATCTTTTCCTAAAATATCTCTTAACCACTCAGATTCATTAGCTTTTCTTTTTGCCTCTTTTAAATCCTGAGGAAGTCTTTTCAAATCATTCGTCACAACATCCGTACATGGAATTGTTTCCAATTTCTTTTCAAACCCTTCAAGACCTGCACAAATCAAAAGGGCATAGGCCAAATAAATATTACAGCTACAATCCGGACTTCTTAATTCAATACGATTCGTACTATGCGTTGCCGGAATACGAATCAATTGATTTCGATTTTGGTAGGACCACGAAATATATTGTGGCGCCTTATCCTTGCCTAAACGCTTGTACGAATTCTTTGTCGGATTTAAAAATAAGGTCATCTCCTCGATACGATTTAAAATACCCGCCATAAAAGGCATCATCAACTCTTCATGGTTTTCAACACTCATATTAATATGCATACCATTACCCGGCTGATCATTAATAGGTTTTGGTGAAAAATCCGCAACCAAGCCCTGCATATTCGCAATCGCTTGTACGACCCATTTAAAAGTAGCCGCATTATCCGCTGCCTGTAAAGCACTCGAATAACGAAAATCAATTTCATTTTGACCATGCCCCATCTCGTGATGCGAAACCTCCGGATCAATACCCATTTCAGATAAAGTCAAACAAATTTCTCTACGAACATTTTCCCCCTTATCCAAAGGCGCAATATCCATATAACCCGCCTGATCTAATGGAATATAAGTATTCTCTCCATTTTCATCCTGCTTAAATAAATAGAATTCGAATTCCGAACCAAAATTGACACTGATTCCCATCTCTTTCGCTTTATTGACTGCTTTCTTTAATATATAACGCACATCCCTTTCAAATGGCGTTCCATCTGGATATTTAATATCACAATACATACGAATGACACTGCCATCCATACTGCGCCATGGCAAGATACTCATTGTGTTCGGATCGGGATATAAAAATAGATCACTATGCACTTCATCTAAAAAGCCATCGATGGCACTCGCATCAAAGCTAATCCCTTCTGTAAAGGCACGTTTTAATTCGGTTTGTAAAACCGATACATTTTTTTGTATACCATAAATGTCAAAGTAGGAAAGACGAATAAATCGTACGTCTTGTTCTTCACAAAATTCAATCACATCTTCATAAGTCATAATATTCACCTGTTATGAAGTGACCTTTGTCAAGACAAAATTACACTCATATTCTAAAA
>ENA-OPSQ01001535-OPSQ01001535.1-human-gut-metagenome-genome-assembly--contig:-NODE-1535-length-15356-cov-2.408470_pt1 | contig 15356 bp, 8 predicted proteins | sample MGYA00241456_ERZ501904 | MGnify/ENA primary metagenome ERZ501904 (study PRJEB25962, sample SAMEA2042452) | human gut metagenome | biome: human gut; feature: human-associated habitat; material: faeces...
ACCGTGTCCGCCGATTCCGTGTCGGCGACGGCGGGGGGGACTGTGACTGTACCCATCCGCATTTCCGGGAACCGGGGCTTTACCAATTTCGGCATTGCTCTGGACTATGACCGGGAGCAGCTGGAGCTGCTGAGCATCCAGACGGCGGAAGGGGAAACGCCCTATCTCTGCGGCACGACGGTTGCCGTGAATACCCAATGGACAGGTACGGACGAGAAGACCTTTGGCTACGTCACGGCTGCTCTGGAAGAAGCCAGACGGAATTCTGTTCACGGCCACGTTCCGGGTCAGTGGGGATTTTTCCGGCGCTGCGGCGGTGCAGCCGGTGGTGCAGTATATGCGCAGCAACAAACGGCTGCTGTCTGTATTTGACGCCATTCCCGTCACGACCGTGAGCGGAACCGTATCGACGGTTCTGGTGGGAGACTATGACCAGAACGGAACGGTAAACGCGCTTGACGTCATGGGCCTGTACAGAGCTGTGATAAGCGGCACGGATTTCTCGGTAGAGGATCTTGACCGTCTGGATGTCAACCGGGACGGTATGATCAACGCGCTTGACATAATGGCAATTTATGGGATCGTATCGGGCGGTCAGGAATGACCCGACCCACAGAAAAGGAGCGAAATATGATGAAAAAAGTTCTGTCCTGCTTACTCGCGGTCATGCTTTTCCTGACCTGCATTCCCACGGCGATGGCAGTGGATAACGCCCGTGACTTCTTCTTTGAGCTGTCCGTGGACGGCAGCGATAAGAAAGAGGTACAGCCCGGCGACATCATTCAGGTGGATTTCAACCTGAAACGGTCGGACAGCGGCGACGCCTACACCATGTACGGTATGCAGAACGAAATTCGCTACGACAGCAATTTCTTCGAACTGGTGGAGGGCAGCGCCCTGCTGAGCAACGGCATTTCCACGACGGACATCGGCCTGCGGGACAATTACCGGGAATTTTACATGAACTTTGTGTCCCTGTCCGGCGGCGAGGAATGGAACGCCCAGCGTCTGGTCGGTTCCTTCAAGCTGAAGGTGATCGCCACGTCCGGCGTGTCCAAGATCACGAATCAGGACTATCTGGTGTCCACCAAGGACGGAACCGATGAATATAAGGCGTCCTGTCAGGATGTGACCATCATCATTTCCACCGACTGCACGGTCACGTTTGAGCCAAACGGCGGCACGGCGGTTCCCAGCCAGACCGTCCGGTACGGCGAGACCGTGGAGCGGCCGGACAATCCTACCCGGGAGGGCTACCATCTGGTGGGCTGGTATTCGGATATCGACCTCCGGAATCCCTGGGATTTTGACACCGACACCGTTCAGGGCAATGTGACCCTGTACGCAAGATGGGAGAAGGGCGACGCGCCTGAGACGGATGCTGACGGCACCGGCAGCGGCCTGTGGTGGCTGCTGGGGCTGGGCCTGCTTGGTCTGCTGCTTCTGCTCCTGCTCCTCCTGCTGCTGGGCAGAAAGACGGTTCGCTTCGAGACCGGCTGCGACAGCAAAGTCAAGGATCAGAAGGTGAAGAAGGGCAGTCTGGTGACACGTCCCGAGCAGCCGGTTCGCCCGGGCAGAGCCTTCGCCGGATGGTACGCAGATGAGAGCTGCACCAAGCGCTGGGATTTTGATAACGACAAGGTTGAAGATAATATGACACTCTACGCAAAGTGGCTATAAGTTCATGCGTCCCCACCCGGATTTTCCCGGGTGGGGCACACGTGCATTCTGCGGCGGCACGTGAATTGGGGCAAATTCCGAAGACAAAAGGAATGGCAGTATGGATTGGAATTCATTATTTCACAGCAAATATCTGCGGGGCGGCCTGTGCGCAGTGCTGATTGCCGCGATCCTGCTGGGACTGTGGCTTCCGGGAACGGGGCTGAAGGAGGCCCAGCCGGATGACCCCCTGCAAGGGGAGGGCGTCCGGGAGATCACGGTGCTGAAGCTGGGGGAAAATTTGGAGCAGCTGAACACCATTTCGGTTCCCAGCGGCGGTCAGACAAAATCCACAGAGCCGAATGACAAGGCCAGCGAGACCCATCCGGAAGAAACCCAACCCGATTCCTCCACGGACGACGGCAGCGACGATCAGGAGAACGGAAACCAGGGGGCGGACGGCGGGGAAGTGTCTCCCTCGGAGCTTTCGCTGGTCTTGACCTGGAACGCAAAGGGCATTGCCTGTGCCGCGGGCAACACGCAGGCGTTTTCCGTAAGCAGCTATGAGCTGAACGAGGACTTGTTCCGCTTTCGCGTAAGCCTGACCGGAACACAGGCGCAGGATGCAAAGATCGTGAATGGCATCTCCATTACGGAATCCACCCAGACGGCAAGAGAACTGAAGTGGCCCAGCGACTCATTGATCATGAATCCGGCAGCGGGAACGGACAAAGAAGTTTACAATTTTTCATTTACGGTCAGGACTGCGGAACGGGATGTGTTTTTCCGGTATAAGATCACCTATCAGAAGCTCCCGGATGTGCAGCTTTCCTTTACATGGCGGGGAACCGGCAATCACAAAGGCACGCTGCTTTGTATGCCCAGCGGCAGCGTTGTGGATAAAATCAAGAGTAACCAGCTGGCCGGAGGCAGGATAAGCTACGAGATGAAATTGGTCGGCAGCGATGCCGAAAGTGCGGGCGCAAAAATTTTGAGCGCCAGCTATATCTCCGATGAAACAGACAAGAGCGGTGACTTGAATTACCGGGATGGACAAGGTCTTTTGGATATAGAAATGCCAGCGGGTGAGACCTCCAATACGTATCGAATTTCGGTTTCCGCCCTTGCAAACGGTCATACGGCTCACTTTAAAGTCATTCTGCACGTTGGGAATGATGTCACGCTGGGAATGCGCTATACCCTCAATGATGGTAGCCAGGGGGAGATTTTTTGCCAAAACAAGCAGTCCAGAACTGCGGATACAGTATATGACAACCAATTGACCGAGGGTAGCCTGCAATACGAATTGTCCGTTGTCGGCTCCGATGCGGAGGGCGTTAAGATTACTTCTGTCAGATGCACTCAACCCAGCAACGGCAGTATACAGACACTTGAGGCATCGGGAGCGGCTAGCCTTTCCTTGAATAATGGAAAAACCGGTCAGAATAATTTTACAATCGAAGCAGAAGACGATTCGGGGAACCAATATATTTTCAAAATCAATGTCCCCTACAAACACAAGGGAATCAACTGTGTAGAGATTGTCTATGAGCCGGATGAAACCCATGAACTAATTAATGACACAAAGAACGATCTGACGGTTAGAGCTTGGAGTGAGTATACAGGGGAGAGAGAGTACATCCGGGCGAGCGGTACAGATACCATTCTGCGCGTTGAACTGGATGGCATAGAAATTGATTGTACAAACACTTCCGGTTATTATTCCGGATACGACTTGTATCCGTCCAACCCGGAAATCGGCGATACAAACACCCATACGCTCCACATTTATTCAGAGGACGCCTATGGAAACTGGGGCGAAAAGACTCTGGAATATATTGGTCGACGCAGAGAACCCGGACAGAAGATTGGAGAAGCCGATATTTATGTAGATATGGCGGTGCTGGGGATCAAAGAAGTTGCACATATTCGCTATGACGTTCTGGCGGACGAGCCAATTTCCTATGTGGTGGCCAAGGCAATCATGGGAATGGACACCGGCGAACCCTTCGGTGCGGCAAGCGATACTCTCGGCTGGCGGGGCGACTATGGCGGGACGCTGGACACTGGTTTCTATCTGCGAAGTTTGAATACCGACTATCACGCAGATGCACTGGAAGATGCGGTCTGGCCGGGAAGCACGGAAGAGGAAGTGCTGGAAGCCATCGACGCCCGGTTCGGCGCGGGGACTGGTCTTGCAGTTCTGTGGCGCTGCCTGTACCGCAACGGACTGAACAAAAGCGCCGGCTCCGGCAGCACCTTCGGCGAGTTCGATTATACCAGCGGCTCCGGGTGGATGTACTCGATAGGCGGCAGCTATTACCCGGGTCAGTCCATGTCTGCGGTGCGTCTGAAGGACGAAGATGTGCTGACGCTGCGCTACACCCTGGCCTACGGGTGGGACATCGGCGGCGGCAGCGACAATTACGGCAATGTTGTGGGATACTGTGTCGAAGGGCGCAATGGCAAAATTTATGTTAACCATCGATGGGAAACCGCAGAAGACCCGGACGGCTCCGTTCGCTACGTGTGCCGCTGCTGCGGCATGGTTCAGGACTGCCCCCACGCGCATATGACCTACAAGGATTTGGAGGACGGAACCCATATTCTGCTCTGCGAGGATTGTCAGGCGGTCATCGGCGACCCGCTCCCCCACAACTGGACATACGACGCCGGGGACACGGAGGACAGCCACGTCTGCGCGGAATGCGGCGCGGCGGAGCAGCATTTCTGGAAGGAAGTGGAAGGCACCAACACCGCCACCTGCACCGAGCCGGGCGTCAGAACGGTCAGATGCAGCGTCTGCGGCATGGAAAAGGAAGAAGAAGCCGAAGCGAAGGGGCACACGCTGGACAATCGCTGGAACCACACGGCACTGGAGCACTATCAGAAATGCTCGACCTGCGGCGAGGAATTTGGGTGCGGAAATCATGAGTACACATATAGTGAGGACTGGGACGATTATGAGTGCCGTATCTGCCATGTGCTCCACGAAGAAATCTGCGGCGGCGCCCTGACGATTCAGGAAGCTACCTGCCAGAGAATCGTGTACCACTGCGACAGCTGCGGCTATGACATGACGAAGCCCGGCACCTTCGACGAATATCATGATTACGTGGACGGCTTCTGCCGGTACTGCGGCGCGGAAGACCCGGATCATGTGCCGCACGAACACGACTACCATGAGACGCATCGGGTTGACCCGACCTGCACGGAGGACGGGTATATCGAGTATACCTGCGACTGCGGCGATACCCACACAGACCCGCTCCCGGCCACCGGCCACAGCTGGGGCGAGTGGACGCCCGCAGGAGACGGGGAGGAAGTCCGCTACTGCGGCGTCTGCGGCGCGGAGGACTACCGGACGACCGAAGCGGATACGTACAGTATCCAGATCCTCTTTTTAAGCTGGCTTTTCCCAAAGACGTATCAAAAATAGGGGGAATCACAATGAATGAGAAAATTCCTGAGATCCTGCGGCAGATCGAAACGGTCGTTGTGGGTAAAAACGAAATTGTTGAGAAAATCCTGATGGCGATTCTGGCTGGCGGTCACGTGCTGATGGAGGACGTTCCCGGCGTGGGTAAGACCACCACGGCCATGACCTTTGCCAAGGTGCTGGGACTGGACACCAAGCGCGTTCAGTTCACCTCCGACACCGTCCCCTCGGACATTATCGGTTACTCGGTCTATGACAAGGAAAGCGGCAGCTTCGTCTATAAGCCCGGCGCGGTCATGACGAATCTGCTCCTGGCGGACGAAATCAACCGTACCTCCAGCAAGACCCAGTCCGCATTGCTGGAAGCCATGGAAGAATTGCACGTGACGGTGGACGGCAAGACCTATGAGCTGCCCCAGCCCTTCGTGGTGCTGGCGACCCAGAACCCCGTGGGTTCTGCGGGAACGCAGATGCTGCCGCCGTCTCAGATGGACCGGTTTATGATTAAGATCAGCATGGGCTACCCCGATTTTGAAAGCCAGATCAGCATTTTGCGGGACAGACACACGGAAAACCCCCTGAACCGGGTGACCCCGGTGGTTGACCGGGAGCAGCTGCAGGCGCTGATTCAGGAAGCGGCGAAAGCGGAAATTCAGGACGCCGTTTACGAGTATGTCACCCGGCTGACACAGGCCAGCCGGGAGCACCCCATGGTGCAGCTGGGCGTCAGCCCCCGCGGCGCGCTGGCGGTGTGCCGTATGGCGAAGGCTTATGCTTACCTCAATGGCCGGGACTTCGTCATCCCGGAGGATGTGGCCGCCGTGTTCCCGGATGTGTGCTGCCACCGTCTGGTGCTGACCACCAAGGCAAGAATGATGGAGGAGCGGCCGGAAACGGTCATTGCCGCCATTCTGGATTCCGTAAAAATGCCGGTGATTAAGCAATAAACGAAACAACGAACGGAAGCAGGTACTGCTTATGATCGCAATGAAATTGGGTTGGGCGGTGCTGGAGGGCATCTGCGTCTGGCTTACCCTGTATTACGGGAGCAGCGGCGCGCTGGCTCTGGCGGCGGCGCTGCTGGTTTTGCCTCTGGGCAGCCTCCCGATCCACCTTTTCCTGAGAAAACGGCTTCGGGTGCGGGTGGAAGCACCCGCCGTGGGGCGGAAAGGGGACGAGGGCGGCGTCACGATCTGTCTGGAAAACCCCACGCTGCTGCCCGCTCTGCGCATCCGCTGCCGGGTAACGACCCGGAATCAGCTGAACGGCGAGCGCTGCACCCGGAATGTCATGACATGGGCGTTCCCGAAAGGGCAGCGGCGCGCGTCCCTGCGCTTGGGAAGCGAATACTGCGGGCGTATCCAAATCTCCGTGGAGCAGGTGAAGCTCTACGACTGTTTCGGCCTCATCGGCGTCCCCTGCGGATGCAGCGCGGAAGCGCACATGACGGTACAGCCGGATACCTTCCCCATTCGGGTGAATCTGATCCCCAATCCCGACAGTCAGGAGGACAGCGACACCTATTCTCAGGAGCGGCCCGGCGCCGACCTGACGGAGACGTTCCAGATTCGGGAATACGTCCCCGGCGACAGTATGCGGCAGATCCACTGGAAACTCAGCGGAAAATTTGACCGGCTGATCGTCCGGGATCCGGCGCTGCCCATCACCCGCAATGTGCTGGTGTTCTGGGAGAGAACGGGGCAGTCCGGCAGCGTCAGACGCATTGACGCTCAGGCGGAAACGGTGGTGTCAGCGTGCCGGAGCCTGTCGGACAGCGGCGTCCAGTTCACCCTCGGATGGAACGATACGGACAGCAATGTCTGCGTCCTGCATGAGATTTGCGGCATGGAAGATCTGGTCGGCGTTATCCCCCGGCTGCTGTGCGCCGCCGGAAGGAAGGATGGTGTCGGCGGCGCGTCGCTGCTGGTACAGACCCGGCCGGATGCCCTGTGCGGACATATGGTGTACATCGGGGAGGAACCCTGCGCTGATGTATTGCAGATGCAGCGGCTGGGGCATGTCACGGCGCTGCTCTGCGGCGAATCGCCTTTGGAGGGGAGCATCCCCTTCGACGTGGGACGCTACAGGGAACAGCTGGGAGAAATTGACGTATAAGGGAGGCGAAAGCCTTGACCTCAAAAATAAAACAGGGGATGCACCTGCGTCAGCCTGAGAATTCGTCGGACGGCGCATGGATTTTCCAGACGTTGGCGGCGACGCTCGCCTGCGCGGCACTGATGTTTGCGCTTGCGGCGTTGGCCGGGTTTCGGACGGGAAATCTGCTGCCAATCCTGCTGGCGGCGGGCGGATACGTGTGCATCGCCTACGGCGTGACCATCCGGTTTCAGAAGCAGCAGTGGTTTTTCCTTGCTGCGCTGGTCATACTGCTTCTGCTGGTGCTCATTTGCAGACAGCAGGTGCTGGAAGGCTATCGCCTGTTCTGGAATCAGATGCGCAATACCTATACCGCCGGGACGGGCTGGGTGCTCCCTGAGTGGGAGACGCAGCTGCCTGCTGAGAAAAGTGGGCTGTGCCTGACGCTGTTTGCCGTGGTGGCCGCAAGCGCTATAGCACTGATTTGCTGCTGGCTGAGCGGCCGGGCGCCGGCTATACTGGCGGTGCTGCTGCCCGCCGCCGCGTTGGCGGGAATGGCGGTTTTCAAGACCGACGAGGTACTTCCCGGATTGGCCGCGTTGGCGGCTGCCGTGCTGATTCTTACTTACAGCGGGTGGCAGAGCCGGAAAGCGGCGTTCCCGGTCACATTTGGCTGGATTCTCTGCGGAATTGCGGCGGGGCTGCTGCTTCTGTGCGCGTCGGTTCCCGGCGTGCAAAGCTGGACGCAGAAAATCGGCGAAGATAGCCGCAAGGCAATTCATGCCTATCGCTACGAGACGAAAAATACCGTGCTGCCCGAGGGCGACTTTACGAATTACCAGAAGCAGAACGGCACCCGGGCCGGACTGGAAGTGACCATGTCGAACCCGGAAGCACTGTACCTGCGGGGATTCACCGGGGCTACGCTGGAAGGCGACATCTGGAGCACGGTGGACTCTGCCGTTCTGGCGCAGAATCAGGCGCTTTTATACTGGCTGAACGAAAATGCCTTCCACCCGGCGGCACAGTATGCGTCGGCCACCGCCGGAACGGACAGAGGCACGGGCAGCGTTTCCATTCAGAATATCGGCGCGTGCAGCGCTTACCAATATGTTCCCTTCTCCCTGCGGGATACGGGAAATTTACCGGCGGAAAACCTGAAAGAGGACAGCCCTCCCTCCGACGGGGAGAGGACGTACCGGTACTCCGTGGTAACCAGCGGCGGGAATGGCATTGAGCAGACCCTGTCGCGGCTGCAAACCACCGATGATGCGCAGGTGCTGCAATACCGGAGGGCGGAAAGCGCGTACCGCAGCTTTGTGTACCGCAATTACCTTCAGGTTCCGGAAAGCGTGACGCAGCTGCTGGGGCAATACTGGGACGGGACCACGGCGGGCTACGGCTCTCGGGAAAATCTCACCCTGCCGCAGGCACAGGCCTGCACGCTGACGTTCCTGAGCCGGTGCTTCCCGGAGGAAGGAACGCCGGAGGATATGGAGCTGCCCCTGACCGCGGCGGAGGGGACGAGTTTCCAGTATGCCACGGTGGCGGTGATGACCCTGCGCTATTTTGGAATTCCGGCACGCTACGCCGAAGGGTATGTTATTTCGGAAGAAATGGCCGCAGATGCTCAGGCGGACGAGCCTCTGACCGTGGACAGCCGCTGCGCGCGGGCGTGGGCGGAGGTCTATCAGGACGGGATCGGCTGGATACCCATGGAGCTGACTCCCGGACTGGGCGAAATGCTGGAACAGAAGCCGGAGGAAAACCCGGACGAGGGAGATTCGGACAACGCCGAGTCGGAGACTCAGCCGGAGGAGGAAACGACCCCCGAAGAGGACGGGACACAGGAGCCTGAGCCGGATGGCGGCACCGTGACCAAAATCGCCAAGGCCATGCTGCTGGGTGTGCTGTGGGTGCTTTTGATCGTGCTCCTGCTGTTCCTGCTCCTGCTGCTCAGAAGAAAGCTGATCCGCAAGCGCAGGGAACAGAAATACCAGCTGGAGGACGTAAACGAAGCCGTTTGCTGGATTTTCGCGGACACGGCGGCGCTGATGGAAAAGCTGGGTCTGCGCAGAGGAAACGGTTCCATGCGGACGCTGTGCGAGCCTGCAAAGCAGCGCTTCGGCGACGATTACGCGACGGCGCTGGCAGAAGCCATCCGCCTGAATGACCGCGCCATGTTCAGCAGCCACGCACTCACGCAGGAGCAGCGAGAATCGGCGCTGAAATTCTACGCCGATACCCAGGGAAGTCTAAAAAAGAATGTAAAATGGTACCACCGGATGTGGATAAAATGGATTCAGTGCCTGTATTAAGGAGAGAACATAGTATGAAGAACTTAAGAAAGCGCCTTGCGTGCCTGCTGCTTTCCGCACTGCTGCTCATCGGCTGTCTGCCGGTGACGGCGCTTGCGGCGGAAAACGGGTTTATACTCGTGGTGGAGGCCGGCGGAAAGCTGGTCATCGCGCCGGAATACATTTCCTGTACGGCGGGGCAGACCGCCGCGCAGGCGCTGAGCGCCAGCGGACACACCTTCACAGGGCTGGATACCGGCATGATCTCCGCCATCGACGGCGTGACGGGCAACTTTACCCGCAGCGACGAGAACGGTAACTACGACCTGTCCGTCAGCGCGGCGTCCATCGGCTATCTGCGCTTCAGCGAGGATATGGACAGCAAGCCCAGCGACGGACTGAAGCAGCTGATGACCGCCATGGCGGACTATAAGAAAAAGGGCAGCGACGTTCAGGCGGCCGCCAAAAAGGAATATGATACCGCCAGTGACCTGTTCGTGGGCATCAACAGCGAGTCCGCCAAGACCCTCGCGTCGAATCTGAATGACGCGGTCAGGAACTATGAAAACACCCTCACCGGCGAGCATTACGCAGTTCGCTTCACGGACGGCTCGGCGGCGTATTCCGACGACAACTATCCCGGCGTTTCCATCACGGCGGTAAACGCCTACGGAAAGCAGTGGACGGACGACGGCGACGGCGTTCTGGAGCTGCCCAAGGGCGACTACACCTTCTGCGTCGAGCAGGCGGGACTGCGGGTGGAAGGCAAAATCACGGTCAGCGCCGCAGCGACGGTATCGGCAGAGCTTCCCCAGTCGGAGTGGCTGATCACCGACACCTTCCGTATTTCCGGAAGCTTCGGCGAGGAAACCAACAAGGATAACAAATTCACGGACGAAGAATGGCAGCTGGGGCAGTGGTCTGACAGGGAAGTGACCGTTCCGGTGCTGGACACCTTTACCGGCTCGGTCTACACCTACGCGGAGTACGATACCGGCCTGCTGTCCGAGATCCCGACCCTGACCGCCATTTACACGCTGGCAAGCACCGGTGAACGGATGGAAAAGGCGCTTGCGTTTCAGTCCCTGACCAGCGGCGCTTACAGCGTGCTGTCGCGGGGCGCGGCGGGCAATACCGTGATCTACCGGCTCAGCAGTAAGAGTGAGGACGGCTATACCTATTCTCAGGACTACACGGTGAACTTCGCCCGTGTTCCCACGCTGGCGTCCATCCGGGTCGAAGATCAGATCGGCGTAGATCAGGCGGCTTCCATTCCCTTCGCACCGGATACCATGGAATATACCTATAAGGTTCTGGACACGGTCGCGGCAGTGACGATCACGGGGCAGCCGCTGGAAAACGGCTACACCGTAACGGTCAATGGTAAGAACGCGGCGAACGGCGTGACGGTGGATGTTTCCGGCGAGACGGTCATCCCTGTGACGGTTTCCGCCAACGGCTATTCCAGCACCTACACCCTGACAATTCAGCCGGGCGAGGGCAAAAGTCTGTCCTTCCTGTCGGAGCGTTCCGTGACTGTCGAGGTGGTCAACAGCAACGGCGTTGTGATGCCCTATACGACACTCCGGGAGTCCGCGACCCAGAACCGCTACCGGTACATTCTGGTCCCCGGAGAGACCTACCACTATGTCGCGACCCGAAATACCTATTATCACATTACCGACGATTTCTCCCTTGAGGAGGTGGCCAACAGCACCATTATCGTGGACTTCAGTTCCATGAGCGACTGGCTGACAAGTCTGGCCTACGGGAAAAAAGCCGGTGCGGCCTCCAAAAATTCCCTGAAAACCGACGCTTCCTTCACCCCGGAGAATCACAGCTACAGGGTTTCCTATGAAGATACGGAGCATATGGTCTACGCCTGGGCGGCGACCGGAGAGAAAAATGTCAGCATTCAGGCAATTTATAATCAGGTATTCAGCGGCAGCCTGTACCACGGGAAGGAAAAAACCGTTGATCTACCCTCCGGCGCATCTTCCGGCACCCTGCTGAACCGCCTGCTGATGAAGGAGAACCCCGTTGCGGGCACGGTCACCATCCGCTTGACAAAGGAAGAGAACGGTGTTACTTTTTATCAGGACTATGTAACGCGCTTTGACCGCACGCTGACGCTGAAAGACATGACAGCCCAGTGCGACGGCGCTGCCGCTGCACTGGAAAAGGAGGATGGAACCAAGGGCTTTACGCCTGGTGTGAAGACCTATTCCGTGACGGTCTCCATGGCGGCGCAGAATCTGGAGCTGTTTCTTTCCCGCTACGAGGAGAACACCTGCTACGGCGAAGAGGACGTGGGCTACCGCATCAGGGTGGACGGCACGGACGTGACCGCCGAAGGCAGCGTGGTCATCCCGCTGGACGGCACCATTAACACCCAGACAGTTACGGTCACGGTGGAAAATAACAAGGCTCCGGACGGCACCGGAACTTATACCCTGAACATTCTGAAATCTCCCCCGGTGGAAGTGACCTTCGAGACGGAACCGGTGGACGCGCTGCTGCATCTGCGGGACGTTCTCACCGGCGTGCAGCAGCTGCCGGACGACGCGGGGAATTATCTGCTGTGCGAGGGAAGCAGCTACAGCTACGCGCTGACAAAATATGGCTATGAAGCCGTATCCGGCACCCTGACCGTGACCCGGGACGATGCCGGTGCGCTGGTGATCTCCAACGGTACGGAAACCTACCCCGTCACCGAGACGGAGGGCGGCGGCGCGGTGACCATCGTCTGGACGCTGAATCCGGCGGCGGCCAACCCCGCCATCGACCCGTCGATCCCGGCGCAGTGGGCGGATTTCCGCGGTTCTTCCACCAATAACGGCGTCACGGACGTATTGCTGCCAACGGCGGCGCAGGACGGCACCTTGTATTGGGCAAACCAGCTGGGCGTCGGCTTTGATTCGGATGCCGTCGGCAGCCCGATTCTGGTGGACGGAGATATCATCACCTACGCCGGCGACAAAATCTACCGCGTGGATACCGTAAGCGGCGAGGTCAAGGTAAAGGCAAACATGGATCACAAGTCCAGCTTCTCCATCACCCCGCCGGTTTACGCGGACGGCATGGTCTTCGTGGCGCTGTCCGGCGGCACGGTGCAGGCGTTCAATGCGGCCACACTGGAATCTCTCTGGATCTACACGGATAAACTGGGCGGACAGCCCAACTGCCCGCTGAAGGTGAAAAACGGTTATCTCTACACCGGCTTCTGGAACAGCGAGACCGGCAACGCGAACTTCGTCTGCCTGTCCATCACCGATGAAGACCCGGCGCAGTCCAAAGAAAGCAAGTGCGCCTCCTGGTACTATACCAGCAAGGGCGGCTTCTACTGGGCGGGCGCTTACGTGGCCGACGACTTCCTGCTGGTGGGAACGGACGACGGCGGAAACGGCTACACCAGCCAGACTTCCCGGCTGCTGCTTCTGGACCCCGCGACGGGCGAGCTGCTGGACAGCTGGGACGGCCTGAACGCGGATATCCGCAGTACGGTGGTTTACGACGCCGGGACGGACGCCTACTATTTCACCTCCAAGGGCGGCACCTTCTATTCCGTTCAGGTGACCGGCGACCGGAAGCTGACGAATAAGTGGAGCGTGAATCTGGCAAACGGCGTGGGCGGCGTTCCCATGAGTACATCGACCCCTGTGGTCTATGGCGGCAGAGCCTACATCGGTGTTTCCGGCGCGGGACAGTTTACCCCGTACTCCGGCCACAACATCACGGTGATCGACGTGGTTGCAAGGCGCATTGCCTACCGCGTGGAGACGCAGGGCTATCCCCAGACCAGCGGCCTGCTGACCACGGCCTATGAACAGGAAAGCGGCTGCGTATACGTCTATTTCTTCGACAACATGACCCCCGGCAAGCTGCGGGTTCTGCGGGACAGAGCCGGACAGACGACCCCGGATTACGTCACCACCGAGGGCGGCCGCACGACGGCCTATGCGCTGTTCACCCCCACTGGCGATCAGGCGCAGTATGCCATTTGCAGCCCCATCGCCGACGAATACGGCACGGTCTACTTCAAGAACGACTCGGCGCGGCTGATGGCCTACGGAAGCGCCATTGAGCGTCTTGAGATCACCCAGCAGCCGACAAAGACGGCATACGCGGAAGGGGAGACCTTCGACCCTGCCGGAATGGTCGTCACCGCGGTCTATGTCAACGGAAAGACGAGAGACGTTACGGATTATGTGACCTATAAGACTGACCCGCTGGACGGCGGCGACGGGGAGTTTGTCATTTCCTTCCCGTATGTCATGTACCATAATGAAGAAAACGGAACGGAGATGACCTCCGGCGTTGAGACGATGGTACCTGCTGTCACACTGAATCTGACCGTGGGCGATGGACTTCTCGGCGACGTCAACGGCGACGGCAAGGTCGATAAGGCCGACGCCCAGATGATTCTGGACTATGAGGCAAAGCGCATTGACAGGGCGCTTTCCCTGAAGACGGCGGATGTCAGCGGCGACGGAGTCATTGACAGCAGCGACGCCGTGCTGATTCTCCAGTATGCCGCGGGAACTCTGAAGGAGTTCCCGGCGGCTACCCCGAAGGAAACGGAAGATACGGGAAGCACTGATCAGATCGCAGTCGGGGACACAGGACTTCCCAAAGAATAGGAGCATAGATTATGAATCAAAAATGGATCGCCCTTTTGCTGGCGCTTATCTTGGCGCTGTCTGTCTGCGGCTGTGCCGCGGACAAGCCGCAGACGGAGACTGCCGAAACGACCGCGTCTGTGGAAACTCAGACAGCCGCGGGGCAAGGTACGGTAACGGACGAGGAACTGACACAGACTGCCCAATGGCTGATGGAGCAGATCCCGCAGCCAACCTACGGCTCCGTGGGGGGCGAGTGGGCCGTATTCGGGCTGGCGCGCTCCGGCGTTGCGGTACCGAAGGAATATTTTGAAGTTTATGGCGAAAACGTGGCTGCCTACACGGCGGAACACGGCGGCGTGCTCCACGCGAAAAAGTACACGGAGTATTCCCGTGTGATTCTGGCGTGGACGGCGCTGGGGAAGGATGCCACGGACGTTGGCGGGTTCAACCTGCTGGTTCCTCTGGCGGACTTTGATCAGACGGTATTTCAGGGGATCAACGGCCCCATTTTCGCACTGCTGGCGCTGGACAGCGGGGCGTATGACATCCCGGAAAACACCGCCGGAACCACGCAGGCCACGCGGGACGGGTATGTGGACTATATTCTGAACGCGGAGCTTCCCGGCGGCGGATGGTCGTTCGCGGGGGGAGACGCGGAGACGGACATCACGGCCATGGCGCTGCAGGCACTGGCCAAATACCGCGACCGGCAGGATGTGGCGGACGCGGTGGAGCGGGGACTGACTGTTCTGTCTCAGCAGCAGGAAGAAAACGGCAGCAGTCGAACAGACTTTCTTCTTATATATAAAGTATTTTCCTTTACCGTCCTTGTAATGGGTATTAGCAAATCGACGAAGTATATTTTTATATTTTAAGATCTGGATCCGTAGAGGAAGGAGAGAAGGGAAAGACGGGGGAACATGAAAAGAAAGACATTCGATAATTACGACTATGAAGAAGCGTTCCCGGTGGAACTGGATCGCGACATACAGAAAAAAGCAAGAAAGAATTTTGAGAAGGAACACCCGCTGCAGGTTCCAGACTATGAAGAACAGTGGAAAGAGCAGCAAGAGAAATTAAAAGAATGGGAACTGGAACGGCTACTGAAAGAAGGGAAAGTGGAAAGCCTTTACAGAACCACCACCACGAAGGCGAAGAACCTTCAAAGCGGATCGGAATTACTGGAAGCGCAGATCTACCCGTCATTCTGTCACAAAGCGGACGTTCCGCACACGAAGAAGGGCA
>ENA-OPSQ01001563-OPSQ01001563.1-human-gut-metagenome-genome-assembly--contig:-NODE-1563-length-15142-cov-2.594618_pt1 | contig 15142 bp, 14 predicted proteins | sample MGYA00241456_ERZ501904 | MGnify/ENA primary metagenome ERZ501904 (study PRJEB25962, sample SAMEA2042452) | human gut metagenome | biome: human gut; feature: human-associated habitat; material: faeces...
ACCGCAAAGCGGCGTGCCCTTGATGGCACGAAAAAGAACTGCTACACTGCTGTAAACGACGGAAAATTCAAACTGTTCTTGAGTTCTTCGCCGTCGGTGATTCACCTACAGCAGTTCTTTTTCGTACCGTCAAGGGTGGCGGTAAGCTACCACAACATAAAATATCTACAGTTTTCAAGGTTCATTTGAGCCTTTTTTCTTTGGCTCGTTTTTTCATAGGTCATTTGACACTATCATTTTATCTTTTCATGTGATTATATATTACTTGTAGTTCATATGAAAGCTGTAAATGAAATTGGACTTTCATTCATCTTTTTTTTATAAATCCAGCAAGAATCCGAATTATCAAAACAACCGCAGTTAATACAATACACAAGTACTGTATTGGAAATATCTTTTTTTCTTGAAGGACTAACTTGTCATTTTCATTCACAACAACTACTTTGTTGTAAAAATCTTTCTTTTCTAAAATCTCTTTATCATAAAATATTTTGCGATCCAATAACTCATATCTGTCTACAAGTGGGAATTTAGTTGCAGACATTATGTAAGTATTGTCATTTTCATCTTTTAACAGGAAAAAGAAGGATGACTTATTTTCTGTGTACGCATAATCAGCTAACATGAATTCTTTATTTTCTATCACGAATAGATCATCTGATGTCATTTTCATAAGGTTCTCACTGTTTTGAGGATACTTATATGAAACAATCAGACATAATATTATTATATATACCAAAAACATTCCTATATCGTACTTTCGTGTCATAAATTCCACCCATTCCATGCTCACTTTTGCCTTCGCGTACATTATATCATCTTTCCACCTCAAAACATATGACGTTTTACTGAATTTCTACAATCTATAACCACATTCGTACATTTTTTGTTCACAATAAATTCACTAGATTTTTTGTCGAATCTGGTGCATAATATTAATTGTTGTGGTGATACCACGACATGGGTTTTATTAATTATAACCCCCTTCTTAATTTGGAAAAGCCTTGAAAGAATGTCTGCATACATTCCCTCAAGGCTTTTCTTTTTTGTTCATCAACGCTCTAAACCCGGCGTTTTCTTATTTTCATTTGTCTGATAAAAACTTAACGTTTTCCAGCTTTCATCTCATCCAAGATTTCCGCTACCGCCTCTCGCTCGTCAAAATGATATTTTACACCTTTGATCTCCTGATAATCTTCGTGTCCTTTTCCAAGGAGCACGATCATATCGCCCGGTTTTGCATTTTTCATGCAGTAAGCGATTGCTTCTTTCCTGTCGTCAATCTCGATGTATTTGCCGTTGCTTCTTGCAAGGCCTACTTTAATATCATTGTTAATATCACGGATTTCCTCATCTCTTGGATTGTCACAGGTCAATACACAAAGGTCTGCCATCTCACCTGTTACCTCACCCATATCATATCTGCGGAGTTTAGAGCGGTTGCCGCCACCTCCATAAACACAGATCAGACGCTTCGGATGATATTCCATCAATGTCGTGAGAACGCTTCTTGTGCTCACTTCATTATGTGCATAGTCGATGATCAGCGTATAGTCCTTGGATACCGGAAGCATTTCCACCCTTCCTTTTACCTGCACTTTGGAAAGTCCCTCTAAAATTGCCTCGTCCGAAATGCCAGCCAGATGACACACTAACATGGTCACCATGGAATTGTATACCGAAAATCTTCCCGGAATATGGACTTTCGCCTGACAGTCCATGCAGCCACTCACTTTAAAATGCATTCCCAGCTTTCCATCCTCATTGATAAATCCAATATCAGATGCCATGAGATCTGCTTCTTTTTCAGCAGAAAATGTTTTTACCTCACAGGTATGTCCTTTTAAAATGCCGTCCACATGCTCATCATCTGCATTCACAACCCCAACTTTACACTGGCGGAACAGAAGGCTCTTGCACTCCATATATTCTTCAAAAGATGCGTGCTCAGCCGGTCCGATATGATCCGGTGATAAGTTGGTAAAAATACCATAATCAAATAAAATACCGGCTGTACGGTCTAATTTTAACCCCTGGGAAGAAACTTCCATGACCACATATTCACAGCCAGCTTCCACCATGGCAGCAAACATGCGGTGTAATTCGTAGGATTCCGGTGTTGTATTTTTTGATGGAAGATGTTCTTCCCCCACCATTGCACCGATGGTTCCAATCAGTCCGACTTTTTTTCCTGCCATCTCAAGTACTTTCTTGATCATATAAGTGGTGGTCGTCTTTCCTTTCGTTCCGGTCAGGCCGATGGTGACAAGCTTTCTTGCCGGATGGTCAAACAATGCAGCGGACATCAGCGCAAGTGCCAGACGAGCGGACTCCACTTTTAACACAGTGATGTTTTCTGGAATCTGTGCTGCCTCCTCTTCCTTCTCCAGCACGATCACGGAAGCTCCTTTTTCGACCGCATCCGGGATATATTTATGACCGTCTGTCACTGCCCCTACCATGCAGACAAACATCGTTTCCGGTGCAATCTTTCTGGAATCATAAATAATATCACGCACTTCTGTTTCAAGGCTTCCCTGAAGAAGTGTGTATTCAATTTCCTCACAAATCTTTCTTAATTTCATTTTATCGTTTCCTTTTTTCTTTCAACGTATCGTTTTTCTTATTTTCTGATCTGGCTATAAAAATACTCGTAAAACAATTATTCTTTTCGCATACAGGTTTCCGTGATCATCTTATTTTAAAATATGGGATGCATCGATCTCAGCCTCAAATACGGTATGGGATGGACCTGTCATAAAAAGATGGTTCGTTTTCTCATCCCACTCGATCAGAAGTGGTCCGCCAATCTGTTCCACGGTCACCTTGCGATCACATTTTCCAGTCAGAATTGCAGTCACTACCGCAGCCGGTTCCGCAGCCAATCGTCTCACCGGTTCCACGCTCCCACTCGCGAATCTTTAAATAATCCCTGCTCACAAACTCCGTGAATGTTACATTTGTTTTATTCGGGAAAATGGATGTCATATGCTCGATCTCTTTTCCATATTTCTCCACATCAAGATCTGCCACAGAATTCACAAACATTGCACAGTGCGGGTTCCCCCAGGAAACTGCGGTAATGTGGAAGGTACGGTCAAGCACCTGTACCGGCTGGTCGATAAATGTATCCATTTCTGTGTTGATTGGGATCACTTTTGTGGAAAGTCTCGGTTCCCCGATGTCTGCCCGGATATTGGATACATAACCATCTGTCACCGTCAGTGTCAGGTGCTGCATGCCGCCCAGAGTCTCGATCACAAGCTCTGTCTTGTCGGTGAGTCTGTGGTCGTACACGTATTTTCCTACACTCCGGAGTGCATTTCCGCACATCTCGCCCTCAGTTCCATCCGGGTTAAACATGCGCATGCGGAAATCCCCTTTGTCAGATGGACAGATCAAAACCATTCCATCTGAACCTATTGCAAAATGTCTGTCACTCACGAATCTTGCAAGTTCCGGCAGATTTTTAAGTTCCTGATGAATTGCATCTATATATACATAATCGTTTCCAAACGCCTGCATTTTTGTAAATTTCATAGTTTTCCCTCTTTCTGTGTCTTTTTACCTATATCCTAGAGACAAATCCAGGGACTGCCATCTTCTGACAGTCCCTATCCATTTCTTTTATGAATTCATTGCACGGTCAAGGTCGGCAATGATATCTTCCACATTTTCAATACCGACAGACATACGTAAGAAACAGTCTGTAATGCCTAATTTTTCCTTGACATCCTTCGGTGTATCCTCGTGTGTCTGTGTGGTCGGATAAGTGATCAGTGTCTCTGTTCCGCCGAGACTCTCTGCAAACATGATCATATCCACGTTTCGAAGGATTTTCTGAACGGTCTCAAAAGAATCCACGGTAAAGGAGATCATACCTCCAAAGCCTCTCGTCTGTTTGATGGTTGTCGCATAATCTTTGTGATCCTCAAATCCAACATAGTAAACTTTTTTTACTTTTGGCTGGGTTCTTAACCACTCCGCCACTTTTTTTGCATTCTCGTTATGTCTGTCCATACGAACCGGAAGTGTCTTGATTCCGCGGAGTAACAACCAGCAGTCCATCGGTGCTAACTGGCTTCCATGAGACTTGATATGCACATGGATCTTCTCTGCGATCTCCTCATTGTCTTTCACCACAACGATTCCGGAAAGTGTGTCGTTATGTCCGCCAAGATATTTTGTGGAGCTGTGTGTTACAATGTCAGCTCCCAGTTTTAATGGATTCTGGAAATATGGTGTTAAAAATGTGTTATCAACCACCATAAGTGCCCCAACGCTTTTTGCAATCTCAGATAAAGCCTGAATATCTGCCACTTTCATCATCGGGTTGGTCGGTGTCTCAACGAAAAACATTTTTGTATTTGGCTTGATTGCTGCCTTCACTGCGTCAAGATCATCCATCTCCACGTAAGTGTGCTCAATGCCGTATTTTCCGAACACGTCACCGATAATACGGAAGGTTCCGCCATAAATATCATCAGAAAGAAGAACATGGTCTCCCGGATTCAGCAGAGAAAATACAGCCATATTTGCAGCCTGTCCGCTGGAAAATGCAAATGCCTTGATTCCACCCTCAAGGATTGCCATGGTACGCTCTAACTCCTGTCTGGTAGGGTTCTCCAGACGGCTGTACGCAAAGCCTGTGGACTCTCCAAGTGCCGGATGTCTGTAAGTCACTGCCTGGAAAATCGGCATGCTGACTGCTCCGGTCAACGGTTCTGTTCCGAGCGCCCCATGTACCGCTTTGGATTCAAAATGTAAATTATCTTTTTTGTCATAATCTGTATAATTGCTGAAATTCTTCATAATATAAATCCGCCTTTCTGCTTATCCTGTTCTTATCTTTTCCTGTTTTGAAACTGCCTATGTAAAGCCTCAGAAAATCTGTCTGCCTTCCATATATAAGCTAATTATACAAAACACAATTTAAAACATATACAACTTCTGTGTTGTCTATATTGCAAATTGTGCTTTTTTTCTTTATAATAAATCTATCATTTGCGATGCAGGCTTACTTACCCCTGCGAAAAACCTGTCTGAAATCAAAACAGGATATTTTACAAACGGAAAGGATACTTATTATGCCAGAATATAAAAAAGTCGGCTATCTGACAACAGATTTTAAAATGTTTCATTTAAAAGACGAGGAAATGCGTAGCTTTCACTACCACTATCACGATTTTCACAAAATTCTCATCCTCTTAAACGGAGATGTGACTTACTGTATCGAAGGACGCTCTTATGACCTGAAAAAAAATGACATCGTCTTAGTCCATGCCGGAGAGGTACACAAACCTGTCATACATTCCGACGCTGTGTATGACCGCATTATCATTTATGTTTCCCCTGACTTTCTGACTTCTTACAAAGACTCTGAAAGCGATCTCAGTATGTGTTTCCAGAAAGTTTTTGAAGAAAAGTCCCATGTACTGCGCGTTCACTCTTTCGGAAACAGCAGGTTAGGCGCCGTTACCAAAGATCTGGATGCCTCCCTTGCGGATTCTGATTTTGCACATGAACTGCATCATAAACTTTTATTCTTAGAGTTTCTGATCCAGTTAAACCGCGCCGCCGGACACAATAAAATAGAATTTATCGAGACTTCTGCTTCAAGTGAAAAGATATTGTCAATTTTAAATTACCTGAACGAACACTTAACAGAATCCATCAGTATTGACGATCTCTCCTCCTGTTTTTACTTAAGCCGCTACTATCTCATGCACACATTTAAGGAACAGACCGGCTACAGCATCGGCAGTTATCTCTCCACCAAACGCCTGCTGCTCGCCAAAGAACTGATCCTATCCGGGAAACCGATCACGGATGTCTGTTATGAATGTGGATTTAAAAATTATTCCACTTTTTCCCGCGCATACAAAAAGTGCTTTGGCGAATCCCCACGGGATCTGCGCCAAAGCACTTTCAACCACTGATCATTCCTATACTGACTGCCTTTTGACAATCGGTTACTCATTCCTGTTTTCAATGAAAGAATCAGACTTTCTCTGCCATCGCATTCATCAGAGTCGGGATCAACTGCTTCTTTCTTGAAATGATTCCCTCTAAGAGAATGCCATTTTCATTTTCTTCTCTTTCAAATGCATCTGCAAGGATCCTGCCTGCATCATGCCCCTCAAAAATCACCCTGGAAGACTCTTCCAAAATATCTGTCAGCATCACATAGACCATGTCGATCCGCTTCTCACCCAAAACTTCTTTTAAGAACGGACGGAGCTTCTCTGCTACTTTATCAAGTTCTTCACGGCTCATGGCGCTGATCTGTGCAACTCCGAAGTCAAACTCATCCGTATGGAAAATCTTGAAATCAGAATAAAAAATTTCCTCAGTCGTCTTATTTTTGAAATCGCTTCCCGCCTTGAACATGTTCTTTGCATGAGTCTCAACATCTACTTTTGCAATCTTTGCCAGAGCCTCTGCAGCCAGAATGTCTAGCTGTGTGCAGGTCGGAGAACGGAACATTAACGTGTCTGACAGAATCGCTGACAATAACAATCCTGCAATATGCTGCGGGATCTCGATATTTTTCTCACCGAACATCTGGTAAATGATCGTGGACGTACATCCCAACGGCTGATTTCTGAAATAGACCGGAGAGATCGTCTCTAAGCTTCCGATCCTGTGATGATCGATGATCTCTAAAATCTCCGCTTCATTGATATTGTCAACTGCCTGCGACTTCTCATTGTGATCCACCAGAATGATCTGTTTTTTCTGCATGCTCATCAGGTTACGTCTGGATACCATTCCGAGATAGTTTCCATTTTCATCCAGAATCGGGAAATCACGATGCCTGATCTTAGACATTGTCTCCTTGATGTCATCCACATAATCATCAATATCAAATGTCACAAGATGCTCTCTCGTCATAAATTCTTTGATTGGCATACTCTGATTGATCAATCTGGCAATGGAAAACGTGTCATATGGTGTTGTGATAATCACACAGTCTTTTTTATTCGCCATCTGAATGACTTCCGGGTCTACCTCAAATCCACAGCCTACAATGATACAGCTTGCATTGGACTCTAATGCACGAATCTGCACTTCTTTCTGCGGTCCGAGAATGACCATATCATCCGCTTCGATGTATTCCGATAAAAATCCAAGGTCAGACGCTCCGACAACGACTTTTCCGCGGATAAAATATGCATGTTCATTTCCCGCGATAATATTGCCATCCAAAGTCTCTGCAATATTCTTATACTGGGTTCTCGCTTTGGACAACACCCGGTTGTCATAAACATCCATGTAAGAAGTTGCAATATCCTTTGTTACGATCACACCCTCTAACTTTCCAAGCCGGTTTGTCACCGGAAGTGTTACGACATCTAATTTTTTCATGGTTTCCCATGCTTTTTTTAATGAAATCTGAGAACTAATTCCGGCTGTTTTGCGGATGGAAATATCCTTGAGCTGTGCCCCTACATCTGTAATTAATTCTGGATCCTCCACCTTAAAATAATCCAGCACATACCGGGTTTCCTCACTGATCGCTCCGGCACGCTTTGGTACATACTGGCGCTCTCCCAGCTGGTTTTTCAGATATGCATAAGAAATTGCCGCACATATCGAATCCGTATCCGGATTCTTATGTCCGACAACCCATACTTTTTTTGGTTCAATATTCATAAATTCCTCACTACCTTAAAAATTAAAAACGCCTAATGAATATAAAATAAATGCAACCAGCATCACAAAATTGATAATGGAAAACCATGAAAGTACTTTGACATATCCCTTTACAGCGCCAACGCTTTTCTCCATCTCATCCATTTTCTCAATTTTAGAATCAAACTCGTTGAACAGATCCTGAATATTGCGATAGCATTTTACATTCTCGGAGTGAACTTTCTCTGAAAGATCCGTTTTGATAGAATCCAGCTGGGAGGTTGCATTCTCCAGCAATGCCTTCACTTCTGCGACCTGCTCATCGCTTACTTTCTTATTGGCTGCTGTCTGTTCTTCGATAAACTGTCTGCCTGCCTCGATCTGATCTTCTCCAAGCTTTTTGCTGGCTGCGATCTGATTCTCATTTAACTTGCGGTTTGCCTCTAACTGTTCCTCAGTCACTCTCTTCACATCTGCGACCTGCTTTGAGACACTTATTTCAATCTCATTCATCTTCGCGGTGACACGTTCTGCAAGCTCGTCTACTTTTTTGCTGAAATCAGATACGATCTCATCTGCCTCTTCCTGTCTCTCACTTAAGATCTGCTCTAGTTCCTGCGCTTTGTCTTCTCTCTCATTCACAAGATTCTGCAGTTCCTGTACCTTGCTCTCCTTGGATGTCAATAAATTCTGTAACTGTTTTGCCTTCTCCCTGAATTCATCGATCTGACTTAATAAAAAATCTTCTTTTTCCACTTTACTATGTATCCTTTCCTTAGCACGCACCACTTTTCCTGCGTGTTCTGTTTTATCTTCTTTTGCATTCAGCCTTGCAGACGGCTGTGTAATTTTTTTCTTCTTCCGGTAATTCTGTGCTATTCTCTGAAACAGACCTGCCATTTACGTCTCCTCCCACAGCCAGCTTAAAATAAACTATATTTATTTTACCATTTGCGCTTTTTCTTGTAAAGGAAAAACCTTCCTTTACATTATTGTTATCCTGTAGCTGACAGTTTAAGGTATCCTGTGGATTTAAAAGAAGCGGTTCCAGACGGAACCGCTTCTGATAAGAAAGGGATTATACTTATTTGCTTATTTTGTTATGAATGATATTCATACTTCAAAATTGCCGTTCATTATTTACATAATTTTTTGAACTCATCAGCTACGAACTGTACTTTTGTTCCAACAACAACCTGAACAGCTGTTTTACTTGGTCTGATAACGCCAGCTGCACCAGCAGATTTGATTTTCTTCTCATCTACTAAAGAGCTGTCTTTTACTTCAAGACGAAGTCTTGTAATACAGTTATCAATGCTTGTAACGTTTGCTGCACCACCAACACCTTCTAAGATTGTTGCTGCTACAGTTGTGTAATCGCTGCTTCCAAGATCAACTTTTTTCTCTGCTTCTACATCATCATCTTCTCTACCAGGAGTCTTTAAGTCAAACTTTGTGATAGCGAAACGGAATACAACGTAGAATACGATAAATGCTGCGATTCCAAGAGGAATGATCATCCATGTATTCTTTGCTGCAGGAAGGGATGCAGAGAAAAGAAGGTCAGTTGCTCCGGCGGAGAAACAGAAACCTGCTCTGAATCCAACTAATACAGTAATAACTGTGAAGATACCATATAATGCTGCATATACAACGTAAAGAGCTGGTGCAAGGAACATGAAACCAAACTCGAATGGCTCTGTAACACCACAAACGAATGCACAAAGAGCTGCGGAAGCTACAAGTCCGATTGCAACTTTCTTCTTGTCACTCTTAGCTGTGTGAACCATAGCAAGAGCTGCACCCGGGATACCGAACATCATACATGGGAAGAATCCAGACATATACATACCTAAATCCCATGTTACATCAGCAGATGTCTCACCTGCCCAGAAGTGTCCAAGGTCACCAAGACCGATTGTATCGAACCAGAATACGTTGTTTAATGCATGGTGTAATCCTGTTGGGATCAGTAATCTGTTTAAGAATGCATAAATACCAGCACCAACTGCACCAAGACCTTCGATACCCTGACCTACTGCTACTAAAGCACCGAATACTACCGGCCAGATAAATAACAGGATTGCTGAAACAATAATAGAAACAACACCTGCAACGATTGCTACGCAACGTTTACCACTGAAGAATGATAACCAGTCAGGTGATTTTGTACCTTTGAATTTGTTGTAGCATGTTGCACCGATAATACCTGCAAGGATACCGATAAATGGGTTTGCAATTTTACCAAATGCAAGAGATTTTGTTGCATTGTCAGCGATTGCTGGCATTAATGTTGTAACTGTTCCTACGGAAAGAAGGTTTGTCATCATTAACCATGATGCTAATGCTGCAAGACCTGCTGTACCATCATTGTCGTCTGCCATTCCGACACCGACACCGATAACAAAAAGAATTGCCATGTTATCAATTAAAGCTCCACCTGCTTTTACAAGGAAGAAACCGATCATCTCAACGATACCGGTAACATCACCACCCTGCATGGTAGATGGACAAAGCGCATATCCAATACCCATTAAGATACCACAGATTGGAAGACACGCAACTGGAAGCATTAAAGCTTTTCCTAATTTCTGCAAATACTTCATCATACTAAAAGCTCCTCCTTTTTTTATAATCCCTTTTAGTTTTATTTTATACCGTTAGAAACACGGCTAAAATACGTTTTTCATATCACAGATCCCTGTCTGTTTATTTCTTTAAGATCAGAACTGTATCACCCGGATTGACATCAGATCCTGTCACTGCTTCCACGGTCTGATAGTCCGATGTGTTGCATACAACCATAGGTGTGATCACATCATAACCTGCTGCTTTCACTGCCTCAAGGTCAACCGAGATCAGAAGATCTCCTTTTTTCACCGCATCCCCATTTCCTTTATGGGCGGTAAAATGTTCTCCCTTTAATGCGACAGTGTCTAATCCGATATGCACAAGCAATTCCACGCCTTCTGTGGTCGTCATGCTCACTGCATGCTTCGTATCAAATAACATCTCGATCGTGCCGTCTGCCGGTGCGTATATCTTACCATCTGCCGGCTGGATTGCAACACCCTTGCCTAAGATCTCTTCTCCGAATGTCGGATCACTTACCTGACTGATTGGAACTGCCTTTCCTTTGACCGGTGCACCAATCTCAATTCCTTTGTCTTTTTTCTTCAAAAAATCGAACACCTTAATCCCTCTTTTCTGTATTATGATGTACTTTAGTCTGTCATGCAGACACGCTTAATATGTATCGCAAGAAACATGATCTCCTCGCCGGATATCTGACCGCCGTACTCTTTTTCAATATATTCTGCAATATGTTTGCTGCACTCATACTCTCCCGGATACTTGTTCTCCATCAGCTTTGCAAATTCGATCTCCTCATCTTTCAACAACTCATGCCGGTAAAGACGCTGTGCCAAAAACTTCAGATGTGTGACAAATCTCTCATAGTGGAGCGATTCCTCATCAAATTCAATGCCCATCTCCTGTTTGACCAGTTCTAAGATCCCCTGTATCATATTCGTCATTGCAAAGGTATCGTTGATCGTTGTATCGTACTCTGCATTCACAAAATGGAGTGCGATAAATCCCGCCTCATCCTCTGAAAACTTTGTTCCGAGTTTCTCATTCAAAAGATTGATCGCATATTTTCCCATCAGGTATTCCTGATGATAAAACTTCTTGATTTCCCACAGCAGTGCATTCTTCAGCTGGATTCCCTGCACCTGTCTCTGAATCGCAAAATTGATATGATCTGTCAGTGTGATATAAATACTCTGATTCAACTGTACATTCAGATTCTTTTTCGCATAGGTAATGATATCACTCGTGAGCTGCATATGCTCTAATGGAATGTTCTCTAAAATCTCCTGAAACTGCCGGGAAAGCTTCTCGTTCTCAATCCGGAAAACCTTCTCGACCCTGCTCTCATCAATCGCATCACCCGTATGTGCCTTGAATCCAATCCCCTTACCCATGATAACAACTTCCTGCTGATTCTCATCATATGCTGATATTACGTTGTTATTAATCACTTTCTGGATAACCATATGCCACTCCGTTTTTATTTGATAAAAGCCTCTGTTTTACTGTGCATTCTAAAAAGAAAAACCAAATTTTACAAAATCCAAGTATAGAAATGTAAAATCTGGTTTTGCCTGCTTATCAGTAACAATCCAATATTTTATTCGCTTGATTTAAGAAAATTTTAACATTCATTGTTTATTATGTCAAGTTTTATTCCTGCTTATTTTTCTTTTTTGTAAGCATTTACTATATATGCATCTAAAACCTATACATAATAGCCAATATCTTTTCCATCTTCTACCGGAGTTTTACAGATTCGTTTCAAAGAACGCTTTTATTGCATCACATGCTGCACCTTCGTCGTCGCCTTCTACCGTTACAGTCACAGTCTGATTTTTTTTGACTCCCATTCCCATAACTGCCATCAGTCGGGAAGCATCTACAGATTTTCCATCTTTTTCAAGTGTTACTTTGCTCTGGAAATTTTTCACTTCCTTTACAAGCATCCCTGCCGGTCTTGCATGGATTCCCAACTCGTCTTTTACTGTGTAACTGAATGATTTCATTTTCATTTCCTCCTTAAACATTAAGCATTTAATATTTTATCTCTTACAGGCAGCACCATTGCCGGTGATACCGATAATTCATCAATTCCCATTTTTACAAATGTCTCCGTAAGCGTTAAGTCTGCCCCGAGTTCCCCACAGATACCTGCCCAGATTCCCGCTTTGTGTGCGCTGTCAATGACCATCTGGATCATCTTGAGCACTGCTGGATGATGGGAGTCATAAAACTGGTCAAGCTTTGCATTCTGCCTGTCGATCGCGAGCGTATACTGTGTCAGGTCGTTGGTTCCAATACTGAAAAAGTCAACCTCTTTTGCCAGTTCATCTGCGATCATCACCGCTGCCGGTGTCTCGATCATAATGCCAAATTCCACATTTTTAAACGGAATGCCTTCTGAGGTCAGCTCTGCTTTTACCTCTTCCATGATCTCTTTGACTTTTCTCACTTCCCATACCGATGCGATCATCGGGATCATAATGGAAATATTGCCGAACATGCTGGCGCGGAGCAGCGCTCTCAACTGTGTCTTGAAAATATCCGGCTGATCCAGACAGATCCTCACGGCACGGTAACCAAGCGCCGGATTGTCCTCGTGTTCGAGTCCAAAGTAATCGATCTGCTTGTCTGCTCCAATATCCAGAGTACGGATAATGACTTTTTTTCCTGCCATCACTTCCGCAACCGTTTTATAGGACTGGAACTGCTCATCCTCTGTTGGGAAATGGTCACTCTGCAAATATAAAAACTCACTTCTGAAAAGTCCGATACCTGCTGCATCATTCTGTAAAACAGCGCCTAAATCTTTAACTTCGCCGATATTGGCATACAATTTTATTTCTTTGCCCTCTTTCGTGACGGTCGGCTTTCCCTTTAATTGCTGCAGTAATTCCTGACGGTTCTTTTCGTCCTGCTGCTTTTTCTCATATTCTCTTAATGTCTCCTCATCCGGATCAATGATCACGATCCCCTTGAATCCGTCCACGATCGCCATTTTTCCATTCACTTCTTTCGGAACTGCTGTGGATACCAGAGCCGGAATGTTCATCGTCCTCGCCAGGATTGCGGTATGTGAATTCGTAGAGCCATGTCGTGTCACAAAGGCAAGCACTGTCTCACGGTCTAACTGGATCGTCTCACTCGGTGCAAGATCATCTGCTGCTATGATATATTTTTCTTTTTCTGCTCCAGAAGTGTTCACCTTTTCTTCTTTCTGCGATAAAACACGGATCACACGCTCCGAGATGTCCTTCACATCTGCTGCACGTTCCTTCATATAATCGTCGTCCATATCTGCGAACATTTTGGCAAAGTTATCGCCAGTCGTTGCCACGGCGAACTCTGCGTTGACGGACTGTGCCTCGATGATATTCCGGACAGAATCAAGATAGTCTTCATCCTCCAACATCATCTGGTGCACTTCAAAAATGGCTGCATTTGCCTCTCCTACTTCTTTGACCGCTTTGTCATAAAGTCCTTTCAGTTCTTCTGCCGCCTGATCTCTGGCTGCCTCAAAACGTGCGATCTCTGCTTTCGCATCCTCAATCTTCACTCGTCTGACTACATTGTTTTCTTTGGAAATCTCTTTGATTTTTCCGATTGCGATTCCCCCGAATGCAATCTTTCCGGTTATGTTCTGCATTTGCTCCTCCTCACCAGACAGCTGATACCATTTTGGGAATCTGCCGTCAAAATTAAAAAAGCCGAAAAAGTTCACGCAGCCAACGGCGTCTTACTTTTCCGGTTTAGTACATTTGCATGTGAACTATCCTTAAAATATAATTTTATTATAAGTTTTCACAAAGTATTTGTCAACACAATTCTGCCAGTCTGTGTACTTTTGCTGCATCCACTGCTTCATATTGATTCTTCTCCTGTTCTCCTGCATAAGAGAAATCAACGTATTCATTCGAAGTTGTGATGTCTTTTTTCCATACCCGGCATGAACTGTGTACCTGATGAACTCCTGTATATGTCATTAGTTCTCTAACATTGTTCTCATTCACACCGCTTCCGGCAAGAATTTCAATCTCACTTCCATATTCCTTCTGAAGCTGTTTTAACCGTTCTCTTCCACTCCACACATCCGGTGCGCCGCCGCTCGTTAAGATTCGGTCTGCCCCAAGCCCAATCAATTGCTCGATCGTTTTCTTCTGATCGGCAACACAGTCAAAAGCGCGGTGAAACACCGCTTCCCTTCCCTGCTCATGTATCAGATAGATGACTTCTTTTGTACGTTCTGTATCTAAGGTTTGATCCTCTTTTAAAAATCCGAAAGCAATCCCGTCTGCTCCATGCTCCAGCAAAAGTTTTGTATCCAAAATCATTGTCTGATATTCCTCCGCAGAATAACAGAATCCACCACCTCTCGGACGTACCATCGCCACAACAGGAATCTCACACTGTTCCTTCGCGCAGATCAGATTTGCCAGTGACGGGGTAAGACCGCCAAGATATAATGCACTGTTTAATTCTACCCTGTCGGCACCATTTTCATATGCTGTTTTTACATCTTCAAAACTGCCGCAGCAGATTTCTAAAACTGATTTCATAGGTTTGTCACAATTCCTTTTCTTATCATTCGGATTGATGATTGTTATTATAAACTTTCTATCTTTTAAAATCTACTATCTACAAAAAATCTTTTTTTCATTTTCTCTATAAACAATAAAATGAATGTTCCGCGAACATTCTATTGTCCTGAATGCAGAAAGCCCGGAAAGGCTTACGCCTTTCCGGGCTTTCTGGAATTTACAATGACTCAGACAATGTCCAAATCTTATTTGTATAACTCAACTAATCTTAACAGATGTTCGTAACGAGCTTTTGCAGCTTCCTCAGATGCAGCAAAGAGTTTTGCAGCTCTTTCTGGGAAGGATCTTGTTAATCTGCTGTAACGTGTCTCGTT
>ENA-OPSQ01001566-OPSQ01001566.1-human-gut-metagenome-genome-assembly--contig:-NODE-1566-length-15116-cov-3.200518_pt1 | contig 15116 bp, 20 predicted proteins | sample MGYA00241456_ERZ501904 | MGnify/ENA primary metagenome ERZ501904 (study PRJEB25962, sample SAMEA2042452) | human gut metagenome | biome: human gut; feature: human-associated habitat; material: faeces...
GCGGGAACCTTTGCGGTGCATCTGCTTAATCAGTTTTATGAGAATGACACCGCCGCCCGTATTGGTGTTTTCACAACGGATAATTGGCAACTTGAAAATATGCTCCGTATAGGATACGTTAATATCTCCGACTATGTAAAAGCCGGCGAGCGTATGGTAAATATCTTTACAGCACTTCCGTGGCTTAAACCTTTTGATATGCTCGGCACAGATAATGAACGCAACAGAGTCTCTGACCTATTCTCAGAAGAAAACGGTAATGTCCTAAGCGAATATTTCTCTCGTCGTGCAAAGGTTAGTGATATGGATACGGCGCAAACAATATTTCATCAACTACCCAAAGAATACGATAAAGAGTTTTTCACACAAGCAGAAACTTTACTTAAAGAGGTAAATGCCACACTCAAGTTTTACGATAGGTTAAGCGATGACATTCGTAATGCCTTTCATAAGTTCAAAGATTTTGCCAATGAGGTGGATGAAGCCGACCGCTTTGATGAGGAACACTTACTGCCAATAGCCTTGGAAGTATTTGGCTCGGTACCGTTCCCCGTAACAACGGAATACGTTCCCATTAAAAAGACAAGCAAAAGTACTACCGCAACACTTGCCCGAAGATTATATTTTGATAGTTATTACAGTTTTGTGGTTACAGACTTCTTTGAGGGTTTACACCACGGACATTATCCAAGACAATGCGGTATTTGTAACAAGTATTTCCTTATGACTTCCGCCCGCCGTCAGCAATACTGCAATGGTACGGCTCCTTATGAGGTCAGAGGCAAGAAGGTTACCTGCCGCAAATACGCCGCAAGTATAAATCGCAAAGAGCTTGCTGCCGCAGATCCCGTTGTAGATATTTACAACCGCCGTTGTTCCGCCATCCGTACCGAAAAAGGCAGAGGAACGATTACTGAAAGCTTTGCAAAGATGGCTACGGAGTTGGCAAAGGAATATAAATTCCGAGCATTGCAAAATTTCGATTACGCCAACAAACAATATGCCCTTGATATGAGCCGTGAAAAGCTCTATGCCGAAACTGATAAACGAATGAGATAATCCCGTTACACGCAAAAGGAGGTGGTTGCCGTGAAGGAATGGGAAAAAGAACTTTATATTTACCGTTTAACTCCGGCACCGCCGAAGGAAAACGACTTGCAGAAGTACATCTCAAATTACCTTGCTCATAAAGACGATAAATATATTTCTTGGTTTCTCCATTACTATGAACGCACATTAAATGAAAAATCGATGGCGATTGTTCAGGACTATGCAATGTATGGGCATTTTTTGGATATAAAGCAAGCGTATGTAATCGGTCTGCTGAAAGCCTTGCAGGACTATGATACCGAACGTGGTGTTCCGTTTATCGTTTACAAAGAATATGCAGCAATGCGGGAGATTCATGAATATATCCGTTCAATGCGAACGGGTTTCTCGGTGCAAAGCTACGATGAGTATTTGCGACTGCGCAAAGCAATGCGACTTTATCGTGAGTTCGGTAACAAAAGCGATGATGCTACTATGGAGAAAATAGCGGAGGCCATTGGCACAAGTAAGGAAGATGCCGCTGAGATTATCCGATGCGGAATGCAAAATATGCAGTTCGTGGAATATTACCGCCAATATGCCGATGAGGACAGCGAAGAAAGCCGTGAAGAGGTTGCACACGACGGTTCATCAGAGCCGGACAAGTTGTTCTTTAAGTTGGAAGAAGCCGAAACGGTTATGGCAGCGTTTGAAAATCTCAACTATCGTGAGCGTGCAATGGTGTCTGCTCACCTCGGCTTTTGTATGGAATGTTATGCCACTCATTTTTATGATGAAAATGATTTAGACGAGGACGGTAAGCCTATACGAAAGCCCATACCCAAAGAAGCGTTTGTTGATATAGCCATAGACCACGGTTTAGCTTCGCCCAATACCGCTGATAAGACATATCGTAAGGCACTCGACAAAATGAAAAAGAAATTGAATAAACAAGGGATAAATAACCCGTAAAACAAAAAATGCCCCGTTAGGAGAGCAGGGATTTCTGCATTCTTAACGGGACAACTGTTTGCATTAATACTTTAATTATATCTAATATTTATGGAATGCTCTTTCCAAACGTATTCTAATCGTCAAAAATAGCAACAATTGATTGATATTGAATTTCATCGATCGTAAATATACCGTTATAAGGTTGTTCTACAAAAAATCCCTCTTGGGTTTTATAAACAAATACTTTATTACTGCTTGTCCCTGTAGACAACTCGAAGTTGATCTCGGAATATTCATCGACCCTTGGTGTATCTTGCAAGCTATCAAAACTCTTGATATTTACCAAAGATAGTTCAAACAACAGATTATTAATATTCTCCTTATCAGTCGTTGATTTATACCCGTTTTCGGTAATATAGTATGCTTTTATTATTTTGTTTTTTTCTGGAAGACTTAGGCTATTAATCTCTTGTTGTATACAGGCTGATAAAAAAACGAGAATTAAAACTGTTATAAAAAAGAATATGTACTTCTTCATAACGTTAATTTGTTGTAGCTGAATTTGTTGCTCTTAGCGTGCTATACTGAACCCCATTTACAACAAAACGAACTAATTTACCATTTTTTGTTGCTGTAGCGATATTGTTTGAAATTAAATAAGGAATAACCATCCCATTTGGCGGATTGCTCGGCAAATCCATACTTTTTACTAAAGAACGACCTGATGCATTATTTTTCAAGTCCATTTGGGTATCAATGCTATTTGCATTGTAATCAGACGATCCGGTTTCATGTGCTGTTGCAAATCTTTCCATATAAGATTGACTTGTAAAATGAGCTCCTAATGCATTCCAAAGAGCATGTCTAAACGCATCTCCGTTTGTTGCCCACGTATTAGAACCAAACCTGCCTGCTTCCTGACTATTAGCATAAGAGGCTTGTAACAAAACGGATAATCCGTATGCAGGGTTGCTGTTAAAAACCACTTTTTCATTAGCATTCAACACATCTTTTGATGTTGGCAACAGTTTTGAATAATCATAGCCCGCACGAGAACTATTGTTTATGTTTGTATTTGCGGGTTCAATAACTGTATTTAAATCTTCTATAGTGTATTTTTCTTTTGCTGAAATAAACTCTTGAATTCTTTTCAAATCTTTTTTCACATCATCTCCGATATTAGTCGAATTATAAAAGTAATTAAAATCAATATTCGCAATATATTTTTCTGCCTCTAAATATTCATTTTGATATGATTGCGTCTCGGCAGATACCGGACATACAAATAATGTGATACTCATAGCAAAAATTAAAAACATTGATATAATTTTTTTCATATAAATCACCTTTCAATTATAAAATTACAACACTTTAATTAACAATAGTTTTCCTTCTCTAATTGATATTTCTGCGATTTCACCAACGACTTCGTTACTTATTCCATATTGATATTCGCAAGAAATTTCTCCATCGTTTAGAGGGTACTTGGCATTTTTGATTGTTACTCTTTTTGCAGTTCCTGATATATTTAATAATGAAAAGAACGAAAAAGAATTCTCAATATATGCGGGTTTATTGGAAACTATCTCCATTTCAGAATAATCATCTATGATATATCCCTTTTTTCCAAGGGAATCAAGATACAAAAGGCTCGATACATTACCAAGTGTGTGGTCAAGTCTTGCTCCTACAACACCTATCAAAAGAAAATCATCAAAACCTCTTTTAATGGCTTCCTTTACAGCGAATACGGTATCCGTATCATCCTTTTCACAGGGCAAAACAATTGTTTCGACATCCAAATGCGGATTATCATGGGAATCGAAATCTCCAACAATTAGACTCGGTTTTACCTGTAAAGGTTCGAGATGCCTCAGACCACTATCGCAGAAAACAATATAATCATTTGCGCACAACCGGCCTCGGATATAATCATAATTGTTAATGCCGGCACCGCCGACAATCACGCAACGCTTCATTACAGAATATCCACCATTTCGTTATTAAGTGCCTTATTCATACTTCTGACTGCACAGAACTTACCGCACATGGAGCAGGTATCTTCGTGCTCAGGCTTGCGCTCGTCACGGATGCGCTTTGCGGTTTCGGGATCAAGTGAGCATTCCCACTGTGCTTCCCAGTCAAGAGCTCTTCTTGCATCTCCCATGCGGTCGTCGATATCTCTTGCATGAGGAATCTTCTTTGCAATATCTGCAGCGTGAGCAGCAATCTTGGAAGCGATAATACCTTGCTTTACATCGTCAACGTTTGGAAGAGCCAAATGCTCTGCAGGAGTTACATAGCACAGGAATGCTGCACCGCTTGCAGCAGCGATTGCACCACCGATAGCAGAGGTAATATGGTCATATCCGGGAGCAATATCAGTAACAATAGGACCAAGTACGTAGAAAGATAGTCTGCTGCATCTTCATATTGGCTTCGATCTGATCCATCGGCATATGTCCGGGACCTTCTACCATTACCTGTACATCCTTTTCCCATGCACGCTTGGTAAGCTCACCGAGACGTACAAGCTCCTCAATCTGACACACGTCACTACCGTCAGCAAGGCAACCTGGGCGACAAGCATCGCCGAGAGAAATCGTCACATCATACTCACGGCAGATGTCAAGAATCTCGTCGTAGTATTCATAGAAGGGGTTCTCCTCCCCTGTCATGCACATCCAGGCGAAAACAAGTGAACCGCCACGGGAAACGATGTTCATCTTTCTCTTATGCTTTCTGATCTGCTCGATGGTCTTGCGAGTAATGCCGCAATGAAGAGTTACAAAGTCAACGCCATCTTCTGCGTGAAGTCTTACTACGTCAATGAAGTCCTTCGCAGTAAGTGTTGCAAGGTCTCTCTGATAATGAATAACGCTATCATATACCGGAACTGTACCGATCATTGCAGGACATTCTGCAGTGAGCTTTCTGCGGAAAGGTTGAGTATTGCCGTGAGAGGAAAGGTCCATAATGGCTTCTGCGCCCATATTAACGGCTGCCATAACCTTTTCCATCTCGATATCATAATCCTTGCAATCACGGGAAACGCCAAGGTTTACGTTGATCTTTGTGCGGAGCATAGAGCCCACGCCGTTGGGGTCAATGCAGGTGTGCAACTTATTTGCACAGATAGCTACCTGACCTTTGGCAACAAGGTCACGGATCTCTTCTTCAGTTCTGTATTCCTTTGCAGCAACTGCCTTCATTTCAGGGGTGATAATGCCTTGTCTTGCGGCATCCATTTGTGTAGTATAATTTCTCATTGTTCTTTATTCCTTTCAAGCATAAGTTATTTTGAAAACTGACCGGTCAGATCAAAAGCGTGGTTCATAGGTCCTGAGCCTTGCCCTAAATCGAGCATATCGGCAAGGGCAGATGAAATATATTCCTTTGCCTTCTGTACAGAAGCTTCAAGGTCATATCCCTTGGCAAGATTAGACGCTATTGCACTGGAAAGGGTACATCCCGTTCCGTGGGTGTTTGGATTGTTAATGCGTTTGCCGTTAAACCATCGAAATCCCTTTTTTGTATAAAGAAGATCGTTCGCATCGTTTATGCTATGACCGCCCTTTAACAAAACAGAGCAGTTATACGAATCAACAATTTTCTTAGCGGCAACAAGCATATCCCCCTCATTCTTGATGGACATGCCTGCCAACAGTTCCGCCTCCGGGATATTTGGGGTTGCAAGGGTTGCGATTGGTAAGAGATATGCCTTGAGAGCATCAATGGCATCATCCTTTATTAGGGCTGAACCGCTGGTCGATACCATTACAGGATCCAGAACAATCCGTTCTGCCTTATGGTACAAAAGACGGTCTGCTATTGCTTTAATCAGTTCCACTGATGCAACCATTCCAATTTTTACAGCATCCGGTCGAATATCCTCAAATACCGCATCGATCTGATGGCGGAGGAATTCCGGACTGCATTCTTCTATTGCTCGAACGCCGGTCGTGTTTTGTGCTGTCAGTGCTGTTATGGCACTCATAGCATAAACACCATTCATCGTCATTGTTTTCAAATCTGCTTGAATACCGGCGCCTCCACTGCAGTCACTTCCTGCAATGGTCAATGCTGTTTTCAGTTTCATAAAAGTTCTCCTTTCGTTTTTCAGCATCGTTTTATATAGCGGCGTAAGGTGGTGCCCCCAATCAGCCGCTTGATATTAAATTGTTTTTAAGACGGGATCTGCAAAATCAACAATATAGTAATCGGCAAGATTTTTTAGGTTATCCTGTCTGTTTTCGTGTCGATCATAAACTCCAACGGTAGTAAACCCGTCTGCCTTCGCTGTTTTAAGCGCAAACAACGAGTCTTCAAAAACGTAGGTCTCATTCTTCGTTGTGCCAAGGTGTTCCAACGCCTTTCGATAGATGATTGGCTTGTCCTTTCCGTATCCTACTTCGGCACAGGTGAATATCTCTGAGAAATACTGAAGAATACCAAGACGGTCCAGTGTTTCTTCTACAAGATACCGATCCGTTACCGTAGCAATGCACATCCGAGTTCCATTGTCTTTGAGCTGAGCGAGAAAATCTGCAACACCTTGCTTTAACGCAACCCTCGTTCTATAGATTCCTTCTACCATTGTGTTTACGCCGTCCACAATTTCTTTGACAGAAAGTGTGACACCGTAATGAGTGCGGTAATATTCGGCTGCTTCCTCCAAGGTAAGTGTCATAAAGGTTTCCTTTAGATCCTCGTGCGGTTCCTTACCGAGCGAACGAAGATAATCCTCACCGATGGTATCCCAGATATACATGGAATCTACCAGAGTTCCGTCAAAATCGAAAATGGCTCCCTTTAGCATAAGCCAAGCTCCTGCGCTCTTGCTTTCAGTTCCTCAGCTGCAGTCTTAGGGTCATCCGCTTTCATAATGGCAGACACCACGCAAATTCCGGCAATGGGGATGCCTGCAAGAACATCAATATTATCCTTGTTCAGTCCGCCGATAGCGTTAGCAGGAATGGGGACGGCATTACATATATCACGGAGCGTATCGGTAGAAGTCAGAACAGTTTTTACTTTGGTCGTGGTAGGATAGATTGCTCCCACGCCAAGATAGTCAGCGCCCTGCTCGTAGGCTTCCTTTGCCCACGGAACTGTCTTCGCTGTTGCGCCTACGATCTTGTCATCGCCCATAAGTTTTCTCGCCGTTGCAATGGGCATATCCTCAGCACCCACGTGAACACCTTCTGCATCGATAGCGAGAGCAACGTCCACACGGTCGTCAATGATAAGCGGTACGTTGTAACGCTTTGCGATAGCATGTACCTTTTCGGCAAGCTCGATATACTCTCGTGTGCTTTTGTTTTTCTCACGAAGCTGAAGAAGGGTTGCTCCTCCTTTTAATGCTTCTTCAACACGATAAAGGAATTCTTCCTCGCTGTAGTTCGTGCTGTCGGTTATAAAATATAAACTTGGATCAAACTTTTTCATTCTCGTTACCTCACACATACAGATAGTCGTTCAAAACGGGTTGTAAGCCTTCCTCGGCAATATCCTTATACATTTTATCAAGGCTGCGGTTGTCGTCGATCTCGAACTGCTCATCGCCTTGTACTTCATCGGATTCTTTGCCGGTGTATTTGCTTTCGTGATCGCCGATGCCGGTTGAAACGCCTGCGGAAACCTTGGTTGCCGCAATCTTCACAATACCGTTTCTAAACTCGGCGCTTTCACGGGAAGATACAGTAATTCCAACGAAAGGTAAGAAAATACGGTAAGCACAAAGCACCTGACAAAGCTGCTTTTCGTGAACGTCCAAAGGGCTCAACTTATCATTATTGATGATCGGTCTGAGTCTTGGGCAGGATAAGGACATCTCGGCGTGAGGATATTTTCTCTGCAAGTAATAAACGTGCAAAGCACTTGCTAAAGCATCCTTGCGGAAATCAGAAAGACCAAGCAGAGCAGAGAATGCCACTCCACGCATACCACCGCGAAGCGCACGTTCCTGTGCATCAAAGCGGTAAGGCCACACACGCTTATGTCCGAGCAGGTGAAGCTGTTCGTACTTATCGGTATCGTAGGTTTCTTGGAACACCGTTACATAGTCCGCGCCGCATTCGTGGAGATACTTGTATTCATCGGTATTAACGGGATAGATTTCAAGACCGACCATACGGAAATATTTGCGGGCCAGCTTGCAAGCCTCACCGATGTACTCCACATTGCTCTGAGCTCGGCTTTCACCGGTAAGAATAAGTATTTCTTCCATACCACTGTCGGCAATGACCTTCATCTCTTTTTCAATCTGCTCCATACTAAGCTTCATACGCTTAATATGGTTGTAGCAGTTGAACCCACAATACACACAGTAATTTTCGCAGTAATTAGCTATGTAAAGAGGAGTGAACAGATAAACGGTGTTGCCGAAGTGCTTACTTGTTTCAAGTCTTGCTTTCTGTGCCATCTGCTCAAGGAACGGTTCTGCCGCAGGAGAAAGCAGTGCCTTGAAATCTTCAATAGTGCAATTGTCGTGCTCCAAAGCCGCCTTTACATCAGCGGCGGTGTATTTTGAATAATCATAGGAGTTCATCTGTGCCATCACATTTGCACACACATCCGATTCGATCACTTCCATCCCCGGCAGATATTCCATATGGTTCTTTCGGGAGGATGGATCGGTTTCAAGACGATGCTTTTTCGCAAGTGCTTCCGGCGATAAATGCTCCGAATCTACAAAAAATTGATTTTCCATAGTTTTCACCTTAATCTCTGAGGAAACCTGTTAGCGGATCGGATGCAGAAGCTCCACGTGTCAGCACTCTGCCAAGTCCTGCAAGGTAAGCTTTACGTCCTGCTTCAATGGCATTTTTGAATGCAGATGCCATCATAGGAAGGTCACCTGCAGTTGCAAGAGCGGTGTTCGCCATAATAGCAGCGGCGCCCATTTCCATTGCTTCGCAAGCCTGAGAAGGTCTGCCGATACCGGCATCTACAATTATAGGCAGGTCGATCTCATCAATCAAAATCTGAATGAATTCTTTTGTGGCAAGACCTTTGTTAGACCCGATAGGAGAAGCCAATGGCATAACGGAAGCTGCACCGGCGTTTACAAGATCTCTTGCAACATTCAGATCAGGATACATATACGGCATAACCACAAAGCCTTCTTTGGCAAGAATCTCGGTCGCCTTGATAGTTTCTTGATTATCGGGGAGCAGATACTTGGAATCACGCATAATTTCAATTTTTACGAAATTGCCGCAGCCAAGTTCTCTTGCAAGACGAGCTATACGAACAGCTTCTTCTGCATTTCTTGCACCACTAGTGTTAGGAAGCAAAGTAATTCCTTCAGGAATGTAGTCGAGGATACTTTCCTGCTCCTTGGTATTTGCACGGCGAACAGCAAGGGTGATGATCTCTGCTCCTGCATCCTTCACTGCTGCTTCAATCAGTTTCATCGAATACTTACCGGAGCCGAGAATAAAACGGGAGTTAAATTCGTGTCCGCCAATAATCAGTTTATCGTTATTCATTTTTGTTTCCTTCTTTCATTAAGTTTCAAATTGTTCTGCTAAGATTCTGAGTACAGTATGGGCTTGATGAGCTGCACAGAGCATTACACGGGAAGATACGAGACCGCCTTCCGATTGCACGTCACTTTTCTCGTCGCCACATAGATAAAACTTGCTTGTGATTTTTCTCGTCCTGATAGAATTAACACTACCGAAACCTGCCATACCCGATGCCGCAACAAGATATTTGTCGGGCATTTCTTCAAGGACAAGATTGGTAAGCATTGCTTTGCACTCTGCATCATCAAAGGCTTCGCAGATAATATCTGCACCTTGCAACAAATGGGTGGCATTTTCTTCTTTTACACAGATAGTATGCGTTTCAAGAGTAACATACGGAGCGATCTCTAAAAGATTATCCCGCAAGGCATCCGTCTTGTTCATCCCAAGCTGATTCGCTTTATACTGCTGTCGGTGCAAATTGGTAATATCCACACGATCAAAGTCAATAAGAATCAGTTTTCCAATACCCGCACGAGCAAGAGAAATAGCGACATTAGAGCCGAGACCGCCAAGACCGCAAATGGCAACCGTTACCGATGAGAACTTCGTTTGCAGCTTCTCGCCGTGTCGCTCGGCTAAAGCTTTATTCCATTCTTCTTTCGTTGGGATCAGATTAACCACCCCCCACAAAGCTGACAACCTCTACGCTGTCGCCGTCCTGCAATACGGTTTCGCCATACTGCGATTTGGGAACGATATCTCCGTTTCGCTCTACTGCGATTCGCTTGGGATCGTAGTTTGTAGTTGCAAGGTATTCCGCTACTGTCTTACCTGCAATATTCAGTTCTTCGCCGTTGATCTTTACCATAAAAACACCTCCAAAAACAACAAAAAAGGAAGCTACCAATTTGGTAACTTCCTTAATGTACTTCGTTATTCCTAATATCCTTGTATCAGGCATCCCTACGTTGGCATTATCCAAATCAGGTTCTCGGTCGAAGGTCACACCTTCCTCTCAGCCCGTAATACAAGCTCCCGTTTATTTAATTGTTTTATTTATTATACATCACTTCGTAAAAATATACAAGTCTTTTTGGTGAAAAAAGTTTGAACAATTGAAATTATCCCTCGTAAGGACGAATGCGAAGTGTTGCACCAACAGATTCACAAATTTTTCGACAGATCTCCTGTTCTTCCTTTGACACCACTATATCAACGACTGTCATTACCACTGAAGGAACATATTTGGTACACTCTTTTGTGAATTTAAGCATAGCCTCATAGGATTCTATACCGAATTTCGGGTGGACAATCTTTAAATACTCTTCCTTGTTCGTCGCATTTAAACTGATGGAAACAGTATCAATCAATCCCTGCAGCTTAGGTGCGGTAGGTTCATTCCAAATCAGATCCGCAAGGCCGTTGGTGTTGATACGGATTTTGATGTCACTCTTTGACTTGATGTACTTTGCAACCTCAAGAAGATCATCAAGTCGCTCGGTAGGTTCTCCATAACCGCAGAAAACAACCTCGTTGTATTTGTTCAAATCCCATGTATCAATGCTGTCGCACACCTCTTTTACGGTGGGTTCTCTTTCTAACCAAAGGGAATCCGAACCATATACCGATTCCCCATTTTGACGCAAGCAAAATGTGCAAGCGCAGGGACAACGGTTTGTCACATTCACATAGATACCGTTATGTACAGGATATGTAATTGTCATCATAAAACACTACCTCCGTTAAGTTTCGTTTTTATATCCAGCTTATCCATAGCTATACCTGCAATTACATAAAGGACGGTACTGAGAGCCGACTGCATTATGTAACCGGGAATACCGGCAGTAGGAGCTACAAAGTTTCCGGTTATTAGTGCCTCATATAAATAGTACCCACCAATACAAAGGGCCCAAGCAGGAATCAGTGCAAGGATGTTTCGTAAGCAGATTATGTTCTTGCTCTTGCGGGAGAAGAATAACACGGTAGCCGTCTTAATAATCATCGAGCCGGGTGCCCAGATAGCAAAACCTGTGAGGCAGTCCGCAAGAAGTGCTCCACCTGCACCGACAAACATAGCGTAAGGTAATGGAAGTAAACTGGCAGCAAGATAAATAAAGGCATCACCAACGTGGGTATAACCGGTATGGCTTGGAATATGTAGATACGCCGTAAAGACAAATACAATTGCAGTAAAGATGCCCGCAAAACACATAAGTTTGATTTTTTCGTATTTCACAATGTACACTCCTATCAAATTTCCGTTAGGAACTCCTCGAAGCAGATACCGTCTGTTTTTGGCAGGTCGAGTTCAACCGTTCTACGCAACACCTTTGCAACAAAAGAAGACGCATGGCGTACAGAATCCGCAAAACCTACGCCATTCACAGTATCCGCTGCTATGATGGTAGAAAATACATCTCCAGTACCCGAGCGGAACGGCCCGACTTTATGTTCTAGTATCGTCTGCCACTCTTTGCCACCCTCATAGATAAAGTTCTCCAGATTGTCTCCACGCTCAAGACCGGATACAACAATTTTCTTCGGCCCCATTGCGCAAAGCTTATTGCAAATCTCCGCAAGGTCATTTTCATCCATATCCACTTTATACTCAGTTCCTGTGAGGATACAAGCTTCAGTCAGATTGGGTGTCAGGATATCCGCATACGGCACAAGCGTATTCATCTGCTCTGCCAAAAGTGGAGAATACGTGGGATACAGTTTGCCGTAGTCGCCCATAACAGGGTCAATTACCGTAATATTGTCCTTGGTTTTAAACATCCCCAAGAAATGTTTCACAATTTCAATCTGCTCGGGAGAACCGAGAAAGCCGGTCAAGATACCCGCAAAACGAAGATCGAGTTTTTTCCATTCATCCATATAGGCATTCATATGCTTGGTATAGTCGGTAAAGAAAAAACTGTCAAATCCGGTATGGTTTGAAAAGATTGATGTAGGTAATGGACAACATTGAATTTTCATAGCGGAGATAATAGGCAGAGAGGCTGCAATCGAACAGCGTCCGAAGCCCGTGAAATCATTAATCACCGCAATCTTTTTTTGACGATTATGTGACATCTGAGCCGTGCTCCTTGACTTTATAATGAGTATATTATATAATACTTTTGTAGATATTAAAATAAGCAGTTCTGGAGAAAATTATATATACAGATGAAGTACATAATTGATAAAGAAAAGCGTCCTGCATATCTGCAACTCTACAATCAGATACGGGACGACATCGTAAGCGAGATTTTACAGTTTAACAGCAAGCTACCTTCTATTCGTAGCCTAGCCGACGAATTAGGTATAAGCACCATAACCGTTGAACACGCATATTCTTTACTTTGTGACGAGGGTTATGTGGACTCTCGTGAGCGGAGCGGCTTCGTGGTAATCTTCCGCAAGTCTGACGGCTTTGCTGCGTCGAGCGAACACCATACCACTCACATAGCTCACCACACACATCAGTCATATCCCGACTTTCCCTTATCTGTTCTACGTAAAACTATGCGGAGGGTACTTACCGATCGGGGTGAACTTTTGCTTGATAAATCGCCAAACTGTGGATGCCTTGAACTTCGAGAAGCTATCCGCCACTATCTTGCCCGCAACAGAGGCATTAAGGTTGATGTGGAACAGATCATTATCGGTTCGGGCTCTGAATATCTCTATGGTCTTATCGTAGAGCTGTTGGGTAGACACAGAACCTATGCTATCGAGTCGCCTTCCTATAAGAAGATTGAACAGGTATATAAAGCGACGCATATTTCATACGAGTCTCTTCCACTGACAAACTCCGGTATTAACAGCAAAGCCCTTGCTGAATCGAAAGCCGATATATTACATACCACTCCTTTCCGTAGCTACCCCAGCGGTGTTACAGCAACAGCATCCAAACGTCATGAATATATCCGTTGGTCTGAAAAGGACAACAGATATATTATTGAGGACGATTTTGAATCCGAGTTCTCAGTATCCACTAAACCTACGGAAACACTGTTTGCTCTTTCTAATAGTGATAATGTCATCTATCTTAATACCTTTTCAAAGACGATTTCTCATTCGTTGCGTATTGGCTATATGGTTCTACCAAAACATCTTGTAAAAACCTTTGATGATAAAATAGGATTTTACTCCTGTACGGTGCCCACCTTTATGCAGTATGTGCTTACTGATCTAATTAACAATGGTGACTTCGAAAGGCATATTAACCGGGTTAGAAGAAAAAAGCGTAAGGAATTATCGTTCATATAGAACTAAAGGCGGTAGAGAAAAAAACTCTACCGCCTTTAGTTAATTGTAAATTATATTATGGTTTATAATTTCTGTGGCTCTGTTGCGGATGTTGTTCATCCGAGCAACCCACTCCATTTGATTTTCTGCTTTAAGTTGTTCGGTAATGCCTTCGGACTCTTTTAATTGCTTGATTAGTGTATCAAACATTTCCTCTGCTTGAGAATTTATATCGCAAAGATGGGAATTTAGTTTACATTCCGTTTGAAGTCGGTTGTACGTGAATTTGCGGTGATGTTTAAGATAGTCCAAATGCCGCATGCCCCAAACGCCGATTTCTTTCTGTTCTTCCTCCGGTAATTTTAGACAAGGGAGGTAATAGTCGCCTTGCAATTCGTACCAAAGGCCGTTGTTTTCATCGTATATAAATTTCTCCATAATTAAGCCTCCTTATTGACAATTTTAAATTTCTTTTGCTTTGAACGGATAATTATTAACAGAACCTCATCTAAGGCTTCTGTGCATTTGCCATCCTCAATTAGAGAATTTCGCATTTCATTCATACAGTTCACTACCACTCGACGCTCAAAATCATCGAGAGCTATATAATATTTCTTATCCCTCATACCATTCACTCCTTAAGCAAATCCACAAATGGCGCTTCATCAGAAACAAAGGTATCATAGGTGAAATTAGCGCCAAGGCGGAAGCCCATTATAAAGCTATCAAGATTGGATTCACCATTTACTACACCCCAAGCATTGACAAACTCAAGAAATCTCTTTTTGCTTTCACCCGAAAGATTCTCAGTTAAGAAATCTTCATTTAACATCAAGACTTCCATTTGTTTCTGCACGGCCTTGTTTTCTTTGGTGCTTCGTGCTTGTGGATCGAGATTGCCGTAATAAAATTCTTCAATAAACTTACCCATAAAAATATCCTCCTTTAAGTTTCTACAATAATTGTACTTAAAGAAGGCTCATCAGTCGAATGTACGGATATAAAATAGAAAAAGGGCAAGAAAAAGAGAGAAGCCTAAACTTCTCTCTATTCTCTTGCCCTTCGCAATGCTCAGCGTTCCTGTAAAACATAACTGTCCTTAGCAACCCTGCTCATTTGACAGAGGTCTTTTTGTATACAGAATAGCCAAAAAGCGGAACGGTTATTCTCCTTGACACAGAGGAAACGGAAAGAGGGGGTGCTGGAAGCGGTGCAAAGGAAGATCGCCGAAAAATGGGCGAAAGACTTGCCCGACTACATGCAGGCAGATGTGTGGTATCCGCACACAACACTTTTGCAGGATATGCAGGCAGACCTTGGGAAAATCGCGCAGCATTTGGAAGAAAACTTTGAGCCGTTTTGTGGCGAGGTGCAGACGATCGAGTTCTCCCGCGTGGAGAAAGTTGGGTATACGATTGTGGATAC
>ENA-OPSQ01001583-OPSQ01001583.1-human-gut-metagenome-genome-assembly--contig:-NODE-1583-length-14965-cov-3.368545_pt1 | contig 14965 bp, 29 predicted proteins | sample MGYA00241456_ERZ501904 | MGnify/ENA primary metagenome ERZ501904 (study PRJEB25962, sample SAMEA2042452) | human gut metagenome | biome: human gut; feature: human-associated habitat; material: faeces...
TCTTAGATGGTGCTTACAAAGAAAGCGACACTAACTTAAAAACAGATGTAACAGACGGTTCTGCTAATATCACAGTAGTAAACTATGTAGGAACTAAATTACCAATCACTGGTTCTAACTTAACTATGATTTGCTTAGGTGCAGGTACAATCACAGTTGTTGGTGCATTAGCATTAAACGAAAAACGTAAAAATGTATTTGAAAGTTTGGAATGGAAAAGCGGAAGCAGGTGAAAAGCCTAAAGGCATACAAAAGCGAAAATGGATTGCCCAGCGTATAGGAATTCGTATCGGTGAAAAAGCAGTTGAGAAAATTATCCATGAGATTGAAGGGTATCAACGTGTACGAAAAGATCCCAATGAAACTGAGAAGGACGAAATTGAACAATTGGTCATTGATGCCAATATGACTGAGCCAGTCATAGAAGATAACGAACAGAGTGTAGATAAGGAAAATCGCAAACGTATTGTTAAAAACTTAAAAGAAACAATGGGTCGTTCTGTAAAGATTGAAAAAGGATGGTTATGTTTCCAGTTTTCAGATAAATCTAAAAAGACAGATGATTTTTACAGCATTCTAAATATCCTTGGATTTGATGATAATGGAGAAATGAAATGAGAATAAACCAAGATTTTATAATGGTTGTCATGGCAGGAGCAGGACTACTTTTAGTCCTTGCTCTATGCATGGTTGCACTATACAAATGGATATCATTTCTTGGCGGAAAAATGACTGGATATGGTATGCACATACATCAGATGTTAAAAACAGATGAGTCGAATGATGAAAATGAAAATAAGGGAGATTGATTATGGCAAGGTTCAAAGAAGTGGAATTAAAAAGGCACGGCTGTGTAAGTCTTGTATCTAGAATGTATCCTGATGATACATTGTTTGACTATGTAGTATACGTAAATGCAAATGGCGAAATTCATTCCTATGGTTTTGGGGATTCTTATGATGTTGCACTTAAAATCTTTGATGAACAGGTTGCCGATTTAGGCTAAGGCAATTTGCCTTAAAGAAAGATCAGGTGATGATTATGGAAAAGAAAGATGAAGAAGTACGTCACGAACAAATGAACAAAGGAGTATCAAATGATTGAAGAACGACTTGAATCTTTAATTGAAATGTACACTATAGAAATTGAAGATGACACAGAATGTCTAAAAAAGTATAAAGATGAGTTGGAGAATGTTTTAAAAGAATCTGACTGCTTATCAGAAGTTGATAATAGCAGAATATGTAGTTTGCACAAAATTGTAGAAAGAAAGGCAAACCAAATCGTTTTGAAGAAAGAATTTTTACTCAATTTAAAATATATGAAAGGAGAAAATTGAAATGAGATCATTGAAATTGAAAGAATTACAAATAAAGGATGATATACCTTTGTATGTAACGCTAGATAGTTTAACTACTTATGTAGTAAATGAAAATAGAGATTTAAAAAGATATAAATTTGTTACTAGAAATGCCGACAGCTGTGTATATACACCAGTTTATATGTTAAAACTCTATCCTTCATCTAGTAAAGAAAAGATTGTTACATTACTGGAATACTTTTTTAAAGTATGTGATGTTGGTGCAAGTCCACAATGTATGTGGAAAACAGATGACTGTGATTATATGAGTTTATTGTTGCCATATACGAGATACGATCAGATTAAATTTGATCTTGTACGTAATAAAATATTGAAGCAATTTCCGGAATTGCTTATGCCAGAAAATTGTCTTGAAAAACTTCCAAGCTATGGAAAAATGGAGGATTATATTGCTTCAATCGAAGTTGCATATCCTGCGACTTGGACAGTAGAGTATGAGATGATTGATTCATAAAAAAATATGGCAGAAAAGGGAAGCTTATGACAGAAGATAAAGCAGTAGAATTAATTAACGAGTGGTTAAATCTTGCAAAAGAGGTAGGAGATATGAACCTCAATCACATGGAATATGATGAAACCAGATACAACTACGCTATGGATCGAATGGATATTATTCGACAAGAAATCAATGATTATCACGAACACATGAACAAATGTAAAAAAAAGGAGTAACAAATGATTGAAGAAAAACTTGAATCTTTAATTGAAAGATACACTGTAGAAATTGAAGATGAATAACTATAAAAAAGATGGCAGTGCTGCCATGTAGGAAGGTGATAGGATGAGTGAAAACCCAAATACTAAAAATCAAAGAGATAAAACGCTTTTTGAATTGATTAATGATTTACGAAAAGATGAGAAAGTTTATCTAAGATTTTTGGTAGTATCAATGATTCTAGAATGTTTGATTTTTATACCTTTATGTAATTTGATAGGGACATCATATTTTGAACCGTTTATCCAGTATATATGTCTAATAGGGATAATTATGGGTTTGGCATGGATATGTTCATTAAATTGGATTACTTTGAATTGTTCTAAAGTACCAAAATGGTTTTACCTTATTTCTATTTTTGCATCCATGTCTGTTATATTTTCAATCATTATTATAGTGTGCTAATCAACATGATACACACACTTAACAATAAAAACGTCATTGTTATTTCAAATTTGTTGATGAAAAATTCTCTAGTAATAATGTTTTTCATAGAATGTAAAATGTAATAAATGTACATATAATATGTAGATATATGCATAAATAGGTTAAATAATTCAATAGCAGGTTTATTAAATAAACATTTTGTTCCCAATAAAGTGTTTAGGCAATATTGAATCCAGCTAAATTCGGATAAGTTATTATACGTTAGATATATTGTTGGAATTAATAGTAAAATTGAGAGCTTAAGATATTGCTCAATATTGAATTCATTAACTATTGTACGATTAAATTTTATCAATATAAGCAATCCCATGTTTAATGCAAAGAATAAGATTAGTAGAGTAGGAATAGTTGGACCAGTTTTTTTATAAATGTAAACAAAAATAAGAAATGATATAAATGTGGATGATTGTAATTTTCTAATATAATCAAATATTTTACTAAATATGTTTTCCATAAAGAACCTCCTGCAACGCTTTAAATATAACATAAAGAGGTCCAATAATAACGATAATTTCAATATTAAGGCAAACTGCCTTAAAGAAAGAAGGTCGATAAAATGCACACTTTAAATAAATTATCTGCCTGTATACTTACAGGTACATTGATTCTTTCTGGAATGACATCCACTGTCAAAGCGGATGAAAACAGAATTAATACAGATCACAACACGTATTACATCGGTAATGTCGAATATAACGAAGATGGAACGATAGTAGATGCAAGCCATGTATGTAATATGCAGGTTGAAACACCACCTACAACAGATGTAAATGACACGGATGTAAATCCTGATCCAGAACCATCTGAGCCGACAGAACCAGTGACTCCAGCTCCAACACCTGAGCCACAGCCACCTAAAGAGGATGGAGGTACAACAGATAAACCAGATATATCCAATCCAGATAACAATAATCAAACGGAAGGTACAGAAAAACCGGGCAAGCCTGAGACATCAACAGGAACGATCACAATTATTCCTGATGAGAATGAGGGTAATGAAAAGGTTGATGTTTCAACTAACCAAACTGTACCGACAGGATATATCAGTTCCGTTAAAAATGCACTGAAATATGAATCGTTGCTGACAAAAGACTGGAGTAAATTTATTTTGGTGGGCAATCCATTTGCAATGCCACAGTGTACGTATTATGCATGGTCTAGATTTTATCAAGTGTACGGTTTTTCAAGTGGTGCATTTGGTAATGGGAAAGACAATGCTAGAGAAATTGTTGCAGTACATGGAGATAAGTTTTCTTTGAGCAGTACACCAAGCGGAGGTGCTGTGTTCTCGGCTCAGGCGAACACTCTATATCCGCAGTATGGTCATGTAGGCTTCGTTGAAGCGTTTGACGGAACAAATCTATGGATTAGCGAAGGGAATTACACACTAAGTAACGGAGATTATGGATATATCCATATTTACCGTACTACTTTGCAGGCATTTAAAGCTATGTATCCTGATGTAGTATTTGCAGTACCAAATGGTTCTGTGTTAAAAAACTCATTACTATCAGATTTAAGCTTATATTCTATGGACAGTGGATTGAATGTAACAAATATCAGTGCCGATGATTCAAAAATGAATGTGAAAAAGTTGAAATACAAAAATACAAAAAGAAAAAACACCATCTATTATGAAAATGGTGAGAAGATACAGCAGTATAAATTCAAACCTGCTGATGAGAAAACAGTTTCTGAGGTGTAGAGTGTTCGATATAATTTATTTTTTGTATAGTGCATTTTCGTGTCTAATAGTATTTGGAATATTATGCTTAATATGGGATGAACATTTAATGAAAATCAAAGCTTTTCTATTACTTTTGTGTATGTTTTTTGTTCTATGTTTTGCAATCACTCTTCCATTTTGCTTTTGATATAGTTGATTGTCACACGTATATATTTCTTTATGAATATGAGAAACCTTTTGAATAAAAGAAAATATGGCAGTACTGCCACGTAGGAAGGTGATGAGATGAAAGAAAAAAAATCTTGGATTGATTTATTAGATGAGAAAGAAAAAGGGTATTTAAAATGGTTGCTAATATTAACTTGTGTTGGAAGTGCAACAATAATAATTCTAAATTATTTCTTTGATATTAATATCCATATCCAGAAGTCAATTAAACAAAATATGTGTATTGGTTTGGTTTTACTCGCTTTTTCGATAATTTCATTATTAAATGCATTTAGTAGCAAAAATTGTCGAATTAAAAAATATCCAATTTGGTTCTATTTTTTACCTTTACTAACAATGATCGTTTTTGTAATACTTATTATTGCCAACTAAAAAAAACCAATGCTACATAAAGAAAGAATGTTGTGAATAATTTTTCAACAAGTGTGGTAAGTGTTGCATTCAATTGCTCTGAATGAAACGCTTCATAAACAATGATACTAGTTGATTGATATCCAATAATTGTTTTAAAAATAGTATCTAAATATTTGGTTAGTACTCTTACTTTTTCTATCTTGATAGAAAATAATTTATTCAAAGCAATGCGTAACCATTTAAATGAATGAAATTGTATGTTGTTCATTATGATTCCAAATAAAAAGATGATTAGCATTAAACAATAAAATTCCTTACTAGATTCATGAGATAAATCGTTCCCAAATAGATTTTTTACAAACCCAACAAATAAATTCGAGAAATATTATTGTGATTATGTATTTGATGCCAAATAAGTTAAATTGTAAAGAGAAACTGAAATAAAGTAGAAATAATATGGCTTCGTACAATGGTATATCCTTAATTTTAGCAATGATTTCTGTGAATATTTGATTCATAAAGTACCTCCTAATAAATACAAATTAAATATACCAAATATATGTTCCAAAATGTGACAATTTAAAAATTAAGGCAATTTGCCTTAACAAAGAAAGAAGGCCGATAACAATGATAAATTCAAGCCAGCTGATGAGAAAGTAGTTTCTGAGGTGTAGAGTGTTCGATGTAATTTACTTTTTGTATAGTGCAATGGGATGTACAGCACTATTTGGATTTTTACATATTTTTTTTGACGACAGATTTATGAATTTTAAAACTATATTATTAATTGTTGGTTTTATCTCTTTTTTAATAGCAATGTTAATTTTTCTACTTTATTTCTTGCGTATGTTTTAACCTATTCAAATCTGTTTGGATGAAAAATGATGGCAGTGCTGCCACGTAGGAAGGTGATAGGATGAAAAAAAGATTAAGAAAGAAGAAACAAGGATGTTATTTTAAAAAAATTGATGTAGAAATTACTAGTATTGAGTCTTTAGAAAAAGATTTCAATTATATCGTTACTTTTAAATGCTATAGACCTAATAAATCTTATCAAGCACATTTATTAAAATTTACTTCTTCTTTTGAATGTTTATATTCAATGCAAAACGATTTAGTAAATAAAACTTTATTAAATGGCTTGATTGATTTTCATCACAAGGATTTATTTTTATATATACCTAAATATCAAATTAAAGCAATCGATTCCAGAATGTGTTTATGTCATTGTGTATCTGGTAAAAATTTTGAAAAAAAGGGTAGAGAAAATAAATTAAGACGCATTGGCTTAATAAAGATATGAGGGATTAAATGAAAGATGGATTAAATGCCTACGGAAGAACTATAGGTGAGGAAATAGAAACAAAATATATTAGAAGTGACGAATTAGAAATTCGGAATACTAATACATTACAAGAAGATATAAGATCCTCTAAATTATATGAATATGTAGAGGATATTTACGATAAGCCTACGTCAAGCACATTTTTAAAACTTACGGCATATATGGTACTTAATATGGTGAAAAGTATTTGTTTTATTGTATTGGCTATGGCAGCTATAGCATTTCTAGTTTTTTCGTGTTCGAAAATGGGTGCTTATTCTCTAGGAAGAATATTAAGTGTGAATATTCCAAATACAGATATAGTATCTTTTTCATTGAGTATTACAGGCTTTTTAATGCTTATTCTTTTAGGTGGTTTTAGTGTTGCAAATGTTGCGGTTGATGATTTAAATATGCCTATAATTTTTAAAGTGGTTGTTTCAGTAACTGTGTTGGTTTTAGGAATACAGTTAATGTTTGCTTTCATGGCTGCAAATGATTTTGTTTCTATCTTCTTTCCGCTTTTTAAATTTTCGTTTGTATTATGTTTTTTGTTTTCAGTGCTAGAATTAATTACAGCATTTTACTCTTTGTTAAAAAGAAAGAAATAATACACTTTTGAATTTGTAAAACAAAAAAATGGCAGTACTGCCACGTTGAAAGGTGATGAGATGAAGGGTGAAGAAAAAGACGGAGTAGATTTTGTTCTATTATTTATTGAGATTGTCGCTAATATAGTTGTGATATTACTGCTATATTTATTTTTTAGAATACTTACTTTTAAATATTTGTGATAGTTGTTTAAAAGTATATATAAAATAATGAAATTATACCTGTATACCAATAAAAAATATAACATAAAGAGGTTCGATACATATGATAATTACAAAATTAAGGCAAACTGCCTTAACAAAGAAAGAAGGTTGAGAAATATGATTGTTTTAAGTTCAAGCCTGCTGATGAAGAATCAAAGACAGTGGATGTATAGATATGTTGTTTAGAGATTTATTGTTTTTAGGTTCTGTTGCACTGTCATTTGGATGGTTGGCACACTTATGTATAAGTGACAAGGATTTTAATATAAAAACAGGTTTTATTTTTGTGGGTATGCTTGTGCTTATAGGACTTACGTGTTATGCTACACTAAACTGGAATTGACATAAGTATACTGCTTATGTATATATTCAAACTGGCATCCCTCTCCGTCTTAAAACAACGGAGTCTTGGATGTCTTTTTTTATAGAGTGAAAGGGGAAATAAAATATGAAAAAGTGGATTTATGGAATCATACTGATTATTTGTATATGCGTTGGTGGGTTCTGTGCCTATCAGGCTTGGCAGATATACAATGAAGATAATGAAGTGGAATTACAGACAGATAAGATAAAAAAAGAATGTGTTGAGAAAAAGAATGAAAATGGGGAACAGATTTTATCTCCTGACTGGGGTTCATTAAAAGCTGTCAATCCAGATATAGTTGGTTGGATATATGTTCCAGACTGTGCTATATCATATCCTGTAGTACAGGGATCAAATAATTCCTATTATTTAGATCATACAATCTACAAAGGATACAACTATATGGGTTCAGCATTTTTAGACTGCAATACGAATAGAGACTTCTCAGATGATAACAATATTATTTATGGACATTCTGTTCAGGGTGGAGGAATGTTTACTTTACTAAAGAACTTTTCATCAAAATCATTTTTTTACAGCCATCCTGTTTTCTATCTACTAACACCAGATCAAAACTATAAATGTAATATTTTCTGTTATTCAAAATCAAACAATGAGTCTGTGTTTTATGCAAAAGACTTTGGAGAGGAAAGACAGGAAACTTTAAATAAACTAAAAAATGAATCACTTTATTGTAACGAGGATGTAGACACAGATTCACCTATGGTTACTTTATCAACGTGCGATCTGGATTATGGTCTACATTCAAATCGAAGATTATTACTGTCTGGTTTTTTGAATGAGTATGATGAACAAATTGTTGTTCACTAGATGTTAAGGCAATTTGCCTTAAAGAAAGAAGGTTGATATTCATGAAAAATGTTTTTAAATTCAGGCTTGCGGATGAGAAAATCGCTTCTGAGGTGTAGAGTGATGGATGCAAGAAAAACAGTTTTGGTAATACTAACAATGATTGAGATTGTTACGGAGATTTTATATTGGTTTGTCCCTTTTAAAAATGACAGGTCTGAGAGAAATTGTTTTAGAATTTCAGGAATTATTTCTATTATCTGGTTGGTCTTTTGTATGTACTTTTTCTTTAAAATGATTAATTAAAATGTTGATTGCTAAATGTTCTATGGTGGCTCTGAGTGCGTTTTATACTCATAATCACTTTTTAGATTAAGGCAATTTGCCTTAAAAAAACAAATTGAACGAATGTACATTACTGTTGCTTCATATGTACATTTATATTATAATTAATGTACAGGAGGTGGATTTACTTATGAAAGTCAATACTACAGAATTAAGAACACATCTTAGTGATTATTTAACTATGGCAAACAAAGAAGAAATTATCATTACAAATAAAGGAATAGAGATTGCACGTATTATTTCACCAAAGCAGGCAAAGAAAAGATCATTAAATAATTTAGTTGGTATATTGCCTTCATTAACTGACAAAGAGATTGAAAATATAAAAAACGAAAGGATTTCTAAGCAATGAAGATATTAGTTGATACAAATGTGATTATAGATATTCTATGTAAAAGAGAGCCGTTTTTTGAAGATTCATATAATGCACTAAATAAGTGTATTGATAATCATACTATTATTGTATCAGCTTCGGCAATCACAGACATATTCTATATTGCTAGGAAATATATTGGAAGTGAACAGGCAAAAGAATGTATAAGAAATCTTTTAGATTTAATAAAGATATCAGATACAAGGGGAGCAGATATTGAAAAAGCTCTTTCCAGTGACATTTCAGATTTTGAAGATGCTGTTGTTTCTGCAATTGCGGAAAGACAAAAAGCTAAATATATTTTAACAAGGAATACAAAAGACTTTGAAAAATCGAAAATTTTAAGTATTACACCTCATGATTATCTGAATATAAAAAAATGATAATCTGGTTGATATAATGTTTTGGAATTGACATAAGTATACGGCTTATGTAGATATTCAAAAAAGCATCCCTCTCCGTCTTAAATCAACGGAGTCTTGGATGCTTTTTTTAAAGAGACAATAAAAAATAATTAGATAATGAATAATATTAAGGTAATTTGCCTTAACTGGAGTTTGTTGTTTAGTATATACTTACGTGGTATAATAGATTCAAACAGGGAGATCAAATGAATGGATGAAACAAGACAACAAAAGCGGGTTAAATTGATTAACGATTATAATAAGAAATATACAAAAACAGTCTTAATAAGGCTGAATTGCAATAATGATAAGGATATCATCGAACAGCTAAACAAGGTTGATTCTAAAATGGGATACATTAAGGAATTGATACGTAAAGATATACAGGCTAAAAAGAAATAGCCTGTATTTTTCTTTTATATAAAGCGTTTTTCGCTTGATTAGTATATACTAGCATGGTATAATATATGTAGATAAGGAAAGGTTATTTTGGTGAAAATATCATGAATACAACAGTTAAAATCTATGATCGCTTGTGTAATAAATTTAATGGAATATTGGAAATTTCATATAAAGAATATCGTATGGATGGAAGTCTTTATAGCATCGGAGATGAACAATTTTCAATAGAACGACATAGAAGTGCAATGAAGACGGCTTGGATAATGGTCTGGGACGGTCATTCTAGAAACAAAGGTGGCTATCGAAAATGGGAAGAAAAAGAGGTTGTCCGTTATACAGATAGAAAAGCCTTGAATGAATATGCTAAAAACAAGTATTCCGAATATGCACTTGTACAGTTGAGATCGTAATAAAAAGGAGGTCTTATAAAATGACAAAGCAAGATTATTTAGAAAAACTATCAAATATGTATGGTATTGATCTAATAATGGATGAGTTGCCATACAGAAGAGGCTTAGTAAGAGAAGAAATAAATGCAAATGGTAGAGATACACAGAAGTATTATGAATTATTAGAAATGTATTACACTTGTCGTGATTATATAATAGACAGATTAGATAAAGGAAAGCAATTGCCATTGCATTAAGCAAAACACAAATAAAAGGAGAACAGATATGAAAACAAGTAAACTTATTAACAATTGGACAGAATTTAATTATGTTGAAAAACTTCCTGAAAACAAATGGTATACAGAACATTGTGGAGAGGAAATTCAGATTTTAAGAAAGCCTATTGATATTAAAAAAGTTGAAACTCCCCATTTTGATATAAAATGGTTTGATGAATTTGGTAACGAATCTTCAAATGTAGATAATACCTATAACTCTGATGATTATGATTTCTATCGTGTTGTATATGATTATATTGACCTCTTTAATGAAGGTATAGAATCTGAGTATAAACCAGACATAAATTATGGAAGTCTTGAGTCTGAAAGAAAAGTGGAATACATCTATACAGACAAATATATTGAAAATGATATTTACAAGCTCGAACAATTCATTGAGAATGTTGCAGATGAGGTTAAGGATCTTTATGACATTGAAGATGATAATTATTATGGTGATTGTTATCCTGATGAAGTATATAAAATTAAAACTTCAATTGAAGCTAAAAGCTTGCGTCATGAATTAAAAGCAGAAGAATACAGAGATTATTTAGAAGCAATTTGTCAAGAATTTGACTGTTGTGCTAGAAGTTATTTAGACGATCTAAAAGAAGAATTGAATGGTTGAACAACGGACGGAATGAAAGGAGAAGAGAGATGGAAAAACAATATATTTGGAGAGGTCACAAAGTGAGAATCATTGATACATGGGTGGATGTTGATAATAACAAGAAAGGTGTAACGATTGAACCTGTTGGGGATTATGGCTTTCCAATTGATGTATATTTAGATGATTTTAAAAAAAATTTAAATAATGAATGATATTAAGGTGATTTGCCTTAATATTTTTTTGGGCATTTTTAAGCGGTTTATACTCGATATATAAGGGATATTGCTTTTAATTGTGTATATTTTAAATGGGCATTTGTGAGCATTGCTCGCACATTTTTCTAGCATTTTTGTGTTGCAAGTATGTTATAATGATAACGTAGAGGAATTGTAAGGATTGCACACATTATCATCCACAATTTTTATACAAAAGATAAGTAGGTTAATCTGCAACCTTCCCTGTTGCCCTGCTTATCTTTTTTTTATTTGGAAGGAGGTATCGGTATGATGACCTATGATGATTATGATATGATGTATGAAAGGCTGATGTACCTGAAGAAGAATCAAAACAATTTATCACTGAATGAACGAACAAAAAAAGTTATTGAAGAAATTGGAAAACACCCTGATGCATTTGAAATGTACAAGGGTGTTTTTTTAACACCCGATCAAGTGAAAAATCTACAACGCTTTGGTATCAATGGAAAGCAGGCATCTCAGTATATCCTAAATCAATGTGAATTAAGAACAAAAAATTCACTTGAACTTACGTATCGCTACTATGGTTACGTTAAACCTATTACACCTGCAATTTTAAATCAGGTGATTGATGATGTAGCTACACGTGTTCAGCTTGAAAATGAATATGCGAGAACAGTCCATGCTCCATCTCCGCAGGATGAGAAGGAAGATCAGCTGACCTTGAATGAATTAGGACAGTTTGAACACTAAGCATAATTATGGAATTATATAAAACATTTTCAAAATTACCTTTGGACAGATACGAAGATTATCTGTCCATGATACGCAATGGTGATTACAGAAATATCCAAGCGGATGATGTGCAGGATGTAAGACTGTTAAGCTATGAGCATACGATAACACGTAACATGGCAAATGTAGAAATTCCATTACAGGATGGGTTATACAATTTTATAAACGAAAATGTACCATCCCGTCATTTTTATGGCTATATACAGAATGAAAAGATAAGGGATGTATATTTTGATCAGGATCAGATCAATCATGTAGATGAATTAATTATGGCGGAATACAGTAAAACAGAAATTTTGAGTAAACAGGCTTTCCACTACTCAATACAACATCAGGAAATTAATGAACAGCTTAAAAATGCGGATGAAATGGAATCCTATCGTATCTGGGATGATGTGATAAACAAGATTTATGATGATGTCGATCTGGATTGCTTTACTAAAGATGAAGAAGAACTAGCCGAAGAAAGACTGGCAGACTATTATTACGAAATATGATGTGTGCAGAATTTGCAAAACAATTCTTTTATTGAATTAGAAAAATAACATAAGGAGGCTCTATCATGAGTGTTAAATTTTATACAAAAGACGAAAAAAATGAATTAAGAGATTTAGCTGTAAATATCAGACAATTGTCTGTGGCAGAAATTGCAGACAATGTTTATGGTTTGACATTATATTCAAAGAAAAATAATGCAAGATACCTTGTATGCTATGAACATCCTTCATTAATTTTTGATTTGCAGAAAAACTTAGTTTTCTACAATGCTAAAACTACAAATGGTATGAACTGTTATGACTTTGTGCAGTTTTATGAAAACTGTAGTTTTATGGAAGCCAGAGAAAAGGTAAATCAATATTATATGGAAAGGGATCCAAGAAATCTTGTTCTATACGAATATTCTCATACAAAAAATGCGGTATACAAGCATACAGGAATCAGTTTACCTGATAGAGAAAGTGGTAACTTTAATGAGATGAAGGATTATTTTACACAAACAATGGCGTTTGAAGGTAATGTAGTGGATACTCTGATTTTAAATCAGTCACTTTACATGAGCAAAAATATGCATAATGCAGTATTTGTTGGATACGATGAAAAAAATAATCCTGCTTTCGCATTGGAATATGGTATCAAAGATACACCATACAAACACGAAGCTGCGGGTTCTTATACATCAGTTGGATGGAAACAGATTCAAGACCATGCAAGTGATATTATAATCTTTGACTCACCTATGAATGCGTTGGCTTATTTAAGCATTGATACAGAAGCAAGTGTAATTGCTTCAAAAGACATTACCACTTTATATAATATGGTTAAATATTATCAGGAAAACAGTGATAAATATGAATTCATGAAAGATGTAAAGAACATCACCTATATTCTTGAAAACTCACCAAAATCGGATTTGGTTGTGAACCGAATCAAGGAAACAGCTACAGATGAACGATTTAAAAACATGAAACAAGTGGACACAGACGAATTAAAAAGAACATATATTCAATCCATGAACGCAAACAGTGAATTTCAATATACTGTTTCAGAAGAAGATTATGATGAGGTCGAATATAAAGATATCCGTACATTTATTGATGATATGGATGAGATGACAGGTCAGCTTCAGGATCAGCAGAATAAAGAAGAAAGAGCTATGGAATAGTTAAGGCAATTTGCCTTAACTATTTTTTTGGAAAGGATTGATTAGTTTATGACTCGTATTTTAAAAAGAGGACAGAAAACATATTTTAAAGAAGATGTTATAACCTGTTTGGCGGATGAAACCATGCAGAAAATATTCACACAAAGTGAATATGGAAATCGCATAGTGTTCATGGATGAATTGCAGGAAGAAGCAAAAGAAAGATTCAACATGGATTTTACGGATGAGGATTACAAAAATTTTAAAACACTGATTGCGAAGGATGAATATCTTCTTTCTTTAGATGATAATGCAGGTATTTTGGAATCGAAGGCATTAGATATAGTAGTAGGTTATGGACGAGTGAAAGGTGGAGTTTCCGGCTTGTGGGAAAAGGAACAAGCGGAATACGATCAAAAGGAACAGTTATACGCCGACCTTTTAAAGAAGCATCCAATGAAATACGATGCAAAGGCGGAATGTTTATGGCTACCCGATGGAACAAAGGTGAACAATGTGTTGTCACCTTTGCAGGCGGAATACTATCATGACAATTATCTGTACCATGAAGTATTTGAACGAGTAGCTCAGATGGAATTTGAAAACAACTTGAAGAATGAAGTATTGAATCAGGATAACAAATATAAATATCAAATACTTTCCACATTGCAATGTAATTGTCAATATTTTTTAGGAAATGGAAATTGCCTTGAAAAATATTTGTGGGCAAACAATCTTGATAATCACATACAGGCAATGAAAATAATCTATGAAAGTTTTGACGAACAGGACAAGCCTGTATGGATAAACAATGAAATGATTGATCTTTACAAAGACCAGATGTGGACAGCATCTCTTTCAAAACAGGCGAATAGTCTATGCGACAGATTAATGGAATGTTTTGAAGATATGGACCCGTATGAAGCTATGGATTGCAGGGATATAGATATGGATATGCAAAAACACGCAGTATATGAAGCATTAGTTACAGGAGATACAGACGATATCATCACGAACCTTGAGGATTATAAAAGTGCTTGTGCTGGTGGTGATTTGGAACAGTATGACAAGATTCAAAAACTGTTGGATGATGTTCTGCAATTTGAAAAAAATGTAAATTCAAACTACGTTAAACGATTTGATCCACACTACGCAATCTCCATCAGTGCTGTTCGTGATTTGTTGGTAAAAGGAACAGTGATTCAATGTAACCATATGCGGGATCCTTCTCATCCTGTACCTGACGGAACACGTGGTGTTGTCGAGCAGGTGGATGATGCCGGACTGGTACACGTGAAATGGGAGAATGGCTCTGGATTGAATCTGGACCCATTAGTTGATGATTTTGAATGATGTTAGCATATAAATAGGACTAGTCAAAAAGAGAAAATTTACACCAGTGGTA
>ENA-OPSQ01001603-OPSQ01001603.1-human-gut-metagenome-genome-assembly--contig:-NODE-1603-length-14826-cov-4.888159_pt1 | contig 14826 bp, 8 predicted proteins | sample MGYA00241456_ERZ501904 | MGnify/ENA primary metagenome ERZ501904 (study PRJEB25962, sample SAMEA2042452) | human gut metagenome | biome: human gut; feature: human-associated habitat; material: faeces...
GAACAGCCCATGCCCGAAAGCGAACGCCGGGGCGACGTCCGCCGACTCGGTGTAGCGATAGCCGACGTACAGCCCTTCGCGGTATTCGCTTGTGGCCTCCGTGCCGGGGTAGTAGTGGCTGACCGGTGCGTCCGCATAGTGGCGATACCACGTTTCCGCCAGCTTGCCGCCGGGGGTAATCTCGCCCACCAGCGCCCGCAGCACGGAGCGCGCCACCGCTTCGCCGCCCAGACCCGCGTAAAGCAGCGCGTCGCAGTCCTGCGCCCAGTCGGTTTCAACCGCGCTGCCGCAGGAGAGCACCACCACCATCTTCTTGCACACGGCGCGCAGCTTTTTCATCAGCGCGATTTGGTTCTCCGGCAGGCGCATGTGCGTGCGGTCAAGCCCTTCGGTCTCAAAGCACTCCGGCAGGCCGAGGTACACCACCGCGCAGTCCGCCGTTTTGGCAAGCTGCACCGCTTCATCCGCCAGCGCGTCGTTCGCGGCATCAAGGCGCTCAAAGCCCTGCGCGAAGCCGACCCGCGCCGGGAAAAATTCATCCAGCATGGGCAGCGTGTCATCCACCTGCGCGGCGTTGACCATGCTGCTGCCCGCGCCCTGATAGCGGGAGCGCGCCGCAAACTCGCCGATAACCGCCACGCGCGCGTCCTTCTTCAGCGGCAGCAGGTGCTCGTCGTTCTTCAGCAGCACAAGGCACTTTTCCGCCGCCGCTTCCGCCGCCTGATGCTGCTTTGCGGCATCAAACGACGATTCGCCGGACTTGTGCTCTGCCAGCACGAAATCCAGCAGCTGATCCACGCGTTCATCGACGATTTTCTCGTCGATTGTGCCGTCCTTGACCGCCTTCACCAGCTGGCAGGGGCTGTCGTCGCCCGCCGCGGGCATCTCCAGATTCATGCCCTCGCGCACGCCCTCGACAATGCTGTTGCTGCCGCCCCAGTCGGTCACGACCGCGCCGTCAAAGCCCCACTCGCCGCGCAGAATATCGCCCAGCAGATGGCGGCTTTCGTTGGCGTACACGCCGTTGACGCGGTTGTATGCCGTCATCACGAAGCCCGGCTTGCCCTCTTTGATGGCAATCTCGAAGTTCGTCAGGTACATTTCCCGCAGCGTCCGCTCGTCCATCACGCTGTCGGAGTGCATCCGCAGCAGCTCCTGCGCGTTCGCCGCGTAGTGCTTTGCGCAGGCGGATACGCCCTGCTTCTGCGCGCCGCGGATGAAACCCGCCGCCAGCTTGCCGGAGAGGTACGGGTCTTCGGAGTAATACTCGAAGCTGCGGCCGCACAGGCTGGAGCGCTTCGTGTTCAGCCCCGGCGCAAGCAGCACATCCACCCCCTGATTGGCAGCGTCGCGCCCGACAACCGCGCCCATCGCCTCGGACACCGTGTCGTCCCAGCTGCACGCCAGCGTCGCGGCGGAGGGAATGCACGTCGCCTTCGTCGATGCGTTGAGGCCCAGATGGTCGCCTTCGCCCGCCTGCTTGCGCAAGCCGCTCGGCCCGTCGGAGAGCGTGATGGCGGGAATATTCAGCCGCGGAATCTCGCGCGTGTGCCAGACATCTTTGCCGGCAAGCAGGGCGCACTTTTCCTCCAAAGTCATTCGGGAAACCAAATCACCGTGTTTCATGGTCATTCCATCCTTATGCGTTCGCACAGACCACCCACTGTGCTTTTTTCCTACTTTATTATAGCAATTTTTTCGGGTGACGCAAGCAGTCTCGCACAAACTGTCGAAATTCTCGCACAAGCTGTCATATTCGTCCTAATTTCGTGCGTTTATACCATTTCAGGTGCCGTTCGTCACGCGGGAAGGGCGTATGAATTTGGGAGAAAGCGGAAAAATCGGCGAAAAAATGGTACGGTTTCGGTGGATTTTGACGCGTGGGATGCGGCGGTCTGCGCTGTTGACGCGGCAGGAAAATTGTGCTATCATAGAATCAATCAGGAGGTGAGCAGGACATGGATTCGGAAAAGTTGACTCCGGAAGAATTGACTGAAGAAGAGCTGACCGAGGAAGAGCCTACCGAGGAAGAGCTGGAGGAGGCAAGACGCCGCCTGTACGCCCATTTAGCGCAAGCCGAGGAGGATATCAAGGCGGGGCGTGTGCAGCCGATAGATGAAGTTTTTGACGAAATCATGCGCGAATTGGACAGTTTATCTCTCGACGACCCTCATAATCAAAATGATTGACCTCGTTTCCGGCGCAGTGGCATTCGTCATTGCGCTTTTTTGCACCCAAAAAGGGGCGCTCCTTTCCAGAGCGCCCCTCTTTTATGTTACCTTTTGGTTTAGTTTGCCTTGACGTACTGCGCCATCATCCAGCCCGTCGTGCCCTTGTAGCTGACGTAGTACCAGCTGCCGGACCGCTCCAGAATGGTGACAGTTTCGCCCTTATCCACACGGAGGATGATGCCGTACTTGGTGCTTGCACCGCGGCGCAGCGCCACGCGGACGCCCGTCACCGTGCCCGTACCGGACGTGCCGGAACCTCCCTGCGTAACCGTGATGGTCGGCGCAGTGACCTCAATCTTGTTGCCGTTGGCTTCATACACGATGACGCGCAGGATGTAGGAACCCGCGACAGTGGGCGTGTAGTTGAACGTCAGGTTATTCAGGCCGACTTCCGTCGCCACCACGGAGCCGTCGCGGAACAGGGTGTAGTCGCGGCGGATGACGCTGCTCGTGCCCTTGTAGGCAGTCGTCCACGTCAGGTTGCGGTTTGTCACGCTCGCCGTCGTGCTGGGCACAACCGTCACAGGCGTGTAGTTCGACACCACCGTCGCGCTGGAGCGCTGGGTGATGGACTGCCCATCAGCGGAGGTAATGGTGACTTCCAGCAGGTAGGTGCCCGCCACCGTCGGCTGATAGTTGACGGAGATGCGGCCCGTTGCGGTTTCCGTGCGGTTGCTGTTGACAACCACCGTCGTGCCGCGGTAGACCTTGAAGTTCACGTTGTAGTTCGGCCGGCCGCCCGCGAAGGTGATATCCCACGCAAGCGTCTCGTAGTTGTTCAGCTTCGAGGCGCTGGGCTGCACGCTGGCGATCGTCAGCGGCGCGTAGCCGACGGTGATGTTGTAGACGATCAGGATGTCAGGGCAGCGCTTGGAGGTAATCAGCAGCGTCGCATAGCCGTTGTTGACGCCGGTAATCACGTTGTCGTGCAGGGAAATCGCGCTGTTGGTGTTGGCGATTTCGATGTTCGCCACGTCGCCCGCCTCGGTGTAGATGCCGTGGTCAAGCGTGAAGTTTTCGCCCACGCGGATGGTCTTGTTGACGACCTTGCTCACCGGCGCGGGGGCAACGAAGTTCATCTCGCTCAGCGTCGCGGGGGCAGCGTACATCGCCGTCGTCGCGCCGAGGGAGTCGCGAACTTCCATCTGCATGGCGTACTTCTGGGAGTTAATCAGGTTGATGTAGTTTTCCGTCAGGGTGAGGGTGAAGGTGGTCGTCATGCTGGTCTTACCGGCGGGCAGCGAGGTGTAGCCGTCGGAGAAGTCCTTCAGGACGATGGGGCTGCCGCCGCTCAGGCTGACGAGGCTGTACTTGAAGGTGTACGAGCCGCTGCCGCCGGAGACGGTCGCGCTCCACGAGAACACATCGCCCACATAGCCGCCGGAAATATCCTGCCCTGCGGAGAGGTTCACCGCGCTTAAGCCCTCCAGCGTCAGCGAGCCGGATTCAGGCTGGGACATGACGTTCGACCACGGGCCGTAGCAAATGGTGCCGTTGGAAAACACGCGCACCGGGCGAACCTTGTAGTAGTAGGTCGTGCCGGCAACGAGGTTCTTGGCGACATAAGTCGTGCCTTCGGTTTCGCCAATCTTGGTGTACAGGCCGTCCATGGTGGTGGAACTGTACACATAGTACTTGTTCGCACCCAGCACGGTGGTATCCCAGTCAATGGTCTGCTCCTGCTTGCCGGTGTTGCGCACCGCGCACAGGTTCACAGAGCCAAGCGCCGTGAAGTACACGCGCTCGCTGGAGAGGGAGAAGCAGTTGTAGCTGCCCACGGGGCGCATGGAGTAGATGAAGTAGTAGTACACTTCACCCAGGTTGATGCTCGCGTCCACGAAGGAAGTCACCGCGCCGGTCTTTGCCAGCAGGGTGTAGCTGCCGCTCGCGCCCGTCTTGCGGTAGATGATGTACCCCGTCGCGCCGGAGGATGCCGGCCAGGACAGCAGGGCGTTGTTGCCGCTCTGCACCACAGTCAGCTCCGGGCGATCCATGGGCGTGCCGCAGCCGACGTTGGAGTATTCAGAGTAGAACTTTTCGCCGGAGGAGAACACGCGCACCGCGCGCACGCGGAAGTAGTAGCCCGTCGCCTTCTTCAGGCCGGTGGCGTTGCACAGCGTGCCGGTCAGGTCAGTGCGCACGGTGGTGAAGCCGCTCGTCGCATTGGTGGACATCTGCACTTCGTAGGTCTGCGCGCCGGAGACGCTCGACCAGTTCAGGCGGATGGTATCCGCGCCCAAGCCGCGCGGGTCTTCCAGCTTCGGCTTGGCAAGCGTCATGTAGGACAGCGTCTGCGAATCAGGGCTGTACACATACTTCGCCTGCTCGCCGTCGTAGGACACGTTCACCGCGCGCACGCGGTAGTACACCGCCCGACCGGGGGTCACGTTCGTATCCTCATAGTACAGGCGATTGTTCGGCACGGAGCCGAGCAGCGTGTAGGTTTCTTCGCCGCCGAACTTGCGGTACACGTCGTACTGCGTCGCAAAGGCGACAGAACCCCAGCCAATGCGCACGCTCGTTTCGGACAGCGTCGTGCCGATGAGGTCCGTCGGCTGGAGCAGCACCAGCTCGCGGTAGGGATCGGGGCCGTTCACGTCGTCCGACGGCAGGATGCTGATGTCATCATCCATATCCGGCAGAACGATGTCGTCCTCGTTCACAGGAGCCTGCGTCGGTTCGTCGGGCGTCTGCACCTCGTCCGATGCCACATCCGACACTTCATTCATGATTTCGCCCTGTGCGCCGTCCAGCGTTTCGCCGAATGCCACGCAGGAGAGCATCATGCAGAGCACCAGGAATACAGAAACCAGTCGTTTCATGGTCTGCGTCACTCCTTTTGTCTGTTGGGGAAATGGTATATGCCTTCCAGCAAATACGACGAATGAGCTGCCGATTCTGTTTCCAGCAATCTGGGCAACTTTCCTCTTATTCGCCGGGATGAGCCTAAAAAGTTGAATCGCAGGAAAGTTTCTCCTGCTTACGGCGATTTTTGCGCCGTTTCCTTTGCGCGCTGCTGCCACACGGCGCGCTGCTGATTTTCCACCTGCGCCCGATACGTCTCGTAATCCGGCAACAGCTGCGTACGCTTAAGCTGATCCAGCTGCGTCCACTCGCGTGTGAAGGCGACGTACGCCGGAATCATGCGTTCCGCCGTGTCATAGCCCACAACGCGCCCCTGATGCAGCCACATCACCCGGTCGCAGAAGTTCAGCATCTGCCACGGCGCGTGGGTGACGAAGAAAATCGTCTTGCCCTCCGCCCGGAAATGCCGCATCCGCGCCATGCACTTCTCCGCGAAGCTCGCATCGCCCACGCTCAGCGCCTCATCCACAATCAGGATTTCGGGGTTCATGTGGGCGGAAATGGCGAATCCCAGCCGGGAGCGCATTCCGCTGGAATACGTCCGCAGGGGCTGGTCGATGTACACGCCAACATCCGCAAAATCAATAATCTGCTGCTGGATTTGGGCGATTTCGCGCTTCTCCATGCCCATCAGCATACACTTATAGGCAATGTTTTCGCGCCCGGTCAGCTGATCATTCATGCCGATGTTCGCCGCCAGCATACTGACCGTGCCGCTGACCTCGCAGAGCCCCAAATCGGGTCGGGTGATGCCCGCGATGATACGCGCCAGCGTCGATTTGCCGGAGCCGTTCAGCCCCGCCAGCCCGACGATTTCGCCGCGGTGGAAGTCCTGCGTCACGCCGCGGAGCGCCGGAAATTTCTTCACGTTCGCCCGAAGCCCCAGCAGCGCCTTCAGGCGGTCTTTTTCCTCGCCGTACAGGTCGTAGACCTTCGTCAGTTCCCTGCAGCGGACGATTACATCCGCCAAGCGCATCGCCCCCTTTCTGCGGAATTTCTTCCTATTAAACGGCGCTGATTACAGCTGATCGATGAAGCGGTTTCTGAGCCGCATATGCAGCGTGCAGCCCGCCGCCAGCAGCGCCAGCGCCGCCAGCCAGAAGTACGCTCCCTGCCCCGGCGATGACCAGAAGCCTTCGCCATACAGCAGGCACTTGCGGTAGCCCTCGATGATGTAAACCAGCGGGTTCAGCCGCATTACGCGCTGCAAGCCCGGCGACAGCCCGTCAATCGCCCCCACGACGCTGGAAACGTAGAACAGCAGGCGCATCAGCGGCTGAAGCAGCTCGCCGAAGTCGCGAAAGACCGCCGTCAGGCTGCTCGTCAGCAGCGCCGCGCCGATCAGCAGCACCCACGAAGCCGCGAGGTAATACGCCAGTTCCAGATAATGCCACGTCACCGGCACGCCGCCAAGGAGCAGCGCAATCAGCAGAATCGCCATCGTCCACAAATGCTCGTAGTACGCGCGCACAACCGCCTTCATCGGGATGATGGAAAGCGGAATGCGCACGTTGCGGATGATGGACGCGGCCTGCTGGATGGACGCGGACGCGCCGAGAATGGCGGAGTTGAGCGCCAGCCACGGCATCATGCCGCACATCAGCCACAGGTGATACGGGAAGCCGTTTTTTTCCTGCGTTCCCAGCCCGACGGAAAAGACGAACCAGTAAATGAGGATTTGCAGCAGCGGGCTGAGCAAGTCCCACCAGCGCCCCAGCAGCATCCCCGCCCGCCGCGAGCGGTTCTCGTAGAGCGTCAGGCGCACGGTTCGCCGCAGATTTCGGATGATTTCGCCCAGCGCCGTGCCAACTGCGTGTATCATCCGCCTGCCGCCTCCGCCAGCCCGTTCCGCTGAAGAAAATCGCGGAAAACGCGCATTCTTTCCGGGTACGCCTTGTTGAAATCGGTGTAGTCCGCCAAGTCGTAGTAGTATTCCAGCGGCTTTTCCAGCCGGAAATCCTCCATCGGCAGCGTCGGCAGGCGGAACAGGCGGGTCATTTCGTCCATGCGGCTGTCCACCACCATCGTCAGCGCCGGAATGCCGCTCGTGATGGCAATCACGTTCCCGTGGAAGCGGCTGCCGAGGGAAAAGTCGTACTGCCTGACCCACGCCAGCCAATCCTCAATGTGGAAGAAAACGTGCATTTGCCGCTTCAGCCAGTCCTGCAAATAGCGGAACTGGTACTCGTCGCCGCAGCAGTTTTCCAGCGTCAGCGGGAATGCGTTCTGCTCCACAAAGCCGAGGTCGCGGTTCGCGCAGAAGGTCAAAAACTGCCGTTCCGGGTCGGACAGCGTGCCGTAGAAGGTGCGGAAGTTGCAGCACGCGCGCATTTTCGGGTCGAACGGTTTCTTCTCCACGCGAAACTTATCGTTCATTCCCTGATACAGGCTGGGGCAGCCGATAATGCGGAAGTTGACGATGCCGTTCTTCTCCAGCACCGCCGCGGTGTACTCGCCGCGAACGCCCAGCACAGCGCGCTCCGCCATCGTCCGCAGGAGCTTGACCGTGTCCGGGTGGAGCGTGATGTCCACATTGCGCGCCATGCTCTGCACGCCCACGCTGATTGGAACCAGCGGTTTATCGCCGATTCGCTTCAGCATCGTCCAAACGTGCGGGTACGTCTGATTCGGGGTCAGCCAGATCAGCTCGGTCGTGATGTAGTGGGTGATGTCCGCCCGGTCGCGGAACGTGTCCGACGTAACATCCCACAGCGGAATCATCACGGGGTGAAAGATGTCCTTCAGCGCCCGGATAAACACGAGATTTCCCGTATTATTTCCCAGAAAAAAGAAGCGTTTTGCCCACTCATGCTTCTCAAACGACACCCGATCATTCCAAAACAATCCAACCGCCATCCGCTTCCTCCTTTCCGGGCGTGGGGAGACGCTGGGGCGTTGCCCCAGACCCTACCAGAGGCTTTGCCTCTGGACTCCACAAGGGGCAATTGCCCCTTGACCCCTTCTCGCGATTGAGTTGGTGACAACTGCATAATTTATCCGCGTGTTTATTTTTGAGAACGGTGCATCCTCTTGCGCAGCTTCTTCCGAAACGTTTCGCGGTCGAACAGCAGGAAGCCAATCGTCCGCTTGACCAGCCCGGTCTGCTCCGGGATGAAGCCAATCATGCGGCTCGGCGCGTCCGCCGCGCCCATCTCGTGCGCCGCAAGCGCCGCTTCCGCCGACTGGTCGCGTACCAGCGTCCGCAAATCCAGCGCGTTCTCCCCCGCGAACACCATGTCCTCAAACGGGATGTTCCGCAGCAGCTCCGCGTCCGCTTCGGGCAGCTGCCGCAGCGCCCCCTCGAAGGGCAGCGACATCGCCAGCTGCACGCCGGGATTGTCAAGCGACTGCATCACGCCCGTTCCGGCGAAGGTATCGCGGAAGTCGCGCACAAATTGCAGCGCGTGATGCTGGATGCAGGTTGACAGGAAATGTGCGGCTTCATTGCGCCCCTCCTGCGCGTACACCGGGACGACACGCGCATTCTGCCGCTCGAAGCCCATGCAGGGCGCTTCGTCGGAGGACAGCAGGAACTCGCGGAACGCGCCGGACATGGCGGGCGGCATCGGATAAAAGCAGTGTACGGGAAAATCGTAGGCAGCGGACAAGCGCTCGCTGTTCCGCCCGTCCGCATGAACGTAGTAGACCGGAACCGCGCGCTGCGTCAGCTGGCAAATCGCCGCCTGCAAGCGCCCGCTGTACCCCATATCAAAGCACGCTGAGCCTTCCGGCAGCTTTTCCTCATAATACGCCCGCGCCGCGCTGTATGCCGCCTGATGACGGCAGCCGTCGTAGAGCTTGTCGCGGAAGAAGCGCAGAAACGATTCCCAGCGCGTTTTCTCCTGAAACGGCGATTGCCACGGGAACCCCGCCGCTTCCGCCTGATGGCGCAGTTCGCTTTCCGGCGCGTCAAGCGTGCAGAAGGACAGCAGCTTCAGCGTTTTTTCAGGCGTGTAGACCATCCAGCGCACCGGCAGCGCCGCCCAGTCGGTCGGATTCGCCATCAGCGCGGGCAGCAAGCACCGCCGCGACGCGGGAATGTAGTCTGTTTCGACAGCATCCGCGTCCGTGCGCAGCAGCTCGACTGCCTGCCGCAGCAGCGCGCCGTCCCGCGCGAGGAACACCAGCCGCTTTACGCCATCCGCCCGACAGCGGCACAGCAGCCACTTCGCCAGCGCCAGCAGGTGTGTGCCGACGGCGTAGTACCCCAGCCGGGACGGATACGCCGCAAACGCGGAATCCGCCGTCGCGGGGGCATAGCCGTCGTCAAAGAAGCGGTTTGCCGCCAGCCCTTGTGCGCACCTGAGCGCCAGCGGCTGCATCGCGTCCGCCGTCGTGAAGCCCGCCAGACACCCGTGTCCCAGATTCGCCATCTGCGTGCAGTCCGCATCCATGAAAACATCCGCCGGGCGCGGCAGCAACATCGCCCGCAACCCCGCTTTTTTCGCGGCTTCCACGTCGATTTTCGCATTGTCGCCGATGTGCAGCACATTATCCGGCTTCACGCCCAGTTGCGCCGCCATCTTCCGGTAGAGCGCGCCGTTCCATTTCAGCGCGTTCTGCTCATTCGAGAGGAAGAAGCCGTCCCAGCCGCGGACGCCGCATTTTCCCAGCATCCGCCGAATCGTGTCCGCATCAAGATACATGTCCGACGTCAGCACGACGCGTTTTCCCGCCGCTTTCGCCAGATTGAACAGCTGCACGCCGGTTTTGCGCGGGCGGCAGAAATGCACCTCCGCCTCCCGCTCGTTGTAGGTCATTTGCCCCACGCAGTCGTCCGACACGTCCAGATTCTGCATCATGGCGCTGTAAATGTTCCACATCGTCACGTCAGCTTGCGTTTCGGGCAGCCACGCGCGCGCGCAGCTTTCCGCCTCCGTCCGCGCCTGTGCGAAGGAGGTCATGTTCCGCCGCGCCGCCCGCTGCCATTTGCCTTCCAGTGTGTGGAAGAGGTCAATCGGTGTGCGGAAGGGGCGCAGAATCAGCGTATCGAACACATCCAGCGAAATCACCGGGCAGTCGATGCCGTCCAGCCCCAGAATCGCGCGCTTGATGCGCTCCGTCCCATCCCGCCACGGGGTCATCGGCTGGTCGAACCAGAAGATTTCCGGCAGATTCGCGTCCTCATCCAGCGAAAAATCCGGGCAGAGCGCCGCCGTCAAGCGGCTGATTTCCGGCTGATTCGCCGCCTTCCGCGCCTGCTCCGCCCACATCCGCGCATACCACTTTCGCGCCTTTTGCAGCTGCTGACGCGCTTGATTCGCCCCTTGCTGATGCAGAAATTCATCCGCAAAGGCAAACACCTGCGCAATATCGGCGTAATTTTTGCGGAATTTTGCCGGATTTCCCGCCGCCCCCGTCGAGGACGACGGATGTTCACAGTAAAACACGCCGTCGCCGCGGTGCCGCCCGAAACCCTGCGCGAAGAAATACAGCACGACGGAAAACGCAATGTCCTCCGTCATCACAATGTGCTTTTTCGCCAGCGGCGCGTAGTAGGGCGCGCACCGCAGCCACAAATCGCGCCGAATCACCTTGTTCCAAATGGTGTGGAAGCTGTAGCACGTCATCGCCTGCTGAAAAAACGCATCCCGCACCGCATTGCCGCGCAGCTCGTCCTCCAGCACACAGTCCGCATGAACCGGGCGCACGAAGCGGTCGCCGTTTTCGCGCTGCCAGACCGTGTCGCCCATCACGAGGTCAAAGTCGTTTTCTTCCGCCAGCGCGACGGCGGCACGGTAAAAATCCACCGACACAAAATCGTCGCTGTCCAGAAAAGCGAGGTACTTGCCCGTCGCCGCGTCCGCGCCGGTCATCCGCGCCGCGAAAAGCCCGCGGTTCTGCGAATGCGTCAGCACCCGAAAGCGGCTGTCGCGCCGGGCATACTCCGCCAGCACCGCGCCCGCGCCATCCGGCGAGGCATCATCCACCAGCAGGAACTCCGCGTCCCGCAGTGACTGCGTGCGCAGCGACTCCAGACACGCGGGCAAATCCCGCTTCGTCCCATACACCGGAACGACCACAGACAGCGTTGCAGCCACCGCGCTTCTCCTTTCTGCCCATCCGAAAACGAGTGATACTTGCCGATTTTGACATGTACATTCTACCATATTCCCGTCCGATTGGCAAGCCTTTCGGGGGATTTTTGCACGCCCCAAAAACGCGGTCAGACAGCTTTTTTCGCCATCTGACCGCAGGATGCCCTATTTTGCGGATAATCCGCTTACCAAGTAATATCCTCGCCCGTCAGCGCCTTCCACGCCTTGCGGATATCCTTCTGATGCCGCACGCCGTTCTTCGGGTCGAGCTTCGCGGTTTCCTCCATCGTGCGCGGGAAATGGACGCACAAATGCCCGTCGAAGTCGTTATCCTTGATGCTGCCGGACAGGTGGGGCATACAGTGCATGGAGGCCAGCACCCATGTGCCGCTGGGCAGCAGGACATACACCGGCTTCTCGTCCCACGAGAACTTGCCGCCCCACGCCGCCTTCATAATCGCGGTATCCTGCGCCGTCAGCGGCTCAGAGTCCGCATGGCGACCCAAGGAGTAGAAGCGCAGACGGAAGGAGGAACCGCTTCTCGGCTCATAGACCAGCACCGTCTGCCCGCTCTTGATGGTCGGCTTGATTTCCGTGTACCACATCTGCAGCTTAATTTGGCTCTTTGCCGGGCCATTGCCGAAGGAGCCGCCGTTATTGCCCGGTTCTGACTTGTTATCGTCCGGGAGCGCAGTGTCGCCGGTCACGCAGTCGCCCGTGTACAGCTTCGTCTGCGTGTTCACGCCCGCGATGCCGTCCGGGGCAAGCCCGTTGCGCTTCTGGAATGCCAGCACCGCCGCGCGGGTCGTCTCGTCATAAGTGCCGTTGATGGTCACGGTATAGCGCAGGTTGCTCAGCGCCTGCTGGAGGCGCAGCACCGCGTCGCCCGTCGCGCCGACTTTCAGGTTGGTATACACCGTCGGCGTGGTGGAATCGACCTGCTTGCCCTCCGCCGTAATCGCGTTGACGGAGTAGAGGATGGTGTACGTTGCCGTATCGCCGTTGCCGGAGCCGGTCAAGCCGTTGCGCAGCTGGAACGCGCGCATGGCGGCGACGGTGTTCGCGCCGTACTTGCCGTCCACCTTGTCCGTCAGGTAGCCCAAATCCTTCAGGCGCTGCTGAACGCTCTTCACGTCGTCGCCCGTGCAGCCGGAATAGAGCAGGCGGGTCGGACGCGTCACGCCCGTGGTCGGGGTGGACGTCGGCGTGCTGATGGCAGCAAGCGCATCCGAAGAATACAGCTTCTTGTAGGTGCGCGTGCCCGCTACGCCGTCCGCGCTCAAATTGTTGCGCAGCTGGAACGACGCAACCGCCGCCATCGTGCCCGTGCCGTAGTTGCCATCCACCGTGCCCGTGTAGTAGCCCAGCGCCTTCAAGCGGCTCTGCACGCTCTTCACGTCGTCGCCGGACATGCCGGGGCGCAGGATGCGCGTGGGTGCGCTTTCATCCACCGGCTTGGGAGAGGGCGTGACGGAGCTGCCCGCGTCAATCGCGGTGCTGCTGTACAGCGCCTTGACCGTGTCCTCGCCGCAGATGCCGTCGGACGTAAGCCCGTTGCGCGTCTGGAAGCGGCGAATCGCGCTTTCCGTCGCCGTGCCGTACACGCCGTCCGCCTTGCCCGTCAAGTAGCCCAGCGCAATCAGCTTCGTCTGCACGCTCTTCACGTCGTCGCCCTTCATGCCCAGCGTCAGCTTGCGCTCGCCCACGCCGTCGGGCTGCGACGTTTCCTTCGCGCCGATCGCGCCTTCGGAGAACAGGCGCTTGCGGGTGTTTGTGCCCAGCACGCCGTCAGCGGACAAGCCGTTCTTCTTCTGGAAGGCAAGAACCGCCGCCTTCGTCGCCGCGCCGTACTGCCCGTCGGAGATGCCGGTCAGGTAGCCCAGCGCCGCCAGACGATCCTGCGTGTACAGCACATCCTGCCCGCCCATGCCCTCGCGGAGCGTGCGGGTCGGGATGCCATAGGCGATGTTGTCCAAATCCGCGGTGGGCTTGGGCGTAATCATCGGCTGCGTGACGTTGCCATTGCTGTCGAAGTAGCTTTCCAGCTTGACGAGCGTGTTCTTGCCCGCCTTGCCATCCACCGTCAGCCCGGTCGCCTTCTGGAACGCCATGACCGCCTCGAACGTGGACTGCCCGAACACGCCGTCCACCTTGGAGATGGTGAAGCCCAAGTCCTTCAGCGCCTGCTGAAGCACCCGCACGCGCGAGCCGCTGGACGTGTACTGCAATTTGCTGTAATCGCCCTTGAACAGCCCCGTCGCGGTCGAAGAGGAGGACGACGAATTGCCGTCAATGTCAATGCCCGTCTGCTTTTCCAGCAGAGCAATCGTCGCAGAACCGGCGATACCGTCCACCGTCAGGCTGTTCGCCTGCTGGAACGCGGTCACCGCCGCCTTCGTGCCGCTGCCGAAGCTGCCGTCCACCGTGCCGGAGTAGTAGCCCAATTGCGTCAAGGCCTGCTGCAAGCGGCGCACATTGTCGCTCTTGTCGTTCTTCTGCAGCTTCAAGGCTGCCGCGCTGCTTGTGATGACCAGCGTCAGCATCAGCACCAGCGCCAGCACACGCACGATGCTCTTTTTCATAGCATTCCCCTCCAAATGTTCCAAAGTACCTGCGGCTATTGTATCAGAAAATCACGCAATTGTAAAGAACTATTACGCATTTGTTACAAGTTGAATTTCTCCAACAGCTCCATCGGGTGGGCGATCAGCACCTTCGCGCCGTTGTCCAGCAGCTCCTGCGCCGTGCGGAAGCCCCACAGCACGCCCACTGGATTCATGCCCGCGCTGCACGCACAGGTCATATCCACCTTCGTGTCGCCCAGATAGAGGAAATCCGCCGGGGCAATGCCGAGCTGCTCCGCCACCAGCAGCGCGCCCGCCTTGTCCGGCTTCACCGGCACGCCTTCCACCTGCCCGCGCACGACGCTGAACGGTACATCCGGGAAGAAGTGGCCGATGACGTTCTTCGTATCCGCGTCGGGCTTATTGGAGAGCACCGCCAGCTTCAAGCCGCGCTCCGCCAAGGCGTGCAGCAGCTCCGGAATGCCGTCGTAGGGCTGCGTTTTCACCTGCGTATGCTTCTCGTAGTATGCCTGATACTCCGCCTGCACCGCGTCCGCCAATTCCTGCCGGTCGCGAACCGCCCGCTGCGCCAGAATCTTCGCGCCGTTGCCGACGAGGTAGCAGTATTCCTTCGTCTCCCAGCCGGGCAGCCCGTGCAGGCGCAAGGCACGGTTCATCGCCGTGGCAATGTCGTCAATCGTGTTCGTCAGCGTACCGTCCAAATCAAACAAAACCGCCTGAATCATCAAAAAAATCTCCTTTATGTGATGAATGGATTTCGCGCCGCGCTGCCATGCTAAGGCAGAAAGGAGCGATGAACATGGACAAAAAACGCAAGGATTCCGTCATTCGCGCAACCGTTGACCGTGCCGCCCTGCTGCGCGGGGTGCTGATGCTGACGGCGCTCGCCCTGCTGCTCTGCTTCGGCTTGAAGCCCAGCCGCGCCGCCGCGCCCGACGACGAGGACGGCGAGGTCGACTACGACGTTCCCCGCGTGAGGGCAGGCGAGTTTGCCGAGGCGCGCATCACGTTCCCCGCGTCTTGGGTGCCCGGCATGCCGCTGAGTTCTCGATCGGACAAAGAGCGCCTTCCGGATATTTTGGATGAGGAGGAGCAGTGGGCCGAAGA
>ENA-OPSQ01001616-OPSQ01001616.1-human-gut-metagenome-genome-assembly--contig:-NODE-1616-length-14709-cov-5.960352_pt1 | contig 14709 bp, 9 predicted proteins | sample MGYA00241456_ERZ501904 | MGnify/ENA primary metagenome ERZ501904 (study PRJEB25962, sample SAMEA2042452) | human gut metagenome | biome: human gut; feature: human-associated habitat; material: faeces...
GGAAGGTGGTGTTCAGGTAGGGGCGGCAGGGCAGGCCGAAGCTGATGTTGGACACGCCCAGGATGGTGCGCACGCCCAGCTCCTTCTTGCAGGCTTCCAGCGCCTGCACCGTGGCCAGCACATCCTTCTGCTGGGCGCTGGCGGTCAGGGTCAGGCAGTCGATGTAGATGTCCTCGCGGGGGATCCCGGCTTCCAGTGCCGCCTCAGTGATGCGGCGGGCAATGGCCACGCGGTCCTCTGCGGCGGGCAGGATGCCCCGCTCGTCGATGGCAAGGCCCACGATGGCCGCGCCGTACTTTTTGCACAGGGGCAGGATGGCCCGCAGCTTTTCCGGCTCGCCGTTGGTGGAGTTGACGATGGGCTTGCCGTTGTACACCCGCAGGCCGTTTTCCAGTGCCTGCACGTTGGAGGAATCCAGCTGCAGCGGCAGGCTGACCACGCTCTGCAGAGCCTTGACCACCTGCGGCATCAGGGCCGGTTCATCCACGCCGGGGGCACCCACGTTCACGTCCAGCACCTGGGCCCCGGCTTCCACCTGGCTCACGGCTTGTTCCAGAACGTAGTTCATATCATTCTCCCGCAGTGCCTGCTGGAAGCGCTTTTTGCCGGTGGGATTGATGCGCTCGCCCACCACCGTGATGCCGTCCACATTGACAAAGTCCACCGGCGTGCAGAGCACCGAGGGCATTTTGTGGGCCGGACGGCCGGGTACGCAGCCTGCAAAAACGCTGTTCAGCAGCTTGATGAACTCCGGCGTGGTGCCGCAGCAGCCGCCAGCGGCAAACAGATTCAGCTCCCGGTAGGGCTTCATTTCCAGCGCAAACAGCTGCGGGGTAATGTCGTAGCCGCTGCCGTCGGCCCGGGGCAGACCCGCGTTGGGCTTGACGAACACCGGGAAGTTGCCGGGCACGGCCTCGGTCAGGCGCTTTGCCATGGGGAAGATCTCCTTGGGGCCCAGCGAGCAGTTGATGCCCACGGCGCTGGCCCCCAGACCCCGCGCGGTGACGCCGAAGCTCTCCACCGTGCAGCCGGTAAAGGTGCGGCCGCCGGCTTCAAAACTCATGCTGGCCAGGATGGGCAGGCTGGAGTTTTCCCGGGCGGCCAGCAGCGCGGCCTTGAGCTCGTACAGGTCGGTGAAGGTCTCAAAAAAGATCAGGTCGGCCCCGGCTGCCGCACCGGCCCGCACGATGCGGGCGTATTCCTCCACGGCATCCTCAAAGGCCAGGGTGCCGTTGGGTTCCAGCAGCTCGCCCAGCGGGCCGACATCCAGCGCGGCAAGCGCACCATGGGGCGCACAGGCCCGCTTGCAGTTGGCAATGCCCGCCGCAATGATCTCTTCCAGACTGTAGGTGCTGCCCGCCAGCTTGTGGGCCGACGCGCCAAAGGTGTTGGCGTTGATGATGCGGCTGCCCGCTGCGGCATACTGAGCATGGATGCCCTCGATGAGCTGCGGGTCGGTGATGTTCAGTTCCTCCGGCCGGGCGCCCAGCTTCAGGCCGGCCGCCTGCAGCATGGTGCCCATGCCGCCGTCCAGCAGGATGGTATTGCTCTGCTTGAAAAGTTCACTCACTTGCACAGGTCTTTCCCCTCTTTCTGTATTCGCAGCGGGTGCGCAGCACACAGTGCCCGCACCCGGCCAGATGTCCCTTGACCGGGTGGTCGCTGACCCCCAGAATGGCGGTCACGCTTTTGCGGGGGGTCATCAGGTTGGTATCGGTGACGCACAGCCCGGCCTTGCGCACGGTGTCCAGCGCCGCTGCCACCAGCGGCTGCACCGCGATGTCCCAGTCGCCATAGCCCGGCGAGAACCGCCCGGTGAGGTAAGTCCCCTCGGCTGCGGCCAGCTGGCGCAGCTCGGCTTCCGCCGCGTCGGCGGTCTGCTCAGCCAGGGCGCTGCCCAAGGCATCGGAGGCCACCCCGGCAGCAATGTCCCCTACCCCGGCCCGGCGGATCTGGGCGTCCACCCCGGGGCCAAGGGTCACGGCCAGCAGAATGGCCTGCCCGCAGCCCTCCAGATGCCGCATCACGTCGCTGCCCCGCAGGATGCCGGCTTCGGTCAGCGCCTTCACCTCCGCCCGCAGCCAGACGGCGCGGGGCGTCGCAGCGGCCAGCAACGGTACGGCGCAGCGCTGCAGCAGGGCCATGGTGGCGGTGTCCGCCTCCCCGCGCGCGCCGAAATACCGCGCTGCCTGCGCAAGGTCGATCTGCTCCGGTTTTTCCACCGGCAGGGTCCTACTCTGCCCCAGCTGCATCTGCGGTTCCTCCTTGCTTTTTTGAAATAAAGTGGTTTTAAGTATACCGCAGCTATGGGATTTTATCAATCCCGGAGAATGCAAAAAATCCCTCCGTCACGGCTCACGCCGTGCCAGCCCCCTCGGGGAGGGGGCCTTGACGGTCCGGAAACGTTCCGCTTTCAACAGGAAACATCCCGGTTCCGTCAGAAGGCTCCATCTCAGAGGGAGCTGGCAAACCCGAAGGGTTTGACTGAGGGAGTACTCTTATTTGATGCAGGTGGAGCAGGGCGTGTAGCCTGCCTCGATGGCCTCGTCGTAGCTGGAGAAGAGGATCTGGTTCTTCTCGGCCGGCAGGTTCGGGCAGGTGGGCAGGTGGAACTTTTTGCTGTTCACATTGCCGATGTAAGCCTGCTGTACCGTACTGGCAGCCGCCGGGTCGGTGGGGTTCAACTCGGCATCGGCGGCAAAATGCTCGGTGCCCACGGTGTAGTTCTGGCCGTCGCTGCCAATGGTGATGGTGCCCAGCAGGTCGGTGCGGTACACGTCCACCCCGGCGTCCCGCAGGATGCTCAGGGTCTCCTCATGCGGGTGGCCGTATTTGTTGTTCACCCCGCAGGAGATGATGCCCATCTCCGGCAGGACCGCGTTCAGGAAGGCGTAGCCGGTGGAGGTGCTGGAACCGTGGTGGCCCACCTGCAGCACATCGGCTTTCAGATTGGCACCGCTGGCCACAAGGTCGCTCTCTGCGGTCTTTTCCATGTCACCGGTGAGCAGAAAGCTGGTGGAACCGTAGTCGATGCGCAGCACGATGGAGGTATCGTTGGTGTCGCTGTACTGCGCCACGGGGCCCAGCACGGTCACGCTAGCACTGCCCAGGGGCCAGGTGGTGCCCACGGCGGGCACTTCCACCTGCAGGCCCTGCTGCTGGGTGTACTTGACAAAATCCCGGAAGCACTTGGTGGAGGCCTCCGTCACCGGGCTGTATACATGATTGGCCGGGAAGTAGGCCAGCGCAGCCGCCAGACCGCCTACATGGTCCTCGTGGGCGTGGGAGCAGAATACATACTGCAGCTCTTCCACCCCCTGCTTCTGCAGGTAGGACACCACCAGGCTGCCGTCGTCCACGTTGCCGCCGTCGTACAGCATGAACTGGCCGTCACATTCCACCAGCACGCTCAGCGCCTGCCCCACGTCGATGAAGTGCATCTCGAACGGGGCATCCACGCTGGCTGCCGTAGAGGAAGGGTTGGGCACCACGTCGGCACTGCCGCCCGGCACCACAGCCGAGGTACCACAGCCTACAAGGCTCAGGGCCAGTGCGGCCGCAGCGGCCAGCGACAGCAGCCGCTGCAGCAGGCCAGCTTTCTTTTTCGGGGTCACTTTTTCTTTGTTCCAGTTTTCCACGATGTATTCTCTTTCTGTTGATTCTTTTTGGGTTTGTGTCCGGGGACCGAGTGCGGCGCAAAGCGGGCACCCGGGCTGGGCTGACGCCCGGCAGGGGCGGCGGTGCGGTTCGGACCGTGGGCAGGCTTGCCCTTGCCCTTCTGGTTGGGGCGCACGGTGTAGGTGCCGTCGTTGTGGATGGTCCCTTCCGGGCTGTCGGCGCGGCGGGCCGAGCGCTGCACCGCGCGGCGGCCCTCGGCGGGCACCAGCAGAGGGATCAGATCCTCCCGGTGGGTCATCCTCAGGGCCTTGACCACCTTTTCGGCGTTGCGGGGCTCATAGTATTGCAGCAAAGCCCGCTGCAGGGCCTTGCCCTCGGGGGTCTTTTCCACGAACACCGGCTTGAGGGTGTAGGGGTCGAGGCCGGTGTAGAACATGCAGGTGCTCACGGTGCCGGGAGTGGGGTAGAAATCCTGCACCTGCTCCGGGCGCATGTGGTTCTTATAAAGGTACTCGGCCAGATAGACGGCATCCTTCAGGGTGCTGCCCGGGTGGCTGGACATGAGGTAGGGCACCAGATACTGCTTTTTGCCGGCCTTCTTGCTCAGCTCGTAGAACTTATCCTTGAACTTGTTGAAGGTCTCGATGGGCGGTTTGCCCATGTAGGCCAGGGTGTTGGGCGCGCAGTGCTCCGGAGCCACCTTCAGCTGGCCGGAGACGTGGTACTCCACCAGCTCCTTGAAGAAGGTGTCGTCCGGGTCTGCCATGAGGTAATCAAAGCGGATGCCGCTGCGGATGAACACTTTCTTCACACCCGGCAGCTCCCGCACCCGGCGCAGGATCTTGAGATAATCGCTGTGGTCCACGATCATGTGGGAGCAGGTGGTGGGGGCCAGGCAGTGCTTGCCGCCATTGCACATGCCCCGGAGCATCTGCTCGCGGCAGGACGGGAACCGGAAGTTGGCGGTGGGGCCGCCGACATCGTGGATGTAGCCCTTGAAATCCGGCTCGTGGGTCATGCGCTCGGCTTCCTCCACGATGCTGTCCGCACTGCGGCTGGTGACCCGGCGGCCCTGATGCAGCTGGATGGCGCAGAAGTTGCAGCCGCCGAAGCAGCCGCGGTTCTGGATGATGGAGAACTGCACCTCGCGGATGGCAGGCACACCGCCCATGGCCTCGTAGATGGGGTGGTAGCGGCGGGTGTAAGGCAGGGCGTAGACCTTATCCAGCTCCCAGCGGACGAGGGGCTTTGCGGGGATGTTCTGCACGAGGTACTTCTCGCTCTGCTTCTGGACGATGATATTGCCGCTGACGACGTCCTGATTGTCCATCTGGATGCGGCAGGCTTTCGCATAAGCCACCTTATCGGAGGCGACCTTCTTGAAGCCCGCGCATTCCACATACCGCTCGGGCAGGTGGTCGAAGTCGGTCAGGTAGCAGGTGCCGTCCACATCGGTGATGCTCTCCACCGGCTCCCCTGCCGCCAGACGGCGGGCAATTTCCACGGTCTGGTGTTCACCCATGCCGAAGCTGATGATGTCCGCGCCAGAGTCCTCGGCGATGCTGGGCAGGACGGTGTCCAGCCAGTAGTCGTAGTGGGCAAAGCGGCGGAGCGATGCTTCCAGACCGCCCAGAATGACGGGCAGGTCGGGGTATGCCTGCTTGGCAAGTCTGGTGTAGACGGTGGCGCTGCGGTCGGGCCGTGCGCCGCCCTTGCCGCCGGGCGAATACTCGTCCTCCGCGCGGGGGATCTTTGCGACGGAATAGTGACTCACCATGCTGTCCACATTGCCGCCGCCGATGAAGAAGCCGTACTTCGGCTTTCCGAACCGTTTGAAGTCCTCGCAGTCGGTGTAGCGGGGCTGGGCCAGCACGCCCACCTTGTAGCCCTCGGCTTCCAGCAGGCGGCTGATGATGGCGGTACCAAAGCTGGGGTGGTCCACATAGGCGTCGCCGCCCACCACCACGAAGTCCAGCTGGTCCCATCCCCGGGCCTCCATGTCGGCCCGGCTGATGGGGAGAAATTCGGTGTAATGTTCCATAGTTATCCTTTTTCTTTCATTATACCTGCCCTATACAGCAGGGCTCTATTGCTTCCGAAATCAAAAATTCTATTCATCCAGCGTGAGCCTGTCTGGTACGCCAGTGGCTTCCCTAGTAGGGGAGCTGGCAAAGCCGTCCGGCTTTGCCTGAGAGGTTATTCATCCGGCTGATTCATCTGCATTTCCAGCCACTGCTGGCGGCTGATGAGGACAGCGCGGGGCTTTGCGCCCTCGTAGGGGCCGATGATGCCCTTTTCTTCCATCTCGTCCATGATGCGGGCGGCGCGGGCATAACCCAGCTTGCAGCGGCGCTGCAGCAGGCTGGTGGACGCCTGGCCGGCGTCGATGACCACCTCCACGGCCTGCTTGAGCATCGGGTCACTGCCGCCCTCCTCGTCGGAGTCGGCGGAACTGCTGCCCTTCTTGCCGTCCTGGATGGCGTGTTTTTCCATAGCCTCTATCATGGCTTCGTCGTACTGGACGGTGGCGCTCTTCTTGATGAAGTCCAGCACACGGCTGATCTCCTCATCTCGCACAAAGGTACCCTGGATACGGGTGGGCTTGGGTGCGCCTACGGGCATGAAGAGCATATCGCCCATGCCCAGCAGCTTTTCGGCACCGGCACCGTCGAGGATGGTGCGGCTGTCCACCTGACTGGACACGGCGAAGGCGATGCGGCTGGGGATGTTGGCCTTGATGAGGCCGGTGATGACGTCCACGCTGGGGCGCTGGGTCGCCACGATGAGGTGCATACCGGCGGCGCGGGCCTTCTGGGCGATGCGGCAGATGGAGTCTTCGACATCCTTGCCGACGACCATCATCAAATCGGCCAGCTCGTCGATGATGATGGCGATATAGGGCATCTTCTCGAGGTTCGGGTCCGTTGCAGCCAGCTTATTGAAGGACTTGATGTCGCGGACGTTGTTCTCCGCGAAGAGGTGGTAGCGGCGCTCCATCTCCTGCACTGCGCCGCCCAGTGCGCCGGCCGCCTTGCGGGGCTCGGTGACGACGGGCATCAGCAGGTGGGGGATGCCGTTGTACTCAGCCAGCTCGACGACCTTGGGGTCGATGAGCAGGAGCTTGACGTCCTCGGGGCTGGAGCGGAACAGCAGGCTCATGATGATGCTGTTGACACAGACCGATTTACCGCTGCCGGTGCTGCCCGCGATGAGCAGATGGGGCATCTTGCACAGGTCGGCCACCTGGGCCACACCGGCGATGTCCTTGCCCAGCGCAATGCCCATCGGCGAGGTCATCCGCAAAAAGCTCTGGCTCTCGAAGACGCTGCGGATGTAGACCGGCGTTTTCTTATGGTTCGGCACCTCGATGCCCACGGCAGGCTTGCCGGGAATGGGTGCCTCCATGCGGACATCGGCCACCGCCAGATTCAGGGCGATGTCGTCCGCCAGCGAAGTGATGCGGCTTATCTTGACGCCCGCCATGGGCTGGACTTCATACCGGGTGACCGACGGGCCGCGGGAAATATCCAGCACACGGGTGCGGACGCCGAAACTTTCCAGCGTGTCCACCAGCTTCTGGGCGTTGGCTTTCAGCTCGTCTTCCGCGCCGGCGTCGCTTTCCTCCGGGGCGCGCTCGAACAGCTCGATGGACGGGTACTGATACTGGAAGCTCTCCTCCGTCTCCGCCTCTTCGGCGGGGGCGTTCGCGGCCTGCTCCTCGGAGACAGCAGGCTTTTCCATGGCGGCTGCCACCAGCGTGTTGAGGTCTTTTTCCTCCACCGGGTCGCTGGTGATGCTGATCCAGCCGTCCTCATCCGGCTCAGAGCGGAACGCCACCGCATTCTCGGCGCTGACCGGCTGCGGGGCCGGTTCCGGAGTCGGGGTCAAATCATAGAGCGGGATGCCGAAGGAGAGCGGCGGCTCAGGCGCGGGCTGCTGTTCCGGCTCTTCTGCCGGGGCAGCGGGCGTAACGGTGGGCGTCACCGTCGGCTCGGGCTGGGCCGTGAAGAAGTCCTCAGCGGCAGTATCCACAGCGTCCGGGACGATGGGCGTCACGGTGGCGCGGATGGGCGCACGGCGGAGCGGGTCCATGCCGAAGGTGCCGCCGGGGCCGAGGATGATGGGCTCGATGGGCTCACTGCCGCCCTCGGTGACGGTGGTATGGTCAGGGCCCAAATCAATATCAAAGGGCGCACGGGGCCGGGACTTTTCCACCTGTACGGGGGCAGGCTCGGGCTGAGGCGGGGTCTGCGCTTCCGGTGCGGGCGCAGGGGCAGGCTGTTCGCCGCCCTGCATCACCTGATGGCCCCAGTGGAAGACGCCAGCTAGCCAGCCGGGAGTCTGGATATGGAAGGCGGGCGCGGCAGGCTCTTCGCCGCCGTAGTAGTCCTCGCCTTCACCCACTTCGTCTTCCGGCAGGTCGTCGCCATAGTCCTCATATTCCTCCGCCTCGGCCTCCTCGGCAGCGCGTTCTGCCAGACGCTCGGCCCGGCGGGCGGCATTCTGCTCGTGGACGGCAAGGCCCTTTTCGTGGACGCTGCCGCCCACGTTGCAGAGCCACTGCCAGCACTCGGCGGGCGTAACGTCAAAAATGTACAGGCTGGGGCCGGCCGCCAGCGCCGCCATGACCAGATTGGCGGCGGGTCTGCCGCAGAGCAGCAGGAGCGTCCCACCCAGCACAGCGCCCAGCGCACCGCCCGAAAGCCATGCGCTCATACCATTATGATAACAGGCGGCAGTCATCTGCGCGGCGGTCTGGTCGGTGGGGATGTCAGAAAAGACGATGACCGTGCCGCTGGCGAAGATGAGCCCCAGCACCAGCTTTGCAATGTGGGGCAGAAGGTCTTCGCCCCGGGTGTAGAGGATGGCCAGATAGCACAGTGCTGCGCCCAGCACAAAACTTCCGCAGCCGAACACACCGAACAGGACATCGTGCATCGTGCGCCAGGCCGAGCTGCCCGGCACGAAAGCCAGCGCCATGAGCACCAGCCCCGCAAACAGGGTGATGAGCCCCGCGGGCATCCGGTCCTGTGTCCGGTTCTTGCGGCGCGAGGCTGTGCTGCGCCCGGAGGTCTTGCGTTTTCTCTTTGCCATGTTTCCTAAAACCCGTTCCTTATTTTATATCATGAAGCAGGGCGCGCTCAGGGCGGCTCTGTCGGTGACGATGGAAGAATTTCGATACTACTCGATTCTTTCATTGTACCACGGGAAAAGTCAAATGGCAATTTATTTCCCCTCGATTTCTCGGTAGAGCCATTCCAGCGCATCCGACAGCCCGCCCAGCTCGTCGATAAGCTTTTCCCGCACGGCTTTTCGGCCATCCAGCACGGTACCCACGTCCATGACCAGCTCGCCCGTGCGCATCATCAGCTCAGTATAACGCTTCTCCGAAATGCCGCTGTGGGACGCCACGAAGCCGGTGATTCGCTCCTGCATCTGCTCGAACCAGCGCATGGTCTGGGGCACGCCCAGTATCATGCCGGAATGGCGGACGGGGTGGACCGTCATGGTGGCAGTAGGCACGATGAAGCTCCGCTGGGCGCTGACGGCCAGCGGGATGCCGATGGAGTGGCCCCCGCCCAGCACCACCGCCGCACTGGGCTTGGAGATGCTGGCGATGAGCTCCGCCAGCGCAAGCCCCGCCTCCACATCCCCGCCCACCGTATTGAGCAGGACCAGCAGGCCCTCGATGGCGGGGTCCTCCTGCACGGCCACCAGCTGGGGGATGACATGCTCATATTTTGTGGTCTTCTGACCCTGAGGCGCTTCCACATGGCCCTCCACCTGCCCGATGACAGTCAGGCAGTGGATGGCGTGAGCTCCCCGGGTACGGTAAACGCTGCCCATATCCTCGATCTGCTCTTTTTCCAGCCGCTGCTGCTCCACGGGGATGTTCTTCTCTTCTTGTGACATTCTGCGTATCCTCCTTTTTGCTTCATTTCAGCTTGTCCGGCATTCCTTCCGGTTATACTTCGGCAAAGATTTCTTTTCTTTCTCAAAAAAATGTGCCAAATGGTTTGACATTCTGTCTTCGCGCTGTATACTTTATACTAGAGATAAGATTGTCAAATATGTATCATTATTGTACAAGAAAGTACAAATCTTTTGCCGGAGCACCCTGCCGCTGCGCACTTCTCCCCGGCAATGCTGCGGATAAAAAGAAAGGAGACCCCCCTATGAACACTCCCGGCAAAGCTTCTCTGCCCGTCATCAAGCGCCTGCCCAAATACTATCGCTACCTGCGCACCCTGAAGAACGACGGCATCACCAGCATCTCGTCCCGTGAGCTGGCCGCCCAGATGGGTACCACTGCCTCTCAGGTGCGGCAGGACTTCAACTGCATCGGCGACGTGAATGGCCGTCAGGGCATCGGCTACTCGGTGGAGAACCTGCTGAGCATCCTTGAGCATCTGCTCTTTGGCAACGGCGACCTCCTGCCCACCATCCTCATCGGCTGCGGCCGTCTGGGCAAGGCTGTGAGCCGCTTCATCACCACCGACACCAACGGCTACAAGCTCATCGCCGCCTTCGACAACGCCCCCGACGAGGTGGGCAAAGAGATCAACGGCATCCAGATTTTACACATTGATGAGCTGGAAGCTTTCTGCGCCGAGCACCACCCCGAGGTGGCTGTGCTCTGTCTGCCCCGCAGCGGTGCAGAGGAGATCAGCGGCCGTCTGGTGGCTCTGGGCATTCAGGGCTTCTGGAACTTCTCCCACTACGATCTGTCTGTCCCCTACCCCGACGTGGTGGTGGAGAACGTCCACCTTGGCGACAGCCTGATGAGCCTGGGCTACCGGCTGCGCAATCAGGACTGAGCACATACTATCGATAATACAGGCCCTCTCCGTCAGGCTTTGGCTGAGAGGGTCCTTTCATGAGGAGACTTTTTCGATATGGCAAAGCTTTATTTCCGTTACGGCGCAATGAACAGCGGCAAGAGCACCGCGCTGATGCAGGTGGCCCACAACTACGAGGAGCAGGGGATGCGGGTGCTCATCCTCAAGCCGAAGGTGGACACCAAGGGCAGCGGCGACCTCGTGAGCCGTCTGGGCGTCCGCCGCCCTGCCGATCTGCTGGTGCCGCCGGACATGGACCTGGTGGAGGCCGTCCGGGCCGCCAGCAGCGAGGGCCGGCCTCTGGCCTGTGTGCTCTGTGACGAGAGCCAGTTCCTCACTGCCGAGCAGGCCGAGCAGCTGTTCATGGTGACGGTAGAGCTGAACATCCCCGTCATCTGCTACGGCCTGCGCTCCGACTTCTCCCTCAAGGGCTTCCCCGGCTCCACCCGGCTTCTGGAGCTGGCCCACACCATCGAGGAGATGAAGACCATCTGCACCTGCGGCCGCAAGGCCACCTGCAACTGCCGCAAGGTCAACGGCCGCTTCGTCTTTGAGGGCGAACAGGTAGCCATCGACCTTGAGAACGACGTCCAGTACGTCAGCATGTGTCCCCAGTGCTATTTCCGGGAGCGCAGCGCCTTCTACGCCGCCCGCCGGTGACTCTTTTCCTGATTTTATGCCGTCCGCACGCCGGACGGCATTTTTGTATCTTTTCTGCATCCGTAATATATCAGTCGGGGCCTGATTCGCGCGTTTTTTGCGCTATTGATATATCAGCTCAGGGCCGGAACTTTCTGTTATCGTCGCTTTTGATGTATACAACGCTCTTTCAACAAATTCTGCCTCGGCTACAAAATTCTTGCAATTCAGGCCAATCTTCTCCTGTTGCATCCCAGTTTTCTATGCAAATCGTTGAAGTATACAAGTTGCACAGTTTTTCGGTTCAAGTTTATTCATTCTGGCAATGACGTCAAAACCGGGCAAAAAATAAGCGCAATATTTGTACGTTTTCTGCCGCTATCACTACAATTTGCATCTTTCTTTTTTTTCTTGCCTTTGGTATCATATTTGTATACAATGGATGCTTTGCAGAGGCGTCCGTGCAAGAAGATGTTTTCTACATAGGAGGAGAACGAAAATGAGCAAGGCAATTTCTCGTCGTGACTTTCTGAAGGTCTCTGGCGCTGTGGGTGCTGCCGGCCTGCTGGCCGCCTGCGGCGGCTCCAGCAATGCTGGTTCTACCGCCACTTCCACTGCCGCTTCTTCCGCAGCAGCTTCTGTGGCTGGTCTGTCTTCTGACCCCGTCACCCTGACCATGAGCTGGTGGGGCGGCGAGTCCCGTCACAACGCTTACCAGGAGGCCATCAAGGCTTTCTCTGCTGAGCACAGCACCATCACCGTCAACCCCACCTTCGCTGCATGGTCCGGCTGGGAGGACACCATGTCCACCAAGTTCGCTGGCGGCGTCGCTGAGGATGTCTGCCAGATCAACTGGAACTGGCTGTACAACTACTCCAAGAACGGCCAGACCTTCATCGACCTGAACAGCGTCTCCGACTATCTGGACCTGACCCAGTGGGACGAGGCCAAGCTGGCTGCCTGCAACGTGGCAAACGCCCAGCAGTGCGTGCCTGTCTCCATGACCGGCCGTATCTTCTACTGGAACAAGACCACCTTCGACAAGGCCGGCATCTCCTTCCCCACCACTCTGGACGAGCTGATGGCTGCCGGCAAGACCTTCCAGGAGAAGCTGGGCGATGACTACTATCCCCTGCACCTGGGCGCATACGACCGTATGATCCTGATGGTCTTCTACCTCGAGTCCAAGTACGGCAAGGACTGGGCAGACCCCACCACCTCTACCCTGAACTACGATGCCGACCAGATCGCTGAGGGCATCGACTTCATCAAGAGCCTGGTCGAGGGCCACGTCATCATGAGCCTGCCCACTTACTACGGCTCCAACGGCGACAACGCCGCTCACCAGTCCACCGAGTGGATCACCGGCAAGCTGGCCGGCTGCTTCGAGTGGGACTCCTCCGCTACCAAGTACGCTGACGCTCTGGACGAGGAGAACAAGGCTGGCTTCACCGTCGGCGAGGAGATCAAGTTCGGCGATTACAACGGCGGCTTCTCCAAGGTCTCCATGGGTCTGGCCATCACCAAGACCTGCGAGCATCCCGCAGAGGCAGCTACCCTCATCAACTTCCTGCTGAACGAGGAGAAGGGCGCTTCCATCATGGGTTCTGAGTGCGGCATCCCCGCCTCCAAGGCTGGTCTGGCTGCTGCTCAGGCTGCCGGCGCTGTCAAGGAGCTGGTCGCTGAGGCAAACGGCAAGGTCATGGCCTTCGTTTCCAACCAGCTCGACCCCCTGTTCGAGTCCAACGACCTGAAGGCTACCGGCACCGGCATCTATCAGGAAGTGTTCGACACTCTGGATTACGACAATGCTTCCGGCGCTGACCTGGTCGATACCCTGCTGGACGGCATGGAGTCTGTCGGCTACACCGTCTAATTTCCGCCTCATGGACTTTTTGCGGCCTGCACACGCGCGGTGTTGACACGGGCCGCCCCGCATAAAGGAGTCTTGCAAGGGGCATTCCTTCCACCTACGGACGGATGCCCCTTTTTTTGCAAGACAGTGATGACATTTTTTTGACAAAAATGTGTCCAAACTATTGTGCGGCGTACGAGACATATCCTTATAAAAGGAGGATTCCCGGATGAAAGAAAGCAAAGCGCCCTCTCTCGGGCGTACCCCGGCCCAGAAGTTTTTTGACAAATGGCAGGGCCTGTTCTACCTGATCCCCTGGATCATCGGCTTCGTCGTCTTCAAGGCCATTCCGTTCGGCCAGTCTCTGTACTACAGCTTTACGGATATGGACTTCTTCAACGGCATCCATCAGTATGGCATCATGAACTATGTGGACGCCTTTACCACTCCCAAGATCACCAAGGCGCTCATCACCACCTTCAAGTACAGCTTCATCACTGTGCCTCTGAAGCTGGTCTTCGCACTGTTCATCGCCTACATCCTGAACTTCAAGATCGCCTGCGTGAACGTGTTCCGCACCGTCTACTACATTCCCTCCATCCTCGGCGGCTCTGTTGCTATCGCCGTGCTGTGGAAGGCCGTGTTCCGTGATGACGGTCTGGTCAACACCCTCATCCGTATGCTGACCTTCGGCCACTTCCAGGGTCCTTCCTGGCTGAGCGACCCCGGCTACGCACTGTGGATCATCTGCTTCCTGCGTATCTGGCAGTTCGGCTCCGCCATGGTGCTGTTCCTCGCCGCTCTGAAGGGCGTGCCGGCCGACCTGTACGAGGCTGCCACCATCGACGGCGCTGGCAAATGGAAACAGTTCTTCTCCATCACCGTCCCGATGATCACCCCCATCATCTTCTACAACCTGGTCACTCAGATCTGCCAGGCTTTCCAGGAGTTCAATGGCCCGTTCATCATCACCAACGGCGGTCCCCGCGGTTCCACCACCCTCATCTCCATTCTGGTCTACAACTACGCATTCAAGTCCAACCAGATGGGCATGGCTTCCGCACTGGCATGGATCATGTTCGTCATTGTCTGCATCCTGACGATCATCGCCTTCACCAGCCAGAAGAAGTGGGTCTACTACTCGGATGAAAGGTAAGGTGTGACAGTATGGGAATGAAAGCTTCTAACGCCATCGCGACGTTTTTCAAGTACTTCGTCCTGATCCTGGTGGGCCTCATCATGATCTATCCCCTGCTGTGGATGATCAGCGCCACCTTTAAGGACAACAGCGAGATCTTTGCAGGCATCGGCCTGTGGATCAAGAACCCCACTCTGGAGGGCTACAAGAACGCGCTGAACAACTTCGGCGGTTCCATCAACATCCTGCAGGCCATGCTGAACACTTACAGCTACGTTCTGCCCAAGGTCATCTGCACCGTGGTCTCCTCCTGCATTGCAGCTTACGGCTTTGGCCGCTTCGACTTCCCGGGCCGGAAGATCCTGTTCAGCATCATGCTGGCCACCCTGTTCCTGCCTCAGGTCGTCCTGAACGTGCCTCAGTTCCTGCTGTACACCAAGTTCGGCTGGGTCAACAGCCCGTTCTATCTGGCCATCTGGGTCCACTGCGCATTCGCAACTGAGACCTACTTCGTCTACCAGCTGGTGCAGTTCATGCGCAACGTCCCCCGCGACCTGGACGAGGCTGCCGCCATCGACGGCTGCTCCTCCTTCCAGACCCTGTACAAGGTCATCGTCCCG
>ENA-OPSQ01001628-OPSQ01001628.1-human-gut-metagenome-genome-assembly--contig:-NODE-1628-length-14626-cov-3.080914_pt1 | contig 14626 bp, 7 predicted proteins | sample MGYA00241456_ERZ501904 | MGnify/ENA primary metagenome ERZ501904 (study PRJEB25962, sample SAMEA2042452) | human gut metagenome | biome: human gut; feature: human-associated habitat; material: faeces...
AGAAAGCAATTGCTGTGGAAGAACTGATCCGGGAACTGAATGCATTGGGAGAAGCGGTGATCTTTCTGGGAGACGGTGTTACGGTTTATCAGGAGATGTTAAAAGAAAATATGCAGGTACCGTACAGTTTTGCACCGGCACATCTGAACAAACAGCGTGCAGGAGCTGTGGGAGCATTGGCAGAAAAATATTACCGGGAAGGCAAGACAGTGACAGCAGCCGAGCATCAGCCGGAATATCTTCGGGTATCTCAGGCAGAGCGGGAGCGTGCGGAAAGAGAAGCAGGAAAAAAATAATGAAAATTCGGGAAATGCAGCTGGAAGGCTGTTTGTACAGCGATACCCGACGTTATGAGGAGAGCGAGAAGATGTATCTTTCCGCCATGGAAATCCGACGACGACTTGCAGTGGCGAATCCACAGGTCTACGAGCCGGATTTGGCAGATACTCAGTATAACTTAGGTTGTTTGTATTACAATATCCAACGTTATGAGGAGAGTGGGGAGATGTATCTCTCTGCCTTGAAGGTTTATCAACGGCTCACGGTAGCGGATCCACAAGTGTACGAGCCGTATTTAGTACGAGCATGCAATAACCTTTCATTCTTATTTCTCGCTCAGGGTAATTTTGAAGAAGCTGAACGGTATGCCCGTGAGGGAGCAAAATATGATTCTACTCATCATACCATTTATACAAATCTTGCGGCATCCCTTCTTTTTCAAGGTCGATATGCCGAGGCGGAAGAGATATACCTGCGATACAAGGAAGAGCTAAAAGAGGACTTTCTCTCGGATTTCGAAGATTTCTATCAACGGGGAATTATTCCCCCGGAACGGGAAGACGATGTGGAACGGATAAAAAAGCTGTTGTCGAAATAGGCAGAGACATACATTCGGTCGGGATCGCTGCGGGTGCGGATTAGGGAGTATAACGCATCATTGGATAAACGAGCCGAGTCGCTTGTATACTATACAGAAAAATAGAATTCGGATATGGAAACAAAGAAAAACACACGTTTGTTGTCATTGGATACCCTTCGGGGATTCGATATGCTTTTTATTATGGGTTTCGCCCCGTTGGTAGTCGCCTTGAATGCCTTGCACCCGACGGCGGTGGGCGATGTCATAGCGGGGCACATGCGGCACGTCCCGTGGGACGGGTTTACCCAACACGATATGATATTCCCTCTGTTCTTGTTTATCGCAGGTATATCTTTCCCGTTTTCATTGGCCAAGCAAAGGGGGAGCGGATCGAGCGACAAACACATTTACCTGAGGGTTCTCCGCCGGGGTGTCACCCTCGTTTTGCTGGGATTCTTGTATAACGGATTCTTACAGTTGAATTTCCCCGATGTGCGTTTGGCAAGCGTTTTGGGGCGTATCGGGCTGGCGTGGATGTTCGGGGCTTTCATTTACATGAGTTTGAAAAAGTCGGTACAATATGGTTTGATTGTCTTTATCTTGGTGGGTTATTGGTTGCTGTTGGCTTTTGTGCCGGCTCCCGATGCTGCGGGGGCTTCCCCTCTTTCTATCGAAGGGAATCTGGTCGGATATATCGATCGGCATTGTTTGCCGGGGAAATTGATATACGGTAATTTCGACCCGGAGGGTTTACTGAGCACGCTTCCGGCGATAGTCACGGCATTATTGGGAATTTATGCGGGGGAAATCGTCCGTTCCACCCGCTTGGGAAGCGGAGAGAGAAAGAGTTTGCTGTTGTCGGGAATCGGGGTTGTGTTGGTCGCCATAGGGCTGGTTTGGAATACCGTATTCCCGATTAACAAAATGCTTTGGAGCAGTTCGTTTACCTGTTTCGTGGGAGGACTTTCGTTCTTGTTGTTCGCTTTGTTCTATTATATCGTCGATGTGAAAGGGTGGAAATCGTGGACTCTCTTTTTCCGAGTGATAGGACTAAATTCGATAACGATTTATCTGGCGCAGCAGGTGGTAGGATTTTCTCACATGAATAAGTTTTTGTTCGGAGGTATATCCCAATGGGTGGGAGAATGTGCCGGTGAGCCTGCCGGTGCGGTCGTCCTTCGTGCAGGATATGTCGCTTGTTGCTGGTTCTTCCTTTATTTTCTGTATCGGAAAAATATTTTCCTGAAAGTATAGTTTGTCGGTGGTGAACTCGTTCCATCTCATCTACGATGAGCAGGGGGGGGAGAAGTCTTGTCTCTGTTGCTTTTACTGCTGGTATTTCTTTAACTCCTCCGTCCTACGCTATATTTTGTGTTGCAAAACACCCCGTAATGCTACGGGACACGGCAAGGGGAGGAGTATAGGAATCTTTCGATGGCATCGCTCTACTGTTTTTTCAATCCTTCTGTCCTGTGGGCATTCGTCCCATCTTATTTACGATGAGCAGGGGGAGGAGCCCTGCCTCTGCTCTTGCTGGTATTTCTTTAACCCCTCCGTCCTACGGCCACCTCCCCTATATTTTGTTTGTCAACAAAACGCAGGGGAGGAGTGTAGGAATCTTTCGATGGTATCGCTCTACTGTTTTTTCAGTCCTTCTGTCCTGTGAGTATTCGTCCCATCTCATCTACGATGAGCGGGGGAGAGGAGCCTTGCCTCTGTTGCTCTTATTGCTGGTATTTCTTTAACCCCCTCCGTCCCTACGTGCCACCTCCCCTATATTTTGCGTTGTAAAACACCCCGTAATGCTATGGGACACGGCAAGGGGAGGAGCGAAATGTTTCGAATGTTACAAGGTCTGGCGGGAGGGCTGTTTCAATAGAGAAGCATAAATCTTACTCGTCGTTTTAAGAGCTGACTTTTTGTTTTTCGAAACGCAGGGGAGAGGAGGAAACGGGGAGTGGCAGCGATGAAGAGGGGAATAGAAAAAAAATAAAAACGGTTTCTTACATTTTTTTAATTTCACAATTCCGGTCGAAAATGTTATCTTTGTTTCTCTTAAACAGGATTATTCATACGAATATAAAAGAAATATATCGTGGCCAAGGAAATTGTCGAAACTCCGCTGATGAAACAGTATATCGAGATGAAAGCCAAGCATCCCGATGCGATATTGCTTTTCAGGGTGGGAGACTTTTATGAAACGTTTTCGGACGATGCTTTGGTGGCATCGGAAATATTGGGGATTACATTGACTCGCCGGGCAAATGGAGCCGCCCAGTATGTGGAGTTGGCCGGTTTTCCCCATCATGCTCTCGATACTTACCTTCCCAAATTGGTGCGTGCCGGAAAACGGGTGGCTATTTGCGAACAGCTGGAAGACCCGAAACTGACAAAAAAATTGGTCAAGCGCGGCATTACGGAATTGGTAACACCGGGTGTGTCGATTAACGACAATATTCTCGATCACCGAGAGAATAATTTCTTGGCGGGTGTTCATTTCGGGAAAGGTAACAAAGTGGGTGTGGCTTTTCTCGATATATCGACGGGTGAGTTCTTGACCGCCGAGGGAGATTTCGACTATGTGGACAAGTTGTTGGGCAATTTCTCTCCGAAAGAGGTGCTGTTCGAACGCACGAAACGGAAATTGTTCGAGGAGCATTTCGGTTCCCGTTTTTTTACTTTCGAGTTGGACGATTGGGTTTATACCGAGGATGCCGCTTCGGATCGCTTATTACGTCACTTCGAGACGAAAAATCTCAAAGGTTTCGGAATTCACAATATGCCCAACGCCATTATCGCCGCGGGGTCTCTGCTTCATTATTTGGATATTACGCAGCATACGCAGATTTCGCACATTACATCGCTGTCTCGTATCGAGGAGGAGCGGTATGTGCGATTGGATAAATTCACGGTGCGGAGTCTCGAATTGCTTTCTCCGATGAACGAAGGGGGAAAGAGCCTGCTCGACGTGATAGACCGGACTGTCACCCCGATGGGGGCACGTATGCTCAAACGGTGGGTTGTCTTTCCGTTGAAAGATGTGAAGCCTATCGAGGATCGGTTGAACGGAGTGGAGTTCTTTTTCCGTCACCCCGAAGTTAGGGAGGTTATCGATCCGCAACTCGATACGATAGGCGATATGGAACGCCTCATTTCGAAAGTAGCGGTGGGGCGTATTTCGCCTCGCGAGGTGGTTCAGTTGAAGGTGGCATTGTCGGCGATAGAGCCTATCAAGGCTGTTTGCGAGCAGAGCGATGAACCTGTATTGCAACGTATCGGGGAGCAACTGAATTGCTGTACGATCATCAGGGACCGAATCGAGCATGAAATTAATCCCGATGCGCCCAATTTGGTGAATCGGGGAGGAATTATCCGCAAGGGGGTGAACGACGAACTCGACGAGTTGCGAGAAATTTCCTATTCGGGGAAAGACTATTTGTTGCACGTGCAGCAGCGCGAGAGTGAGAAAACGGGTATTCCCAGCTTGAAAATCGGGTATAACAACGTATTCGGGTATTACATCGAAGTGCGCAATACTCACAAGGACAAGGTTCCTTCCGATTGGATCAGAAAGCAGACGTTGGTGAGCGCAGAGCGTTATATCACCCAAGAGTTGAAAGAATACGAGGAGAAGATTTTGGGGGCAGAAGAGAAGATTCTTTCATTGGAAACGCAGTTGTTCAATGATTTGATTCTTGCATTGACGGAGTATATTCCTGCCATACAACTCGATTCCAATCTCATTGCGCGGCTCGACTGCTTGTTGTCGTTCGTGAAGTCGGCCGTGGAAAACCGGTATATTCGTCCCGAAGTAAACGATTCGCTGGTTATCGACATCAAGGAAGGACGTCACCCGGTTATCGAGAAACAGTTGCCACCGGGCGAACCCTACATCAGCAACAGTGTCGAGCTCGACAACGACAAGCAGCAAATCATGATGATAACGGGACCCAACATGGCCGGTAAATCGGCGTTGTTGCGCCAGACCGCTTTGATTGTTCTGATGGCTCAGATAGGAAGTTTCGTTCCGGCCGAGGCCGCTAAGATAGGGATTGTGGACAAGATTTTCACTCGTGTAGGGGCATCGGACAATATCTCGCTCGGCGAATCTACCTTTATGGTCGAGATGACCGAGGCAGCCGATATTCTCAACAATCTGTCGGAGCGGAGTTTGGTTCTGTTCGACGAGTTGGGACGGGGAACGAGTACTTACGACGGTATATCTATCGCGTGGGCTATTGTCGAGCACATACACGAACACCCCAAAGCTCGTGCCAAAACATTGTTCGCTACCCATTATCACGAGCTGAACGAAATGGAACGTACTTATAAACGCATTGTCAATTATAACGTTTCGGTAAAAGAGGTCGACAACAAGGTGATATTCTTGCGGAAATTGGTACGCGGCGGGAGTGAGCACAGTTTCGGTATCCATGTGGCGAAGCTGGCCGGTATGCCCCAGAGCATCGTCAAGCGGGCCAACCAGATTTTGAAACAGTTGGAGTCGGAGAACCGCCAGAACGGTATCGCCAAGCCTACCGCCGAAATCGCTTCGTCGAGAGGCGGCATGCAGTTGAGTTTTTTCCAACTGGACGATCCTGTGCTTTCACAGGTTCGGGACGAAATTTTACAGGTCGATATCAATAACCTTACACCGGTAGAAGCATTGAATAAACTGAACGAAATACGAAAAATAATCACCGGGAAATAGAACGGTTTGTTTATGATGAAGAGAAGCGATTTTGAAATTATGGCGCCGGTGGGTTCGTACGATTCTTTGACGGCGGCTATACAGGGAGGGGCCGATTCGGTGTACTTCGGTATCGAGGGGCTGAATATGCGAGCCCGTTCGTCGAATAATTTTACGATAGACGATTTACACGAGATCGTGCGTATTTGTAACGAGCATCACATAAAGAGTTATCTGACGGTCAATACCGTTATCTACGACGAAGATATACCTCTGTTACATCGTATTATCGATGCGGCGAAGGAGGCCGGGCTCTCGGCTATTATCGCCAGCGATGTGGCGGCTATGACCTATGCCCGCGAGATAGGGGTAGAGGTGCATTTGTCGACCCAGCTGAATATTTCCAATACCGAGGCGTTGCGATTCTATGCCCGTTTTGCCGATGTGGTGGTGCTGGCCCGGGAGTTGAATATGGAACAGGTAACCCGTATTCACGAAGCTATTTTGCGGGATCGTATCGTGGGGCCGGGCGGAGAACCGGTACGTATAGAGATGTTCTGTCACGGGGCATTGTGCATGGCTGTGTCCGGCAAATGTTATTTGAGCCTTCACGAAATGAATGCTTCGGCGAATCGGGGGGCTTGTATGCAGATTTGCCGCCGTTCATACGAAGTGAAAGACAAGGAGACCGGTAACGAGTTGGAAGTGGACAACGCTTACATCATGTCGCCGAAGGACTTGAAAACGATACATTTCCTGAACAAACTGATCGATTCGGGGGTGCGGGTATTTAAAATCGAGGGTCGCGCAAGGGGACCGGAATATGTGCGTACGGTCGTTTCGTGTTACAACGAGGCCATCGAGTCTTATTTGAACGACGACTTTACCGACGAGAAGATTGCACTGTGGGACGAACGACTCGCTACCGTCTTTAATCGAGGGTTCTGGAACGGATATTATTTAGGTCAGCGCTTGGGCGAATGGACTCATAATTATGGCTCGGGAGCCACGAAACGAAAGATATATATAGGCAAGGGTGTGAAGTATTTTTCCAACCTCGGTGTGGCCGAATTTCTCATGGAGAGCGGTTCGTTGAGCGTGGGAGACGAGATACTCGTCACCGGCCCGACGACCGGTGCGCTTATCCGCAAGGTGGAAGAGATACGAGTCGATTTGAAACCGGTACAAAAGACGGTAAAAGGAGAGCGGTTCTCGATGCGTATCGATGAGAAGATACGACCGTCGGATAAATTATTTAAATGGGTGGATAGTTCGGAACTTAATACAAAATAAAGATGTTCATGAAACGGGCGATAGTTATACTTTGTGGAATCGTATGCACCGGACAGCTTTTGGCCGCCAAGCCGGGAATCCCGGCTTATAACGATGACAGGGCTTTGATAGATAGGGGAATCTTTCTCTTTCAAGAGAAGAACTACGCGGGTTGTGCCGATGTGATGAAAGAGGCTTGTGAAGGCGATTTGTCGCCTGAGCAGCGGGAAACGGCCGACTGGTATATCGCTCTTTCGGAAGCCCGCAATTATTCGCCGCAGGCTGTACGGCGGTTAACGGATTTTTTGCGAAATTATCCGGATTCTAAACATACTTTGCAGGCTCGGTTGGCATTGGCCGATTATTATTACGACAGCCAAGATTATGCAAAAGCCTTGAAAACCTATCAGACGGTAAATGTGAGTCTGTTGACCGGCGACGAGGAGGACCGGTGGGGATATCGCACGGCATGTTCTTTGTTGAAGACCGGTAATCCCGATGCGGCGAAACCGCTGTTTCAGCTTCTAATCGGGAAAGAGAGATTTCGGACAGGAGCCACGTTCTACCTTTCGTATATACAGATGAACGAGGGAGACGATAGAGCCGCTTTAAGCGGATTTTCGAAAGTGGCGGACGACAGGAGTTTCGGATATGCCGCACGGCTGCACATGTTGCAGATTTATTTCGGGCAAAAACGTTTCGCACAGGTATTGTCCGAGGGTAAAGCGTTGTTGTCCCGTCCGTCTTCTGATGCCGACTTATACACCGAGCTTCTTCGGTTGCTCGGCGAAAGCGCTTATCAAGAAGGAGACGATAAAGCGGCGACGGAATATTTGGAAAGGTATTTGCAACGATGTCGCAAACCCGAACGCTCTTCTCTTTATGTCATGGGTGTCATGGCCTATCGCCGGGGAGAAGATAGCGAGGCGATCGATTATTTGGGGCGTGTGACCGGCGTGGACGATGCTCTTTCTCAAAATGCTTATCTTTATATCGGGCAAGCCTATTTGCGAGCGGGAGATAAAAATAATGCCCGCATGGCGTTCGAGATGGCTTCACAAGGGAATTACGACCGTCAGGTTCGGGAAACGGCGCTTTACAACTATGCGCTCTGCCTGTATGATCGCACGGCTTCGCCTTTCGATAACTCGGTGGGTGTGTTCGAACGTTTCTTGAACGAGTTTCCCGGTTCTCGCTATGCCGACAAGATTAACGACTATTTGGTAGAAGTTTACATGACGACCCGTAATTATCGGTCGGCACTGGCGTCTATCGATAAAATACGGAAGCCCGACGGGAAAATACTCGCCGCCAAGCAGCGCATTCTTTTCCAGTTGGGGACGGAGGCTTTCACCAATGCCCGTATCGCCGATGCCGAAAGTTTGTTTAGCCGGGCGATCGCTGTGGGAAACTATGATACCGATATACGGGGTAAGGCTGCGTTTTGGCTCGCCGAGTGCCAATATCGTCGGGAACAATACGACATCGCTGCCCGGAATTATTCGGCATATCTTTCTTCCAGCAAGGACAAGCGGAGCGAAATGTATTCGCTGGCTTGGTACGATTGGGCCTACTGTCAATTCAAACAGCATAACTTCTCGCAAGCCCTCGACGGTTTTTCCCGGTATGTCTCTGTACAGACCGGAGGAAATCGAAGCATGCTTGCCGATGCCTATTCCCGGATAGGCGATTGCTATTATTACGCCCGTCGGTTCGCCGATGCCGAGCAGTATTATGCCCGGGCCCAAGAGACCGATGTCGCGAACGGAGATTATGCCCTTTTTCAAAAAGCTTTCATGGCGGGATTGCAGAGGAATCACGAACGCAAAATAGAGTTGTTGGACAAATTGATTGTAGATTATCCCCGTTCGGGGTATCTGGCGAACGCATGGTTCGAAAAGGGACAGGCTTATACGATATTGAATAGGAATAACGATGCTATCGTATGTTACAAACAGTTAATCGCCGATTATCCCCAGAGCGCGATTGCCCGCAAGGGAGGTTTGCAGTTGGGTATGGTCTATTTCAATAACGGGCAGACAGACAAATCGGTGGCTGCTTACCAGCAAGTGATAGAGCGTTATCCGACCAGCGAGGAGGCTCGCATAGCGGTCGCCGACCTCAAATCGGTATATGTAGAGAAAGATGCAGTCGATGCCTACGCTAACTATCTGAATAGCGTGGGACGGTCGGAGCAGGCCCCTGTGAGCGAATTGGATTCTTTGTCGTATATGGCAGCCGAGCGCACTTATATGACGGGGAAAGGTATCGCTTCGTTGGAGAAGTATGTACGAAATTATCCGTCGGGCGCGTTTTTGATTCCGGCTAATTACTATATCGGGAAAGTATCGTTTGCAGCGAAAGACTACGACAAAGCTCTTCCAGCGTTCGACTATGTGGTGACGAACAGTCCCGACGGCGAGTTTGCCGAAGAAGCATTGGCCCGCAAATGCGAGATACTTTATTTGAAAGCTCGTTATGACGAGGCTTTTGCCGGATTCAAGGAGTTGGAGAAGAAAGCGACTGTCGGCGAGAACAAACAGGCCGCCCGGTTGGGTATGCTTCGTATTGCCCGGAATAAGCGGCAATATGGCGAGGTGGTAACGGTTGCCGACAAGTTGTTGAGCGAAAGCAAACTTTCTCCCGATTTGCGGCAAGAGATTTTGTTTGCTCGTGCCGATGCCTATTTCCATACGGGAAAGGGAGAAAATGCGGCCGATGACTGGCGGGAGCTTTCGAAAGATACCCGTTCGATTTACGGGGCGCAAAGTGCCTATTTATTGGCCCAATATCAATTCGACAACAAAGCGATCGATACGGCCGAAAAGACGCTGAATACTTTTATCGACAAAGGTACTCCCCACAATTATTGGTTGGCTCGGGCATTCTTGCTCATGGCCGACATTTATGAAAAACGGGGCGAGACTTTCCAAGCCCGTCAATATTTGCAAAGTTTGCGGAATAACTATCCGGCCAGCGACGACGATATTATTTCCCGGATAGACAAGAAGTTGAGCAAGCTGGGACAAACAGAGTAGTTGAACGATACAATATGTATGGCTTATGAAACGGTTTTCTTTTTTAATCATATCGGTTTTCCCATTCTTCCTGTCGGCACAGGTACGTTCCGATTCGTTGCGGCGGGAAGTAACCATAGAAAAAGATTTTACACCTATCGTGCGCGATGCGTCTAAAATCAATACATTGCCCGAAGTGGAAGCACCGACGGTAACCAAACAATCTATACGGTATAGCGACTGGACGGTTCCGGCTCCCCTCGAACCTTGCGCTGTCTTGTTGGCTCCCGGCGGTTTCGGAGAAAAAACCGAAGAAAACCAATCGAGGGGATACGTGGATTTCGGGATAGGCAATTACCTGAATATGGTCGGGAATGCCGGTTATCGTATTTTGCAGAATGACAAAGACAAGTTGGGTGTGTGGTTGCAACATCGCTCTACTTGCGGAACGGTGGATTACAATCAATCGTTAACGGAGGACTATCCCGACTCGAAGAAGATGCACCGGCTCGAAGAGCGAGTGGTCGCCAATTATCTTCACTCCTTCGGGAAGCTGGATTTGGGAATAAGCGGCGGTTATCGTTACGACTCCTTCAACTATTACGGATTGCGATACTCCGGTTTGACGGGAATATCTTCGCCTAACCAAGAGATAAACCGGTTCTTCTTGAAAAGCCATATAGCCTCGACTGCCGGAGAGTCGGACCTACTTTATAAAGTTTCATTGGCATATTACCGGTACGGGTATCACCGGGGATATTTACAAGGTGAAAAAGGGGCTGCCGAGAATTTAGTAAATGCAGACTTTACACTGTCTGCGCCGATCGACAGACGTAGCTCTATTTCTTTGGACGGTTCTTTCGATTATGTGGGTTACAGCCGGTTGCAGTCGGCAGCGAATTACGGTATGATTTCATTGAATCCCCGGTATGACTGGCGGAATGAACACGTGGCTTTTGCTATGGGTGTCAAGGCCGATGTTTCTTTCAACAACGGAACTATTTTGCGATTCTCTCCCGATGTTCGATTCGATTGGACGATAGTTCCCGATGTACAGTTTTATACGGCTTTTACGGGCGGGAAGAAACTGAATACGTGGCGAAGTGTTTCGGCCTATACGCTCTACTTCAATCCGTCGACACAGGTAGATAATACGTATGTGCCGTTGGATGCCTCATTGGGAATACGTATTAACGCATTGCCCGGATTTTCCGTAGGGCTTTCGGGCGGTTATGAAATTTGTAAAAAGGCGTTGTTCCTTTTGCCCGAAGATTTGAACGGAGAGTTTACAGGTGTGTCGCGTTTTTGGGGTATCGATGCCAATGCTTTGAAAGCAGAGCTCGATGTATCTTATCGTTACTGTACGAAATTGGAGGCTTCGGCGAAGGTCGGGTATCACCGATGGAAGACCGCCGATGGGGGGGAGACGATTTCGTATAACCGTCCGCAGTGGGAAGGAGGAGTGAATATCCGTTATATGCCTGTTCGCCCGTTCACGCTCGAAGCCGGATATGAGTTTGCTGCGGGTCGGGAGTATTCAAATCTCGGAAAGCTCTCCGATATACATCTCGTTCACTTGAAAGCCTCGTATGCTTTCACTTCTTGGTTTTCGCTTTACGGACTTACCGACAATGTGCTGAACCGGAAATACGATATTCTTTACGGTATGCCGGCACAAGGCATCAATTTCATGTTCGGGGTCGATTTGAAATTTTGAGGGTAAGAGGTCTGTTCTCGACATTTTTAACCCTTCCATCACTATGTGTGCCACCTCCCCTATATGACTAACGCCACACCCCGCAATACTACGGGACGCGGCAGGGGAGAAGATTGGATAGTTTCGACTTGCTGCACAAAAATGCCAAACTATAAAATAAAAAGTACCACCCTCCTCCCCTGTGTTTTGTTATGCAAAATATAGGGGAGGTGTCCATAGGACGGAGGGGTTAGCTTTACAAAAAAAATCCTATACGCTGTCTTTTTTAGCCCCCTCCTCAGAAACTACCGTTTCTTCGGTGTCTCTCCTATACCGCTAATGCAACTCCCCGTAATGCTACGGGACACGGTAGGGGAGAAGAAGGATTTAACCTCTCCCACCGTGTCGGGAGTACTCATGGGACGAGTGGGTAGTTTAAAAACAGGATTTATCTCGTCAGCTTTTTCGGAGGGAATAGTATAGGAGAATGGCGTTGGGGAGGATATGCGACAAAAACTCTACATGGTAGGAACGATTCAAAATGTGTGCGATATACATTATTTAATAAAAAAGTAGAAAAAAGCTCTGTATTACAATCTGTTTTTCTAATTTTGCGCAAAATTTGAACGAACATTGCGCATATGGCAAAAAATTTGGTAATCGTAGAGTCTCCGGCAAAGGCTAAAACCATTGAAAAGTTTTTGGGAAAGGATTTCGAAGTCCTTTCGAGCTACGGGCATATCCGTGATCTCAAAAAAAAGGATTTCAGTGTGGATATCGAGCATAACTATAAACCTATTTATGAAATCCCCGCCGACAAAAAAAAGTTGGTGGAAACGCTGAAACAGGAGGCAGACAAAGCGGATATGGTTTGGCTGGCTTCCGATGAGGACCGTGAGGGAGAGGCTATCGCATGGCACTTGTTCGAAGTGTTGAAATTGAAACCGGAGAAAACGAAACGGATTGTATTCCATGAGATTACCAAAGATGCCATACTTCATGCTATTGAGAATCCCCGGGATATAGATTTGAATCGGGTAGATGCCCAGCAGGCTCGCAGGGTACTCGACCGTATCGTGGGATTTGAACTTTCGCCTGTTCTGTGGAAAAAGGTGAAGCCCGCTTTGTCGGCCGGTCGTGTACAATCGGTCGCAGTGCGCTTGATTGTAGAACGGGAGCGAGAAATCTCGGCGTTCAAGCCCGAAGCAGCCTATCGGGTGATTGGGGAATTTTTGTTACCCGGAGGGGAATTGTTAAAGGCCGAATTGAGCCAACGATTGAAAACCGAAGACGAGGCGAAGGCTTTGCTCGAAGCCTGCAAGACCGCACAGTTCTCTATCGGAGACGTGACGGTGAAACCTGCAAAGAAATCGCCTGCGGCTCCGTTCACCACTTCCACATTGCAACAGGAAGCTGCCCGGAAATTGGGCTTCTCCGTGGCTCAAACCATGATGGTGGCTCAACGGCTTTATGAGGCTGGACATATCACCTATATGCGTACCGACTCGGTGAATTTGTCATCGCTGGCTATAAATACGACCAAAGACGAGATTGTGAAAACTTTGGGCGAGAGATATCTGCATATTCGAAATTACCATACGCATACCAAAGGAGCACAGGAAGCGCACGAGGCAATACGTCCCACGTACATCAGCCATCACGAAATCAATGCTTCCTCTCAGGAAAAACGATTGTATGAATTGATTTGGAAACGTACGATCGCTTCGCAAATGAGCGATGCCGAGTTGGAAAAGACGACTGCGACCATCGCCGTTTCGGGAAGGAAAGAACACTTCGTCGCCGTGGGCGAGGTCTTGAAATTCGACGGTTTCCTGAAAGTGTATATGGAGTCTACCGATGACGAAGGCGATACAGAAGGAAACGACAAGATGTTACCTGCATTGGCGAAAGGCGATGTGCTGACATTGTCGTCGGTCACGGCAACGGAACGTTTCTCGCAAGCTCCCGCCCGCTATACCGAGGCCAGTCTGGTTCGTAAATTGGAAGAGCTGGGTATCGGTCGGCCTTCTACCTATGCACCAACCATTTCGACCATACAGCAACGCGAATATGTCGAGAAGGGCGATCGGAAAGGAACGGAGCGGAAATATCGTATGTTGACGCTGCACGATGGGAAAATCGAATCGGGAGAGAAAACCGAGCTCACAGGAGCCGATAAAGGCAAACTGCTTCCCACCGATATAGGAGTTGTCGTCAACGATTTCTTGACGGAGTATTTCCCCGATATTCTCAATTATAACTTTACGGCGAATGTCGAGCAGCAATTCGACGATATTGCCGAGGGAAAAACCGTGTGGAACGATGAGATAGATCATTTTTACAAACTCTTTCACCCGGTGGTAGAGAGCGCTCTCGCTTTGCGGTTGGAGCATAAAGTGGGCGAACGGGTATTGGGTACGGACCCGAAAAGCGGTCGTCCCGTATCGGTGAAGATAGGCCGTTTCGGTCCGTTGGTACAAATCGGTACTCCCGAAGATACGGAGAAGCCGTTGTTTGCCTCGTTGCTCAAAGGACAATCGATGAGCACGATTACACTGGAAGAGGCTTTGAAACTGTTCGATTTGCCCCGAACCTTAGGCGATTTCGAAGGTAAAACCGTTGTCGTGGGTATTGGCCGTTTCGGTCCGTATATTCGTCACGACGGCAAATATGTATCGTTGCCCAAAGAGTTCACCCCACAGGGTGTTTCGTTAGAGGATGCGATAATGTTGATTCAGCAAAAGCGTGAGCAGGAAAGTCAACGCTTTATCAAGAAGTTCGATGAAGATGATGAACTCGAACTGCTTAACGGTCGTTTCGGTCCGTATATCGCTTATAAAAAGAAGAATTATAAATTACCCAAAGGTTCCGAACCGGCATCGCTCACGTTCGCCGATTGCATGAAGATTGTCGAGGATGCCGACAAGGCTCCTGCCAAAAAGAAACCGGCCCGGAAAAAGACGACGAAATAAAAGAGATCCAATGGAATATTGCGGGGTATGCTCGAAAGTTAAATACTTTTGGGCATACTTTTTTTAGAAGCTGTTTTAAATTTATTGAGAAATAATATTATCATTGCAGGCAGGTATGTT
>ENA-OPSQ01001631-OPSQ01001631.1-human-gut-metagenome-genome-assembly--contig:-NODE-1631-length-14597-cov-2.924082_pt1 | contig 14597 bp, 8 predicted proteins | sample MGYA00241456_ERZ501904 | MGnify/ENA primary metagenome ERZ501904 (study PRJEB25962, sample SAMEA2042452) | human gut metagenome | biome: human gut; feature: human-associated habitat; material: faeces...
TTCCTGCATAACATCCGGCATATGTTTGTGCATTCTTTGTAAAGTCTTGCAAATTCACATCTGTATCCACATCACCAACCGGATGTTTCCTATAAGTGTCATTAACTCCCAAGGCTATTATATAAGCCTGCTTTGGGTCTGCTTTTGCATCAATATTATGATTATTATTCTTAGGAGCATTCCAAAAATGTTCAATCCAGCCCCGAACTGTCTCACCACCTTGTGAATAGTTTTCTCCTTTGGCACCCGTAGCAGAACAAATACGTTGCCCCCATGAATAATCATATAAATCAATATATCCTTTGCTACCGTCAGGTTTATGATATTCATGCTCACCACTACAAAGCGAATCTCCAATAAATCCCCAACTATGAAATATACTGCAATATCCGGGATGTTGAGAAACCATTCCAATAGGGTTCTCAAACAGACTATCTGAAACCATTTCCCCGATATTCTTGCTAGAATCATTCATCACATTGCTTGCCTGTGCTGTTAAAACACTACCGGCAAACATGACTGCCAAAATTGTTTTTTTCATAGGAACTATTTCTTTTTTAAAATAAACATATCAACATCCGGTGCCCAGCCAAAACGGTTCCCCATACGGATATTATTATATCCGGAATCAAGAACAACCGTACAACTAGCTTCCCGCAGCTCATCCTCACCTCCGGAATTCAGCCCCTCCATTTCATGTTCCATACCGTTCACCCATATCTCCAACTTACGGTCTACAGGAGAACAATAACGGATGGTCATCTCATACTGTCCTCCCTTCTCACTATAAACTTCTCTCCATTCGGCATAATTCTCCTCACTTCCTCCCAGATGGTGTACTTTCATACCTCCCGAACATCCTGGTGAGACAGCATACAATATTTGTTTGAGATTCTTGCCTAAATCATCAAAACAAGGAAGATAAGCCCATTCCGCCTCATACCGATCAGGTTCCAAGCGCTTTTCCGCCTCCATCCTGCAAATCAGCACACCATGAGGCCGTACTGTATAACGGCATTCACCCTCCACATTCTCCATATCCTCGCATTTTACCAAATCCCGTACCTTTGTCATCCCTCCTAGTTCCAGCACACGCAACGGAGTACGAAACTCATAAGCACTGTCCGAGGCGTTATAAAAAGCCACGGCACGGACTTTGCCCCGTTTCCGTTCGATATCTTTCACCAAAACATAACAATCCTTTTCACGTTGTACCACATAAGCCTGAAGTCCCAAATGGTCCTGGTTCAATGCGATCAATTCCTTATTTTTCAACAAAGCCAGAGAGCTTTCGGGGATTGTCGTCATGTCACACCCGACAAGGAGAGGGGAACTCATAATACACCACATTCCAAAATGCACCTCTTCCTCCGTCTGTGTCAGCCCTCTGCCCACCTCCAGCATATCCATGTCATTATAATGTCCCTCACCGGCATAAGCGGAAAGATAAAGATTCTTCTCTATGATATGTTTTACCGAACTCCAACGAGGGCGGATATCCGAACTGATACGCCAGGAACGTGCCATATCCTTCGCCCAAGTACCGGGGAAAGCCCAACGACAGATATTGATGGAAACATCCGTCCGGTATTCCTGATAGCCTCACAAATAGTGGTATAACGTTTCTCTTCTTCAAGTCCCAGTTCCTTGGCGCCACAATAATCTATCTTGATGAAATCATAATTCCACTCTTTCAGATAGAGGTCCATATCCTGCTGTTCATGTCCATAAAGGCCGGAACCTACTCCGTTAGCATCATCATCATAGATGGATCCGCAAGTGTTGTCCCCCGCATCTGAATAAATGCCCGCTTTCAAGCCTAATGAATGAATATAATCGGATACAGGCCTCATCCCATTGGGAAAACGTCCGGGATGCGCATGCATTTTTCCGGTTTCATCCCTGTGTCCGAAAAATCCATCATCCACATTGATATACAGGTAGCCGGCATCCTTCAGCCCATTGGTCACCAAAGCTTCAGCCTGTTTTCTTATCAAATCCTCGCTGATATTTACATGATATGTATTCCAAGAGCTCCATCCCATTAGGGGAGGCGGAAAAAGTTCGACCGCAGCCGCCCCCTCATTATGAGTGGTTGTACAGGAACTTGTCGCAAAAAGGAAGGCCAACAGACCTCCGATTATAAAATCTTTTTTCATACGCATTTTTCATTTTCTATCCAACGCTCAGTCCTTCAACCGGAAGCTGTACCCGCCCTGTTCTCTCAGTACCAGTGGCTTCTTTCCGATCTTTTTTATAATTCTGACTGTACATCCTGCCGGAATGTCAATAGTGCTCTCCCCCTCGGCATTCAGTTTCAAGACAATATATCCTTCCTTTACCGGAATTCTGGAATGAATCCACTTCAAATGGAGTAACTCCGGTTTAATGGTATATTCATTCGTCTTCATCGAAGACTGGCTGAAACCGATAAGACCGTTCAATGCGCCTACCACTACCGGGACTCCATTCGCCCCATGACAAAGACTCAGGCCGTACGGACGATTATAAAACACCAGGTGACGGGCGCGGGAAGCATTCATCATAAAGTTCTCCGGGAAACGGGTATGTCCCTGATCCATCCAGTCGCCGAACACACCATAAATATGATCCCATAACTCTTTTATCCGCCCGGCTTTGGCATAAGCCAGAAACTCATAACCCTTCTCATAACTGACCACCTCATAATAGTTAGGCAAATTCGGCAGAATATTTTCAAAGAGGTTGTCATAATGTTCTTCGGGAAAGATATCGGCCAGTATTCCCCAATATTGGGCATGATGCGAAATACGCTTGTCCACAGTCACATTGTCATTCATTGTACCGTTGATGAAGACCTTCCGGTCATCATCCCAAAAATGTTCAAAAATCTTCTTTTTTAGATTCCGGGCCAACTTGCGGTATCTGTCCGCCAATGCACTCTCCTTCCACAGATCCGCGAAATAAGCTCCGGTCACATAATTATAATAGAGCATGATCTGGGCATAGGCCGCCACCCCTTTCCGGACAGGACCGTTATAGGTGGACCATCCGGGGGTATAACCGAACTGCCTGTCTCCATAATTGCCGTGTACAAAACCATTCTCATCCACGATGGAGGCATAAAAATCAAGCAACTGGATGATGCGGTCTTTGTATTGAAGGGAAGTGGCCAAGTCACCGAAACGCAGATAGTTCTGTTTCAGGCCGAACAGGGCATGCAACGGATAATCAGGAATCCCTATATCTGATTTCTGCGGATCAAGCGGCATCAGTGCTATGGAAATTCCGTTTTTTGACACCTGCTGGTCACCGAAAAGATAATCCCCCGCCAGGGTGCTGACCAGCGCATCCATGGACCAGGGAAGAAAATCACGCTTCACCCCGTCCAGATAAAAGCGGTGCATACTAGTATGCAATGTCGCACTGCTCATTTTGAACAGGTTGTTCACATAATCATCATCCGTTTCAAACTGCATCTGGTGCTCTACCGGCCACAATGACGCATCAAAACGAAGGGAGGTAATCTCAGCCCCCTTGTCGCATTCCAGTGAAACATATCGGAGAGCGCGTTCCGGCAAAGTGATGGTGCCTCCTTCTTCTGACAAGGTAACAGGAGCCAATGGATATTGTTCCAGTTTCTTATCATCCCGTTCCAGTGCTTCTTCGGGAGTTTCGCCAACGCGTACGGTTATAGTTCCCTTTCCTTTCGCTTGAAAGGTCAGTGTTCCAATCTCAAGATGGAAAAAGTCGATGAGGACATAACCATTCTTTCCGATACTAATTCCGTCTTTACCTTGCATCTCAGCATTGCGCATGGGGAGTATTTGTGAAGGTTTAATCCGGGCTGTCATATCTTGCGGAGCATCCGGCAGCACGCCCGGTTTATTATACATGACGGCACTCTCGGGTATTGTCCAATGCTCTTTATCCATGCTGACTTGCCATTCATCCAGATTTTCCAGTCCCGCCCCTTTCAGAATGATACAAGGTAATGAGTCATCCGTTGTCACCTCAAACAATAAAGAGGATCTGCCCACGGGTAAAATAACCTGTTTACCGGAAACAGACTGTTTTACACCATTTATATAAAGAATAATATCCGACGGACCCTCCCAGCAAAGACTACTTTCCTTTTTCAATCTTACCTCTTTTCTGAACCAGGCATGATTGTTCTTTGCAAAAAATTTACCCGGATATCCTACATTAACGCAACGCTCTTTTGAGATACGGGCACATTGTTGCTGGTAGAAAGCAGCCAGTTGTCCCGGATACCACATATAGCGACTGTTCCATTCCTCCTGAGATTGCCGGCTCACGATGGTTACATTAGGATCCAGAGAAGGATCGAACTCTTTTGTCTGGGCATAACAACATAAAGATGCTGTTATAAAGATGCCAAGTAATTTTAATCTTTTATTCATATATTTCCTTTCATTCTTTTATCGTTTTCAACCGAAGTGTGCCTTTCAATCCAGCTGAGGATATTTTGACCGTAACATTCCCAGCCTCCTGATCGCTTCGGAGAATAATTTGCATCCTTCCCTGATACATTCGTTTGGAAGTTATGCCATGAAAGAGCTCATCCGTATAATGATCCCCGTTATCCAATGCCACCAATCGTGCCGCACCTTCCATTTGTAAAGTAAGTGGCTCGTTGTAGTCCCATACCGGACGACCTTTTTTGTCTATGACCGTCACGTTTATATATTGCAAGTCCATACCGTCTGCCTTCCAGTCCGTCGGTGTTTCCGCCTCAATCCGGAGTGCCACGGCTTTTCCGGCAGTTTCAATACGATGACGCGCCACTTCTTTGCCCGACTTGTCACGGGCTATTGCCACCACAGAGCCACCGTTGCCATAAGGAACATCCTTCCAATAAATCATATTACGCAGGTTTGCCCGTGTCGTATCGTTTTTTTGAATTCCCATGCTCTGACCGTTTACCAACAACTCTACAGAATGTGCATTAGTGAAGGTGAAGAGTGACCGTCTGCTGCCCGGAGTATGATTCCAGCACTCGTTCAGCGCCATGCGCCCCACTATCACATCATTCCAACTGACGCTTTCCGCTCCCGCCGCATCGACCACTCCGATATGTACTTCAGGAATCTCCGGCATGAAAGCCGTTTTAATAAGATAGGCCTGGGGATAGGGGCGCATGGTATGCTCAAAGAAGGAGTAGTTCCACCCTTTCTTAGGCCATTTATTGGATTCCCCCCAATACTCGACCGAACCCCAATAGGCGATACCGACCATCCGCTCTTTATCCATATTATAATAAGGCTGCAACAAGTTGCTGGTTTCAGCCTCACTCTGGAACAGGATAAGGTCCGGCCGGTATTTCAAATAAGCGTCATATTTGTCCGACTGGTAATTGAACGATGCCACTTCTGTGGCACAAGCCAGTTCAGGCGGTACTAAATAGTCGTTGAACTCCTTGTCGTGCCGGGTTATAGCTCCCGCACGGGCGGGGAACATGGCTACAGTGGTGAGACGTGTATGATCCCATCTCTTTACCAGCTGGTTGAATATGTTATAGGTAGTGATTCCCCAGTCGTTGGTTCCTTCGAAACCTGCCCATCCTTCACGAATCTGAAGTTCGTTTCCCAAGCTCCACAAAATGATGGACGGACGGTTACGGTCGCGTTTGATCCATTCTGTAATCAGTTTGTGCCAGATATGGGTGAATGGCTGGCGTCCGCCCCAATAGTCATTGTCACTCCATTTGTCCGTCAGTTCGTCCACCACCAGTATCCCCACACGGTCTGCAATGCGGGCAAAACTGTCACTGTACGGATTATGTGAGCAGCGGATACAGTTGTAACCGAAGGATTTGAGTTGCAGCATCATGCGTTCGATGGCCTTGTCGTAACAGGTGGCTCCCAGTGCACCCAGATCATGATGGTTGGCATTGCCCTGCAGGAATATCTTCTTCCCGTTGAGTTTGAAGCCGAACTCCGGTGAGAATTCCAGACTGCGGATACCGAACTGTTCGGTCAGGCTGTCCACCACCATCCCGTCTGCCGTCACCACCACTTCGGCATTGTAGAGCTGTGGGGACTCACATGACCAAAGTTGCGGATTCTCCAGAGTAAGCGCCGGTAACTTCACTTCCGTGCAGGTCTGGTGCGTATGTTCGGGCATACCGGATTGCACGGAGCCCACTATGACACCTTTCGGATTGCGGAGGGTGGTCCGTATCCGTACATCATGCTTCTGCCAGCCGTCCACCTCAACCTGTACGGCTACCGTTGCTCGGGAGGAGGAAACTTCGGGGGTGGTGATATACACCCCGTGGCGGGCGATGTGTGTGGGATTCTGCACCTGCAGATACACATCACGGAACAGACCGCCTCCCGTGTACCAGCGTGAGCCTTTCTTGGGACCGGTGGAGGCATAAACGGCTACCACGTTTTCTCCGTCGTGACGTAGAAAAGGGGTAAGGTCCGCTTCAAGCCCCACATATCCATAATCTGTCGAGGCTATTTTTGTACCGTTCAGATAGACATCGCCCAGATAAATGATACCTCCGAAATCCAGAACCACCCGTTTCCCTTTCCACGACGGATCGGTAGGGAAAGACTTGCGGTACCATCCTTCGCACATGGGTTTAAATCCGCGTGCACCTCCACCATTTTCAGTCCAAGGTTGTTCGAACTGGAAATCATGAGGAAGGTCCAGTGTACGCCAGGAAGAGTCATCCAAGACAGGTGAGGCGAAATCGGTATTTTTATTCTCGTTTGTAACCAACTGGAATTTCCAGCCAAAGTTAAAAAGGACTTTCTGCTGTGATGCAAAATTTTCCAAAGGTACATTGACCAGAGGAGCTTTTTCCTGTGCTTTCTGATATTGGGCTGTTACTCCGACAGGAGCAAGCATCAAGAAGAAAGCGATAATGATGTTTTTCATTTGATACATTATTATAAAGAATGAACACCGATTTGTGTCGGCTCGTTTATTATGCAAATATCGGAATTATAAAGAGTTGCAGACATGGAATTTAGTTGCAATACCTGTATTATCGTACAAAAAACACATACAATGGCTACTCTTTTCTTATCAGTCGTATGATATCAAGTTATCAGGGCATTCCAATCATAAGATATTAGAATGCCCTGAAACTTATTTTTCAGCAGGCATATCCGGTACTATAGGCCAATATGGATTTTGATAGAGAGGAGAATTCTCTACTGTTTTGTTATCGGGGGCGGTGATCAAAAACTGCTTGACCATAATGGGATGTAGATAATGAGCCATACGCCAAGTAAAACCATTATAACAGGTCTGTTTAGAATTCTTCTGGTAAGGGCGCAAGTATTCGCTGACATTAGGTGAAGAAACATTGGAAGCGTCTGATCCATCATATAGCAAATCTGCATACCAAGTCTGCATAGGAGTGTTCCATAAATGGAAACCTTCCGGTATATAAGGTTGTTCAATCAACTGGTCCATAGCACGCCAACGGCATAAGTCCATATAACGAAGCCCATCCGCCATAAATTCACATCGGCGCTCACGACGTATATTATAGAGAGTTGCGTCTATTAATTTACCACCGGAATACGCTCCCCAATCATTTTCAGCCTCTTTACTCATATCCGTTAAAGCAATGGTCTTTTGAAAATCCTCATCTACATGAGAACGACGGCGAATAATTTTCCAATATTCGGTTGCTGTTCCGTCCAAAGTACCATTCTTTTCATAACTGGCTTCCATGTAATTCAACAAGGCTTCTGTCGCACGATAAGCAATAGAGGCGGTATATCCTTTTGAATTGGAATAATATTTCTGATGGAAAGCTCCTCCTTTGCGTAAAGCATACCCAGTTACATAACGACGGGCACCATCTGTAATGGTAATCAATGGATAAGTTTCTTCAACATTGGCTGTCTCACCAACCACATCTTTTATTAAGATGTTATGTTGTCCGGGGTCTTTCAGAAAGATAACCAATCGGCAGTCTCTGTTTTGACGAACGTCGTGTATGGTTTTGTCTCCCATATAATATCCGTCTCCGTTCATATAATCACCGTGGGTATAAACAGGAGTGCCGTCAGCCATCAAAAAGTTATTCACAAAGCTACGGGTGACGCCTACGCCATTGTTTCCCCAGCTAGCATAGACATTTACGTTGTGGTGTACTAAGTTATAAGCGTATCTGCGCCATAACAAAACTTCATCGACAGAAGATAAATCTTCTTGAGCAAACATGTCAAAATAGGGGTTTGCAGCTTCGCTAGTTGACTGTTGCAGGGTACCTGTATTTTCTGTAAGCTTATTTTTGTAGCGTTCTGCGATATCTTTAGAAGCTGTCATGGCGATTTCTAAGAAATAATCTATCTCACTATCAATATTCCCGCTGGGATATTGATAAGTGGAATTGTAATCTTTTGCCTTGCCAGGCCAACCGTTACCATTGGGTACAAAAGCCGTATTCTTAAAATATTTCAACCAAGTACCTTCAAATAGAGCTACGCGCGACTTTAATAAAATGGCAGCATCCGCATTAATTCTAGTCGTCGGCATGTTTTTAGCTTTTAATAAAGTAATAGCTTTATCCAAATCACTTAGAATAAAGCGAGCCACCTCATTGCGTGGTGATCGTTTACTGGCTTCACTCAATGCTTCTTTGTCATCTGGCAATGGGTAGATAATTATGGGAAAATCTCCAAACAACTGATAACGTTTAAAGTATTCACAAGCACGTAGGAAAAATAATTCACCGATATAGTGTTTTATGCTGTTAAGGTCACCATTGATGGTATTGGCATTACCGCTCAGGTCGTTCCCATTAGCATTATTATCCCCAAATTTGGGCAACACATTCGATAATACAAAATTGATCTTGTATATTTTATCGAAGTTCCAATTACTGTTTTCCGCATTGTCCACTTTCCACAAAGTGGAAGTAAAACGATTGGGAGCTGTAACTTCTATTTGATTGTCCGTTGTTGCATCATCTTTGTAGATGCCGTATGTATTTCCAGTTCCGTGAGAGGGAAGAATATCAGAGTACAAATTATCTGCAGAGGCTTGAATATGGGTTGCCTCTGTAAAATATACTTCCGGGGAAATAGATGCTTCAGGTACTTCATCCAAATAGTCATCGCAAGCAGTAAATGCAAATCCTGCCGAAGCGATTAGTACAGATAAGAATATATGTTTTGTTTTCATTGTATACGTATTATTAAAGTGTTAAACTTAAGCCAAAAGACCAGGTGCTTGATAACGGATAAGCATTACCACCATTACCGCCACTAATTGTTTCCGGATCAAACAAAGAAGACAATGATGTTCCGGTCCAAAGATTTTCTCCGGAAACAAACACACGGCATTTGGTCAAACCCATACTTTTCATCCATTTTGCTGGGAAAGTATAACCTAATTGGAAATTTTTTAAACGGATATAGGATGCATCTTGCAAATAACGTGTCTGAATTTCTTGGTTCTTACCTCCTTCGGAGAAAATAGGACGAGGATAATAAGCGTCAAGATTTGCAGGAATGGTATGACCTGACAATCCTATATCCTCTGCACGAAAATAATCCTCATGTTCCTTAAGTCCACGAGCCCCCCACATACTTTGAGTTCCATAAGCACCAAACAAATAACCACAGAAATTATTTGTACCCCAAAAATCACGCTTCATTACACCTTGAAAGAATAAACGTATGTCGAATCCTTTCCAATCAGCATTCAAGTCAATACCAAAGAAATATCTAGGAGTACTATTGCCTATTACTTTCAAATCTCCATGATCATCCAATGTACCCGCACTTTTAGATATTTTTCCATCTTCATTCAAATCACGATACATAATATCACCGGCAGACCATTTGGAACCAATCGCATCCTGTCCTCCATTAGGAAGGGAAAGGAGATGGGCTTGCATTTCATTTTCAGATTTTGCTATTCCTATTGTTTCCAATCCCCAAATCTCGCCCACTTCGCGTCCTTCAACGTATTTGTTCAAACCGATAGTATTTGTTGCGTTGCTCGGATAGCTGGTAACAATTGTTTTAGCATCGGAAAGAGTTAAATTAGCACTATATCCAAACCCGTTTTTCAAACGGTCTCTCCATCCAATAGATAGTTCCCATCCATTCGTTCTTAAATTACAATTGTTGGTTTTAGGAGCAGATGTACCCAAAATAGATGGGAGTTCAGGTGCAGGCCCTACCATACCATCCGTATAACGAATATAGTAATCAAAACTACCTGTCAAACGATTACTGAGAAAGCCATAATCAAAACCGATATCCCAAGTACGAACCTTTTCCCAAGTCAAAGAATTGCTGACCAAATTTCCCGGCTCTGCTGTATTAGGCTTCACTCCATCTTGCAACCATGTTCCATTAGAAGACTTCAGTATCATATCACGATAGGTAGGATACCATGCTGTAGTATTCTGGTTGCCCAATTCACCGTAAGAAACACGCAATTTTAATGTGTTGGCTATATCTGTCAGCGACTCCCAGAATTTTTCCTGAGCGATGTTCCAGCCTAAAGAGAATGAAGGAGACCATTGCCAGCGACTTCCTCGACGGAAACGGGAAGAACCGTCATATCGCATATTGATTTCCGCCAAATAACGTCCCAGGTAATCGTAATTCAAGCGACCGAAGAAACCTGCCGTTTTCCATCTTTTCCCATTTCCACCCGCTTCTGTCGCTTTGGGGTTACCTTGTCCGTCCAATCCGGTTGTGACATCAAAATAAGGCATCCCCCCCATCATTACACCATACTTTTTTGTAGAAGAAAATTCCTGTTTCATATCTTCTGTCTGGAAGCCAAGCATAACTTTTGCATTATGGGCATTATTAAAAGATTGGGAATACTCACTATAAATATTTAGGTTCAGATAGTTCTCTTTAGTCTGATCTTGATAAAGATAAGACGTACCATGAGTATCTATTAAATTGCCTTCCACATCATGATTATAAGTAGGAATTGAAGTTTCTTTTACCGATGAGTTCATTATACTGTAATTAAACTCCACATGTGTAATCCAATTTTTGATCGGTTCAATTACTAAAGACGCTTGTTGATAAAGACGGTCTGTTTGTGCATTACGTTTTCCACCTTCAACAAGATTTTGGACTGGATTAGTCCAACCATTATTGGTATAATAGCCATTGGGATCTTTTACGGGCATATTGGGCCAAGTAGCTCTTCCTAACTGGTCATAAAAAGAACTGTTGAAACTGGTAGGACGCCATACATCATTACGAGTAAAACGGGTACTGTAATTGAATTTTAACCATTGAGTCAAATCAGCATTGATTTTAGCTGTTACATTGTAACGATGAAGTCCATCGTCACCAGCTTTCAAAAGTCCTCCTTGATCCAAATAATTGAAAGAAGCATAATAAGCTACAATATCACTTCCTCCATTTAGACTAACGTTATGTTCTTGAGAAAAACTTGAAGATTTGTAAACTTCATCATACCAATTTGTATTAGCCCAAGCTGTTGTAAATGGATCATAGTCTGGTTTACCCCATTGACCGTTGGATGAAGCTTTTACCCCCCCCGTGCTTCCCCCTCCGGCAGCTTGCCAATCCAGCATATCCTGCATCAGGTCTTCTGTAAAGATAAGCCCACCACCCTGATTAAGCGAACCGGCGTTCATAAAGTTTGCAAAAGTGTAGGAATCCATCATCTTCGGCATATTTACAGGAGTAGATATACGGAAGCTATTGTTATAGTTTACAGAAGTCTTTCCTTTTTTGCCCGATTTGGTAGTCACCAGAATTACGCCGAAGGGGGCACGGGAACCATAGATGGATGATGCGGCAGCATCTTTCAATACAGAAATATTTTCTATGTCTTGAGGATTGACTGTATTCAAATCTCCTTCCATTCCATCAATTAGAATAAGAGGTGCACCGCTGGAACCCTCACCAATAGTTCCTGTACCACGGATACTGATATCTGCGGTCTTGTCCAGTTCACCCGTACTTGTTGATATCTGCAAACCAGGTACCAATCCTTGTAAGGCTTGTGTAGCTGAAGTCACAGGACGAGATTCTAATTCTTTAGCAGTAGCAAGTCCTACAGCTCCTGTCAGATTCACTTTCTTTTGCGTACCAAATCCAACCACCACCACTTCATCAAGAGTTTCTGTATCCTCCTTCAATACTACATTAAGTTCTTTCTTTCCAAAAACTTTCACTTCTTGAGAAACATACCCGATATACGTAATCTGTAAAACGGCATCTTTCGGGGCATCCAACACAAACCGCCCATCTATATCTGTTATCGTACCTATTGACTGACCTTTCACTGTTACATTGGCACCGATTACCGGCTCGCCATTCGCATCTTTCACAATACCTGTCACTTTATTTGCCTGTTGGACAGCTTCCCCGTCTTTCGCCTTGCTCATCAGCATGATATTCTTACCCTCCATGGCATAATAAATATCAGTACCTTCAAAAACCTTATTCAACACTTCGGCTACAGATTTGTTCTGCGCATTCACCTTCACATTGCGCTTCAGATTCACCTCGTTCACATTATACACAAACAGATAATCTGTCTGTTTTTCTATTTCACTGATTACCTTGCCTGTTGACATGTTATCCGCCACAACAGTCACCTTCATTGTCTGAGAATAAGACTCAGTGGCAAAGGCTGTTCCGGCAAAGACAAACAGAGCTAAGAGTGTGTTTCTCATCATACGGAATAAATGTTTAATTTCTACAATAGATTCCTGATACAAAATATTTTTCATATATTTGCATTACTAATTTTAGGTTCAACTTAAGATTATTTGAGAAAAAATTGTCAATGAGTCATTGACATTCCATGGGATGGTGTTGCAGCACTATCCCATTTCCTTTTTAGACCAGGTGTGTTATTTCATAGGCATATTCTTTTTTAAGGGTTAATTAATTGTTATCACATTTGTCTCATCATTCTTTGTATAAGTAAACTTATTATTGAGTTTCAAAACTTTCAGTACGTGTTCCACCCCATCTTTCGTGCGGAATTTACCTGTATAACGGTTCTTTAGAATCCGGGTATTATTTACTACAATATCCACCCCATAATACAGTTTCAGTTTCTCTATCATATCACGTACGGATATATCATTGAAACAAAGCAAGCCCTCACGCCACAAAAAATAATCGGCCTCCTTGATGCGTCCTTTCACCAGTCTGTTGCCTTTCAAGCTGGCCATCATGTTCGGTTCCAGCCTCATTCCACTGTTATTCGAACCGGGCACTAAAATTTCTACAGCACCTTCCAACAAAGAAGTTTCCCATACGCTATCCGCTGCATAAGCCATTACATTGAACTCTGTACCCAGCACCTTCACATTACATTTGTTCGTTTCTACAATAAAAGGCTGTTCCACATTCTTTGTCACCGCAAAGTAACCCTCACCATCCAATTTCACATTTCGGATATTCCCTTTGAAACTTCCCGGGAAAGTCAAGGTACTGCGTGAGTTCAACCAAACCTTCGTACCATCCGCCAACATCAATTCTGCCCGTTGGCCCGCCGGCACATAAATAGACTGCCATGTTTTGTCTTCCGGTACCTGATGTTTTCCTGTCCAATAATGTGTACCCAACAAGACGATCGCCAATACCGCTGCTATCTTGGCAGCTTCCATACATACTCCGCGTAACGAGAAATGTTTCCTTTCCCGGCTATTCTCCTCCGCCACAGGTTCCGTACGCCACAATGCCATGTCATGCAACTTCCGTTGTGCCATATATTCACGCATGTTCTCAGGATTTTCCTGTATCCATTCGGTCACACGCTGCTTTTCGGCTTCAGTAGCATTTCCGGCTATATATTTTTGCAATAATTCAGGATTCATATTCTATGCTGTTTTATTAGAAACGACTCAAGAAGAAACTACCCTAAAAGAAAATGAAGAAAAATATAAAAAAATCATTTTTGTCCTCAAAAACATCCGTATCCCCATCCGGTCAGGCTTAATAATAAAAGAAGAAATAAAATAAAGGAAGATAATCTTTTAAAGTCACCCGCAGTACTTTCAATGCTTTTGATATATGATATTCCACCCCCTTTATAGAGATTTCCATCTCTTCGGCAATCTCTTTATTGGGTTTATTTTCAAAACGGCTCAAAATAAATGCCCGTCGCGTCTGTTCCGACAAGGTACTTAAAGTAGCACTGATGATTTTTTCCACTTCTTCCGAAAAAATCTCATCAGGATTGCACGCTTCCAAGGCAGACATACGGATAGACAATTCCTGTTGTTGCCAGTCGGCCATCACTTCAAAAGCACTGCGTTTTACCTCCTCGTGCTTTAGATAGTCCAAAGCCTTGTTCTTCAAAATTGTCAGTAACAATGGTAAGATATATTTCTCTTCAACAGGCTCGGCCTTCAACTTTTCCCACAACTTTATTAATGCCTCGGAGGCAATATCTTCTGCCGCCAAATCATTATGAACGTATGATTTGGCAAAGAAAAAAGACTTCTTATAATAAGAGGTATAGATATCATTAAAAGAATTTCCAGGCATTTTGCTCATTTGTATATCGGTTGTGCTTTTCATCCATATTACGATGGTAGAGCAAAGTTAGCAATAAACCTTCGATAAAAACAAAATTATCCTGTTAATTCTTTCTCT